>Ga0209060_10003630_pt1 | contig 12722 bp, 13 predicted proteins | sample Coa_R1_8_FD_187155 | JGI IMG/M metagenome (GOLD analysis project Ga0209060, IMG submission 187155) | Surface soil microbial communities from Centralia Pennsylvania, which are recovering from an underground coalmine fire - Coalmine... | ecosystem: Environmental > Terrestrial > Soil >...
CTCGTTGAGTAGGAGGTTGACATGGAAATCAACGTGGCGATTGGCGGAGGTCAGAAAATGTCGCTTACCGGCGCTATTCTCGTGTACCAGGGCGGGCACGAGGTCTTCGCAGCCTGGCATGCGGCGAATGCGGCGGAGGATAGCGCAGCGCCGTATTTGGGCGAGGCAGAACCGCTTACGACAGAATTCTTGAGACGGTTGTCAGAAGGTTTAGGGGCGTACGTTGCGCCGGAGATTCTGCCAGCATCAGTCCTGGTCCGAACCTCGGAGCTACTGGTCTGGTGGACTCGGGCGCAGCGACGAGTTCTATTCTTCAGCGATCAGAGCGAAGCTGGTGAACTGAGCGCGAAGCAATATCCCGTGCCTGCGATGGTGTTCAAAGTGAGCGGGGGAAACCTGAGTATCCGCGCCCTGGCGAAAGATGCACGCCCTACGGCTGAAACGAAGCTGATGACGGCGCCCTTCTGGAATTGCGGTGAATCTGGCGACGTGTGCCTCGGCACGATGCGCGTTCCGGAGTCTTCGAGCGTTGATGCTATCGAGGGTTGGGAGCGCGGGTTCTTTCAAAGCGAGTTCACGCACGCCTACGGAGCCGCACGGCTCACGAACTTTCCGGGTGGGTTTCTGCCGCTGTGGCGCTCGCTCGCCGGCAGCAAGCAATTATTCCCGGTGCAATACCTGACGGACGCGCGAGAGACGCTGCGGCAATTCGTGGAGCGAAGGTGAGCCGTGACGCACATCATTCCGGGCGAGTTGCTTCGCCGCCCAGTACGGGTTCTTGTCGTCGGCTGCGGAGGAAACGGCAGCGCGATCATCGCTGGTCTGCCGTACCTGCATCAAGCGATGCTCGTCCGCGGCCATCCGGGCGGCCTGGAAGTGAGCTTAATGGATGGCGACCTGATTTCGCCGACAAATTGTATCCGGCAGCCGTTCAGCCAATCAGAAATCGGGCACTCGAAAGCAGTGATTCTTGCCTCGCGCGTCAATCTCTTCTGGAATTTGAATTGGCACGGAATACCGCACCACCTTTCTTCTCGAACGGGGCTGGATCGCGTCGATATCGTGATCGGGTGCGTCGACAGTCGCGACGGTCGAAAGCTGATTGCAGATAAGACGAGCGGACAGCGCAGCGCGGTCTACTATTGGCTGGATCTCGGGAACCATGCGGCGGGCGGACAATTCGTACTGGGTCAGCCGTGGAATTGGGTGAACAGGCGTTCCGCGACTCGACTGCGCACCGTGGCCGAACTCTTCCCAGAGCTGATCGATGCGTCGCTCGACGACGACCGAGAGCCGAGTTGCAGCGCGGTTGAGGCTCTGGAGCGCCAGGAACCGTTCGTCAATCCGACTCTCGCCAATCACGCGCTCGCGTTGGTTGCGAAACTCTTCCGTTACGGATCAATCGACCACCACGGCGCCTTTGTCAATGTCGCCGCAAGTCGGGTGCAACCGCTTGTCGCCGACGCCAAAACCTGGCGCGCGTTGCGCCGGCGAGGTCGAGGTCGGCTTCGACGTCCCTCCTCAGCGCGATCCGCTGCCCATGGCTAGCTGTTCGAGCTCCGGATACGCGTGAACGAGTTGGGGAGGCGGATGAATCCGTTTTCCAAAGAGCGCTTGCAGTTCGAATGCGTTGACGGTCGCTTTACCGAGATTGTGATTATTTGTCACGACGTACGTGTCTCGCGTCTCGTGCGAAATCTTTCTGATCCGATCAACCCAAGGCTCCAATTGATCGACGGTGTATAAGAAATCGTATCGAGCGCGCACGTCCGCCTTCGGCGAAAACCAGTCCTTGTAATTGCGGCCATGCAGCCGCACATAGCCGACGCCGGAAGTCGAATGCGCAGTGGGCTTCACTGATCGATGGAATAGCGGCTGGTCGATGTTGCAGAGGCCGACACCGAGTTCGGCAAGGGTGTCGAGAACTTGTGGTTCAATCCAGCTACTGTGACGCACTTCGAGGACGAGTGGATAGTCGGCGAATCGATCCCGAAGCTGCCAGACATACTTGCGGTTTTCCGGCTCATTCTTGAAAGACCACGGAAACTGAATCAGCAAGGCGCCCAATCGCCCGGCATCAGCCAACGGTTGAATCCCCTCTTTGAACAGATTTTCGTCGGAAGCCGTCGCATTCCGGTCATGTGTGAATCCCTTCCACAGTTTCGCGGTGAATCGAAACTCCGGATGATTGCCGACACGCGCGACCCAACTGCGCGATGCAGCGGGTTGCGGTGGTCCATAGAACGATGAATTGATTTCAACGAGATCGAAAAACCCGGCGAGGTACGATAGCGGATCGAATCCGCGCGGGCGCGGCTTCGGATACACGATCCCTTCCCAGTCCCGGTACTGCCATCCAGCGGTGCCAATTCGAATCATCGTCTCCGCAGGGTCTCGGCGCCCGATTCGATTGTCTGCCCGCCCGTTGATCCGCTTCGCATGAACTCAAGAAGCCGAGACTTGAGCGCCTGCTCCCGCGGGCTTTTGCCGGATCGAGAGAGCCATGCGGCGAGTACGCCGCTCTTGATCGAGTGCGTCGTCTCGGGCGCTTTGACCGCGACCTCGATCGTGAGATTCGGAGCATCCGTCCAACCGGCGGCGCGGAGTGTGGTCATTCCGAGCACCGCCGCCTCGTACAGTGTTTCGGCGGTCACTTCTACGGAATGCCTGATGCCATCCGAGTCCTGATACGAGACTCGGCACGACCGGAGTTCGGGCATCGCATCCACAGTCTATCAGATTCGCCTTTTGTTCGCCTAACAAGAAAGGAACAACGTACTTGGCTCACCTTTCGAAAGGCCCACGAAAATCGATCCGATGATCGCGATTCCCGACCGTGGGACGTTCGTCTGCGAAGACGGCCTCAATTTATAATCGAGACCGATGAGCAACACGCCTCCGATTCTTAGATCCGTGCTGAAGAGCCAGTATCCCGCGTCGCTGGCAATGCTACGCGAAGCCATCGAGTGCTGCCCGCCCGAGGAGTGGTTGAGTGCCGATCACAAGAATGCGTTCTGGCAGGTCTCGTACCACACGCTGTTCTTTGTACACCTGTATCTTCAGCGCGATGAAGCTGCGTTTACCCTCTGGGAAGAGCATCGCGGTGAAGGCGACGGCATCGGGGGCGAGCCATACACGCAAGCGCAGGTGCTTGAGTACTGGGAGTTCTGCGAACGGATGGTCGATGACGCCGTGGATGCGTTGGATCTCGACCGCACAGAACGCGGCTTCAGTTGGTATCAAATGTCCAAGCTGGAGCACCAGTTCGTCAATATCCGCCACATCCAACATCATGGCGGGCAACTGATCGACCGTGTCCGTTCAGCCGCCGACGTCGGGGTTCGCTGGGTGGCCGCGCGCTAGCGAACGGGTGAGCCGAGTGATTTATTGCCGACGAGAGTCGCTTGCTATAGCGCTTCGTCGCAACCCGGTCGGTATCCGCATCGCTTGCAGCGGGCGTGCTGCCGATGGTTGCGATGCGGAGCACAGCCTTCAGCCGCGGCGATCTCGCTGACGATCTTCAAAACAGTTTCGCGGTACTGCGGTGTGTATGGGACCAACTCGTGTCGATCGGCATAGGCAATGATCCCGTGAGGCGGACGCGTCCGGAACTTGTCTTCGACCAGGACGCAATACGTGATCAGCTGCATGATGTCGGCGGAGCGAGGCCCAGTCGATGGGCAGGGTCGCGACTTGACCTCAACGGGAATGAGAGCATCGGCAGTCTCGACTAGATAGTCGGGCTTCCCAATGAGCCCATATCTCCTCGACACCAGGGGGCGAGCCAACGGTCGTCGGCGGCCCGTATCTTGTAAAACGATCCGTCCACCGGGTACTCCGCTACGTACAATGTGAGCATTTGCGCGGGCCCAGGCCAGCACGGCGATAAAGAAGATGATGGCCATCAAAACTGTGATCATGGCATTCGCAGATTTCGTGTAGTCAGGAACAACATCACGGCAAGGCAAATGACGATGACCGTCGCCGCGGCAGTTCGTATTCGCCTGGCTGCTCGCAGGGCTTGATCGCGGGATTGATGGTACTTCGTGCCGTCGATGCGCTCGTGCGACAGACTTGACGGATAGTCGAGGCGCTCGAAGTGCCAGGCCTTATGGCAATAGCACCAAGTGCGGAGTTCGGACGCGGAGATTAGGCACCTACGCCGAATCACTCTAGCCCCCCTCAATGGCAAGCGTGTAATCCACGGGTTCGCCAATCTTGGCGCGCAGTTCACGGACCCAGGTCCGTGGATTTCGGCCGTGCATGACCCGTCCGATAAAGCCTAAACGCTCAGCGGCGTTATTTCGGTTGCGCCGAATGTCGTCCCTCGCCATCGTCGAGTAGTTACGGACCCACTGATCGAGATTGCTCGGGCGAGAGAACACGTATGTGGCGTGCCCTTGTTCGGGGACCTCTACGACGATCGCCCGCTCGAGCTCAAAGATGTACTCGTCACGGAACAGGAAGAGCTTGCGGCTGCGTTTTCGCAGTTGGTTGTAGAAGAAGGAATCGTAATCGGGTTTCCAGGAGATTTGGGCGATATCGAAACCGGACGGAATGCCCGCTTGGGTGCACAGCCGCTGCAATTCCTCGTGTTCGAGAGGCTCGCGTTCTATTCGCGCGCGTAGACCTTGAATGGAATCAAAGTATTGGCCGAACCGTGTAAATGTTTTCCTAGCTGTATCGAGCGTACTGCGCATCTCGGCGGGCAAGCTGATCTGGATTCGGCTCGGAAGCGCCGTCTCCCATGTGACCAGGTGCCACTCGCCATTCCGGAGCCGATATTTGCCGCATTTTACGAACGTCCCGTCGACTCCGAATTTGGCACCCACCAGGTGTTTCCATTGATTCCACGTCGGGTCCGATGACAACGGCAGGACCAACTCGTCGAGGAAGATCTCGACTTTGCGTCGACTGTCGCGGTACACGGCACGGCTGTTAAGGAATTCGACTCTCCGCAGAGGGGCACGAAAACGGCGTGAGCGGTAGTCGGGCAAAAACGAGAGGATCCGGCGGGCGAAGAACGTGTCGCGATCAGCCGAGAGTTCGCCGGCCACTACAACGGAGCCAAATCCGCCAAATGGAAACAGCGCTGGCGCATCCGTGTCAAGGAGCAAACTGTTGTAGCAGGATCTCAGTTCGGGATGGGCGAGCAGGTTGAACGCCCGTTCGATCGAACGCAAAAGATCCCGCGTTTGATGGGCTGTTTCCAATTCGAGCGATCGCACCTTCCACGCGAGGCGTAGATCGGTGGGCGAGGAACAATGCGCAGTGCCGAGGAGATCATACAGGGTCTCTTCTTCGCATCCTGGTCGGCGCCGATTAGCAAAATAAAAGTAGTCGCGTACAGCTTCGTTACGAAGGTGGATCTGCTTCAACCCAAGGCGGGGTTCTGGTACTTCTGCACGAACAAAATATTCGCCGCGCTTGTCCGCCCTCGGTTGCGCGGCGTAGCCGATTGAGCCGAAGTACAGCTCCTTCGACGTGTGTGGCCGCTGCTGGATGATCCGGCACTCCTTCAGAGGAAGTGGTGCCGTGGGGCCGAACTCGATCTCGTCGCCCGCGCGAACGAAGCCGCCGATGAAACGGCTCAGCTTGAGCGAATCCTGACTAGAAAACCAGCAGATTGCCGATGACGTATCCGACTCGATTCGACTCACCCGCCGACGGACGACATCCATTGATGGCGAAACCGGAAGACTGGCTGCGGCCGCTGGCATTCACGCCCTCACATCACGCGCCCGGTTGGCAAGCGGAAGAATCGGAGTCCATCCGGCAGGTGAAAAGCGGTCATCCCGATCGCTTCCAGCAGGGCTTCAGCATCATCGGCAGCTTGCCGCAGATCGACCGGAAACGGAACAGGCTCAAGCGCCGGTGTGGTGTCGAAACTGTCATCCGGTCCGGCTTCCAACGCAGGGACCAATGGGGCCGCTTGAGCTTCGTCGAAAACTCCGGAAAAATCCGGATGATCGCGCTGGGAACTCGGCGGTTGTCCGCATCCGGGACACAGCGGCTGCGATTCATTGAGCTCGTCGAATTCGAGCCGGCATTCCCAACAACGCATAACTCTACTCCGCACTCAGTCTAAGGCGAATCGCCGGTCAAATTCAAAACTCAGCAGTGGCGCACGCCCCCTTGGCTGACAGCCCGTTTCCAAACCCAGTTTTTTCTATGGCATAGAGCGATTCGATGAGGCCAACCGATGCAACTCTGTTTATTCAGCCAACGATGGCGCGAACGCCGCGAGAGCTATCGGCCAGCCGGGGAGACGATCATTCCACGACTCTATGAAGTCGCGAAGATGGACTCCGATGGTGAAGCCAAAGACTTCATTCTTCGCCATCACTATTTGGGCTCCTATCCGAGCGCAAGATTTCGATTCGGCCTCTTCACTCGTGGCGATCTGGTTGGGGTCGCCGTGTTCAGCCATCCTTGCAACGATCGAGTTCTGACGTCGGTGTTCCCTTTGAGCCCCCTCGAGAGTGTGGAGTTGGGCAGGTTTGTGCTTCTCGATTCCGTACCCGCGAATGGCGAGAGCTGGTTCTTGGCCCGGACTTTCGAATGCCTCCGCAAAGACGGACTCGCGGGTGTGGTCAGCTTTAGCGATCCCGTTCCGCGCAATGCGGCTGATGGAACGGTGATCCATCGCGGACACATCGGGACATGCTATCAGGCAACATCTGCGACGTTTCTCGGCAAGACGGTGCCACGAACCATTCGTCTGCTGCCGGACGGCACGGTTCTGAACGAGCGCACCGTTCAGAAGATTCGATCGGGAGAGCGGGGCTGGCAGTACGCTGCGGCACTGCTAGAACAATTCGGCGCCGAACCAGCATCGTTTGACGTTCGGAACAATTGGCTGGAAGCTTGGCTACCACTTCTCACACGCGCTTTGCGGCACTCTGGGAACTACAAGTACGCATGGCCGTTGCAGAGAGCCGCACGCAAATTCCTGCCGGCATCGCTCCCATATCCGAAGTTCTGGTTTTTACCAAATCGCGATCAGCACCACGCTCGGTCTAGAGGTTGATGTTGCGTTCGAACAGTCGGATTCCAGCCTTTCTTTCAAATGCACGTGCCAGGACCCAGGCACGGTCTAGCAAGAATGCCCTAAAGCCACGTTTAGTGCTTCGATCCCAAATACCTCGATCAGGCCTTGATGGTATTAGGTGGCTGCGTAGAGTCAGATTGCGGGCGTGGACGCTTCGCGGAACGTCTTCGAAATATCTCCTGGGCGCTCGTTGACCGATGCTACGATTGTCGCGGGCGACGAGATAACAGATATTCACGATGCTGTTGAAGCGTTCGGGTGCGATGCCATTTTGCGCTGCCAGTGCACGAGGGAAGATGTGATGCTTGTCGCTGCTGTTTTTGCGGCTCGAGGTTTCGCCGACTGGAATCGGCGTGCCATCTTCCAAATAGCGGGGCCGGTGGGACCTCAGTAAGCAAAAGAAGGCATTGCTGATGGGGCCGGGACGACCGTATTCTGTGTTGCATAACGATTGAATACGAACTCGGACCTTCCATGAAGCATGCGCCTTCGGATTGCGAGCGAGGCGTTCCATAAACTGGGCATCAGCACGTAAATTTGGCCGGTATCCCCGGCCAGTGTACCGGGCGCCGACGGCGGTAGCCCAGAACCACTGTGAGATTCGCCGTTTCGCGGAGCGCGATGGTCGCACATTACCGTTCTGAAAAAAGTACAAAGCCAGTATCATGAGCATCGGCTCAGAAGGAACGAACTCGAAGTTCGGGACTTCGAGCTCATGAACAAAATAATCGGCAGCAAGTGCGATAGCCTCTCGCAATGTGGGGAAGGCGCGCTCAAATCGTGCGCGTTCGTTGCTGTCACGCTCCAGCTTCTTGATCATGGAATCAATCGCGCGTTCGCCGAAGTCTTGAGCGCCTAAAGCCAGGGCAAATGTCTGAAGAATCGTAGTTCGCTGAATGCGGTCAAATCCGTGCTTGAGGCGGGTTTGGATATCGCGAACGAGGCCCCTCATGTCAAGCTTCGACGCGCGAGCAAACGCAGTATCGGCTGCGCCAATCCGCATTCCCAGGGAATTGATTCGGATGAATGTATCACGGACTTCCGCGCGATCATTCGTTTCACAGAACACGAGTATTGCCTTGTAGTCCAGAATGCGCCTTCGACAATCCTCCATCCGTCTGGTCGCACGCACGCCGTGACCATGGAGGCGTCGCCGCCATCCGGAAGAAAGAAGATCAACAACCGGCACAAGCCCCTTCGCGGTTTCTCCGGTGGCACGCTCCCGGTATACGAATAGGCGATCACCATTGGCGGCCGACGGATTAAAGTACACACTCCTGAAGTTGACATTCTTTCCATCGGCGTTCCTGACGGAACTAGCTTCGCCTCGGAGAAGGTGCCAGATCACAGATAGCCGCTGTTGTCCATCAACCAGAAAGAAGATATCTCGATTGGCAGGATTGAAGTGCGGCAGGATGTGATACTGCTTCCGGAGTTGGTTTTCGTTCCGTCTGTCCGTTTTCCAGACAAGAATCGTTCCGATTGGATAATTTCGATAAACGCTGTCGATCAGGTCACAAGCTTTTCGCGCGTTCCAAACGAACTCGCGCTGCAACTCCGGAATCGCGAACACGCCCCGCTCTATTAGAGTTTTCAATCTCTTCAGTGGAATTGAATCCACGCTGATCTTGTCCATGCGATCTCCGGGTTAGCGCTGTCCGATGAGCATCCATTGTAAGAACAATGGGGGCTGTCGGTAAACCCTAAATCCCAAAGGCGTCAACACGAGGTCGTCAGCATCAGAACTCGCCCTGCGGAGCAGTGATCGAATCTGGCGGTTGGACTCGGCATTTTGGAGGATCCACATTGAGAGCACTTGCGCGAGAGAAGCTCGGGTATTATCCACTAAACCCCGGCGAAGCTGAACGAATCCGCAAATTCCTAGTTTGTGATCCGAATGGATCGCCTGTTAGCGTCCTCGACCCCTGCGCCGGTACGGGCGCGGCGCTTGTAGCAATCACCGCAGGGACAAAAGCGGTTCGCTACGGAATCGAGTTGGATGCGTACCGGGCAAAAGAGGCCGAGCGCGTGCTGGATTCGGTAGTCCACGGTAATGCGTTCGATACGCACTGCGCCGTCGAATCGTTCTCATGCGTGTTCGAGAATCCGCCGTACGACTTCGAAGTCTCCGAAGGACGAAATGCGCGGATGGAACGGCTGTTTCTTGAACACACGTATCGCTGGCTGAAACCTGGTGGCGTACTGATCCTCGTTGTACCGGGCGATCGACTCGCCACGTGCGTTGATGTCTTGTCCGTTCATTTTCGGGATAAGGCTATCTACCGTTTACGTGAGCCCGAAGCGCAGCGATATAAACAGATCGTGCTGTTCGGCGTGCGCCGGACGAAGCGGGAACGCGAACAGCTCAAAGATTGGGACGTGAGCCGAGCGAAGGCAAAGCTTTTGGAAATCGCGCGGCGGTATGAGGAGCTGATAATCCTGCCCGATATGGCTGATCGGCAATTCGTGGTTCCGCCGAGCGCACCTGCACAATTGGTCTATCGCGGGCTTCCCCTCGATACGTTGGAGGATCTGCTGCCAGGCTCAGGAGCATATCGGCAGGCGGGACGCGTTTTGTTCGCGCCGGAATTACGAGCAACCGGCCGGCCGCTGACGCCGCTTCACGGCGGGCACGTCGGCCTTCTAACCACTTCCGGACTGCTGAATGGAATTTTCGGCGAGGGTGACGATCTGCACGTGGCTCGATGGGAATCGATCAAGACCACAGATCGACTTGAAGAAACTGACGACGCCGGCATCGTCACAATTCGCGAGCGCGAGCGTTTCACGCAGTCTTTGACTCTTGTGTATGCAAACGGAACGACTGCCGTTCTGAAGGAGGGCACAAATAGCCATGCAGAACGCGCACCTTCGAATGGGAACGCTGCAGTTCACGAAGATCACGCGGGACACCACAATTGATGTTCGAGTTCGTGTCGATCGTGCCATAGCTGAGCACGAAGCAGATAAGCGCTCTGCGCGTTGCCACCTCCTCTCAATCTTCGGGAACGATCAGGAAGTCGCCGCGATTGCGGCAGCGCTTTCAGAAGAGGCTCTCTTCTATCTGACTGGCCCTGAAATCGATCGTCTGACGATTAGCTTTGGGCCGGAGCCTTGCGTCTATCGAAGTTCGCTGAGCATTCCGGGGAGGCGCCGGCCTGTTCGTCATTTGGTCGCCGTCTCGGATGAACTTGCGAAGACGTGCGCAGGAGGAAATCCAGGTGCGCGACGGACCGTGCTATACGACAGCGAGCGCGAATTCGTCCTTCACCGACTCGGTGTGCGCTTCGGCCTTCCAGTCTTACCGGAGTGGAGCGAGTGGTTCGCCGACGAGCTTCGAAGAAGACAGGCCATCGAACCTCTGATCGGTATCGGATGTCGTCCGGTGCTGGTGAGGGGAACCAAGAAGCGATTTCTCGGATGGATCGGGCACGGCCTTAAGCGTGGACTGACCCGTATCCCGGAAAACCGCGAAATGAATAGTTGGACCTTGCCGACGAACTTTGAAGTACCGCGACCGAATTCGGAACGCTCGTCGACAGAATCGGCCAACCTCTAACTCTCCTCAACTCAGGTGCAACGCCCAGCCAACCGCAGTCCGCGTTAGTGCACCACGGAGCACAGGAATGCATCAGATCGACTCTATCGCTACATACTTGCGGCGGTTTGCCCACCAACTGGAAGACAGAATTCTAAAGCAGTTTCCGCCGCTCCATCAGCCCGAGGACCCGCTGCCTGAGGAACTGCGCCGGTTGCGGCGGACTCCGTATCCCGCGCAGGCATTGGCGATCGCCGGACTCGCGAAGCGCCTGAGGACCGAGCGATGCGCCGGCGCGATCGCGGAGTGTGGGACTGGCAAGACGCTCATATCCTTGGGCGCGATTTTCGCTCATGCGAAGGGCAAGCCGTTTACGGCGCTCGCGATGGTGCCGCCGCAACTCGTCACCAAAATGGCGAGGGAATGTTTCCTGACGCTCCCGCGTGTTCGTGTATTTCTGATCGATGGTGTTCGAAATGGCGTCGGATCGAACGGCTTCGCCGGCGTGAACGAGGTTCGCCTCCGCAACGGCCGGGTCATCAGAGAGGGTTTGCAGACGACGCTGAGCGATCTACGATTGCGAAAAGAGCAACGGTCGGCCCGCGCGCAGTGGAATACGATTTGTGACTGTCCTGCGGTGTTCATTGTCGGGAGAGATCGCGCAAAGCTTTCTTATCACTGGCGCCACGCCTTCCACGTTCCGAGAAGCGGAGCGTTCAACGGTGCGGTGGTGAATCCTGATACGGGGCGGCCTGTGCTGACGGCCGACGACCAGCTTCGGCGAGCGGACTTCCGCAAAGTGAAGCACAGTGAACTCGTGCTGCCAGACGAGCAAACTGGCATCGCAAAGGCCCGGAGGGCTTTCTTCAGCCCACTTTGGCAAGCCGATGGAACCAAAATCCGCCGCTGTGCACCGATGGATTTCATTGGCCGCTACATGAAAGGGTTCTTCGATTACGGCATCGCGGACGAGGTGCACGAACTGAAAGGCGATACGGCTCAAGGCGCCGCGTTGGGCACGATCGCCTCCTGTGCGGATCGAACGATCATTTTGACCGGAACGCTTAACGGCGGATACGCCGACGAACTGTTCAACATCCTCTTCAGATTGCATCCGAACAAGATGCTCGAGGAGGGCTTTGCGCACGGAGACGCCGGAGTTCGGGCGTTCTCCGAGACGTATGGGGTCTTGGAGAAGGTCACCACAATCACGCCTGCTGACAACGTATGCTCGGAGAAACCCAAGATAACGACGCGCGTGCGACGACGGCCTGGCGCATCGCCGCTGCTGTTTGGCCGATTCCTAATGGAACTTGGCGCGTTCGTCTCGCTGGAGGACATTTCGGACGCGTTGCCCGCGTACGAAGAAGAGGTCGTCAGCGTTGAGATGGATCCGATCCTGGCGAAGACGTACGAGCAAATCGAGACGGACATCAAGCGAGCCCTGGAGGAACATCGAGGCAATCAGTCCGTGATCAGCGCGGGCCTGAACGCGTTGATGCTTTACCCGGACCGACCGTTCGACTTGGGAACCTTATACGGATATTCCGTCGACCCGGAGACCGGCGAGCGGGAACGGTTCGTGATCACTGACCCGCCAGACCTTGATCAGCACTTCGTCTACGCGAAGGAGCGCCGCCTGGTCGAAGAAGTGAAGAGCGAACTGGCGCAGGGACGGCGATGCCAGATATTTGCGGTCTACACGCAAAAACGAGATGTGACGCAACGGCTGAAGGAGATCTTGAGTCGGGAAGGAATACACGTCGCGGTATTAACCACGGCCGTTCCTCCGGAGGCCCGAGAGGCTTGGTACGAACGGCAATTGAAGGCCGGGATGCAGGTTTGCATTTGTCATCCGCGGCTCGTCGCGACTGGGATGGACCTGTTGGCGCAGCCCACAATCCTGTTCTACGAGTCCGGCTATTCAACTTTCACTCTGCGGCAGGCGAGCCGCCGGTCCTGGCGCATCGGACAGACTCGGCCGGTGAAGGTGAAGTTCATGTCCTACGCCGCCACGATGCAGGAGAGTTGCCTTCGGTTGATGGGCAAGAAACTCCTCGTGTCGCTCGCGATGGAAGGTAAGTTCGCCAGCCACGGTCTGCAAAGCCTTGACGTAGACGATGACATGCTGAC
>Ga0209060_10003633_pt1 | contig 12715 bp, 8 predicted proteins | sample Coa_R1_8_FD_187155 | JGI IMG/M metagenome (GOLD analysis project Ga0209060, IMG submission 187155) | Surface soil microbial communities from Centralia Pennsylvania, which are recovering from an underground coalmine fire - Coalmine... | ecosystem: Environmental > Terrestrial > Soil > Unclassified...
ATACAGCTCCAGCAGCGCCTCGTAGCGGTTGTAGGGCAACGACTGTGCCTGCGAGGACGCCATCGAATGCAGCTGCTCAGGGCGCAGCGTCATCGTGTACTGCCCGCGTGGCAGCAGCTCATATTTCGCGACCACAGGTTCCCGGGTGCCGATGGTGTCCGGCCGCACCACGTTTTCGAGCACCACGACGTCGCTCGGAGTCGTCACCGCGTAATACGGCTCAGCGGTGACGATCATGCCAAAGGCCTGCAGGTCGGCGCTCACCGTCAGGTGGCCTTTGTTCGAGGTTCCCGTCAGGACCTCGCCCAGATTCTTCGGCCGGCCCTCCGGCGAAACGGCCCACAGCACGTACGTCAGGTACTCCGGGCCGAACCGCGTCGGCGGCTCCAGGCGCTCGAATCTGACGTCCATGTTCACGCTGCCGCGCTTGCTCTCGACGACGGCTTGGCCTTTGGCTTCCGGAAGAAGCACGGTGCCCTTAAAATCGATCATGGTCGGGCCGCCGCGATGTTCGTAGTTCACCGCCTGCAGCGTCCGCGATACAACAGTGACCCGATAAATCGGTTGTGGCTCGTTGCGTTCCAGCGGCGCTGCGCCGCCCACCGGCTGTGCTTGCGCCAGCAGCGAGATTGGGGCAACGAGCGCTGTTGCGAAAAATGTCGGGGCGATCTTCATGGGCGAGCCTCCACGCGGGATGGCGAGCACGCCATATGCCGTGGTTGACGGCTCGAACGTTCAACGACTTAGTCGGCCGTTACGGGAACGTGACACGCGCGCAGGAGGTAAAAAGGTCAGCGCAGACCGGCAGTGCGTGCGCGTAAGGCCGTCAGCACTTCCCTGGCTTTGTCGCTCGCGACGTTATCCGCCGCGCCATAGAACGCCAGAACGTTGTCCCGCAGCTCCGGCGATATCGAATCCGGAGTTCCTGCGAATTTCTCGAGCAACTTATCGTAGGTCGCGTCGGTCAGATGGTATTCACCCCGGTGCGTCGGCTTGCCGATATCGAAATTCTCGTTCTGCAGGTGTAGGGGACCTTGCGCCTCAGCAAGGATCTGCCGATACCGCGCGCTGGTGTCATCGAAGCTTGTCAGAAACAGCTTTTCCGCATCGGGAGTGGGAACGTGAAAGGCGAACGCCTTCAACGGACCGATCTTCGGCAGCAGCCGGAACAGCCACGCCAGAAACCTCGCTCCCCATCCGGGCTGTTCGTATTTGGACGCCCATTCCTTGCGATAGCTGCTGCGCGACAGGCGATAGACAAACTTCTTCTTCGTCATCCCGGCTGAGAGCGCTTGAATCTCTTTCTTCTTTGCGGCCCAGGCGGTCTTCGTCATCTCCGGCATGAGACTGCTCACCGTATAACGATACGTGCCGAGCGCGAGATCGAGGTCGCCAAAGACTTTCGCCAGTTCGAGCGAGTAGGTGTCCTGAAAGGCGCGCTCGAGCAGCGGTTTCGATACTTGAAACCCGATGAAGTCGTGATAGGATTGCGGCGCGTACTGTCCGCGCGCTACCTCCACAACATCGAAGGCGAACTCCGTTTTCAAATGCGCCACCGGATCGTCTTCATACGTAACAACCGAACCGTATTTCGCCTTCAGTTTGGGATAGAGCAGCGGGACGGCGCGGTTCACGCCGATGGGGTGGCCGTTATTGTCGGAAGCGTAGTGCGCCAGCGCGCCCAGAGCGAATGCATACTCGTTGAGATCCTGCGATTCGCTCACCAGCGCAACGATGAAATCGCCGCTCCGAACGTAGTGGGTCAGATCGCTAAAGAACTTGCTGCCGAATGGGTAGTAACCCATGTCCTGGATGATGGCGCCGCCGTACGCGTAGGCATGTGCGTTGCGCAGGTCCTCTTCGGTCGCCTGCGGAAAACGCCTTGTCAGGAGCGGAACCATTTCGGTTCGCCAGGCTGCGTCGATAATCGCTTCGTGGGTGAGCACCGAGTATGCGCCCGCGGGACGGGGCGACAGGACTAACAGCAACGTGAAGAGAGCGGTGAAGCGCATCACAAGGAAGGCGGCGGACCACCCTCATTATAGATGCACGATCAGGGGATAACGCGTATGGTGGTAGTACGCCGGATGCCGTTCGGATCCAGTACGCTGTTGATTTGATCGTAAGTAACAAACACGATCACGTCCCCCGGCGGGACATTGGCGGGAACCTTCACGTTGATTTGCCAGAGTCCGGTAAATCCGGGCGCAAGGCCCGAAAACTGGACGTCGCCGGGCGGCACAAAGTCTGAGTTGATAAAGACTTGTGGCGTCTGCGGCGTGGGTATGGCCGACGCTGCGGCGTGGCCGTCCGCCGGCATACTCGAGACGACGCCCGCACCGGTGCCGAACAGCGATACGTAAGTACCCGCTTTGGCGGGATGAGCGCCGTTGTTCACCGAACCGTCCTGGTTCAGCGCCAGCAGTTGGCCGCTGCCGCTCCCGTCGGCCGTGAATAAGCCGGGCGAGGCGGCGTCGATTCGAAACAGCCAGCTCGCAATCACCTGCCCGGTCGACGCGCGCACCACCTGAAATTCCACCGGACCGCCCGCAGGCGTCGCGCCGGGGACTTGAAAATTGATCTGGCCGGGCGAGACGAAACTCAGCGGCGCGGCGAGTCCGCCGACCATCACCTGGACATCGCCCAGCGTAGTGGGCCAGGGCGTGCTGCCGGCGCTAGCCGTTTGATCCCCAAAGCGTGTACCCGCAAAGGGGAAGATGCTCGCGATCATCCCAGGCGCGAATCGGCCGAAGAAGTTCGCGGCATTGCCTGACAGACGGCCCGAAACGCCACCCGCCGAGGTGGTGTAGTCGATCGCGGGAAAGTAAAACGATACACGGTTCGTCAGCCCTTCGGCGGTCACCGGATTCCCGAACGGATCGAGCGCCACCGCCACCGGGCCGAATACCGTTAACGTGGCGCTCGGAACCGGATTGCTGATCGTCTTCTGGTATCGCGGAAAGCGCAGCACCTGATTGCCGTTCGTGTTGGCGACCCAGATCTCGTTGGTCACCGGATTGATAGCGATGCCGAACGGACTGCTCAGATTGGTGATCGAGAACAACACGGGCGGATTGTCCCCGGCGGTCGGCACATTGGGGAGAATGGCGACGCGGTTGTTGCCTGTGTCGGCCACGTACAGCTGATCGTCCGGATCGATGGCCAAGAGTCTAGGGCCTGAGAACACCGTCGCAAGAGACGAGCTGCTATCCGGCTGGCCGAAAATGCTGGTCGCAGGCGCACCGGATTGAAAATCTCCGGCCGCCGGTTTCGCAAAGAACAGAATGCGATTCGCCAAAGGATCCGACACCACCAGGTGTCCGGTGGCGGTGAACGCCAGCCCGTAAGCGCTGCGCATGGTCTGGCGGCTGAGATCCTTGATCGGCTGGTTAAAGAAACTGGTCTGGCCGAGCACCAGATTGGCGCGCTCGGCGACGCCGGCCGGCTGGCGGAAGGGCGCCGGAAACCGCAGCACTCGCGCGTTGCAGGCGTCGGCAACGTACAGATTCCCGCTCGCATCCACGGCGATTCCTTCGGGCGACCACAGCCCCTGATCGCTGGTCTCGGTCGCGCTGCCGCTCGGATAATTCGGCACCGATGTGTACAGGCTCGGCTGGCCAATCACCAGGTCGGCCGCGACCCCGAGACCCAATTGCCGGTAATCGGAAAAACCCAGCACCCGATTGTTGAGCGGATCGGCGACGTAAAGATGTGGAGGCGTCGAGTTCAGATCGATCACCGCGCTGCCGCCGGACGGAAAAGGATAGGCGCCGCGCACGGTGCAGGATGTCGAGTCGGGATTGAAGCCGACCTCTTTGCCTTGAATCAAGTTGACGGAGTTATAAGAAAAGTCGAGCTGGCCCAGCAGTCGCGTAGCCGACGGGGCGATGCCGCCCGATTGCAGAGGAAATGCCAGCACGCGATGGTTGCCAGAGTCGGCGACAAATAGGTCCGTGCCGGAGAAGACTGCACCGTTCGGTCCACTGACCTGAGGATTCGGCAACGGCCCGGCAAGCGACGACGCGCCGGGTTGCGGTTGGCCTTGGTTCGCCGCCGAGGTTTGGAAATTCTGCTGCCCGATTACGGCAATCGCGGGCGGCGAGAAGGCCGCGCTCTCGGCGGGCCATTGATCGTAGGGCGCGTATCCCAGGATCCGCGCATTTCCCGTGTCGACCACGTAGGGATTCGCGCCGACAAAGAACACGTTCTCGGGCGGCTGCGCGTTGCCGTTGCTGTCGACTGCTCCGAGGGTGCTCTCACTGATCGCGGGCGCTACCGGCTGCGCAGCGGTCGGCAGTACGACACCCATAACGCGCGCGCCTATTTGCCCGACGCCGAACGGCGGCGTGTACACCACCACGCGATTTGCTCCGTCAGCGACAAAGAGGCGGCCCTTGGGATCGAACGCCAGTCCCGAGGGCTGGGACAGAAAATTCTTCTGCACGGCCGACGTGTTCTTCGGCAGTGACGTGGAGACGAAGTCGGCCTGGCCCAGGACGAGATCGGCGGCCGGTTGATTCGACGCAGGTGCGGCGAGCGCGCCGGCTGGATAGCGCAGCACGCGGTTGTTTACCGGATCAGAGGCCCACAGATTCCCTTGCGAGTCGAAGGCCAGTCCGGCGCGAAATACGCCGGCTCCCGTGGAGTAGGCGAGTGTTGCAGCCGTCGGTGGGCTGTGTCCGGCGTTGGGCGAACGGCTGTTCAGGTCGCGCTGCCCGATCACGAGGTCTACCGCCAGCAGATCGGACGTCTGGGCCAGCGGCGCGGGGTAGCGCAGAATACGATTGTTGCCCGCGTCGGCGACGTACAGATTTCCTGAAGAATCCACGGCGAGCGCCACCGGCTGGTACAACCCCGTGCTCAAATCCGCGCCCGGGCCTTGCGGAGAAGTATTGATGAAATTTCGCTGCCCGATCACCTTGTCGGCAAAATCGCCCTTAGTGAATGCGGAGGCATTTCGCCAGGCCAGCACGCGGTTGTTTCCGGTGTCGGCGACGTAGAGAATGGGAGGGCTCGCCGACAGATCGAGCGCGACCGCCTGCGGGTTGTTGAGTTCGCGGCCCTCGGCGAGATTCGGCGCTACTGCAGTCAGGATGCCTTGTTGCTGAAGAACCGCTTGGCCGAAGATGCGCGACGGCGCCGGATTGAAGATGGTCTGCGCGCACGCAAGCGGCGCGATGGCGGTCGAAAACACGAGCAGCGGAAGGCTGCGGCGGCAAGCAGGCTGCATGGATCTTCCCGCTGAGGATGTGGGAATATCACCCCAATAATCTCAGGGCTGCGGGCGGAGGAAGACCGATTGATCGAGTTTGTGGCCCCGGGCGGAGCGGGCTGCTTGGCGTTCTAAACCGTGCCGAGCGCTTTCAGGTGCCGGTAGACCATCGCCATCGGCAGCCCCACCACATTGAAGTAGCAGCCGTCGACCCGATCGATGAACTTCGACGCCAGGCCCTGGATGGCATATGCGCCCGCTTTGTCCATCGGCTCGCCGCTGGCCGCATAAGCGGCAATCTCAGCGTCGCTCAGCTCGACAAAATGGACGCGCGTGGTCTCGGCGTCGACCATCTTGAGGCCGGAGGCGCGCAGGCAGATGCCGGTGGTCACTTCATGCCAGCGTCCGGAAAGCAGCCGCAGCATGCGCTCCGCATCAGCCGCATCTCGCGGTTTTTCCAAGACATGGTCATCCAATACGACAACTGTGTCGGCAGCCAGAATCACTTCATCCGCTTCCATGGGGACGGCGAAGGCCTTTTCCTCAGCCAGCCGCCGAACGTACTCGATCGCGGGTTCTGAGGCGCGGCGCTCCTCGGCCACGTTCGACACGCGCACGAAGAACGGCAATCCGGCGTTGGCAAGAATCTCGCGGCGGCGAGGCGACCCGGAAGCGAGGACCAGCTTCACTTGCGCGCAAAAGCGGGAGCCGGTCCGGCGGGCACCGGCTCAGGCGGAGGCACTTTCTTGGGCCGTGCGTCGAGACGTGTCGTGATCAGTGCCTCTTTCAGTTTTTGGAACTTGGGCGAACCGGGCTTGCCTCCCGCGGCGACGACATCGCGATCGGTGATCTCTTGGGCGGCAGGAAGGTATTTCTGCAGATAGTTGCGGATGCGATCGTGCACCAGCCGCTCGGAGGAGTGCGCCGCCAGGAACAGAATCTGGTCGCCCGGCGATTTGGACAGCAGCTGATACACGTGCGACGGCTTCTGGAGTTTCGCCGACTTCAGATCCTTCTCGAGCTTCTTGGCGCGAACATCCAGCTTCTGCCACTGCTCGATTTCTTTCTTGCTGAGCCCCAGAGCCTTGGCAAACGCGGCCTTATCCTTGACCAAAGCTTTTTCCATCAGGAAGTAAAGAAAAAGGCCCAGCGAATCGACATGCAGCTTCACGCCCAAAGGAACCAGTTGCCGGGCCTTTTGGAGTTTCTGCAGCCCGGGATAGTTGACCTTCGCGCCTTCGAGCAGTGGTGAGAACAGCTGCAGAATCTTTTCGTCCTCGAGCAGCTTCACCAGGTCGGCGGAATTCGGTTCGCTGGCCATCTGGCGCAGTTCTTCAAGCAATTCCTCCGGCGTTATCTTGGATTCCAGCTGAGCCTCGCGCGCGTTGTCGTACTGCATCTTGGTGCGCTCTTCGATGGCAAAACCCAGCCGCACCTTGTAGCGCAGCAGCCGCAGCACGCGAACCGGATCGTCGTAGAGCGAGTAATTGCTGATGGTGCGCAGTTCCTTGCGCTCCAGATCGCTGACGCCGTTGTTGGGATCGAGCAGCAGGCCGCGCGAAGCGGGATTCAGCGACAACGCGATGGAGTTGATGGTGAAGTCCCGGCCGCGGAGATCTTCGTGAATGGTGGCCGGCCGAACCGCCGGCTTGGCCCCCGGCTTAGAATACTTCTCCACCCGCGCCATACCGAGCTCGGCGTGGACATCACCGGCAAAAACAAGCTGAGCAACCTTGCGGTTCTCGTCAGTGGAAACAATCTTGGCGCCGGTCTTTTTCGCGATCGCCTGGGCCAGCTTTGCAGCATTGCCTTCGACCGTGAACTCGAGACCCACAATCGGGAACCCGCCCAGCATGTCGCGCATCGCGCCGCCCGTCAGGAAAACATTGACGTTGGCTTGCGTGGCGGCTGCCTGGACCTCCGAGACCGCCCGGCTCTGGTCGGAGCTGAGATGGCTCTCGAGCATGAACATGTAGTCGCTCATCGAATCGCACTCTCCGCGGCGCCCGAAACAGGATTCCCCGCCCTATCTTCGCGGCGCAAGATGTGACAACAATCAGTCCAGATCAAACTAGGCCCGCGGGTGATGCTCATCCACCGTCCTCCGCAGGCGCGACCGCAGGACGTGGGTGTAAATTTGTGTGGTGGAAATGTCGGCGTGGCCCAACATGGTTTGCACGCTCCGCAGGTCCGCACCGCCCTCCACCAGATGCGTGGCGAAGGTGTGCCGGATCACGTGCGGCGTAAGATTGTGGAAGATTCCGGCGCGTTTGCCGTGCGCCGCAAGCAGACTCCAGAACGCCTGGCGCGTCATCGCGCGGCCACGATTGGTTATGAATAAATGTGGTGAGCTTCGCCCTTTCAGCAGCTTGGGGCGGCCGTCCGCCAGGTACTGCTCGACGGCCTGCAAGGCCGCACGTCCCACCGGCACGATCCGTTGCTTGTTACCCTTGCCGGTCACGCGCACGACCCCCATGCGGGTCTCCAGCTCCGAAACGCGGACCTGACACAGCTCGGAAACCCGCAGGCCGGTCGCGTAAAGGAACTCGAGCATGGCGCGGTCGCGCAAACCTTGCGGCTTGGATCGGTCCGGCGCGGCGATTAATTCCGATAACTGCTTGCTCGTTAGATATTTAGGAAGCTTCTGCCAATGTTTGGGGCTGGTCAGAACAATCGTAGGATCAGAATCGAGTTTGCCTTTTTCCAGTAAGTGCTTGTAGAAACAGCGGATTGTCGAAAGATGGCGCGCGATGGACCGGGTGGCCAGCTTGGCCTCATGCAACGCGTCGACGTAACGTCGCAGGAACGCCGGATGGGCCAGGTTAGAACCCTCGGGATTAGACCTAGCAAATTGTTCTAAATCAATGCGATACGAATCGATCGTCGTGCGCGCCAGACCCTTCTCGATACGGCAGAAGTCGAGAAACGCCTCGATTTCCGCCGACATCGTTACGCCAGATCGCATTGTGCCAATGATACAATATTCGCAAATTTGTTTGGAAGAGAAGTGCTTTCTCCTGTGCGGATAACGGACCGGCCTCCGGGCCAGAGGGTGGACGACTGAGTGGCGGTCTCCACTACCAAGAAAGTCCTGATCACGCGATTCGAACGTGAGCCGCTTTCAGGCTTCGTCAATCCCCAAAGCTACTTGGTGCCCGCCGGTCTGGAGTTGATGAGCCCGGAGGGCGCTGTTGGCCTAATCCCTTACGCGGAGATTAAACTGGTTTGTTTTGTTCGGGATTTCCAGCAGGGTGAGCCCCGCCGAGAGTTGCGTCTGTTCAGCACCCGGCCGAAGATGGAGGGCCTCTGGATCCGCATGCAATTTCGCGACGGCGACGCCATGGACGGTATGCTCACCAACAACTTGCTGCAGCTGGAGGCGTTCGGATTCTCTGTGATTCCACCCGATCCCGGCTTCCAGAATCAGCGGATCTTTATTCCCAAGGCGGCGCTCGCGGGCGTTCAGGTGCTGGGTATCATCGGGAGCCCGCTGCGAAAAAACAAAAAAACGAAGCCAGTGCCGAAAGAGCAGCTGGAAATGTTCGGCAAGGCCGATTAGACCCGGAACCCGATGATGGACCGGTTCTTTCTGCCTGCAGCAGCCCTGTTGCTGGCGGCGATGGCCTGCGCCCAGGTGGCTTCGATTCGCCTGGAATCCCAGACCTTCGACGAAGGAACCCACCTGGCGGCCGGGCTCAGCTACTGGAAAACCGGCGATTACCGCATGAATCCCGAGCATCCGCCGCTGCCCAAGCTGCTTTGCGCCGTTCCTTTGCTTTTCATGAACGTGCGGCTCCCGTTCGAGTATCCGTCCTGGAGCCAGGGGAACGAGCTCGACTTCGGAGGACAGTTCCTCTATGCCAACAACCTGACTGCCGACCAGATCCTTTTCCCGGCCCGGATGGTGACTATCGTCCTGACTCTGCTGCTCGGCGTGGCGATGGCTTGGTGGACGCGGCGCGTGTTCGGCGCGGGCGAGGCGCTGCTGGCGCTCGCGTTCCTGGCGTTCGATCCGAATGTGATCGCACAGGGGCGTTACGTCACCACCGATCTCGCCGTTGCGCTTTTCAGTTTCCTGGCCTGCGTGCTGTGGGCCGACGCTCTGCGCACACCCACCTGGCTGCGGGTCGCAGCGGCGGGACTGGCGCTGGGACTGGCCCTCGCAAGCAAGTTCAACGCGTTGTTCCTGATTCCCGCACTCCTGGTGCTCACTCTGTTTCGCTGGCCCGGATGGAAGCGCGTGGCCTTGTTGATTGCCGTTGCTTACGTGACCCTGCTGGTACCGTATATCCCCGACCTGGTTCGGAGCCCCGCGCTGGTTCCGCATGCCTACTCGACCGGGCTCGCGATGTTGCTCGATCAGGACCAGCACGGGCGGTTATCGTATCTCCTGGGACAAATCTCGACGCGCGGCTGGTGGTATTACTTCCCGGTCGCGTATTTGGTGAAGACCCCGGTGGCGTTGCTCGCGTCGACGCTCGCGGCGGCGGTTCTTTACGTTGCGAGGCGGCCGAAGCTTCCGTTCGAGGCGCTGGCCTTGGCGGTTCCGGCCGCGATCTACTGGTGCTTCTGCCTGGCGTCGCACATCGATCTCGGCATCCGGCATCTGCTTCCGGCGTACGTGCTCATGATTCCGCTGGCCGCCACCGTCGTGGTTCGCGCAGCGCCGAAATGGCTGCCCATAGCGCTCGTGGTCCTGCTGGCGGTCGAATCCGCGAGCATCTATCCCGACTACCTGGCGTTCTTCAACTGGCCGTCAGGAGGACCGTCGAATGGGCCGCGCTATCTGGTCGACTCGAACATCGACTGGGGTCAAGATACGAAAAAGTTGAAGACCTGGCTCGACGCGCGGGGCATTCACGAGGTCTGCCGCGTCTACTTCGGGATGGCCGTTTTGTCGCACTACGGGATTGCGGAGCTGCCGCTGCCGGCAAATGATGACGCCGCGGGACGGGCCAATCTCGATTGCTGGGCGGCCGCGAGCGTCACGCCGCTTTATGGACTGCATGTAGCCAAAGATCCGTATCGCTGGCTGCGCGAGAAGCAGCCGGTGGCGAAGATCGGCTATTCAATCTATGTCTACGATCTGAGAAAGCGCTAGAGCGCCCGGACGGCGGCTTCCACCTGGCGGGCGTTGGCGAGATAATCATCGCCCGCGAGCCGCACCGGCGCGCCGAACTTGATGCGCACGCGTCCCATGCGCGCCATCTTCCAGCTCGAGTGCAGGACTTGATCGAGGCCCTCGAGCCGTACCGGCACAACGGGGACTTGCAGCTTGGAAGCGATCATGCCGATGCCCGGCCGGAAGGGCTGGATCTCGCCGGCCCGGGTCATGACGCCTTCGGGGAAAATCAGGACGCACCAATTTTCTGCGACCAGGTCGCCTATGTATCGCAGCGTTGAGAAGACGCCGGCTTCGCGCTGCGGAATGGGGAAGGCATTGAAGCACAGCGCGGCGAGATAGTAATTGAGGCTGTTGGTAAAGCTGTGTCCGTGAAAATGTTCTTCGAAGAATTCCTTGCGCATGGCGGGCGCGACACGATAGCGCCAGCGGGCGGGCAGCGCTGACAGGATTGCCGGAACGTCCAGGTAACTTTGGTGATTGGAGGCGAAGATCACCGGACCTTCGATCGTCTTCAGATGCTCCAGACCCTCTGTCCGGATATGAGCGAAGACGCGGGTCAGCGGCAGCAGGAAGCCCGACAGGACGAGGCGGCGGGTCACCCGCGCGAGGAAGCCGCGATTCCACTGCGGAAAATCGGCCGGATTCGTCGGCGGCGCGACGGTTGTGGCCGTGCCCGCCAAGGCCGCGCCGTTCATCTCCGATTCGTCGAGGCCGAGCGCGACCATGCGCTCGACACGCTCGAGCGATGTCAACGAGTCCAGGGGGACACTAAGATCGATACCGGTGTGGTTCTCGGCAGGCGGCGTGCCCCGTGCGATTTCCCGGCGCTTCAGCTTGCCCGTTCCCTCGGTGCGAGGAAACTCGGCGTAAGGCCAGAGGGAAACGTTCCGGATGCGCTGATAATCGGCGAGCTTGGCATTGGCGGCGCTCACGATGGCATCGGCATTGACGCCGGGGTTGAGGATCAGCACCGCTTGGACGCGGTCGGTACCGATGACGGCGGCATCGCGAACTCCGGGCTGCTGCTTGAGCGCCTCCTCGACGTCTTCCGGAAAAACATTGAGCCCCTCCGGAGTCACGATCATTTCCTTCTTACGGCCCAGAATCACCAGGCCGCCGTTCTCGTTCAGCTTGCCGATGTCGCCGGTATGGAACCAACCGTCTTCGAAGGCGCTGGCGGTTTCTTCGGGGCGCTCAAAATAGCCGGTCGTGACGTTCTCGCCGCGAACCAGGATCTCGCCGTCCTCCGCGATCTTGACTTCGACCCCGGCGATCGGCGTTCCGACGGTGCCTTTCCGCGCATGGAAGGGATGATTCAGCGTGACGATGGGCGCAGTCTCCGTGAGGCCGTAGCCTTGAATTACCAGGAAGCCTAACTCGGAGAAGAACTGTTCGAGCTCGGCGGGAAGCGGCGCGGCGCCGACCACGAAGCTCCAGAACTTCCAACCGAACATGCGGTGCACCCTACGGTATCGCCACCAGCGGCGCAGCCAATGCATTTTTTCAGGGCGCAGGACACGCAACTCCGGGAACCGTTTCACGATGTGCTCGCGCAGGATCTGGAGAATTTGCGGAACCGACACAAGGACCGAGACGCGGCGCGAATGGATCTGCCTGACGATCTCGTTGGGATTGAAACCGCGCATGAAGATCACGATGCCTGGGAGCATGGGCGGAATGAAGGTCGCCATGGATTGGCCGAACATGTGGCTGAGCGGCAGCAGGTTCAGGAAACGGATCGGGAAGAAGGGCCGCCCATAACCGCGATACTTCAAGATTTCGCGCTCCACGGGAACGATGTTGGCGAGGATGTTGCGGTGCGTGATGACGACGCCTTTGGGTTCGGCGGTGGCACCGGAGGTAAAGATGATCTCCGCGGTCTGGTCCTTCGTGATCGGCGGTGCGGGCGCTGCGGCCGCTACAAAGGCGTCACTGAGGCTCGCGAGCGGCCAAACCCTCTCGTCCGGCGGAAAGAGGACATCATCGCCTGTCAGGATCAGCCTGGCGTGAACGATTTTGTCTACGCGGTCAACGAACTCGGGTGAAGAACGGTAGTCGATCGGGACGGCGATCACCCCGGAGAGCAGGCAACCCCACAGCGCGACGATCCATTCCGGGCGATTCTCTCCGTAGAGGATTACCTTGTCACCCGGCGTCACCCCCGCGGCGGCCAGCCGCGCGGCGAACGCCTGCGCTTTCCCGACGACCTGGTCGTAACGATCAGTCCGGGTCCGGAATCCTTCGTCGTAGATGAGAAATGGCTCGCGAATCTGCGCGAGATCTTCAAAGAAGTCCAGGAGTGTCTCGCGCGCCATCCTTATCCATTATGGGGTTGCCCGGCGTCCTGGTACCGGCCGGTACTTCCCGTACAACCGTAA
>Ga0209060_10003643_pt1 | contig 12693 bp, 4 predicted proteins | sample Coa_R1_8_FD_187155 | JGI IMG/M metagenome (GOLD analysis project Ga0209060, IMG submission 187155) | Surface soil microbial communities from Centralia Pennsylvania, which are recovering from an underground coalmine fire - Coalmine... | ecosystem: Environmental > Terrestrial > Soil > Unclassified...
TGGGCGTTCGGCGGGAGTATTCTGCTTTGGCCTCAGCGCCTGGTGTGCAACTCAGGAGGGCGAAAGCGACGACGAACGCGGCCGCGTGCGACCGTCTCCTTTCCATGCGGTGGTTCCTTTCGGCGGCTTGGCAACCTCGAGCAGAATTTTTGATTTCTGATGGGAAATCAGGAATCACGAATTCTCCCGAGGTCCATAGCTTTCCGTCCCCGTCTCACGACGGGTTTGGCTTTTCGTAGCCGCAGCGGGGGAGATGTCTGGCGCTACTGCTTACCAACAAATTAGCACGCAAACAGGGGACGTGTCGGGTGCGGAGGCAGGTGAAAAGCGATCAGCCAACGACTGCGTGATCTACAATCCGCGATCTGCTGCATCTCTGCACGCAACTCTTCTTGCTCGAGTTTCGCGCAGAGACGCAGAAGACACGGAGCGGACGAAATTGCGCTCTTAGCTGAAGCTGCCGACGCTCGACAGGAAAGCGTTATTCGTGCCCATGATCATCGTGCCGTCGGTGGACAAATCGCTCGACGATGTCATGCCGGCTACGTAAACCGCGCCGCTCCCTGGATCGTAGGCAATCCGCAAGCCGGTGTCGTTCCCGCTGCCGCCAATCGTCGCCGAATCTCCCGGTGTCAGGCTCGTATCCAGCTTTTGGACAAAGGCGTGCGTGTTATTGGAAGAGTCTGCCGTGGTCGTTGCAACGACATAGACTTTGCCGTTGGTCGTATCCAGGGCAAGCCCATTGCCCGTTTGCGTATTGGGGATGGCATATTGATTGACCAGGCTCTTGCCGTCCGCACTTACTTCGCCCACGAACCCATTTGTGCCGCTTGAACTGGCAAGCGTCCCCGCAATGTAGGCTTGGCCATTCTGGTCGACCGCAATGCCGGTGAGCGTATCATTCCCCGGATTGCTCATCGTAAAAAAGGGCTTGTGGCCTGTCGGGCTCAAGCCAGTCCCGTTGTCGATCTTGAGCACGAGGATGTCATTGTCGCCGCCGGCGACGTGCATCGAGCCGGCCAGGTAGGCGGTGCTGCCCGTGCTATCGAGGGCAATGGCGTTGCCCGCACTTCCATCCGCGCCCCCGAATTGGTAGTAATTCGCGAAGTAGATATCGGAGCCGTCCGCCAAGTATTTGGCCGCGAAGATGTCCGTTTCCGTGGCTGTCGGTTGATAGGTCCCGGTCATCGTGGCGTTGCCCTGGGAATCCACGGTGATGGCTTCTCCGCTGTCGCTAAACTGCCCGCCGATGCCGCCGCCGTAGCCGGCGACCGGCGCGAACTGCCCGGGGTTGTTCGGATCGAGTTGGAACTTCATGATGAACGCGTCCGTATCCCCGGCCACGATGTCGGTGGCCTTGCCGGTGACGTACACACCCCCGGAACCGTCCACGGCGATCCCGTGCCCTTCACTCTGGACGTAGGTGACGAAGGGATCTTGCACCTGGAAGCTGGTGAAGGCGAGCTGTTTACCGGTGTTGTCGTACTCGGCCACGAAGGCGGACCGGGTGGTACCGTCGTCCGTGTAGCCGGTGGTGTAGACGTTGCCTGAGCTGTCCACCGCCACTCCATTGCCGCTGTCGTTACCGCTTCCTGTCACATAGGTCGTCCAGTTCACGCTGGCATCGGGATGAACGTTTCCGGGGCCATTCGGGTTCCCAGGTGCGACGACCGAAGCCGTCATGTGATGCAAGGCCGCGGCAGGGACCGAGGCCGCCCGAGCCACCGGGCCGGCCGAACTCTGCTGCGGAGTGCGGACCGGGGCGGACGGAAGCGGGTTGCTGGCCGAAGGCGGGGCCATGACCGCCCCGGCTCCCGCTCCCATTGGGGCGGACATCGATCCGGAGGCGGATTGTCCGGCGAGAACGGGGCTGATGCTTGGCCGCGGGCTCGCTCCATTGAGCGCCAGCAGATTGGAAGTCAACGCGGGAGCCGAGGCCTGGCTGGGATCGGATTGATTCGAAGTTGCACTTGGATTGCTTCCTGCCGTGGCGCTGTTCCCGGCAGCGCTGCTGATCCACAACGTATCACTGGCGGGCAGTGATTCTTGCGAAGAGTTGGTCGGGAAGGATGCCTTCTGAACGGAGGAATCTTGCACCGCAAAAAGGCCCGCATCGAGGTCCGGCAAGCTGGATCCTAGGAGAGAAAAACCCAATCCAGGAAGTACCGAACCGGGTTGCAAGCGATTTTCCAAAAGCTCGATGTGAACCCTCGGGGAACGACCTGGATGAGGCATGTGCGGATGTGGCTTCGAGGTAGACATGGCGGAAAACTCCCAATCGTGAGCGAGGAATAGTGTCATTGAACGATGCGGTTTCCTGTGCAAGCCTTCCTTGGGCGGCACGGACTTCCTTTGTGAATTCCCTTAGATCACCGACGCGAGTTCCGGTTCGCGTCCCGGCAAAAGGGCACACTCTCGAGAGCAGGGGCTACAAGGTACGGGATCCAGCCGCATACCAGCCGGACGCACCAGCGAAGGACCAAGTTCCCCTCCGCTGGCGCGTCCGGCTAGTCCGGCACGTTCACGTAGGATCAAAATCCCCGATTTCTCTGTCCTAACTCTCCTGCCAAAAACGGTTCAAAAACCCGTCCGTATCGTCCACGCGATGGCGCCGGACCAGCGGATGCCAGAACTCGACGGCCGGCCGATCCTGCGCTGGTCCAGCCACGGTCACCGGCTTCGCATCGGCCCCTCCGAATGCCACGAACCAAGCATCAAGGTCGGAGGGGACAAGGCCGATGGCTGCGCTGTCTTGCAGAATTCCGGGCAGGTCGGCAGGGCCAGGGCTGGGTGGCGTCGGCACCGACTCCGTATTTTCAAGGACCGATACCATATTCGAAGCACTGTCGGCGGTGATGAGATCCAGCCGGCCATCGGTGTGGTGGAAGAAATCCGCCGCGGCAATCGAAATCGGGAAGCCCCCGGTCACGTAGGCCACGGCGTTCAAGAACGTTCCATCGCCATGCGTTGGATCATTCGGATTGGGATGGCCCAGGAGCAGACTCACCGAATCGCCGTTGATATTGGCGACAGCGATATCGGGTATTCCATCGCCGTTGATGTCGGCGATCGTGGCCGCGATGGGGTTCGTGCCGGCAAAATAAACAGCATTCGGCGTCTGCGGGAATGTGCCGTCGCCATTGTTGAGAAAGACGCTCACGCCGCCGGGGAAATTCTCGTTGGTCACGATGAGATCGACGTGCCCATCCCCGTTCAAATCGGCCGCCGCCACGGACGAAACATGGGTTCCCGCTTTGTAGCTGGCCAGCGATCCGAAACTGCCGTCGCCATTGCCGAAGAGGACTCCGAGCGAAAGCGCTTCCGGGAGAATCTGAAAGTTGTTGACGGCAATGTCGGTCTTCCCATCCCCATTAAAATCGGCGACGACGATCGAGGAGGGATTGGTGCCCACCGGCAACAGACTATCAGGCCCAAGCGAGAAGCTGCCTTTGCCGTCGCCCAGCAGGGTGGCGATCCCGAATTGGCCCGTGAGGCCGTTCACGAACAGCACGGCCAAGTCGAGCTTGCCGTCGCCGTTGAAATCGCCGGTCGCCATGTCCAACAAATAAACATCGGGCCTGGCAATCGTGACGGTAGCAAATTGGGGGAGGTTCGCGAACGGATCCGCCGTGTTACCGGTGTTCAGGAAGACGGTTACCGATCCCTGGGCAACGCCAAAATCGCCGAAGTCGGCCACGACAATGTCGGGAAGCCCATCGCCATTGAAGTCTCCCACCACCACCTTTCTTGGGTTGATGCCGATGGGATTCAGGGTGAAAGGAACCCCATTCAGATCGGAAAGGAGAGTGAAGTTGAGGCCCGGGGCAGCGGGATCGTTCAGCCAAACCGTCAGATCGTTTGAGACCAGGTCGGCGGCCACAAAATCGGGCAAGCCGTCGCCGTTGAAGTCGCCGACGGCTACCGAATCGGGCTGCAAATCCGTGGGGAAGCCGCCGGGGCTCGGAAAGATTTGGAATTCGCGATGGATGACGATGTCCCGGCTATTGTTGAGAAAGACGCTGACCGAGCCGCGATCCAGCGTGCTGCCGAAGTTGGCGACGACCAGGTCAACAACGCCGGGCATGTTGGGACGGAGCTGGGCGGCTGCCAAGGCGACGGGGTGCTGCCCCGTCTGGAAAAAGACCGGTGGATTGAGCAGATCGGTCAGGTCTGGCAGACTGTGCTGGCGATTAAACGTCAGCACGCTGACCGTATTCGTGCTGTCAGAACTATCCTGTCCGTTGGTGACGGCCAAGCCGGGACCCGCACCGTCAAAGTTGCCCACGACCACAGAAGTGGGCGTCAAGCCCGCCGGGAAATCGACCGGTAGAAACAGAGGCCCAACTCCAAAGGTGCCATCGCCATTCCCAAATTGGATGCTGATATCATCCCCGCCGTTGTTGGCCGTGATAATATCCAGCTTTCCGTCGCCGTTCATGTCGGCCACGGCAACTGAGACCGGGGCGGTATCGGTGGCGTAGGTTACTGCAGAATTAAAAGTCCCGTCCCCATTGCCCAGCACGACAGTCACGTTACTGCTGCCCGAATTCGCTGTCACGAAGTCGAGCTTACCATCGCCATTGAAGTCTCCGACGGCCACAGATTCGGGGTATATGCTGGCGTCGAAAAGCCCCAGCGATGCGGCTGAGGAGAACCCGCCGTTGCCATCGCCGAAGAGCACCGTGGCCGAGCCGGGGAGAAACGTCCTATCCGCCACCACCACATCAAGGTTGCCGTCGCCATTGAAGTCGCCGACCGCGAGAGCCGTGGGAACGTCGCCGGCAAGATATTGTTTCGGCGGTTGAAATGTTCCATCGCCGTTGCCAAGCAGGACGCTTAGATTGGCCCCAATGCCGTCCAGGCCACGGTTAGCCACGATGAGGTCGAGTGGAGCGCTGGAGCCGCGCAGCCGGGCAGCGACGATCCCATTCGGAGCGATGCCGCCGGCATCCAAGAGTCCGATCTGTTGTGGTGAAGTTGTCAGGTCCACAACCGGCTGCGTGTGCGAGAACGTGCCGTCGCCGCTGCCGTTGCCGAACAAAACGCTGATCTCGCCTTCGTCAATCGAGGTAGGATCCGAATTAAAATCGACGACGGCGATGTCCGGGACGCCGTCGCCGTTGAAATCGCCAATCGCAACCGAAGCCGGATGGCGGGCCTGGGTCCAGTTGTAGGTGCCCGGCGGCGCCTGCGGCAACAGCGGGTCGCCGGGGTTCATGCGGACCCACGGGTAGGTATCGAGATTCACGGCGGAGTTGAAATCGGAACTGAGAAGCGTTCGCTCCTCCAACAGCTCCAGGCGCGGCTTTGCGGCGGAGCGGCGCCGGTATTCCGTGGGTGTGGGGCGATTCCGTGATCCAGGCCGCCGGAAACGCAAAAACATGCCATTTCTCCTTGCCAACCGGCTGAGGTCGGGCTAACGCAGCCGGGGTGATGGCTTCCCTGTTTGGAATGCGGCGACGCGGCACCGCCTTGGATGATTGGGTCGTTCCATTCTCCGCCGGCGCTCAATCACGTCCACGCAACCAACGCGGTGTCGTGCCACCGCACCCCAAAAACTGAGCGCACCGAACCTGTCCGCCTGTTTAGCTGGAGATGGGACTACCTCAGACTTGCCACAAGCAGGGTGGGCTTGGCCCCCCATAGCGCGACCCAACCGGCGTGCCGAGCCCGCCTTATTCTCTGTCCCGAAGGCGGACTTCGCTAACTGTCTAGTTTCTCTTCTTGACCCCACTTTGTCAAACGAACTTTTCACTCCACCGATAACTTTTGTGACGTTTTTGCCATCGTTGTCACTCGATAATGCTCAGATAAGGCACGACTTCGTCGTAAATCGGATCGCGCGGATCAAACCTTGTCGTGGGTCCCGGATTGCCGGGCACGACATGGAGCGTCACCGTCTCCGTCGCTGCATGGGGCCGCGCAAAGTTGGCGGTGAGCACCCGGTTCTGCACATCGACTGCCGTCACGGCCACCATTTCTTGATTGGCGGTGCCTTCGCCGACGACGATGATGTCGTTTGGCTGGAGCGTCCAGACGATTTGCTGCGGGGCAGCGCGGCCCAGCGTAGGGTCGATGGGCCCTACCGGCGGAAGCGGGCCGACCGCGATGGAGTTGGTGACCTGGTCCATCTTCACGGAATGGAGCCCCGAGGATGGAACCGTCCCCACAAGGGAACCAATCGGCGATGGCACGGTCAGGGCAGTGCGATCCACGATCGAAAACATCCGGTGCCGGATCTGGCGATTTTCCGATTTGCCGATTTCTGCCCCCAGTTTAGCCGGTCGCGCCGTATCGTCGATGACTTCGAAGAAGCCGACCGTCATCCACACGGCAAACACATTGCTGCGCGTGGTGACGTTGTTAAAGAGCTTGGTCAGAAGCTGGTTGGCAATGAACGGGTGTTGCGGGCTATTGGAGGGGGCCTGGAAAGGAACTTGCAACAGCCGCTTCGACGTGTTGGTCCCGCCCAGCTGGGCCGCCCCCAGCAGCGTGTGGTTGACGCCGCTGACCCCATATTTATCCGCCGCGGGATAGAACGGAACCGTCATCTCACTGGAATAATGGCCCGCGGCCATCCCCAAGAACGGCCGGTCCGCTGCGGTGAGCGATCCCGTACCCTGATTTAGTCCCGGCGATCGCTGCAAGATCAGGTTGGCGAACATGGCCTGGATACCCCAGGAATCAGAGTTCGCGGAGGACGGGGGCGGGAAATTCGAGGTTGTTGGGTTGGCGAGCGCCTGAAACGTCGGCGGGTCCCAGATCGTGTTGATATTGATCTTCCCCGGCACGCGCTCGCCCATCGTGGTTAGCTCAACCGTTATGGCATTGCCGTGGGACTTGATCAATGGATTGAACAACTGGACGCGGATGTCCGTGGGCGTCACGGGAACAATCGCCTTGACGCGAACGTTTTCGTGAGGATCGAGCCCTTTATCAAGGACGAGAACATCTCCGACTTTGATCGCGGCCAAGCTGCCGCTGGCGGTGAGCCAGCTCAGTCGATTGACCCGAATCTGGTCGTTCGCGCCCTGAACGAGGCGGCCCTGGATCACCGGCGCTTCGAGCCCGGCGGCCCGGCTCCGTGTGGCCACGAATTCGAAGAAGCGATGGAGGCGATGCGAATCAACGCTTCCCGTGCTGGGCCGGTCTTCATCATACCAGGGTACGCGGTGATTGAACGGAACCATATGGCCGCCGGTTGTACCGCCGGGTGGATTGATGAACTCCTGCGTCAACAGGGCCGGCTTGACCGCGGCCACGTGCATGAGTTCCATCGGGCTGATCAGCTCTCGGTCCAGGTGAACCAGCCAATCAAAGTTTGACTGGATGTTGTCATTCTTTTGGAAGAATGAATGCTTGGGGCTTGCGCCCGAAGTTTGGAGGACTTTCTGCGTGCTGTTGCCTGCGAAGGGCTCTCTGCGGCCTTCCGAGGCTGCTTTTGGGTCAAGCGGCATCTTGTTGTCGTTGCGGATGTAGACCTGGTTCTGCTGAATCTGATTGGCTTCCTTGTTTACATCGCTGAAGTAGTCGATGGTGATGTACGGATTGATTGGCCGGTTTGGGTTATTCTGGCCGGCAAACTCCGGGTCGTTTGGCAGCGGATTGTGAGGAAGGTACGGGCAGGCCAAACGCTGCAAGACCACGGTAGGTGCAGCCGGCCGGAGACCGGAGTTCGTCCTTAGGATATACGGATCCCCATCGGGCAACGTGTAGGACATCTCTGGGCGCGTGTAAACCTGGGATCCCGCCGGCATCGCAGGCCCTTTCGCACCGGTCGGGCCGATGACAAAGTAACCCTGTGGACCCGGCCCCCCGCTGGATGTATTCACAAAGTGTGGGATGGGTCGGGGCTTATCGACAAAGTCTACAATCGCGGGCTGATTTGGGGCAGTCTGAAAGATGCCAAAGTCTTGTGGCTTCTGCGGATTGTAGGGGTTGCCGCGCGAGTTGGCTGGAAGACGTAGGTAATCATCCGTCGAAGTACCGGGAAGCACCGCGGTGGCGTTCGGTTTCGCCAGGATGAGCCGATAGCCTCGGTTCTGCCCGACGCCGCTGTTGAGGTACGCATTGCCACTGAAGGGGAGGCTGGGGTCGGGACTGAGCGGATTGTACAGCTCGACCCAAGTCTCAACCGTTATCGGATGTTTTGTGCCAGCTTTCGTGACGTTCTCATTTTGGATCGTGTACTGGGCGTATGCCTCATTAATCAGGACGTGGGGCATTTCGACGCCGAAAACCCACTGCGGTGTTTGACCTAGATTCTCCACGAACTGTTGAAAGTTCGGGTGGCCAATAGCGCCCCAGTGGAACGGCGTGCTGAAGTCATCCGAATCAATCAGGTCGACGATATTCACGGCTAGCTGGGCGAGCGCGCGCAAGGCGGAAATGTCTGCCGGATTCAGTTGATGCGTCGGCAACTTGGGGTCCAGGAAGGGATTAAAGACCCCCGTGACATTGATCAAGCGGATATAGATGTCTTCGGCAAGCTGTTGCCGTGCCAGCTCGGCGGCCTGGAATCGTCGCAGCGTGGTTGGATCGCCATCGTTGATAACCCCGTTTCCACCGGGCGTCGGATAGGGGGGCAGCGGACGGTTCAAATCGAGACGGCCTAACGCGGCCGTGGCAGCCCGCCAATCGGTGCCGATCTGGTTCGTGCCCGTGGCCGCCAGGCGGAAGTCATTGGGATCCTGCAAAAGTTGCTGTGGCGACTGCGGTGGCCCAGGCGGCAGAAAACTAAAGGCCGGTGCGAGGCCGTACGGCAACGAATAATTGCCCTGCGTCTGGATCTGGCCGTGGTACTGGGTCAGCCACGGCGTCACTCCCGGCCGTTCCACATCAAAGCTGCGCACCGTCACTAAGCGGCGGCGCTGGGCTGCCAACGGATCGCCGTAAAAATCCCCACTGAAATTGTGCGGGCACAACCGCAGCAACTCGGAGGTCAGGAACGGAGAGCCCGTATCGCCGAAACGAAGCAGTGCCTCCATGTCGGACACCGGGAACCGACGTTGCTGACCAGGAACGGGCTGGATGACATTGTAGCGCGACGGGTGATTGGTACGCTCGGCGGCGCTGAGGTTATCAAAGCCCGTCGGCGGGTAAAGCGGAAAGCAATTGGTGCCGTTTTGGAGAGAGATGGCGACGGTCCGCTGACCGGTGGGATCGCACTCATCGTAATCCACCGGGGCGTAAGCGTGCGGAGGCGGGAACACCGTGGTGTTGTCGTTCGCCACGATGGTGTTGAGTCCATATCGGCCTGGCTGTATGGGAGCGCCGACGACTCGGTTTTCGCTCGGGTCGATGGTAAGGCCGTAAAAGAGCTGCTTCCATTCCTCGGGCGGTGTCGTCTGCGTGGCCTGGTAATTGAGAATCTGACTCACGTCCACTGTCCACGGGCCCCAACCCTGGTTGGCCACGAAGAACCGATTCCCCTTAGTACCGCCCCGGATGTTGCCGTGGACGTTCAGGTTGATGCGGTTGTCCAGATCAAGAATGAGCGGGGCGAAGAGCGGTTTGTACTTTTGGCCGTTGGGCGCGGTCAGCACGGGATAACCGAGATCAATCCAGATGCTATCGTTGCCGCCCGGCGCGCCGACGAGGTTCTTGACATCGCCGAGATCATCTTCCGGATAGGGCAACAGCTGGCCCCTGGTCTGGAGTGCTTGAACGAGCGAACGGAGACTGAGCAATTGAACCGGAGACAGGGTTTCGGGCTTGATCGACTGCGCCGGCCCCGGCACGGGAAGTCGTTGGGCCTGGGGCACGGTCGCGTTATAGGCAACGATTTGACCCCTCGTCAGCTGATCGACAGGTCGTGGCCGAAGAGTCAGGTATTTGCCATAGGAATTCTGCCACCAGTTCGGATTGCTTTCGCCCAATGGGCCAAAGAGCCAGGGACGGTGAAACGATGGGGTGAGTAGAGTGCCGTCGGCTTTCGCCGCACCCAGGTACAAGTTGTTCAAATCGGGATAGGTATAGGGCGCATTGAAGCCGCCGACATACGGACCGGGCAGCTGGCTCGGATCGGTGCGCCAGGGCGGCAGCCCACCGCCCTGTGTCGCGGTTGGGTTCGGGTTAGCACGCTCGGGATCACGCAGAAACGGCACCGGCAGCAGACTGGATCCATTGGGATACAGGTCTTCCGGATGGAACATGTAGTTGATGAGCTGATAATCATCGATGCCGAATGGATTCATGAAAGCTAACGGGTCGGTCGGTGCCGCGGCTTTCTGCGTGTGCAGCCGTCCCATGCCATTGAACGGCACGGTATTCGGGATGTCCGGATCGGCCGCCACACTGGGCCGGCGATAATACGCGCCATACATCGACCGGGCCAGGCTGTGCCCACGCAGCGCCGAAAAGACGCCCGTCGTATCATCGGCATCATAAATGAGTTGGCCAAGGAAGTACGCGGCCAGCAGCTCCGGCTCGGTGTCGGGTCGAATGGGCACTTCCGCTTCCCGGCTCACCTGGGCCACCTGCGATTCCGAGCCGGCATAGAGCGCGAAGCTCAGACCGACGATTGCGAACAGCGTCAACAGGATCAACACGACCATCAGAATGACGCCGCGTCGGGCTTCTGAGGGGGGACGGCATTCGGCTTGAAACATGCTTGGCTACTCCCCGTACCGCGGAGCCGTTCCGAAGAACCTGGAGCGGCCACGGCCATGATTGGATCTTGCAGTCTTCCTTCCGTCGTCGAGCGGCTCTTTCCAGTGACCCGTCCTGTGTGGAGTAATCCACCTCTTCTCTTACATATCCTGGATGATCGTGACCTGACGCGCTTGTTGCGTTCTCACATCCCAGACCCGGAGCGTGATTTCGAGAGCAGTGATCCGAATCGTGCTTGGAGGCGGTTGGGCCTCAAAGTTGTATGTGTCATCACGCACGGTTGACCAGGTGTCAAAAATCCGCGGCTGCCCCGGAAGGTTCACGGGCGGCAGATCACTGAAATCTTGTCCATGATTCGGAAGATCCGGACTCAGGACGCGGACCGTGAACGAGACGACATCGGTGAGGAGCAGGTCGGCGCCCGTCTGGTTGTCCTGCGGAGGAATGGTTTTCGGATCTTGCAAGGGAAGGAAATTGGAAAACGCCCGGTTCACTTGCGTCTGCGGATTCGTCGCGAACCGCCGCTCTGGTACCGTCAGGTCGGTCGGATTATTGAAATAGAGCACATCCGGGAAACCGGCGCCGTCGGTCGGCAGCAATGGCTTGGACCGTCGGCAGCTGATCGATGCGTAGTCATGGTTTAATTTCTGGTTGAGGTCGTTGGCGTTCACGACCTTCACCGAAAGATTCGGATCCCAATTGATCTTCAAATTGTTCGGAACCGCCAGGCGCTGCCGGCGATACAGCGCGTAAAGCGGAATGCCATTGGCCAGCGGCCCACTCGTCGGATCGCGGTAGAGAAAGTAAGCAACCTCGGCCCATTGGCTGTTGTAAACACCCGGCATGTCCTGATATCGAGAATCGGGAGTGAAATTGAAGAACGTCGTATCTGCCAAGAACAACGGGGACGTTGGAGCAAGAACCTTGGCGGAGAGAAAATCCTGGCGCTGGCTGCCGCGCGCCTTGATGCTGAAATGAAGGCTGTGCGTGGTCGCAATGAACGAGGGCGGATCGCCGCCGCTGCTCAGGCCATCGGACGTACTGGGAAAGAGTTGCTCGATGTGGAAGAAGCCCTCCCGTGGCGGGCCCTGGATCCAAAAACTCGGATCGCTCAATCGGCGTTTGCCTTCAAAATGATCCAGCTTGAGATCCTGCCGCAGAATCGTGCTCGCCATTCGGAGCCGTTCTTCCATCTCCCCGATCGCTTTGAGCTGTCCGAAGACCTGCAACCCGATCGTGAGCGCCTGGGATAGAAGCACCATGATAAAGAGCACGAGGGCCAGAGAGACGAGCATCTCTACCAGCGTGAAGCCATGTCGTCGCATGCGAAGTGCTCCTCCATCACGAGCCGGAAGCGCCAGCCAAGGACGTCGCTGGCGGTTCCATCTCGTCTCCGGCGATCTTCGATTCCGATCGATGATGGGCACGATGGTCATTGATTCCGCTCCGCCTATGGCCGGGCCAGTTCTGCCTCTCGTTCGTCCGTCCGATGTTCGACAGCCAATATCAAGGGTTTCCCTGTGGCCATCACGAACCGGGCCTAGTCTTCCCCTTCGAGCCCAAACGTAATTCCGAACTGCTCGTTCACGACGCCGCCCTCGTTCGCCTTGATGGGAACATACTCGCCGTTGACCAGGCGATACCCTTGCTTCCCAGATCTCGAACATGCGCCGCCTTCCCGGATCGCAATTCTTGACGATGAACACACCGGCAGCGACGGGTTTTTTCGGGCTACCTTCCTCGTAACGGATCAAGAGGTTCCCCGACACAGAGGCGTGCCGCCCCAGAAAAAAGAACTTCAGCAACTCGATGATCCGAACCATCCAATCGCGCTGTGCGTCGGTCTCGGCCAGCGGTTTTCCATCCGCTTCCGGGCAATCGACTTTCGCAGGGGTTTGCCGCTCTGTTTGCATGGTCCGAAAACCAAAACCATTTCAGGTCCAAAAGGCAGGGGTCTTCTCAGGGCCGCCAACCCGGTCCCTTTTCGAACACCTCTGCTACGCCGTCGAGCACGATAAGGACTCCCTCGGTCGTGCCCAGTTTGGGCTTCGTCTCCAACTCCAGATCGACGTAGCCATTTCC
>Ga0209060_10003646_pt1 | contig 12692 bp, 15 predicted proteins | sample Coa_R1_8_FD_187155 | JGI IMG/M metagenome (GOLD analysis project Ga0209060, IMG submission 187155) | Surface soil microbial communities from Centralia Pennsylvania, which are recovering from an underground coalmine fire - Coalmine... | ecosystem: Environmental > Terrestrial > Soil >...
CCACCGAGACCCTGGCGCGGGTCACCGACCATACAGTCCAGATATTCGGGGGCATGGGGCTGATGGAGGAGCTTCCGGTCGAGCGCCTGTGGCGCGATGCCAGGGTCGAGCGGATCTGGGACGGAACCTCCGAGATCCAGCGTCATATCATATCAAGGGCCCTGCTGCGCCCCCATGAGGGCTGAGACCGAAGCCAACGAGCGCAACCGCGCGCAGCAACCACGCCCGATGTCCGACCCGGCGCCACAAGGCCTAACCGCAGGCTGGTGGTCTCGCACATGCATCGAGGATCGCCTCGCCTTCGCGCTGTTTCTTGGCCTCGCGATCCTGTGTCTGCTGATTTTTCGCGATTTCGGAATCTCCTGGGACGAACCCGGCCACGATGCGATCGGGCAACAGACGATCGCGTACTACCTGTCCGGCTTGCAGGATACAGCCGCGCGGGACAATCCCGACTTCCACGCCCGTTACGGCAGCCTGTTCGACGTGCTGCGCTGTCTTGCGGCCGACGTCCTGCCCTTCTCGCACTTCGAGACAGGGCATCTTCTTGGCGGGTTCGTCGGCCTCATCGGCATCGTCGGATGCTGGCGGCTCTCACGGCTGCTCTTCGGTCCCCGGGCGGCCCTGGCGAGCGCTCTGCTGCTGGCCCTGACGCCTGCCTATTTCGGCCACATGTTCATCAACGCCCAGGACATTCCCTTTGCCGCCGGCTATGTCTGGACACTCTTCTACCTGGTGCGCTGCGTGCAACAGGCCCCCAATATCCCCTGGGGCCTGGCGATCCGCTTCGGCATTGCCCTCGGCCTGACCCTCGCCGTCAAGGTTGGCGCCGCCCTGTTCGTTCTCTACGCCTTGCTGGCCGTACTGGCATGGCACGGCTTGCGACCCGAACCGGCAGGCTTTTACGAACGCGCAAGGTCGGCTCTCAGATGCCTGACGCGTCTGGCAGCGCCGGCCCTTTTCATTTCCTACCCTTTGATGCTCGCCTTCTGGCCCTGGGCGCAGATCAAGCCGTTGGCCAATCCGCTGGACGCATTCTTCGACTTCGGCCACGTGCCCTGGGGCGGCGAAGTGCTGCTCGCCGGACGCACTTACGATGCCCTGCAGATTCCGCGCAGTTACTTGCCGATCTACATGGCCGTGCAGCTGCCGGAGATCGCCGTGTTGCTGCTCGCGGTCGCGCCGTTCGTTGCCGTGGCCGGCCTGCGTCGGGCGCAATGGCGGCCCGAAAGTGACCGCTTGGTCCTGATCGGGCTTGTCGCACTCGCGGCGCTATTGCCGGCATTGATGCAGATCGCGCTCCGGCTGCTGATCTACAACGCCACACGCCATATGCTGTTCCTGCTGCCGCCGCTCTTCGTTCTCCTAGGCCCGGTGGCTGCGCGCGGGTTCGATCATGTGCTTGGTCTTGATAGGCGCCTGCGCCTCGCCGGCCTCGGCCTGCTGGCAATCTATGGCGTGTACCACGTCTCGCTCATGGCGCTTCTGCATCCCTACGAATACATCTACTACAACGCTCTTGTCGGCGGCCTTCCCGGCGCCGCGGGTCGCTTCCAGCTCGACTACTGGGGGGCTGCCGACCGTGAGGCGGTCGGCCTGCTCCGCCGCTATGCCGCCGATGAAGGCAGGCAACCTCAGAGCTTCGTCGTTGGCGCCTGCCCCAGCTTGTATTCGGTCCGTCTCGAGATGCCGGCCGATTACCGATGGTCGGACGGGCAGGAGCCGGTGGACTTTGTGGTGCGAGTGGGCCTGGGCAACCCGCTGCCGTATTTTCTCCAATGTCCCTGGAAACCCGGTCGCGTCATTGCAACGGTGGCCCGGCTGGGCGTGCCGCTTGCCCAAGTCGAGACGATGCAACACAACTAGAATTGCTCGAATCGGAGCGGTTCTGGATTCTTTGCCTATCCAACCCGCGCCACCCTGTCGCCGGCCAAGACGGGCGACAGGGCGGTACAGGAAGGACTGACCGGCTATTGCACCACGATCTTGCCCGTCATGTAGGGATGGACCGTGCAGAGGTACACGTAGGTTCCGGGCTTGTCGAAAGTGAAGGAGAACTTGTCGTCGGTATCGAGGCCGCCGGATTTGAATGTATGCCCGGCATCCTGGGCGACCACCGTGTGAACCGTCTCGTCGCGATTGGTCCAGGAGACGGTGGTTCCCACCGGCACCGTGAGGGTGCCCGGAGAAAAGCTGTAATCGTCGATCTTCACCTCCCGCGTTTCGCCGGCGACCGCGGCGGTCTTGTTCCAATAGGCGATGCCGCCGAGCAGAAGCAGAAGAGCGAGCGCTCCGCCCAGGCCGAAGAGGGACGAACCCCGGCGAAGACGCCGAAGCACCGGCAAGCTAGCGAGCCTGCGAAGAGGGGTCATGGATATCGCTTCCCTCGTTCGGGTTATGCCATGAGCGGCTTGTCGAGGATGGCCAATGAGGACTGGCCTTCGACATAGGTGACTTCGCGGACGCCCAGATAGCCGCCGAGCTTGTCGGCCGGAACCTTCAAGGGGCCGGGCGAGGCAGCAGCGCCCGGGGCCGGCTGGGGATAGGCCGTGGACATGGCGGTGTGGAAGGTGACGTTGCCCTCCACCTTCTGCAGCACCTGGTGAATATGGCCGTTCAGAACCGTGACCGAGCCGAAGCGCTGCAGCAGCGCCAGGGCCTGTCCGCTGTCCTCGGTGCCCCAGCCCCATTGGGGATACACGGCCCACATCGGGATATGGGTGAACACGACGATGGGCGTGCTGGAGGCGAGCCCGCTCACGTCGTCCTTCAGCCAGGCGATCTGGTCCGCGCCGAGGCTGGTGAGGCTCCCGGCCTTGAAATTGACCACGTTCACCAGGGCGATGAAGTGGACGCCCTGGCTGTCGAAGCTGTACCAGCCGTCGCCCTTGGTGCCGGCGCCATGGCGCGCCTTGAAGGCGTCGCCGCCATCCAGCCAGTCGTGCTCGCCGGGGACGTAATGCACCTCGCTGTTGGCACCCTTGATGATCTCGGCGGCCATGTCGTACTGCTCCGGCTTCGAGAGATGGGTGATGTCGCCGGTGTGGATGAGGAAGGCGGGCGGTGTCGGCAGGGCGCGGATGCTGGCGACCGCCTGGGTCATGGTGGCATCGGGATGGGGATTGGCGGGCTTGTTGAAGCCCATATGGGTGTCGCTGATCTGGACGAAGGAAAGCCCGGCCGTGTCCGCAAAGGCGTCGGCAAGGCCCATGGAGCGGGGCACGCCGCCGCTCACGGTCCAAAGGACGCCGGCCCCTGCCCAGGCCATGCATTTCAGCATGCCGCGGCGGTCAAGGGCGTCCCGGCCCAAATGTTGCAGCTTCAAGTCCGGCGCGGCGTTCCATGGCTTCGACATCTCGATCTCTCCTGGGTTTCGGGTGAGGGCTCGAATGGCAAGACCGGCCGCCGGCCCCGGATATTCCCGGCAGCGGGAATTTTTTCGGGAATAAACCGGGACCAGCCCGAGTCTGAGGTTCGGATGATCGGTGCCGGCACTTGCCGGCACGACGGGACGGACAGCGGACATTTCCGACTATGCTGTGGACGCCGGCGGAGGCGCCGTATACGACAGGGGCGATGAGCGACAGGCGGCTCGATGGCTTCGAGCGGGCGGTGCTTCCCCATCTGGGCGCTGCCTACAATCTGGCGCGTTGGCTGACCCGCAACCAAGCCGATGCCGAGGACGTCGTTCAGGAGGCCTGCCTCAGGGCCCTGCGCTATTTCGACGGGCTGTCGGACGGCGACAAGGCGAAACCCTGGCTGCTCAGCATCGTGCGCCATGCCTGCTTCACCTGGCTCGCCAAGAACCGTCCGGGAGAGCTGGGTCCGCTGGACGACACGGCGAGCGAGGCGCTCGTCGCCGGCGGCAAGGACGAGCCCGAGACGCCGGAGCGCGCCTTGCTTGCGTCGGACGAGCGGGCGCTGCTCGACCGGCTGATCGAAGCGCTGCCGCCGGAGTTCCGCGAAGTGGTGATCCTGCGCGAGCTCGAGGAGCTCTCCTACCGCGAGATCGCCGAGATCACCGCGCTGCCGATCGGCACCGTCATGTCGCGCCTGTCGCGCGCCCGGGAGCGCCTGCGCGCCCAATGGGCGCGCCAGCAGGCGCAAGAGGAACGCCATGGACTGTAAGGAAATTCGCGCGCTGGCCGACGCCTATCTCGACGGCGAGGTGACGCCCGCGGCCAGGGCCGAGATCGAGGCCCATCTGAAGGACTGTACCACCTGCCGGGCTGAGCTCGCCGCGCGCCGGGATTTCTCGCGCCGACTGAAGGCCGGAGCCAGCTACCACGAGGCGCCCGAGAGCCTCATCCGCGCGCTCGCCGCCCGCCTGCCGGAAAGTGGCAAGGTGCCGCCGCTTGCTCCACCGGTCCCCGCCCGGCCGCGCGAGGCGGTCTGGCGGCCGATGGCTTTGGCCGCATCCTTTCTGCTGGCCATTCTGGTCAGCGGCGGGACGGGTTACTTCGCGTCCCTTCCGGCGGAAGGCGATCGCATCACCCAGCAGGTGGTGGACGACCATGTGCGCTCGCTGCTCGCCGGCCATCTGACCGACGTGCTCTCCACCGATCAGCACACGGTCAAGCCCTGGTTCAATGGGCGCATCGACACCGCGCCCCCGGTGCATGACTTCGCTGCCCAAGGCTTCGCGCTCGTGGGCGGCAGGCTCGACTATCTGGATCACCGGCCGGTGGCAGCGCTCGTCTACCGGCACGGCAAGCATCCGATCAACCTGTTCGTCTGGGCCGACCCCAGTCAGCGCGAGGGCCTGCCCTCGGTGACCCAGCTCCAGGGCTACAACATCCGCCATTGGATGGAGGGAGACATGTCCTTCTGGCTGGTTTCCGATGTGGAAGCCGACGCTCTGGCGCAGTTGGAAATTCTTGTCCGCAACCCGCCGTGAGTGATTGCCGGTTCAGCTGGCCTGGGCGATGGCGTGATAGCCATTCAACAGGATCTGCACGCCGATGCAGAGCAGGATGAACGCCGAGAGGCGCAGGAACACGTTGACCCCGCTGTCGCCCAGCCGCCTCAGGATCGGCTCGGCATAGCGGTAGCTGAGGTAGATCGAGAGCGCGACGATGGCGACCCCGGCGAGGCCGCCGATCGCATGAGGCACCAGATAGGCGTTGGCGGCGGAGGCGGCCGGCGCGTTGCTGCCTATGGCCAGCATGACGGCGATGGATCCCGGACCGACGGTCAGCGGCATGGTGAGGGGATAAAAGGCGCTCGCCAGCACTTCCTCCGGCGAGGGTGCGGGCCCCCTGTGCTGCGGGTCGTCGGCGCCACGGTGCAGAATCCGCCAGCCGGTCGCGGCCACCACGAGCCCGCCGCCGATCTGCACGGCCGGCAGGCTGAGCCCGAAGAAATGCAGGATGTAGGATCCGGCGATGAGCGAGACCGTCGCCAGGGCGAAGCTGTTATAGGCGACGCGCCGCGCGAGACGGTCCCGGGTTCCCGCGTCCGCGCCGGCCGTATAGCTGAGGAAAATCGGCGCCATGCCCAGGGGGTTGACGATCGGGAACAGGGCGGCAACGACGATCAGCAGCGAGTTGACGAAGGAGCCCAGCGCCTCCGGAAGGAGCGCGATTGCCTGCATGACTGCCCCAGATACGGTGCTTCGGCGCCAGACATGCTAGCCGGCATCGCGCCCGGGAACCAAGGGCCACGGGCGCGGCGCTGTTATTTACGGTTTGGTAGCACCCTGGGGCCATGATTCGTTCGCCGGGAACATAGGGCCGTCGAGGCCTATCGGGCGGGAAGGCCGTGGCGGCCGTGCTTCGAAGGGAAGACGGGCCATGAGCTATTGTTTACTCCAACGCCGGCGGTTCTCGCATGACGGCCGCTGGCTGGAAGTGCGGGCGGCGCAATATTCCGGAGGCTGGCATCTGGGCGTTTTCGAGAGCAGCCTGCCCATCACGGGCGAGCTTGCCTCCTTCTCCGACCGGGACATCGAGTTCGCCCGCAAGAAGCAAGGCATCGATCTGGTCCAGTCGGCGATGGTCCGGGTGCAGCGCGATGTCGAGCGCGGCCAGGTCACTCTTCCACCCATGCGCGGCGGATCAGCGGGGGCCTGAGCGCAGCAAGTCGCGAAGCCTCTTCAGCGCCGGCGGAACCCCGCGGGGGAAGAGAAACGACCGCAAGCGGCGGCGGAACGGGCTTTTCCACCCGTCTATGTCCTGATGGGTCAGGAATCCCAGCGTATTGGGATCGCTCTTTTCCGCCAGACCCGCCTGATGCGCCAGCACGGTCAGCAAGGCCTGGTCCTGGCGATGGTTGCTGCGGTCCGATCCCTCGGGCGCGATGCACTCCCTGATCAGCGCCCCCTCCCGCCAGCGCAAGGCGAGTGCGCGTGCCGCTTCGAAGGAGGGATCGAAGGCGACGCAGCCTGCGCGATGGTTCGGTTTGTCGCGCGCCCAGTCCGAATCCAGCCCGAAATAGGCCAGCATCTTCGGATGGGTCCAATCGGCGATCGTTCCCACCGACCGGGGCGAGTAGAAGCCGCAGGTCCGAAGCGCCGCACGGAGCGCCGTCAAGGGTTCCAACACGACGACGCCGGCGTCCAGCCAAAGGACCGGTTGCCGGACCTCTTCCAGGAGATTTCCTATGATGACCGGCTTCCAGGCGTATTCCCCGGCTTTCACCCTGATGTCGAAGTAGGCGGGGTATTTTTCGAACTCGAACCGTCGCCACTCGAGCTGCCGGCGCTTCCCGATGCGCAGCTTTTGCCAGGTCGTGAGACCGAGGTCGTAGACGACGACGCTGAGATCCGGCTCATGCCGCCTTACGCTCCTCAGCATTTGCCGAAGGGAAGCGCCATGGCTGCGGTCGGCGCCGGTGACGAGGATCATGGCTCTACCCGTCGCCCCGAGGCATCAGCGGGCAAGCCTGTCCGCCAATCTTGCCGGCATCTCTCGAGCGCCTGCTGGACCCCTCGGCCATATCCACCCCACGGGTCGTCATCAGCTCTTGCGCCACCAGACGCAACTATGATCGACGGGCTGTATCTCCGCGCGGAGGCGCCGTTCATCGAGGAAGTCGTGCACGGCCTTCTTGCAGTTCTTCAGCCCCCCGTAGTCGTCGATGACAATGAACCCGCGCTCGGAAACCGAGTCGTAGAGATTGGCCAGCGCGTCATGGGTCGATTCGTACATGTCGCCGTCGAGGCGTATCAAGGCGAAGCGATTGGCCGCTACTCCGGGCAACGTGTCCTTGAACAGGCCCTTCAGGAAGACGACCTGATCGTCGAGAAGATCGTAGGCGGCGAAGTTCTTTCGGACGGTCGCCTCCGACACGGCGAGCTCCTTGAAGGCATGCAGACGGTCGCGCCGGTCGGCCGGATAACGCGCCGCGTCGGGCCGCGGCAGACCTTCGAAGGAATCGGCGCAAATGACGCGCCGATCGCGGATCCCGTGCGCGGCAAGAACGCCGCGCATCAGAATGGATGCCCCGCCGCGCCATACGCCGGTCTCGATATAGTCCCCCGGCACGTTTTCCACGAGGGTTCGCTCCACCAGCCCGCGAAGGTGCCTGAGCCGCGTCCGGCCGATCATGGAATGGGCCCTCGAAGGCCACCGGAAAGCGCCACGGCGGGTGAGATAGGGATGGCTGAGCCGCTGGCGCAGGCTTTGCAGCGCCATTTCCAGCTTGCTTTCGCCGTAGATCGCGTTTGCCAGGGAGTTCTCCAGCAAATCGAGATAGCGCGATCTCAGTTCTCGATCGAACTCCATGCCTATCCTGGTCCGGGCCTGGCCAAGGCCCGACGGCATCATGGTCCCCATGGGTCGCCAGTCTAGCGGCCCGTCAGCGCATGAACGACCAGTTCTTGTAGAAAAGCTTCTTGAAGACGCCAGCCAGCAGGCTCATGGCAACGACCGCGGCGCTGAAACCGGACTCGAAGCGATTGGGGCGAATGATGTCCATGAACAGGCAGTACCTGATGCCGTCCACGTTGTTGATGGAGCGGTGGAACATCGTGTCGTCGAAGATGAACAGCGGCTGGTCGACCCAGTAATGGACCCGGTCATCGACGCAGATGTACGCCTCGCGGCTGGCGACCGGCTCGAGATTGCGCAGCACGCGGAAGGTGAGCCGCTGGGGACCGAAGTGCCAGGACGTCTGTTCCCTGGGATTGAACGCGGAGACGGCAATGGTCTTGACGTAGCGAAAGCTCTGCTCGAAGGCCGGGATGCTGAGCTCCGGCTTCTGCGCGGCGCCGAACCAGGTGAAGGTCAGCATGCCGCGCTTGTTGCCGGTCATCTTCCCTTCCATGTGAGCCTTGATGGCCCCGCCGTTCTCGATGAAGCCGGCGACGCAGGCCTCGATTTCCCGGCGGTGGGCGGCCGGCAATTCCTCCAGCCCCATGGTGCCCCTGTTCCGGTAGGACAGGAGGTCGGCAAGCAGATTGATGGGCGACAAGAGCCAGGTGACCAGGCCCTTGGCCATGAAATATTCCTCGATCAGCGCATAGGTGATCTTCCTGTGCCGGCTGACGTCGATCACCCCGCAGGCGAGCAAGGCGAGCGTCACGATGGGGGCGACATAGACCGCAAGGGCGAGGATCGCCGCGAATATCAGGAAGTGCTTGAGATGCCCGTCCTTGGGTCGCTGCCAGATTTTCATGGATACCGGACACATGTATCGGGGCCGGGCACGCCTTGTCTGGAGGCCTGCCTGCGGCCGCCAGACTATAGGGGGGATGTCGGGGACGGAATCGAAATTCGCCGGGCGCGAGGGTGGCTGGCCGCGCTTACAATTGGGCGAGCAGCAGGATCGCGTTCAGCACCGCGAGCAGGAACAGGGCCGAGACCGCCAATTGCAGGACGGACATGAGGATTGCTCCCCCGGGGTGCCTCCAACTGTTTCCACGCGGCTCGGCGCCGAATCCTGCACGGGCGCGGAGCGAAAAGGCGGCATTTAGGGGATTGAGCCGGCCGGCCCATGGGCGAATAATCCAAGGGACGATCCGTTTGCGCCGTCATCGCGGTTGGCCGTGGCGGCGCGCGCCGAATGCCGCTCAGGGGCTATGGACGAGGATTGCATGCGCTCGCGGTTGGCATTGAGCCTTTTGCTTGGCCTGCTGGTCATATCCGGCTGCGCCAGCACGTCGGTCAAGAGCTCCGGCTCGGAAAGCAGCTCCAGCTCGCGGATGATTTTCGGGTTGCCGTTCTGAGAGCGGCAAAAGCCCTCACGATCACAGCGCCCCATCCCGCTGCCCCACCGAGCCAGATCGGCTCAAATGTGAACCGATTCCACTATCGAGTAGATGAGACTTGGGGCTCAGGTCACGCGGTCAACTAGTCGCGAGGGGCCTTTCTATGGCGCCGGTCCGGTGGCTCAATATCGCCATGGTTCTAGCTGACCCTATCGTCCTGTCCACCTTCAGCTCGCTGGCCCGCCACGGCTACCGGATGAGCGTGCATTGCTGGCAGTGCGAGCGGTGGGTCGGGATTGATCTCGCAGCGTTGCCGCTCGAGCTATCCTGTGACGGCCGGAGGTTCCGATGCCGCTTTGGCGAGCGATGCGGGCCGACGATTTCGAAGCCGCTCCAGATTTCCGACTGGGAAGCGATGCAATGCGCAAGGTCTGGAGGCCCATTCCTTGGCCAACTGGCCCAGACCGAAATAATATCGGCATATGAGCGGTAGCGAGCAACTCCACGAGCGCCCCGACAGACCTCTCGTGAGCGTGATCATACCTACGTTCAACAGGGAACGCTTCCTTCCCCAAGCTCTCGGAAGCGCCTTCGCACAGGACTATCGCCCCATCGAGGTCGTCGTCGTGGATGATGCTTCGACCGACGGCACGGTCGATCTGCTACGCACCTGGCCCGACGCGATCTGCATCCGGCAGACGCATCGCGGCATCTCCGCCGCCCGCAACGCCGGGATTGCAGCTTCCCGCGGGAGCATCCTCGCGTTTCTCGACAGCGACGATCTCTGGCCCGCAAACCGTTTGACGATCGCGGTCGCGCAATTCGAAGCGCGTCCCGAGATCGGCTACGTCCTAGGCAAACAGATGCTCTTCCTCGAGCCGGGTTATGACGTGCCGTCCTGGATCAAGCCGGAATGGCTCGCCATTGCACGAGACGTTGCCGGTACAGGGGTGCTGATGGTCCGACGCGAGACCTGGTTGCGCGTAGGAGGGTTCAACGCCGAATTGACGTTCGGCGAAGACACGGATTGGCTGATCCGGGCAAGCCAGGCGAAAATCCCAATGGTCCAGCTGCCGGAGGTTCTTGTGCACTCCCGCCTCCATGGCGACAATCTCATGAGCCAAATATCGAAGCGGCGCACGATCAATCTCGCGCACATTCTTCGAGATGCTATCCGCCGCCGCGATCCCAAAAATCCGTGAGGCCCGCCATAGGCGGCGCGTTATTGGGTAAGTGATCGCCTTCGCGTACGCGCCGCCAAGCTGCTGATCGATCAGCACGGCGCCGACGCCGGCCTGCGGGCTGCCGAGCGGGCGGACCAGCTTCTGAAGGCCGGCGGCATCAATTAATTAGTGACCTCCGTGACCTCCGTAACCCCCGTGGTAGCCGCCGTGTCCGCCATAGTCCCCGCCCCAATGACCGCCGTAGTACCCACCCCAGCCACCTCCATAACCAAAACCAAAGAATAAGGTTAGCGGTGGAAGGTATGGGGGCGGCCCATAATAGGCCGGAGGGGGATAGTAGTAGGCGCTAGGTGGAGGGTAGTAGTAGTACGGCGAGGGCGGCGGCGGATAACTGTAGCCTGGCTGGGGCGGATAGCCGTAAGTCTGCGCATCAGCCGATCCCGCATGGACTGCCAGCAGGAGGAGCCCAACTAGAAGCGCTATTGATAGGTTTCTCACGGCACATCTTCCCTAGTTGATCGAGCCAACGTCGGACCGATGGACCTTCCTGGCATAATTCCCGGAACATCACTATGACCTGGATCAAGTTGGCGCGTTGCTTGTTGTCTGGGGCATGGCCCTCACCTGCCAACGACGATATATTCGAGGCCGCGACCTGGCGCCGGATCCTCAAGGCGATCGGGGAGTTCGGGCGGGGCCGGCAAGAGGATGAAAAGCTGAATTGAGGCCCGCTGCTATTGGACGCCAAGCGGTTGCCGGCACAGAGGGCAGCGTGACCGCACCCCAGCCGGAGCCGCTGACGGCGGAGGAAATGGCCCTGCTGGGCATCATGTACGTGCGGGCGAGTGTCGAGCGGAGATATGGCGCTGGCTGTTCATTTTCGCTCTGCGGCAAGGGCTCACGTCGAGACAGGCCCAGCCGGTAGCGGGGAAGGAGCCGATGATTGACCTCATCAATGCTCGCCTGAGCTCTCCGACTCAGCCTCGGGCCGCCCAAGCTCATAGCTTGGGCCCTCTAGCCCACAGCCCCGCCCCTCCCTGCGGGGCCTTTTCTTTGGCGTGGGCCCATCAGGTCATAGTCTCACGTCACGATTCGCTTCGTCATCTCGGGCTAGGTAGGCTAACGCCATAAGTCGGCTTTGGAGCACATGAATGGAAGACGATAGGGACAGCCCAGAGTCGCGATACATCCTGAGGGGCCTCCTCATCGTGGCGGTCGTTGCCGGCCTGGCTATCCTGCTCGTTGCCATTTTGGGTCACGGAGTGGAAGGCGGCTGATAGGTGACCGAGGCGCAGCCTGGGCCGGAGCCGCCGGCCTGACGGCGCAGGAATCCAGGGCTCGGGGCGTACAGGTTCTGCACGCCCGTTCCTACCCCATCCTGGGCCTGTTTCATCACAGACCAAACTAGCCCCGCTTCGGTGGGGCTTTTCTTTGCGGCCCCTCCCTGTCGGCTACAATCGGCCCATGACCGCCGATGGCCCGATCATCCTCTCCACCTTCGGCTCGCCGGCCCGCTACGGCTACCGGATGGACGTGCATTGCTGGCGCTGTCAGCGGTGGATCGGGATAGACGCTGCGGCCTTTGACCGGCCCCCGATTGCGCAGCCGGTCGAAGCCATTGGACCAGCCTCTTGGTCAGAGCTTCAGAGCCCTGACATCGAGTCGGCCTGCAGCCGTGGGCGGACACCAGTAGTAGCCGCCGGTCACTGGGCGGGAAAACCGGAACATCGCGTCGACGATGCCGTCGTCGAGGCCGACCATGCGGCGTAGCGCTCGCTCGTAGGCATCGAGGGTCCTGCCGTAGGCAACGAACTCGAGCCCTTGATCATAGGTACCTGCCCAAGGCATCGAACGGCGGAGCATGAAGGCCGGCGGATCGAACTCTTCCTGAGCGGTGCGCTTGACGTGGGCCCAAGCCGGCGCGTCGGCGATCTCTTCATTGGTGTCTCGGCGGCGGCCTACCATAAGGTCGCGCTCCTCGAGCCCGTGGGCGCGAAACCGGCGCAGGTCATGTACCCACCTTTGTACGGCGACGAAGCTCGAGCCGATCAAGCCCCTGCCACTGTCGACTAGAGCGACTCGTGCTTGCTCCTCGCCGACGGGGTTGGCGGTTCCGTCCTCATAGCCGGTGAGATCGCGGCCCCCGGCGTAGACGAAGGTGTCTCTGGCGTCATCCAGCACCAGCCCGCCTTCGACCAGTGCCCGGACTTTCTCCGACAAATCGAAGATCGCGCCTCGATCGATGCCGCGCAGATAAATCCAGAGCGCCTGCTGGGTCGACGGTACCGCTCCGAGCGGGCCCGAGAGGGCAGGGAATACGCGCAGGCCCGGCACACTGCAACGCAGGGCTCGCAGCAATG
>Ga0209060_10003647_pt1 | contig 12691 bp, 10 predicted proteins | sample Coa_R1_8_FD_187155 | JGI IMG/M metagenome (GOLD analysis project Ga0209060, IMG submission 187155) | Surface soil microbial communities from Centralia Pennsylvania, which are recovering from an underground coalmine fire - Coalmine... | ecosystem: Environmental > Terrestrial > Soil >...
AGCAGGGGACTCAAACGCCGTCCCCTGCTCCGGACCTCATCCCCGCTGAACCAAAACATCAACTGAGAAATCACATTGCGATTGGTACAGCAAACGGGGGCACTTCAATTCCTTACATATCCCGATATTCTCGTGAATATCGATATGGACATAAGTTTTGCTCCTTTGTGAACCAGCGATTTGTCCTGAGAGATTCGTTGTCGAGTACGGGAAGCCTTTCTGAGCGGCATTGATGGAATGGGGACAGGTCTGGTCTCCGAGATGCACCCGGTGTCCCTGAGGGACATCGTAAGCACGATTCTGAATCGTAGGGTCTACGAGAGTTGACAGGTTGGTACTGGAAAATATTCCACGGTTTAGAGCAATCTTAAGCGCTCTTTAACTTTCGACGCGGACTGCCAAGGCCTTGGCGATCCTCATAGGAAGCTTCCAATTTGTCCAGCGGGTCGGCGAAAGAACGCTCGACCGTCAATCGCAGTCTCTCTTGCCAATGCCGAAGAGCGGCGTGGCGCTCTTCCGGCAGCATCGAAAGCAGTCCATTCACGAGCGCTTTCATTCGCCGCATTACCTGGATACTCGTAGCCCCATAGAATCCGATCTCATCGAAGGCAAGGTGGAGAAAATCATCCCAGGTCGGAAAAGTGACGAGCAGCCGAGGAGTGCCGGCGGTGTCACAGAAGGTTCCGATTTCTAATCGGCGCCGACCAAGACGGATCAGCAAGTCTTCAATTTGGTCAAGTGCTTGCACCGCGGTTGTGGGGTCATTAATAGCGGCCGACAAAGCTTTTATCGCAATATCGACAAGTAAGCGGATCGCATATTTTGGGTCTTGCGTGAAGGTACGCTCACCTCCGAATCTAATCAGTGGTCTTAAGATATCTTCGGGAATAGGAGTGCCCTTACCGAAAACCCTCACAGTCGCCGTCGTATCATACGCAGCATCGCCGATGGACGGAACCAATTCGATAGCGCATTCGTTTCTAATTGCAATTTCTACCAAAGCCTGGATGTCGATTTCTTGAATAATGCTCGGTCGGCCATAGTGCACTAGGGTTTGGAGGCATTGAGTGTCAATCATCTGAGGTGAACCTTGATACGCTGGCGTAGATAACGAGGGGTAGAGAGATTCGATGGTCTTGCGTCCCTGATCAGCAGTAAAGACGAGCATCCGGTTCACCTGCAGCATGCCCACACGCTGGATCAGAAAGATGAACATGATCACGCTGACGACGAGCAGTACAGTCACAAGCAGAGTTCCAGAGAGTGGAACCCTGCCAGAACCGCCACGGTCGACCCAGGCCAATGCTGCAATCGCGTAAAGAAATGTGGCGGTAAACACCCCCATTGAGTGAGACAGCACTGGGTCCCGTGCAATCCACAGAACTAATCGAGGAGAGTAGGCGGTAGCACTGAATTGGACCATCAGGAATGTGATTGAGAAAACGATCCCGGTAAGCGCAATCATGCCAGAAGCGATCGCCGAGTAGATACCAATCGCTGCACCCACGCTCACGGCCGACAAGTAGCCGGGCAAGATACTGTATGCAAGTCGTGGAACAGTAAACCCTAGAACCAGAGCTCCGGCGGCGTACAACAAGGGGATAAACCAGGCGGAAGCATGAAAATTGCGCAACTTCGGGATCATCTACCCAAATCCTGGCTTTCTCATCCACAAGCGTTGTCACAGTGCGTCCGGCACTCACCACCTGCAGGTGGGCCGCACATTCAAAAGCGGACACGACAAGAGCATCACTCACCAACAAGGAACCGAATCCCTCCGCTGGGGCTAAGCCACCTTAACTTGATCTACGCATTGTTCATCACTTGCGAACAGTCTCGAATCAAGCCTGCTGAGCATCTTGCGCAGCTTTGCTATGCTTTCATTGGTCGTAGCCTCCCCGATACGCGCCATTTCCTCCGCCCGAGTGAATTCCGATATGTCAAAGGAAGTCACGTCAGGAGCGATTACGAAATCCGCCGGTTGTACTCCAACGGCGTTCATTTTGTGATCTTGGATCATGATTTGGCGCATTATGACTTGGATTGTTGAAGCGGAGCGGTGGCCTAATGAACTTCCTTCGGAGCGAAGCCCAACGAAATCCTTCTCTAGCATTGCGGTTACCGTCGATGCGATTACGAAATTACATCCTCTGGCTGCCAAAACGTTGGCAGGAACATTGTTGAGTAAACCGCCGTCGACAAACGCTCGACCGGACTCAATGATGGGAAGTGCAAGCGGCGGGAGATTGATACTTTCCAGGATATGCAGAGCTGCATCGCCAGTATCGGTCGCCAACATTTCGCCTTCGACGAGATCGACGCTGATCGTAAATGCTGGAAGAATCAACTGCTCCATTCTGGCTTGGCCCAAGTATTTTCTGAGCATAGAATCAAATTTTCCCCGCCTGTATTTGTAAAGCAAGTACCAGTAGCCGCCTCTTGGCAATTGTCGGAAGAACCACGATGGCTGCAGGTCTGTGTTGAATCGGCGAGCGATGTATTCGGGATCGAATCCAAATGCATACAGGGTACCTGCCATCGCTCCGGCACTGGTACCCGCCACCATATCGATGTAGATGCCATGCTGTTCAAGCGCCTTTAGAACGCCGAAATGGGCCATACCGCGAGCTGCACCACCTCCCAGAGCCAGCCCGATCTGGACACCTCGCAAATGATGAATAATGCGTTCAAAGCCGTGCTGGAGCAGGGTGCCTTGGTTTGTTCCGCGAGGGTCAAACGTAAGCTTAAAATCTCGATCGACCAGATCGTACAACCTGGGTACATAAGGCGGGATCGGAGTATCATTTTGTAGCAACCACACAAGCCGAATTTTGTTTCGCCACCCAGGTTCGATCTGCTCGAGTTCTTGTAGCTGGCCTACGGCTGCGTCGACATCTTGTGGTCGAATACACCAGAGTGCCATGTCAACATAACTCAAGAATCGTGCTAATTCCTCTGAACAATGATCAGCGCGGATATCCACGATGAGCCGCCTATGTGCGGCCCAGTCTCGCAAAATCTCTTCGTGTAGCTCACGGTTATCTCCATCAATTAGCTTGAAGGGGATGCTTCCGTCGGGCCTCCAACGCTCGTCGTCGCCAGCGACGCACGGGGACTCGTCCAAACCTTGTAGCCGACGTGCCAGTCGGGCCGTAAGTGAGCGCGTTGCCTCACTCTGATGCACAATACCAACGACAAGAGGCTTCGGAAGGGAGCGATCGACGGATACGTATCGTTTGAAGGTGTTCGCTGCCAAGCGGAACATCGCGAGCTGAAAATCTGCGTACGTCGATGTCAGACGAAGCAGATTGGATAAAGTTAATCGTATGGCCGTTGAGGGTTCAGTGGCCACGACTTGGACGTGTGAACGCTCCGATAGACCCAGAGAAAACAATCCGACGACAGAACCTCGACAAAACGCATCTTCCTGAATTGCCTTGCCCAAGAAATCATGCAGCGTTCCTTGCAAGCGGCCGGTGATCGGTAAAAACACGTTGGCTACTTCTGTATCGAACCCAATGATGATGTCTCCAGCACGAAACTCTACCCACTCAGCTGCGTCGATAACCGCAGCCAGCGTTTCCTCACTCAGTGGTTTTGCCCAGTCTAACCGCTGCAGTTCCGCATGAATGTTCTTCGCTGTCCGAACAACTGGCATCGCGTTAGCATCATCCTCTTTTTTCATTCTCTTTGAACTGCATACATCGAAAGGATTCGTTAGCCGACCTCGACCTTACAGACGCACTCCTGTTTGTGGCATCTTCATGTTCTCAGTAGGTCGCTCGTCCGGGTTCACTAAGACAGTCCCGTTGTGCGGAACGTCGAAGCTCAGTAGGCATCCTGACAAAGCGATGTCGAGGATGCCGTTACGCCGCATCCTTCCACAACTAACCTACGCCGTCCTGATACAGACAGAACTGTCTTGTCTGCCAGTGGCGACGTCATGGGCCCGCGGCTGGCATAGTTGACAGTCCTCGCCCCATTCAAATCTCGCTAACATTTGGCGATAGTCGATCATCCAGCCACTCTGTTGCTCTCCATCAGGAGAACAAGTAATCACGCTGCCAGTCAGTACCGTGTGCATAGGGATAAATACCCGAGGACGACGATGAAACTAGGATTCTTCATTTTGGGCGTTTCTGTTCTGTGTCCGCTCTTGTACGCACGCGACAAGGCCGACATCCTCGTTATGAAGAATGGCGATCGCATGACCTGCAAGATCAAGGGCTTGGATTCGGGGGTACTTTACGTCGATTTTGACTACATCGACGGCACAGCTTCAGTCGATTGGTCGAAAGTCGCTCGACTGGAAAGCAAACAGTTGTTTCTCGTCAAGACGGAAGACGGGTCGGTTTATCAGGGTACGCTCAGCACGCCCGAAGAGGGCGCTGCGCGACCTTTGAAGATCGAAATCATCGAACCAGGTGAGCACCAAGCCGTGGTTGACAGCTCACAGGTTGTTCGAATGGTTGCGACATCTGACAAGTTCTGGCAGAGGTTCAACGGCGGGATGAGCTTTGGAGCAATTTACTCAAAGGGCAACCAATCTACACAATACAGCCTGAACTCCGAAACGGAGTACGTGCGAGAGCGGTGGACCGCCCAGACTAGCTTTGCGTCTAATCTCTCCTCCAGTACAGGCGTAACCGTTTCCACGCGAAACTCGCTCAATTTCGGCGCACTCCGTTTGCTGCCCAGGAACCATTGGTTCTATGCGGGCCTTGGATCGATTCTCCAGAGCTCCGAGCAACAAATCTCTTTGCAGCAAACGTACGGAGGCGGTGTGGGTCGCTATCTAACGAATACGAACCGCGCAAGCATCGCTGTGGCGGGCGGCTTGGCGTGGCAACGCACAGACTATCTACAATCCATCGAAACGCCTGCTAACCAGAATATTGCAGCTGGACTCATCTTTGCGCAAGCCAGGCTGTTCAAGTTCAGCAAGACGAATCTCGATGCGACAGCCGCGCTCTTGCCGGCGATCTCCGATCCCGGCCGTCTGCGCTTCAATACAGACGTGGCTTACTACATCAAGATCATTGGCAATCTGAAGTGGAATATCTCGTTTTACGGCAACTGGGACAACCGGCCGCCACCCGGACTCTCCGGGAGCGACTACGGCACGAGTTCGGGTCTCACTTGGACTTTTGGCCTAAAGTGATCTTCGCCGGAAAAGGAATTTCACTGAGTACCAGGAGAGGCAATTCGGTCGTGCGCTTTCTCCCATGCCCTCACCTTTATGCGTGCGTCGTCGAAGATCCGTTGATAGTTGCCTTTGCGTACCTTTTCACTTGTGCCATCGCTGAGCGAGTCCCAAAGCGGCTTGTATTGGTAATAGACTCTCAGGTATTGCTGCTGATTGGGCGGTGCGACCTCATCTGTGCCGAAAAGAAAACGATCCGGGTAGCGGTTGATGAGATCAGCCGAAATCCGCGTCGATTCTGGAGTTGCAACAATGTACTTGGCTACCTCATCCCAAGAAATATCAAAGTAGACGTTACGAAACGCGGGGTCAGATAGAATTTCTGCCAACTGAGCAGCGTGGTTCTTAATCGGGCGAACGACGCGGCCCAGGCCCGTGTGAGCCCAGATGATAGTGGTATTGGGGTGCCTTCGAAGGAGCGCTTTCATCTGATCCAGGTAGACCGGTTGAGACCCTTCTTTCGCGAAGGGAACGTCCATATCGTTGTGAATGATCACAACGAGCCCAACTTCTGCCGCAAAATCCAAGATCCTGTCGAGAGCTGGATTCAGCAGCGAAGCAGTTTGTCCTGCCACCTTTGCTGACACGAACTCCTTGTGAATTGAGAATTCGCCGATACCTGAGAAGACGCCGGGGAAAACCTGAAGCACCCGCCTGATGTGATCAACGGCATACATATCGGCCGGGTTGAACCCGGTGATCATTGGATCGAACCGTGCTTGCTGTTCCCTCGACAGAGACCGGTAAGCCATCGCTATATACGCATCTGTAAAGGAGTAGTAGTAGAGAGGCGCGTCAGTCTGCAAGTAATAAGTTGGAGCAAAGTCGCCGGAGTTCTGGTAGGACCATTCCTGTTGTAGGGGAATTCCAAACAGAGCAACGCGTCCGACTTTTGTTCCCATCATGTTGAGAAAGTCGTGTATATCCGTTCCTTGCTGAATGTAATTGGTCAGATGGAAGTGCGAGTCATTGAACTCTGACTGTCCTCCCTGCAAGCTCTGTGCCCTTGTGAAAGTGCAGCCGGTGACCATCAGAGCCAGCAGAAGTAGACCTACTTGCCGCACTTTACCAGGCTTTAATTTCTGGATTTCAGTCATCGTCGTATTGAAACAATCCGCTATTCACCGTCACAAAAACAAAGTTCCCCAGCCGCGACGACCGAAGGCGCCAACCGGGCCTTCGAGGCCTCTCAGTAGAGGGTGGTCAATCCGATAGTAAACACCTTCCCAGTGAGCTGTCCGACGTAGAAGCCGAACGTGCTGTTGACCGGAGAACGATCAACGTTGATCAGCTGGAGGTTGAGTCGGATATTCCGCGTGTTCCAAGGATAATAATTGCTGCCAACAATGAACTCTTTCGGATCTCCATATTGCCCGAAGACATATGACGTGGCTCCGTAGAGTTCGAATCTTTTCGGTACGAGCATGCTCGCTGCTTGAACGTAGAAGCCATAGTCTCGAACATCTCCCACTGGCAGCTTCCCGTCGGCCACGAACTCATCGAGCAGCCTTCCGTAGCCCTCTCCCTGCAACCAAAATCCGTGATACTTGATTCCGGCGGACGCGGAGACCAGTTGATACCGCGTCCTCTCTATGGTCACGCCGTTGGCCAAGGCTCCTGTATCAAAGACGTTGAGGCTATCGGCAAGGCGAAGGGTTGTATTGCTAGGTGGGGTACCAATTGGAGCTTGGCGATCTTCGGGACTGTAGGTGTAAGCGAGATTGAACCGTGTCGCAAGTTTCTGATGATTCTCGTAGTCTCCAAAAGCACCGCGGGGTCCAAACTCTCCCGTTGTGGGTAGCCAGGTCAATGCAGCGCCACCGGAAAGATTACGGTCGAGTTTCGTCGCCGGTACGTCCAGGTTGCTGTTGTTGTTTCCGATCATCCACCTGTACTCAAGTTTTGGAAAAATGTTTCCTTTGGCGAAGACACCTTGCGAGAAATAGGGCCGGAAAAATTCGTCCGCCATCACACGATCGTAAGACTCCCAATACGGGTGAGAACCTTGTAAAGACATTGTGCCCGGATAGGCGTTCCATCCCCCTCCAAGTGTCATGAATTTACCGAAGGTGTAGTACAGGGCACCGCCTACGGCCACCTGGTTCGTATCCTGCACGGTCCACACGAATGTTGAGTATTGGAACTTGGGACTGAAGAGCCATCCTTGAGAAAACAACATGACTCGATGGAACTGGAAGTCCTGGCGTGGCGTCACTGTAATGGGGCGACCCAAATGGTCGATGGCCGACTGAGTGCCCGGGAACTGATTTAGGTATCGTACAGCCATGTATCCGCTTAGATTAAGATCGCCGAGCTCGCCCTTCGCGACAGTGAATCCGCGGCCAGGATTGAATTCTCCGAAAATGGCGGAATTGCCGTCAGACGCTTCCGGGAGTTCGGTTTTGTCGTCGGCGCTGTTCTGGTTTTGACCGGACTGGCCTGGTGTCGACCGGGGCTGTGTCGGTGTACTGGAAGACGATTGCTGTGTGCTGTTAGCAGCCGTGCTACTGAGGTCAACGTTCTTAGTAGCCCCGGTGGCATGGGGTATGTTTTCAGCGGAAGGAGCTGCACTGGCATTCGCCACACCTTCTTTGGTAACAGTTGACGGGCTATCTGGTTCCGCATCAGCTTGCCGAGCGAAAACTCCACGGAGCTTCTGCAGTTCATTCATCAACTCTCGATTTTGCTCTTGGAGTTTCTCGTTTTGTTTGACAAGTTGATCAATTGTTCTTAGCGTGTCTGCCGCAGTCGCGCCATCAGATGGGGAGCTGTTGTCCACCCTGGGCGCTGATTGGGCAATGGCATAGATCGCGCACATCGCGGAAACGAGCACCAGTTTGATTGTCCAGGATGTCGTTATTCGTCTAGTAGGTGTCACGTGCGCCCGTCGCTTCCAACACAAAGTTCCACACTTGCCCATTGACCCATTCGAATTCAGGCAAAAGAACATGCGCTGTCAGTCCCGGCTCATTTCCACCCAACTGACGCAGGTGAAAATAGGTTGTAGTTAAGCTTGTTGGCGACGTACTCGATTACCTCCTGGGCCTTGACACTGTTTCCCGCTTCATCGAGAGGGGGCGCAAAGACGGCAATGGCTCCCTTTCCAGGTACAACCGCCAGAATCCCACCGCCGACCCCACTCTTGGCGGGGAGTCCGACATGCCACGCCCATCCGCCGGAGCCGTCATAGAGCCCAGCCATCATCATGGCACTGAGTATGTGGGGAATGTTCTCTGGCTTGATGACCTGCTCCCCAGTTGCCGGATTGATTCCGTTGTTAGCAAGGGTTGCTCCCATCCGCGCCAACTGGACCACATTAACCCCGACCGAGCACTGCTTCGTGTAAATGTCGACTGAGGTAAAAGGATCGGAGTAAATGCGGTCGTACTTCGCCAGCAGCATCGAAAGGGCTTTGTTACCGGTATTTGTGGCCGCTTCGGACTTGTATACTTCGTCAATCAGGATCAGCTTTTCCCCGGCCGCCTTACTGTAGAAGTCTAAGATCTTGTTCCACTTCTCATTCGCATCCGTTCCAGATATCACACTAACCGTAGCGATAGCGCCCGCATTAACCAAGGGGTTCCCGGTATGCGTGCGCATGTCTACGACCGCGACCGGAGAATTGAAGGCGCGGCCAGTGGGCTCAGAACCGATCTTTTCAAATACTTGTCCCGGCCCCAATTCATCCATAGCAAGTGCCAGCGAGTACACTTTCGAAATTGATTGGATCGAGAACGAATATTTCACATCACCCATCGACAGAGTTTGACCGTCAGTAGTGACTAGTGCGATTCCAAATAGCTTGGAATCGACCTGTGCGAGATAAGGAATGTAGTCAGCGTTCTTTCCTTTGGAGTCGTTTTTAAATTTGTCGTAAGCTTCCTGCACCACAGCTTGGACCACCTCGCGTCGTGGGCTGACGGGGCTGGATCGACTCGCCTGAGCGCCGACTTGGACAGGATGTGCAAATGTAATGAGTGCGGCCCCCGCCAGCAGTGGGGCTAACATTCGCTTCGTTTTCATCGTGTGGTTCCTTTCTCGCTTAATCTCCGCCAAACTCGGCTGAAATCGCTCAAGCGTCCTAGTACTAGTAGGCGAACACTTTCCCAAAGTCATACTTAAAGGAAATCTGGAGTTTGTAGTCATTCACATTAAAACCGTCGCTGAAATTGACTCGCCTGCCGAACTGGAATTCACCCCCCACCATGACCTTGGGAATGGGATTAAAAAGAATATTGGCGCTGGCGTAGTGTCCTTGGTGGAAGTCAGACGGGAGTTGAGCGTTGGAGTTTGAGATATTCACAAGAGAATATCCGGCTGACGAGGTAAACCTTTTGCTCCAGTTGTGATCGAAGTATGCGACCACGCCGAGCAGCGGCAGTGCAACGCCTTTAATCGGAGTCTTCGGATTGGAGAAGTTGTTTTGTACGCCGATATCGATCGGGGCATCGTTCATGTAGTTCTCGACGCCATCGCCGTATATCACTTGGAACTTGCCCGTAGTCTTCTGTCCCAGCTTTAGATTAGAACTGACACTCACCCCCCAGCCGTATGCGGTGCCACTGAGGTCAAATGTCGGTGTCTTATTCAGATCAACCCAGCTGATCTTTCTAAAGATGCCTGCAAGTTGGACATAACCCCATTTCCGGGTGAACCGGGCCTGAGCTGAGAAGTCTGGTACATCGAATTTTGGTTTGATTCCCTGCAACTCGACCCGGTCTGCGTAGACGCCTCCATCGGCGCTGGCTCCGGGCCGTTCAACTCCGAAGGTCAGGCTGTTATTTCCCCTGATTGGCATCCACCGGAATTGGACGTTGCGGAAGAAGACCATTCCGTTCGGCCCCCAGTAGTCCAAAATGTTGGGGAAGACGTCGAGATCCATGAACGGACTCTCGGTCTGTCCCGCGCCGAACTGTCCTAGTTCGCCGTATGCGTGCCGCAGCCGGATCGTCGTCTGGCCGGCATCAACGCCAACGCCGAACATATCGAAGTCGAAGAAAGTCTTGAGCTCACCGAGCGTGGTCTTGTTGGTAGTCTTTACTCCGAACCGAGTCTGACGCACTCCAAAGAAATCCGTCCCACTCGGAGCAAACTCATCCGCATGAGAGGGCAACTTCGTCGGCCGCATTACGTCAAACCAGTTCGGATCGATTTGCTCGAAGTTGTAACCCGAGTCGAGCATTACGAAGCCGAATACATTGAACGTATTCTCGGGACTAGTTTTGGTGGTGTCCGCCTGTGGTGCCGCAGTTGGCGGTGACGCGCTCGTAGAAGGCTGCGATTCGTTCGGATTGCCGATCTCGGCACTCGTTGTGCTTAGGTAGTCGAGTGGTTTCCCAGCACTCGTTTGGTGATCGAGCTTTGGTGCCCCGTCTGATTGCGCTCGACTAGGCAGTTGCCAGAAGACTACAAAGACAACCACCAACAGCACGACGGGCGAGAGTCGCCGCTCGCTGTCTGCATCTGCGAGGCGCAAGGCCACGCATCTGGAAGCGTTATCACCAATTACCGCGTTGATCGATTGTGCAATGTTTCGAAACGCTAAGAAGATGGACACTAAGCTACGAGAGCATCGACTCGATTGGGATTGTTACTGCATCGATTTTGAGGGGCAACTGTCACTTAATACAGTGTGGTCCCTTTGTCAGACGTGGGGTGCAATCCGAAGGTGCTGTTGACCACGCGATGGCGTCGTTGACGATGCTGGAGTTAAGGGACAGGCCGTTTGTTATACCGTTGCGGTTCCGGGGTAGTCGTTGAATGTGCCTGTCTCTTTTGACAGACCAAGGGTGCACGTGTTCTTAGGTCATCACAGAACTGGTACAACTTACACTTCGCAACAAATGCTGAGTGCACTATGGAGAACTTATGCCTGCTGGGCATCGGACCGGGCAGTCGCTCGGTTCGTCTCGGCGGGCTGATGCTTGTTCTGGAATCAGAAAGAACGCTAGATGTGGAACAGGGCCAAAAGAAATCGCGTTGTGTTCGTTCTCCTTGTATTCATGACCTATGTCAGCTCGGTCGTCTACAACCTTACTGAAAGAGAGCGACGCTCATTAAAGATTCAGGAAGAAGTCCAGGAGAGCGATCAGGTGCACATCTCGGTTCGAATCGTCGAGGCCAGCCCCACGGCATCGGAGATTACTGCGCGCTTAGGCTTTCGGTTGTCAGGAAAGATTGCTCAGGATGCGTTTACTCCAGCCGTCGACATGACTGTAATACTCAATACCATCCGCGGACCACAGTTTTACGATTTCCCCAAGGGAAGGCGGATCAACCCCATTTTTGCCGTCTTTTCGCTCGATGGCAATGTTAATCGCTATCCCATCGACCGCCACCACGCCGACATATGGATTTTGATGACCATCCCCAACGCTGGGAACAAAGTGATACCTCATCTCTCTGATAGAAGCAGCCAACCGACCATCTCCCCTCCCGGAATATCCGGGAAGCTGCAGTTGAACAACATCGAATTGCCGAGTAACAGACGAGTTCCGCTCTCATTTGAGCTCTCCGCGTCAATTCCGGGGCTGAAATTCAGAGGCACAATTGATGAGACTCAGGCCAGAGAAATCGACCATATCGCCTTGCTCGTGAGGCGCACGAACAATGTCATCTTCCTTTCGCTTTTCAGCAATCTTCTGATGATGGCTTTGGCAATATGTGTATTCTTGATGGCGGTCAGAACCACAACAGCCGATCGACAACTCGACCTTCTGCCCCTATCTCTCTCGATGACCCTTATTTTTGGACTTCCAGCTCTGCGCAATACCCAACCAGGTGTCCCGCCCCTGGGTGTTATTAGTGACTATGTTTCTTTCATTTGGGCTGAGAATATCGTAGCCGTTTCTGCAATTGTGATTATGGGAACATGGCTTAGGCGCTTGCGTCGTTCTGAAAGTAAGAGCGATCAACAACCTTGATTCTAAGGGCAGTTGCTGCCGTCACCTCTGACCGCTTCGAGCGAACAGCGAGACAAGCGAACCTTGCCGTGAACTCTCAATTGACCGCGAATTCACTCGTCACCAGGGCGGAGTTCCTTTGGGTTTTAGCTTGATGGATAGAAATTCGCAAGAGCACGATCCCTCCAATCACCACGCACAATAGCCGCGAAAAATAGGAATCGGGAATGGTTCCGCAATCTCCTTGGTTGCGCTTCGACAACGTCCGCGGTGTGAACTCTCAGCTACTGTTGGACAACACCGAGAGCTTTAAATACCAGATGAGTGTCACTCGACCGTGCCTAGCCTCGTTTGGATTCTTAAGCCTTGGGAACGCGTTGGGATCTCAGCACTCGTGTCGGTATCTCCCCGAGTGTCGAGGAAAATAGTGATGAATCTGGTCAGGAAGTCAATCATTCTACTGCTGCTGTGTCTGCCGGCATTTGCTGAGGATAAGCCCGAGGCACCGTCGTCATCCTACTGGACCAAAAGCAACATAGCCCTAATTGCCGCCGACGCCACCGCTAAATCGATTGATATGGCGTTC
>Ga0209060_10003651_pt1 | contig 12685 bp, 9 predicted proteins | sample Coa_R1_8_FD_187155 | JGI IMG/M metagenome (GOLD analysis project Ga0209060, IMG submission 187155) | Surface soil microbial communities from Centralia Pennsylvania, which are recovering from an underground coalmine fire - Coalmine... | ecosystem: Environmental > Terrestrial > Soil > Unclassified...
CACCGGAGCAGGAAGGATCTCCAGAAAAGCTCCTCCATGATCGGGACGAGGATTGCCAATCCTGTAAGGCGGACCGCTACAAAGCAGACGCGGAGGAGAGGCTCCTGAATCGTATTCGGATCGAACCCAGTGCGCGCACCGAGGAGCGCAAAGTGGGGGGTGATCCGGTCAACAAAGATCCACTCGAAGAACACGGCGATGCCCACGAGGATGGCAATCGGGAGCACCCGCCAATCCGGACGAATATCCTTCCAGACACTGCGATAGAGGATCAGCAGCGCTGCCGTCACACAGGCTTTTGCCGTGTAGAGCCCGAGATACCAGCTCTTGGGCAGCATCCCCTCTCCGGCGGTCAACAGGACAAACGCCACCATCGGGATGACATAGCCCATCCAGAGACGGGGGGCAGGCCGAACCTCATGGTTTGTCTCCTCCTGTGGGGTTTCCGGTTCCACACCGTCTCCTCACCCCTACTGCCATCGGGCATTGGGGCCGAAATCCGCGCTGTAGTAGTTGCTGACGTGCGTGCCCGGTTCGAAGATCTCATTGACACGCCGGGCGTCGTCCTCGGTGACGGTCAGCTCTCGGGCAATCAGATAGTCCTCCAACTGCTCCATGGTGCGCGGCCCGATGATCGGGCTGGTAATGCCCGGCTGCGCCAGGCACCAGGCGAGGGCGAAGTGCGCCGGGGAGTAGCCCCGCTCTTGGCAAAACTGCACATAGACCTCGATCTGCTCCAGGGCACGGTCGTTGTCCCGATTGGCGAAAGCCCCTTTTTCGTAGCGCGCCCCGGACGGACGCGGCTGACCGACCCGGTATTTACCCGTCAGTAAGCCCCCCGCTACCGGCGCCCAGGGAATAACGCCGAAGCCATAGGTGCGACAGAAGGGCAAGAGTTCGCGCTCGATCCGCCGATCCAGCAGGTTATACGGCGGCTGTTCGCAGACAAATCGGTTCAACCCCAACTCCTTCGCTGCCCAGAGCGATTCCGTCAGTTGCCAGGCCGCGAAGGTGCTGGTGCCGATGTAGCGTACCTTGCCCTGGCGGATCAGATCGTCCAGCGCCCGGAGCGTCTCGTCAATGGGGATCGAAGCCTTGGGGCGGTGCATCTGATAGAGGTCGATGTGGTCCGTCTGCAGGCGGCGCAGGCTATCCTCGCAGGCCTTCATGATATGAAACCGATGGGAGCCCCACGCGTTGGGGTCCTGGTCCTCCATCCGGTTATAGACCTTGGTGGCGAGAAAGACGCGGTCGCGCCGCCCATCCATCGCCAGCGCTTTGCCTGTGATCTTCTCGCTTCTCCCCCGCCCATAGACATTGGCGGTATCCAGAAAGTTGATCCCCCGCTCCATTGCCCGATGAATGATACGAAGGGAGAGCTCTTCATCCGTCCCGCTGTTGGTATCGCCGAAGTTCATGCAGCCCAGGCAGAGCGCGCTCACCTGCACGCCCGTTCGCCCCAAAGACCGGTATTCCATCTGATTTCACCCCCTATCTGCCGCATCCGCCCCTGCACCCTTAGCGCGTCCGATTACGCCCCGGCGGTATCAAGTTGAAAATGAGGTTGAACTGAGAAGAACGAAAACGGTACGCCACCCCAAATTGCATACAGTCGAGATTACGCACAACCGCTATCTCGGCATCATAAGGCCGTGAGCGTTCGATATCGTACTTGCCGACAACGCCGAAAGTGATCGGGCCGCCTACCTGATACTGCAGACGCAGCTCATGGCGAATGTCACGCATATCGCTGACGAACGGCGTCGTGCCGTTATCGTCCAGGTAACGATACGCGATGTTGAAGACCGAGGTGGACGTCGGGATATAGTCCACTTCCGCTTCCGGCGAGACGATATTGTACAGAGATCCCTGGGTATACACGTTGAACCAGTCCGAGATGCCCGCGCGAAACGAGAGGCGTCTTCCTATCGGCGCTGGCTGGCTGGCGAGATTGATCCGGCTCGCGAAACGCCCGGCAGTTATGTTGGTAGGCTGCTCCCGGAGTACGCCGGCGGAGCCGTATATATCGAGCAGGAAGGGCGCATTGGGCACACGCTCCAGGAGAGACGTCTCTACAGGAATCGGCGATACGGATGCCGGCGGCAAATGTCCGAACACATTGGCGTAGCGAAAGCCGAATTCCGGGAAGCGTGATAGGCTCAGGTCGTTGCGACGCCGGTTGAAGATAAACTGCTCATTGGAAAGGATGCTATACACGGTAAAGCGACGCGGATAGGGTTCCAGCGTGCGGACTTCCGCATAATCGCGATATGTGGGCGGCGCGATGGTCTCCAGTATCCCGCGCAGAGGGTCTCCCAGGGTGGGAAGGACGCCACGGGGCGGCAGTGCATCGCTCGGGGTAGGCGACAGGTCGTGCTGGTAGAGCAGAAAACCGGTCGGCCACCGTCGGAAGTTGAGGCTTGCGGCATAATCGAACGTGGTGTGCGTCTGCTGGATCGGCGTATCCGCCGTCTGCAGTGTAAGGCCGTCCTTGCTGTTATACCCCGGCTTGATCAGGCCGGCCACCTGGCTGCTGCTCTGAAGGTTGCGCCTATAGGAGGGAACGGGAAGGAGTTTCACCCCACCCAGATAGAGCGTGATATTTCGCGCCGAAACATAGTGGTTCGGATAGACCGTCAGGTGTGCCGCAGCGACCTCATAATCCGGTTTATGTTTGTTACAGGTGGTGAAGTGACCCCGCGTAACCGTGAAGGTTCCATCCTTGTTCGCCTGGATCTTCTCGCCGCTGAGCCGAAAGAACTCCGATTGGACCAGGGCTTGTTCGACGAGCCCGATGCGATCATCGAAATCGTACTCGATGCGGTTTCCTGTGAACGTCCCATCTTCCCGCTTGAGGGTGATCGGATGCTCCACCATGCCGTTGGCAAGCACCTTGCCGTAGCCCACGGCGGTGACCTTACGCGTCTGGTCATCGTAATCCACGGTCTGGGCAGAGAGCGTGGTGAGTTTGTTGGTCTTCGGATCCGTGTAGACGATCAGGACATCCCGCAGTTTCGGGTCGACCTGAGTGGGGTCTCCCTCGGCGTGAAACGAGAGGCTATTCAGGCTGCCGTGGAAGGTTCGGACCTGGAACACCTGAAATCTGCCCACGGTGATGGGCTTCTGCCCCCCTCCGATGGGTGTCTGCAGGTCGCTCGGTCGCCAATCCGAAAGATCGTACGGCTCTGCTGTGAGCGGTAGAACGAGCGTATCGGCATCTTCGCTCACCCACGGTACAGGTAGATCCTGCTCCGTAAACCGCCGCCCCTGCATCTGGAGGGCGCTCTCGTCCGCCAGTGCGGGACGGGATGCGGTTCCCACCCCCGTAACGAGCGCTGCACAGAGCGCGGGGAGCCAGATCCGGCGGGTCAGGCAGCCCGCTTCCCGGCGTGCCGGTAGCCGAAGGTCAGAGTATCTCATGGGGTGGATAGTTTACGTTCCTCGGTGTGTATTTAGGTTCTTTGTGGTGTGGGTGTGCGTTTTGTTTCATGCAAAGTCCAGCTCTCGATCCTGCGTCAAGCGCACCCGGCGGTCTTCGGCGGTCTCGTCGAAGGGCGCTTCCGCACTGCCCTCGCGCATGGCAGCCTGAAACGCCGCATCGTCGTACTGGCGGGTACGCACCACGACCGGCATCGGGACGGCATGGCCGAAGATCAGCGCTTGTTGCCGGGTCTCCAGGCCGGCCAGGATCGTGCGAAGGCTGTTCGCCCCCGAAACCCCGGCCAGAACGGCCTCCCGGTCCTTCTCATCGTCGAGCAGGCAGCAGATCTTGGTGCCCACCTGTGAGAGCACCTCATCGTCGATCCCGCTGGGCCGCTGATCCACAATGAGCAGCGTGACATTGTACTTGCGCATCTCGCGGGCAATCGTGCCGAAGATGGTCTGATCGGCCAGGTGCGACGCCAGGAACTTGTGCGCTTCCTCGATGGTGATGACCAGCGGGCGCGGCTTTTGACCGTCGCTGCCCATCGCCTTCTCCGTCATTTCGCGATAGATGGTGTGGAGGCGTCGGGTCAGGATGTTCACGACCAGCATGTACTGGCTGACACGGTCGTGCTGCCCGAACTCCAGCACCACGTTGCGGCCGGATTGCAGGGTCTGCAGGATATGCTGCACCGCGTCGTCGTCGCCGGGCACGGAGGGGAGCAGGAACGCCTTGCAGTCCTCCACCAGCACATTGAGCTTTCGCTGCAGGGCCATCATCGCTCCGGAGTGCGCGTTGTTCTCTCCCACGAACTCCTTGATGGTCTCGCCATCCATCTTGAGGAACGTCTCCAGCCAGGTCTTTTCGCCGAAGCGCTGGACGAGCAGGTAGCAGGTCTCCACAGCGGTGGCGTTCAGGTTCAGCTCCCGCTGCAGCAGCAGAATGTCCTCTACCGTGACCGCGCTGTAGGGGATGTAGACGGGGAAATCCACATGGACGCCGCGTCGCTTGGCCGATTCGGGATCGAGCGTGAAGATCTGGACCCGGTTCCGGAAGTACTGCTTCAGTCCGCGCACGGAGTTGCGACCGACCTGCTCCGTGGTCCCCTGCCAGCCGTACTCGCTGTGCATATCGAAGATCAGGTTGACCGCCTTCTCCGCCTTGATGACCCCGCAGAGGCAGAGGCGCGTGAGAAAGGTCTTGCCCGTGCCGCTCTTGCCGAAGATGGCATTCGAGCGCTCCACCCAGCGGTCGAGGTTGAGGCAGACCGGGGTGTCCATATCCAGCGGTTCGCCCACATGGAAGAATTTCGGATCACGCCGCTCATCGCCGAACACCCTTCCGACATCCTCCCGGCTCGCTTCGGCTACGGGGCTGAAGTGGGCGGGCACCGTCTTCACTGGCAGCAGCGCATTCTCGTCTTCCACGGCGGCATCGTGGGAAGTCATCAGCATCGGGCGCAGTTTGATGGTTCCGAAGGTGCTGGTCCCGGTCAGGACGGCGCGGCTCAGGCGATCCTCGCGAGCCGGGGGGTTCATGAGGACGCCGGGGTGCGCCGCAGAGAGCTGCACATCGCTGAGCATCGCGAAGAACCGATAGCGCTCCCCCTGCACCACCACAAATTTGCCGACGCGCAGGTCTTCCACGCTCTTCCCCTCCGCGAGGCGCATCTCCAGCCCATCGGAGAGAGACCCACGAACGACCACGCCGATCTCCTCCGGCGCGACTTCGGTACTCTCCGCAACGTGGCTATGGCCGTTTTTCCCGTTCTTCTCCTGCACCTTTTCCCCCGCATACGGCGCTCATATCCCGTAAATGATAGTACATTATAGCGTGTACGCGAGTCGGCGTCAATGCCACGGGGATCAATCCTCGTGCTGAAAAGCGAAACTCGCAGGCGCGGGTTTTGAATGCAGTCCACGAACGTGGACTTTGTATTTCAGAACGAGGTTTCAACCTCGGAGAAAAATGGTGAAACCCAATGTTACATATGCTTCGTCTCTCCAGTATGGAACCGACGCCCAATCCCCAATGGCAGCCCTACGCGCCTCCGCCGCCCATGCCTCCGGCGCCAATGCCATCCGGAGCAGAGTTTGCCCACGCCCCGACCTGGGCGCAGGACAGTTATGTCCAGATCCACGAATTGCTGGCGTATCTGCGCAGGCAGACGCCGGTGAAGCACATCGCCGAGGCGCTGCTCAGCGGAAGATACCGCGCCGGAGACCCGGTACACACCCTCATCACGGCTTTGACCCACACCGGCGCACACTATATGCGGGAGCGCACCGTCGCCATCTGGGCGCTGGGGCGCGTGCAACTCACGGATCAGGAGCGGGATTCCGCCGCCGGCATGCTGCAGGAGATCCTGGAAGAGGAGCCTGGGGGCACCTACTGGCAGCGGTTCGGACGCGGCCTCCTCTGCGGCTATGCGGTCGCGATCCCCGTCTCCTTGCTCTGGTCCCTGATCGTGGCCCAGAACGATAGAGAGCCCTGGCTAGCGATCTTCCTGCAGATGATTTTCGTGCTGGGTACCATCGCAAGCGCGGCAGCCGTGCCTCTGAACATGGTTTTCGGGAAGATCCGCACGCGCCAGCATGATGTTGTCCGCCAGGCAGCCGCTGAAACCCTGGGACGGCTTGGCGTCCTTGAGAGCGTGGGGGCACTGGCGCATACTCTCTTCGATCCCAGCGAACTGATCCGGGAAGCCTCGGCGCAATCGCTCCATACGCTACTGCCGAACCTGACCGAGAGCCACTATGGGGTATTGGGGGAGCAGACCATCCGCAATCTGGGCCATGCCCTCACGTATCCGGACACCAATCTGGCCTTCAAGATCCTGGATGCCCTGGCCAAGATCGGCACAAGCCATGCGATCCCCTATGTGGATCGTATCGCCAAAAAGGCGAAGACAACGCGCCTCCAGGACAAGGCATTGGAAGTGCTGCTTCGTCTGGACGAGCGCAAGAAGCGGGGGGACGAGGCCAACGTCTACCTGCGCCCCTCGTCCTCCCTCACCTCTCCGACGGGCCAACTGCTTCGTCCTACCTACCATACCGGGGAGACGGAGCCGCTCCAATTACTGCGCTCGTCCGACACGCCGTCCGAATCCCCGTAACTACCCGAAATCAACGCTCTATTACCTCGGTTTCCGATTCGGGCTCCGGTGTCACCTCGCTCTCAGGCTCCTCTTCGACCTCATGGACGATCCGGCTCTTCAGCGTTACCAGCACGGTATCCGATGGTGTCAGCACTTCCATTTTGTCCGACCCCGGCAGGTCGGCGACACGCAGCACGTCGCCGAAATTCATGTGCGCGATGTCTACTGCCAGGTGTTCCGGCAGGTCTTTCGGCAGGCACCGTATCTCCACGGCCTCCAGTGCTTGCTGGACAAAGGCCGTCCCAAGGCGTACCGTTTCCGGCTGGCCATGCCAAACCAGGGGCACATGGACTTTGATGGGCTCGTTCTGTTCGACTTTTTGAAATGTGACGTGCAGCAGCCGGTTCGTAAGTGGATCCCGCTGCACCCCATGTACGATCACGGTCTGGTTCCGGTTCTCCGGCGCGATCATCAGGCTCAGCAATCCTGCCTCACCATGGTGCTGGATAAAATCGTCCAGCGGCTTCGCCTCCTCCTGAAAGTGGAGCGTCTCTTCGCCCCGATGCTGGATGGAGACGGGAACGAACCCCTCTTTCCGTAAGCGCTTCAACTCGCCCTTGGTATGCGCCTGAATCGGCGTCGCATTCAACTTCGTCTGCATATCGCCCTCCTGTCTTTGGTCTCTGACCACACTCTCTGATGCCTGAATTGCCCCCCGTGTGCCGACCTAGGGAGTTGTCGGCACGCGGGGTGATAAGACTCGGCAAAACCATGAGAGGTTCCCAAAATCGCTTCTCCTTCGCTACATGCCGCAACGGGAGAATGGGTATACTGTTTGGAGAGGGAGGGAGAGAAGCATGGAACCAGGGGAAGCAGGCCAGATTCGAAACCGTCTCAATCGGCGCGCATTTTTAGGTGGAGTGGCTGCCGCAGGGATCAGCGCGCTGAGTGCGTCCCACGTGGAGGCGACGCCAGCCCTGATGCACGGCGTGCCGCAACCGGCAAAGCTCCGTGGCGTCAACCTGGGCGGATGGCTGGTTCTGGAGAAGTGGTTGACCCCTAGCCTGTTCGCCGGTACGGACGCACCCGATGAGGCTACTTTTTGCGAAAGCCTGGGTGCCGGCGCAGCGCCCCGCCTCGAACATCACCGCAAATCGTTCCTCACCTCCGACGACTTTTCATGGATGGCCGATCATGGGCTGAACGCCGTCCGTATCCCCGTTGGCTACTGGGTCTTGAACGGAGACAAACCCTTCCATGCCGCCCCGGAGATGCTGGACTGGGCCTTCGATCAGGCGGCAAAGAACGGCCTCAAGGTGCTCCTCGACCTGCACGGCGCGCCCGGCAGCCAGAACGGCTGGGATCATAGCGGCAGGCAGGGGACACTGGGGTGGCACACCAGTAAGGCGAATATCGCCTATACGATCCAGGTGTTGGAGGGATTGGCCCAGCGTTATGGCAAGCGGGACAACCTGATGGGGATCGAACTGCTCAACGAGCCGCGCTGGGATGTGCCTATCGAGATCCTCAAGGACTTCTATCAGGCAGCCTACAAGCGCGTTCGCCTGCATACCGATAAGGAGCGGGTCGCCGTCGTCATTCACGATGGGTTCCGGCCCATGGACTGGGCGAACTTCATGACCGAGCCGGACTATACCAACGTCCTGCTCGACACCCACCTCTACCAGTGCTACGTAGACGAGGACAAGAAGCGTACTATCGAGGGGCATGTGCACAAAGCCGCTGTCGAACGCCGGGATCAGATCGCCAAAATGCAGCAGCAACTCCCGACGATTGTGGGGGAGTGGTCCTGCGCGCTCGATCCCCAATCTCTCAAGGGGCTTGCCGACAAGCGACTCGATGACGCGAAGCGGGCTTACGGAGACGCCCAATTGACCGGCTACTCCGATGCGCAGGGCTGGTTCTTCTGGACCTACAAGAACGAATCCGCTCCGGAATGGAGCCTCCGGGAGTGCGTTATGCACGGCTGGCTGCCGCAAAAATTTCGTTAAGCTCCGTTAGCCAGGTCCCTGTCCGTCTCGCGAACTCCGGACCAGATCAAGGAACCCCTTCAGCGCGACGGAGAGATATTTGTCGTGACGGTAGACGGCGGTGATAGGCCGATGGGCATTCGGAACATCCGCCAGCGGCAGCGCCACCAGGCGGCATGCCGCGACCTCCGCCTCGACGGAGACCATCGGCAAGAGGGAGATACCGAGCTGCGCCTCGATCATCTTCTTGATGGCCTCGACATTGTCCAGTTCCATGGTGACCCGCTCCTCGACCCCCGCCGCCGACAGCAGCCGATCTATATAGGTCCGAAGGTTGGTCCCCTCCTCCATCAGGATCAAAGGGCTTCCCGTCAACTCCGAGGCCGTCACCCCCTCGCCCTCCTTCTTACGCGCCAGGGGGTGGCCCGGATAGACCACTACCGTGGTCTGATACTCCGTCACGCCCACGCCGACCAGCCCCGGATGCTCGCGAAAGCCGGTCATCAGCCCGACATCCACCGCGTTCTGCAGCACCATCTCCTCGATCTGTGCGGACACGCCCGTATGGACGCTCAGCTCCACCCCCGGATAGACCTCGCGAAACCGGCGCAGCAGCGGAGGCAGAATATAGGTCGCCGTGGTATTGTTCGCACCGACCGCCAGGCGGCCCGCCGCTCCGGTCGCCACATCGGCGACAGCCCGCTCAGCCTCCCTGGCCAGGCGCAGGATCTCCACCGAGTAGCGATAGAGTGCATCCCCCGCCGCCGTCAACTGCACCGTGCGCCCCAGCCGGTCGAACAGCCGCGTTTTCAGTTTCGCCTCCAGGCCGGCCACCTGACGGGTGACGGCGGGCTGGGTCAGAAAGAGGGCTTCTGCGGCGCGGGTGAAGCTGCGCTGCGTCACAACGGCGACAAATGCTTCGAGTTCGTGTAGTTCCATCTGAGCCTCATCGTGGATCTCTGGATATCTGCGCGCTCAACTGACCCGCACGCCACACCGATCACAAAATGCGCTTCCCGGCACCAAGCGGTTGCCGCACTGATAACACTGCGCCCCCTGCAGAGGAGGCGTCGGCTGCGCCACCGGCCCCATGGGCGGCTGGGGCGCAGAGTACGCGCCACCCGCTCCCGGATAGGCGGCAGGCGCTGCCGAAACTCCGGTCACCGCCTGGCGCATCAGCCTCAAATTCGCAGCTATATCTACTCCCAGGATCAAGCCCTCCGAGAGCAGATAGCCGATCGTCAACGCAAGAAACCCGAGGAGCATATTGACCAGGCAGTAAGACAGACCGGCAAGAAACCCGCCCGCTTCTACAAAGGGAATACTCCCAGCCAGGGGGATATTCGTGCGGAGACTGGAGGGAACGGATGTCCCTGCAAACAGAAACAACAGGCCGCCTCCCACGCCCAGGGTGGTATAGGCGCAAGCCATCACCTCGCCTAGCAATCTCAGGAAGAGCCCGATGATCGGAAGGACCACGAAATCCGAATCCGGCAGGAGGGTGATCTCCGTAGCCCGAATGAGGATCGTGTGCACCACCATATAAGCTCCGAAGAGCAGGCAGATGAAGAAAGCGACCCCGCCCAGTGTGACCGCGCCCCCCATATTTCCGACAGCGCCCAGGATGCCGGCCCCGGCTGCGAGGGCGCCTATCAGGCAGAGCGCCGCCACGATCCGCAGAAAGACCGCGAAGAGTATACGGAAGAAGCGGCCATGAGAAATATATCGAAGCACCGTATGCATAAACAGAAACGGCATCTGTTTCGCCCCTTTCTGAGGACGCAGGAATGGCGCAGATCCCTCGCGAAGAGATACATTGGATGCGATAGGAAGTCGCAACGCCTGTGATACGAAGCCGACGGAGAGACGGTTACAGACAGTATAAGGGGTTGACTGTAGAAAAGCAAGCAGGTGCCGTAATTTTTTTTCGCGAAGGCTGTGACTTTTATGCACGTCGGCACATCCAACAGAGAGGAACACTGTCAAGACACTGTCAAGCGCCCGAACGCTGCTATCGGAAAAGTTCAAGATCCTGGGAGGAGATAATGAACAAACTGATCGCCATCCTGACCCTGCTTCTCTGCCTCTGCGGCCTGCCTGCCCTGGCCCAAGTGAAGCCCGAGACGACCATTATCCCTCTCCGCTTCGCCGATGCGGCCTCAGTCGCCCGGCAGCTAATAACCGGACAGGGTGAAGCGGGACAGACACTCCCCGATTTACCCGATAGCATCCTGCTCTCGGTGGATGCGAAAACGAACAGCCTCATCGTGACCGGCGATCCGGACGACCTCCTCATGGCGTACCAACTCATTCAATGGCTCGATGTCCAACCTATCCAGGTACGGCTCAATATCCGAGTGATCCGAATGATCCATGAGAGCAATGGCGCACTGAAAATGGAGACGATCTCGACCCCTATGATCATGACGCTCTCCCAACATCCCGCGACGTTCTCCGTCTCGATTGGCAAGACAGGTTACACCCTGGAGATCAATCCGCAAGTGATCGGCGACGGAACCATCCTGCTCACCGGCAAGTTGAGCGTCCCTCCAGCCAACACGATGAAAGCCGAGAACGCCGGCCTGGTAATCGATGGCGGCACCATCATGCTGCTGGGCGTCACCGACTCCACCAGCAAGGAGACCAGCGCGCGGTCCAGCATGGTATCCTTTCGGTGGGCGGCAAGGAGAAGCACACGGACTACTATGTGCAGATCACCGCGACCATCCCTGCCGGCCCTCCCATCAATCAGGATTTTATCCCATAGTTCTACCCCTGCGGCTCCGCCTATCCCCTGCCCCTCTTCCGCAGAGGGGCAGGGGGAACTCTCAACCATACCATTTCGTCATGCTTCCGATGAGAAAAATTCATTTGTGTTATAGATCGTCCGGAGGTACAATCCTATACGAACAAACACAAAATTCTCACCCGGAAGGATGGCAGAAAGATGGCAGAGCCGCATAACCTCCACAATACCCTCCAGCAATTTACGTTTGCCGATGGGCAGACCAGTCGCTACTACTCCTTGCCGCACCTTGAAGCGGCAGGAGTCGGGCCGATCTCCCGGCTCCCGATCAGTATCCGGATCGTACTTGAATCCGTGCTGCGCAATGTGGACGGCATCCGCGTCGAGGAGGAGGACGTCCGCACCCTGGCGAACTGGCAGCCCCACGCCGAGCGGACCGACGAGATCCCCTTTGTGGTTGCCCGTATCGTCTTGCAGGATTTTACCGGCGTCCCCCTCCTGGTAGACCTCGCGGCCATGCGCTCCGCCGTCGCCCGCATGGACAAAGATCCCGGCCTGATCGAGCCTCTGGTTCCTGTGGACCTGGTGATCGACCACTCGGTCCAGGTGGACTTCGCCGGCATCCCCGACGCCCTCCAGCGCAACATGGAGATGGAATTCAAGCGCAATCAGGCACGGTATCAGTTTCTCAAGTGGGGCACCCAGGCCTTCAATGGCTTTAGCGTAGTCCCCCCAGGCATCGGGATCGTCCACCAGGTGAACCTGGAGTATCTGGCGAAGGGCGTTCTGGAGCGGAATGGGATCACCTATCCGGACACGCTCGTAGGGACGGACTCCCACACCACGATGATCAACGGCCTGGGCATCGTGGGCTGGGGCGTCGGCGGTATCGAGGCGGAGGCGGGCATGTTGGGCCAACCGGTCTACTTCCTTACGCCCGATGTCGTCGGCGTCCACCTGAGCGGTGCGCTCCGTCCGGGCGTCACGGCTACCGACCTGGTGCTGACCCTCACCGAAATGCTTCGCAAGGCCAAGGTCGTCGGTAAGTTTGTGGAGTATCATGGCGAGGGGGCGGCGTCGCTCTCGCTCACCGACCGCGCCACCATCGCGAACATGGCCCCCGAATACGGCGCGACCATGGGCTTCTTCCCGGTGGATGAGGAGTCCTGCCGCTACCTCGCCGCCACCGGGCGCTCCGACGCCCAGGTGGACGCCTTCCGCCAGTACTTCAAGGCACAGGGCCTCTTCGGGATGCCGAAGTCGGGCGAGATCGCCTACAGCCAGTTGCTCGAACTCGACCTCGCGACGGTACAGCCCAGTATCGCCGGGCCGAAGCGCCCGCAGGATCGTATCCTGCTCTCTGAGGTCAAGAGCAAATTCGAGGACCTCCTCAGCAAGCCGATTGCCGAGAACGGCTACAACAAGAC
>Ga0209060_10003652_pt1 | contig 12677 bp, 8 predicted proteins | sample Coa_R1_8_FD_187155 | JGI IMG/M metagenome (GOLD analysis project Ga0209060, IMG submission 187155) | Surface soil microbial communities from Centralia Pennsylvania, which are recovering from an underground coalmine fire - Coalmine... | ecosystem: Environmental > Terrestrial > Soil > Unclassified...
CCTCCACTCTCCTTGTACCTCGCTCGCCGATGATTGTCTCGTAGCCGGACGGAAGCTCCAGAATGAAATCGTGTGCCAGCGCGGCCTGGGCGGCTTCGATGACGCGCTCCTTCGAAACTCCCGCCAGCCCGTAACAAATGTTGTTCCAAACTGTGTCGTGAAACAGGATGTTTTCCTGCGTCACAATCGCGATCTGGGAACGCAACGAGCGAAGACGCACATCACGGATATCCGTTCCGTCAATCAGAATCCGGCCGGAGGTGACGTCATGAAAGCGCGGCAACAAATTCACGAGGGTCGTTTTTCCGGCGCCGCTGCTTCCTACGAGCGCAATCACTTCGCCTTTCTTGGCAGTCAGGGAGATATCGCGCAAGACCGGGTTGGAATCGTAGGAAAACGCGACTTCTTTAAATTCGATCGAGCCGGCAAAAGACCCGAGGTTCTTTGCCTCAGCGAGATCGTGCTCCTCTGCCGCCTGGTCCATATAGGCAAAGACCTGCACTGTCGCGCCTTGTGCTTGCTGAAACTGTTGATAGACTGCGCCGATGCGCTTGATGGGCTCGTACGCCTTGAACAGCGCATAGACAAACATGATGAACAATTCTTTTGTCATCACGTTCAGTCGAATTCGGTCTCGCGCGTAAAGCAGAAGCAAGGAAATCACGATCGGCACGAGCATGTCCATGAGAGGCGAGGTGCCTACCTGTGCTCGCGTCCAACGCATCGTTTCGCGCAGCAGTCGCCGGGAGGCTGCCTGGAACTTCGCAACCTCGAAGTCTTCCATACCAAAGGCTTTGACAATCCGATTCCCACCAACTGTCTCCTGCAGGATCTGGGTTAATTCACCGAGCCGATTTTGACTGCTTTCCACCGAACGTCGAATTTTCTTTCCAAGTTTGGCGATGGGCCAAACAATCATTGGTAAAAACACAACACAACCTAGAGTCATCCGCCAATCGATACCAATAAGCACAAAGATAAAGACCGGAAACAGGAACGACTGCCGAAAAAGCTCCGCCAAATACTCAGAAATAGCCAGGCGAGCTCGCTCCACGTCGTTGATAACCGCAGAAAAAATCCTGCCCGATGAATTCTGCTGGAAGAAACCGATTGGTTGTCGAATGATTTTAGCGTACACCGCATTGCGCAGATCGGTAATCGCCCTGTTACCGATATATTGGATCAACGAAACGCCAATGAACTCACTGGCGGATTTGATCGCGTACAGAATCAAAAGAGAGATCGCTACGACTGTCCACACATTGTGAATCTTCGCCGGAAAGAAATGGTTTACGTAGATGGCCCGATTTAGCGCGGGGAGTTCCAGCTTCACATCGGAGTCCGCGCTTCCCGGACTGAGTACACGGCCAAAGATCGGAACAATCATTAACGTGACGGCCAACTCGCCGAGCGCCATGAGGCCAAGGGCGAATATGCCGATTGCCATACCAGCCCAGTACGGCCGCACATAGCCGAGAAGCCGCTTCAATTGTGGTGAAAAAAATGAGGCCACGCCCCAGAATCCCCCGGACTGAGCACTAGTTACGCTATGCGTCCGCGATGCAGTGTGTCAAGTTTGCGCGGGTGAACAAACTACGCGAGGCACTACTTTTCGATGTCGCGATGCGTGACCTTCGTCGAATAGCCGTGTTTCTTCAGTGTCTTCTGCAAAGATTCGGCCAGCATCACGGAGCGATGCTTTCCGCCCGTGCAACCAAAAGAAATCGTCAAGTAGCTTTTGCCTTCCTGAATGTAGTGCGGAATCAAATACGTCAGCAGCGCTTCAATCTTCTTCAAAAACTGTCCGCTCTGCGGATACGAAAGAATAAATCGCCGCACCTTCGGATCTTTGCCGGTGTACGGCCGTAGCCGCGGCACAAAATGTGGATTCGGCAGGAAGCGAACGTCAAACACCAGGTCGCTGTCGCTCGGAAGCCCATACTTGTACCCAAAACTAACCAGCGAAACCAGCAGCGGCCGCCGGTCCGCCGTCTTGAATCGCTCCGTAATAAAATGCCGCAACTCATGTACGTTGAACTGCGTCGTGTCAATCGTCACGTCCGCCAGTTTTCGAATCGGCTCCATCAAGTCTCGTTCATGCCGCAAACTTTCGCGAACCGAAAGCGCTTTGCCGAGCGGATGCGGCCGCCGCGTCTCGCTGTAGCGCCGAATCAGCGCGTCGTCGCCCGCGTCGATAAACACAAGCGTAATCGGATGATCCTTGCGCAAAAGTTTCAGCAGCGCCGGCAATTTTTCCAGTTGCGTTCCTTCTCGCGCATCGACGAGCAACGCCGCTCGGGAAAAATCCCCCTCGCCGGCGGCGTGCAACTCCGCAAAAATCGGAATCAGTTCGACGGGGAGATTGTCCACGCAATAAAAACCCATGTCTTCAAACGCGTGGAGAACGGTGCTTTTACCGGAGCCGGAGAGTCCGGTCAGAATGACCAACTGGCGTGATTCGCGTGTGGAGCGCGTCTTCACGGCCGGGGGCTGCTCAACTCTTCACCCGCCGCTGATGCGTGCTGGGAATACGCATATCTTCGCGATATTTTGCCACGGTGCGCCGCGTGACGCGAATGCCGGCGTCCTCAAGCTTCTTCGCAATCTGGTCATCCGTCAGCGGCTTGGTAGCGTCTTCTTCATCGATCATTTTCTTGACGAGGCGTTTCAGCGTCAGCAGAGACATTCCGCCGCCCTCGGGGCCATTTACGGCTTCGCTGAAGAACGATCGCAACTCCAAAACGCCCTGCGACGTGTGCGCGTATTTGCTGGCAACCGCCCGGCTCACCGTCGAAGGATGCACGCCAACCTCTTCCGCCACTTCCTTGATCATCATCGGCTTCAATGCATCGGGCCCGTGATCGAGAAATTCGCCCTGCCGCGCGATAATGCTCTGGCAAACGCGAAGAATCGTGTGCTTGCGCTGTTCAATGTTTTTCAAAAGTTGAATTGCCGCGGTGAACCGTTCTTTCACATAGTTCCGAACGTCGCGGTCCGCCGCATCGCGCGCGAGTAAACGCCGGTAAGTCGGACTGAGGCGCAACTGCGGCATGTCGTCTTCGTTCAGAAAAACCTGCCAAAGGCCATCAACTTTGCGGAAGTAGACATCCGGCTCGACAAGCCTCGGTTCCGTTTTGTTGTAGCGAAGACCGGGACGCGGATCGAGTTTTTTGATGACGTCCAACGCGCGCTTGACCACTTCAATCGGCCGGTTCAACGCCCGCGCAACTTCTTTCAACTGATTCGCCTGCACCTGCTTCAAATGTTCGGAAACAATCTGTTGCGCCAGCGTATTCTGCGGATCAAATGCCTTCAATTGCAGCAGCAAACATTCGCGCAAATCCCGCGCGCCGACGCCGATCGGGTCAAAATCCTGCACGACGGCCACCGCATCATCCAGATCGTCCTGCGAATATTTGCCGCTCAGGCTCAACTCTTCGACTGACGCCGTCAAATAGCCGTTTTCGTCCAAATTGCCGATGATGCTTTCCGCCAGTTCCCTCACTGGGTCTGAGCAAATCGTCATACTGAGCTGCCAGGTTAAGTGCTCGGTCAGTCCTGCAGGTGACGACAGAAACTTTTCAAATGACGGTCGCTCGCTGACTTCCCGCTCTTGCGACTGTCCGCCGTCGCCGCCGGTATCGAGGTATTGATTAAAAAAAGTTCCCACGTCGAATTCGTCAAAGGGATTCGACTCCGGCTTTTCCGGAACCTTCTCGGTCTCATTGCGTATGAAATTTTCGTCGCTGTAATTATCTGTCGCGGTGGGTTCTTCACTCTGCTCTTCCAGGACAGGGTTTTCAATCATCTCCTGATTGATCATTTCCCGCAGTTCCAGCCGGTTCAGCGCGAGCACGCTGACCATCTGCACCAGGCCGGGCGTCAGAATCTGCTTCTGCGCCACTTTCAGATTGAGTTTTAGTCCCTGCCAGGCCATGGTCGTTTTTAGAACTTTCTATTGGCGCCGCTAATTCAAGCGGAAGTGATCGCCCAGGTACACGCGTCGCACTTCCGGATCATTGCTTAACTCCTCAGGCCGACCCTTCCGAAAGATTTTTCCACCTCTCAGAATGTACGCGCGGTCGGTTACGGTCAAGGTCTCTCGAACGTTGTGGTCCGTGATGAGAACCCCGATGCCGGACTTTGCAAGGTCTCGAATGATCTCCTGCAGGTCTTTCACGGTCAGCGGATCGATGCCGGAAAACGGCTCGTCCAGCAGCACAAAGGAAGGCTGCAGCGTCAGCGAACGCGCGATCTCCAGCCGGCGGCGTTCTCCGCCCGAAAGCATGTATGCCTTGCTGGTTCTCACGGTTTCGAGTCCCATCTGCACGAGCAATTCTTCCAGGCGATCGCGCTGCTGCTCTGGAGTGAGAGGGAGGGTTTCCAGGACGGCCAGGAGATTTTCTTCGCTGGTCAGTTGACGAAATACCGAGGGCTCCTGCGGGAGGTAGCTGATCCCGCTCCGAGCCCTGAGGTACATCGGCAGGTCGGTTATTTCGTCGCCGTTGAGAAGGACTTTGCCGGAATCTGGCCGGGCAAGCCCCACAATAATATAAAAAGTAGTGGTCTTTCCGGCTCCGTTGGGTCCCAAGAGCCCAACGACTTCGCCTTGCCCGATTTCCAACTCAACGTTGTCAACGACTTTGCGACCGCGGTACGACTTGCTCAGTTCGACGGCTTGGAGCTTGAGCATACCTCGCCAAATTGAACCGCCCACGCGGCCCAGTTATTTCTCGACCCGGTGCTTCGTCAACGTGCGCGAACCATTTTCAGAGTCGACGATGATCGTAGCATCCGCTAAATAGAAGGTCAATTGATGCCCGGAGGTTGTCCCTTCGGTTGCATCAAAAATTGTCGGATTTCCACCGGTCATGACGAATTTTCCGTCCGTTGCAGTGTATTCGCCCCGGTCAGCGGTCGCGCGCCGCTGGCCTTGTTCAACCGTAACGCCGCCAGTTCCGACCGCCCGGCTGATCTGCTGCGCCCCCGGGCCGCCATTCCCGGCACCGGCTCCGCGCACAAAATAAAGGTCCATCGCGGTGGTCCGGATTTTCTGTTCCGCCGACTGTACTGTGACGTCCTTTTCCAGATGCGCGCGATTTTCTTTGTCCCAATATTTCAGGCTGCCCGCGGCGACGTACCAAAGCTGCGGTGCTTTCTTTGCAGGCTGGCCGGTAGCCGCGTTCGAAGGCGCCTGCAAAAGTACCGCGCGGACCTTACCGGTGGCGTACAGAGTGCGCGCGTCACGCTCCAACTCGATCGAATCCGCATCCATTGTCGATTCGTTTTGCCAAAGCCGCGCGTGCCCCTTATAAACCGCGCGACCCGACTTCGAGTTCGCCTGCAACTCATCCGACGTGATATTTGCGGGCGCCGAGCCGATCTGCACCACGCCCGCTTTATTCGCGTAGTCGGTCGAGCGCACGTTTCCTTCCGCGATCAAGTCGCCGGAGCTCTGCAAAAAAGTAATCTTCCCCGCGTGAGTCTCCGTCGTCGTGTCACGCGCTTGCGCATGCCCGCTCAAGACCACTGACTGCGCTGCTTTCACGAACACAGCGTCATCCGATTGCGCCGATTTTTCTCCATCTTTCAACCGCACATCCCCGTGCAATTCCATTTGCGACCACCCGCCGGTTGCTTCGAGTTGCACCGTGCCGTTCTGGCCCCCCGCGGTCTGTATGGTTTTTCCGGGCGCGCCGCGCTCCAATCGTACGTTGCCATTGGCCTGCAGCAATTTCGCTTTACCTGAATCGCCAAAATCCAGGTGCAAGTGGTCCGCCTGCAATTTCGTCTGCTCGCCTGGTCCCGTCGTCTTCGAAGCGCCGTTTGTCCATGTAAGCGTCCCCGGTGCGAGTGTTTCCGCCATTTCAGGACGCGACTTACCGCTTGTCGCCGCTCCGGAAAAACTCATTTGCACCGCGTCGGACAGAAGTTCCCGCGCATCGCCCGTCTTCTTGTTCGTTGTCTGCACTCTGGCCGATCCCGTCAGCTTGACGTCTTTCGGCTGTCCGCTTTCCGGCCAAAAGTCTCCCTCAGCTTGCCTGGCGGTCCATTCTTCTTTTTCTTCCGCTCCATCGGACCAGCCACTGAAATTTCCTTTTGCCTCGAGTCCTGCAATCTTTCCCGTTGGCGTCAGCGTCGCGATCATCGTGTCTGAAGTCACTACGCGCGTGCCCTTCGCGTCCTGTGAATGGAGTTCCGGCCGCAGGCTTCCTCCGCCCGCGCTCGCCACAATCTTTTTCGCCCGGAAGCTTTCGTCCAACTCCACCGTCACGTTTCCCGCCCTCAATTGATTCGAACCGGTCGTCGCGTCCATGGGTCCGGAAAGCCGGAGGATTCGCGAATCCCGTTCGAACTCCAGTTGCGTCCCCCGAATATCCACTGGCCCGCTCTGGGCCTTCTTGCCTTGCTTCGAAGTCGCACCCGCCAAACGGAAACGCACATCCCGTTGCAACCGCAGCACACCTTCATTCGACTCGTATTCGACGCCGACCGCTTCGCCGGTTCCGTTTGGCAGCCGAAACGAAATTGGCTCCGGCGTCCTCGCGATGCCCGTCGTCCGTTCGAACGTCACTCCCTTGGTTTCGACATGAACGACGCGCGATGCCGCCAATTCCGGATGCCGCTGGATCGCAGCAAAGTCCGCCGCGCTCATCAAATCCATCTCTACCGGCCCGCTGCAATTAATGTCCTCTGGATTTTTCGTGTAACGGCAGGTCCGCGTATGCAGCAAGTCGTTCCGGTTTTGCTCTTTGCCAAAAACGGTGATCTTCACATCTTCCAGCAAGCTCGCCGATTCGCCTTTGAAATCCGTCGAGTGCGACGCCTCCACGGTATAAATCGTTACTGTGCCTTCCACTTTCGAAAACGAAATTCCGCTCAGTTGCCGTTCGACCCGCGCCGGTGCCGGCGGTGGCGCATTCCTTCTGTCCCGAATTCTCTGCCAGCCGCGCGCGAGATACACAGCCGCGGTAATGCCTGCAAGGCACAGCGCCAGCGCTGCGGACCATTGCGCGTACTTCGCCGCTTCACTCCGCTTCATAAGTTTCAGTTAAGCAAAAATTGGAGGGACTGTATAGCCACGCAGAGCGCGCGGCGAAAATTTATCCAGCGGACCCGGCACTCGCGGCCGGCGCTTCTGGTAACTCGGGGAGTATGCCGATATTCGCCGCGGCCACGCTGTCGCGGTTTGTATTCTTTACGAGGTACATCGCTTCATCTGCCAGGTGGAGCAAGCCTTCTTTCGTCCGCGAATCCACTGGATACGAAGCCACGCCCATGCTGGCCGTCAAATGCAAATTCAGCCCATCGCCCGCCAGCCATTTCGTCTCGCGAATCAGCGTGTGCAAGCGCCGCGCCACGTGCAGCGCGTTCTCTTTCGAAGTCTGCGGCAACAACAGCACAAACTCGTCTCCGCCATAGCGGAACGCAAAATCAATCAAACGGCAGTGTTGCTTCAACGCGTTCCCGATGTCCGCCAGCAGTCTTGAACCCACGAGGTGGCCCTGCGTGTCATTCACCTGCTTGAAATGATCCAGATCGATAAAAATCAGCGAAAATTCATAGTTGTAACGCTGTGACCGATAAATCTCCGTCTCCAGGATTACGCTCATGTGCCGGGCGTTGTACAGAGACGTGCAGTCGTCGGTAATCGTCAGCTCATGGATACGCTTCACGTGCCGCGCATTTTCGAGCGCAATCGCCGCAAAATCCGAAAGCGCTTCCAATAATTTCAAATCGCGCGGATCGAATCCTTCTGGCCCAATACAATTGATCAACTCAATTACGCCGAGGCACGTATCGCGAAACCGCACTGGCACGGCCACAATCGACCGTGTCTCCGTCTTTGTCTTTTCGTCCACTTTGGAAAAAAACCGCGTGTCTTTCGAAGTGTCCGGCACCACCACGGTCTCGCCGTGTGCCGCCACCCAACCGGCAATTCCCTGCCCCATTTTTACGCGCACATCTTTCAATGCCTGCGAAGCCTTGCCCACCGCCAGCTCAAAATAAAGTTCCTGCTTTGCTTCGTCCAGCAGCAACAGCGACCAATTGTCCGGCCGCAAAAATTCATCAATTTTTTCCATGATCGTCCGCAGCACTTGATCCAGCTGCAGCGACGACGTTAGCGCCTTGCCCAGCTCTTGAAACACGGCTACTTCGCCCGCCTGGCGGCGGTCCGCTGGTAGGCCCGGATTTCTCCGGCGCTCCACCTCGGGAAACTGTTTTGTTTCCTCCACGAACGTGTCCCTTGGGTCCGTATTCGGGCTGAAGCGCGCCGAGCAAAGGCACACTTTCCCCGTTGCAGATTCGCCTGTTTCTACGAATCTGCGCAAGTATGGCTCCGATGGCCACCCCGCGCAACTCGCGCGTGGTACAGGCGTTCCCATCAGGCAATCTGAGCCTGAACACGTTTAAAACATTGACGATAGAGCTTGGCCTACCTTTTCGCGGCTCCGTGCAGGGCCAGTGCCGCGTCTTCTGCGATTCTGCGAAACTGCGGAATGGCGTTGCCAACACCAAGTTGGGCCAGGTACGGAACATCCAGGACCGGCGCTCGCTCGATTCCGCTCCGCGTCAACTTGCTGTCCACTTCGTTCGCCAGACAATTGGCTGTGTAGACCACCGCAGTCGCATCAAACGAACTGCGCGGCAATCGCTTCGGATCGTGGTGATTTGCCACCGCTTCCACAATCGAATTCGGCAATCCCCACAAACTCAAAAGATATGCGCCGACTTCCGCATGCGAAAACCCTGCCAGCTTTTGTTCGACCTTGTGCATCGACACGCCTTCGTCCTGTGATTGCAACAGCGCCCGCGAAAAGTGCGCAGGTGTCCGCTCCAAAATCACCAGCTTGCCGACGTCGTGGAGCATCGCAGCGGCCTCAACTCCACCAGTCACACGGCGTGCCTTTGCGATGTCTCTCGCGATGTGCGCCGTCAGCCGGGAATGTTCGTTCAAGTCCTCAAGGTATTCTGCCGAAATCTCTTCCGTAGGCTGGAACTCGCGGAACGCCTCCACTTTCAGCACCAGTTCCTGCACGATGTTTACCCCGAGGCATTTTATGGCGGAAAACAGATCGGCAATCTCGCCCGCTACGCCGAAAAATGCCGAGTTCACCAGCTGCAATACCTTGGCCGTGATCGCAACGTCTCGTTCCGCAATCGCGTGAATCGCCTCGACGCTCGCGTCTCCCCGTTCCAGCAAGGCGCGCAATTCGCCATAGCTGCTGCGCATCGCAGGCATGTCCCGCAAGGAGCCGACAAGGCTCGCGAGCATCCGGCTGTCCAACATCGCGCTTAAGGCAGTGGAACGTAGAATCCCTGCTCGCAACGAGTCGGGATTGCACGGCTTCAACAAAAACTGATGCGCCACTGGCACCGCCCGCAACGAAGCCTGCAAATCCGTATAGCCGGACAAAATGATCCGCAGCATGCCCGGATACTTCTTGCGAACGACTTCCAGCAGCGCCGCGCCGTCCGTTCCCGGCATGCGCATGTCTGACACGATTACGTCGAATGGCGCGGCCGCCATCATTTCCAGAGCCGCTTCGGCGCCCGGCGCAAATTCCATGTCCCAATCTTTCCGGTGCGGCCGCAGCATTCGCCGCAATCCATCCAAAATTCCCTGCTCGTCATCGACAAATAAGATTCGCCTCATCGCGTCACCGCCTCCTGCGGTTCGTTCGTCGTCGCCAGTGGTAGTCGTACGAAGAAAGTCGTTCCGGCTCCGGGCCGGCTCTCAAACGTCAGCGTCCCGCCGTGTTTTTCCACGACAATTGATCTCGCAAGCGCAAGCCCTTGTCCCGTGCCTTTGCCTACTTCTTTCGTTGTAAAAAACGGATCGAAGATTTTTTGTTGGATCGATTCCGGTATACCGCTCCCGGTATCGGAAATGGCCACTTCCACCCAATCTCCGTCTTTTTTCGTTCGAACTTCGATCTTTCCTCGTCCGCCGGTGCGCTTCGCAACATCCTCAATTGCATGCGCGGAATTGATCAGCAGGTTCAGGAACACCTGGTTCAAATCCCCAAGGTGGCAGTTCACTCGCGGCAATTCGTCGAAATGCGTCTCCACATCCGCCACGTATTTCAGCTCGTTTCGCGCTACCACGAGCGTGCTGCCGAGCGCGCGGTTCAAATCGGCTTCAGTTTTTTCCAAGGTACGGTCCACGTGCGAAAATTCCTTCATCCCGCGCACGATCGTCGCGACGCGCCCCAAACCTTCCAGCATTTGTTCTGTCGCGCGCGGAATCTCTTCCTCCAAAAACTCCCAGTCACATTCTTTCCGCGCTACTTCCAGCGCTTCCAGACTTTCCACCGGTGCGGCTCCGGTCCTCGCCGCCTCGGTCACGACCTCGTACCGGCTCACCAGCTTCATCACGTCGCGGAAAGACTCCTGCAAAAACCTGGTGTTGTCCCCAACGAACTGAATTGGCGTGTTGATTTCGTGTGCGATCCCCGCTGCCAGCCGCCCCACCGCTTCCAACTTCTGGCTGTGGCGCAATTCCAGTTCGAGCCTCTTGCGCTCTGAAATATCAATGAACGTCACCACTGCTCCGTCCGCTTTTCCATCTCTCCCGAACGGGTGGCACCAAACCTCCACCGGAAACGAAGTGCCGTCCTTTCGCCAGTAGACTTCCGTGTTGAAATTCACCGCCGTCCCACTCACTAGCGTCTTCACCTGCGGACACTCTTCGCGCGGGTAGGGCCGTCCGTCTGCTCTTGTGTGGTGAATCAAGTCGTGAAGATTCTTTCCAAGCATCTCGTTTGGACTCTGGTATCCGAGCATTTCCAAACACGCCGGATTAGAAAACGTGCACGCTCCGTCGTGCGACAGGCCATACACTCCGTGTGGCACCGCCTCCAGCAGCAGACGTACTCGTTCACTGCTTGCCTCCAGCTCCGCAGTCCTGGCCTCTACCCTGAGTTCTAGCTCTTCCTGCGATTTGAGCAGCGCCTGCTCGGCCATCTTGAATTTCGTAACATCTTCCGCAAGCCCGATAATCTGCCTCAACTCTCCGTTGTCATCGAATACTGGGAAGAATTGCTCCCAGATCCAACGTGTTCGGCCGCCGGGCAGACAAATCCGGTAGTTGACCTCGCCCATCTTTGCAGCCTTTTCGTTTTCGGCCATTGCCTCAATCGCCGGACGGTCGTCCGGGTGAACAACCTTCGTCCATAAAGACGGGTTTTTGTACAAGAGATCCCGCGACTGGCCCCATATCACTTCAAACGCACGGCTGACATAGTCGAACTTTCCCGTTCGCACATTTTTCGTCCAGAAAGCCTGATGAATATTTTCGGCTAGTAAATCAAACTGCATTTGGCTGCGTTGCACGTCGTCCAACATTCCGTTGATCGCCGTGCCCAGACTTGCCACTTCATCGTGACCGGTGACCGTCAATCGTGAAATATGCGAGCCCTGATTGCCCACGGCCTGCACGTCCTTGCTGAGTTGCCCGATCCGCGAAAGCACCGCACGATTGAAGAAAATCAAAATGCTCGTGATCGACAACAGCGCTACGCTTCCCACCGCGGCGATCAGATACTTCGTGCTCAACAAGCCGCGCTGATAGATTGGCCGCGGCGCATCGACCCGCAGAATCAATGCCGGTTCGTCGAAAATATCGTGCAAGAGCGTAAATCCTTCAATTCGGTTCTCGTCGATGGGAGTCACTTTTACCGCGATCCGCTTGTCCTGCAAGTCTCCCCAGGCAGTTCGATAATCCGTCGGCAAATTGCTCGCGAGCCCCCGTAACTCGATCGACAGCAGCGACATGTGCGCCAGCGTGTCCGCTCCGTCCTTGTCAAACCGTTTTCCGATAAACATCACACCCATCGGAGGGCCTTGCCGCTGGGATGTCAGGATCGCTCTCGCCGCAACCAGGTAAGTTCCATCTGGAAACATAAGCACGCCATGCTGGGGACGTTGAACAGCGCGTCCATTTGTAACGGCCACGCGGCCGTCAATTTCGCCACAACGCCGTCTGGAAGAGTCAGTTGGCCGCCATTCCTGTGGTCGATGCCTTTGTAGAAGACCGTACTCCCCCTCGCGTCTTGCACCAGTACAAAATTGATTCCCAGGCCCGCCATCGTTCCGTCCTGGAATTCCTTATCGAACGTGGCATTCGACGGATCCTTCATGAATCCATACACTTGATCCCAATACGCGTAGTCTTCTGCTGACGTGTTCAAGGATTGAAAAAGCAGGTCCAGGCTGGCTTTCGCGTGCTCCACATCTTTCGCGACTTGCTCGTTTTCAAGTTTGGAAAAGCTGCCCATCAGAAAGTAGTGCGACACTCCTGCAAGCAGCAACACGCTCACTAGAATCGTGACCGCAAAAACGAAGAACATCTTGTGGCTGATCTTGGAACCGAGCTTCATCTGCTTTCTCGCATGCATTCGTGGGTAATTCCTGACACTCTCACTCACCTACACTTGCGAAGGCGTCTCCGACAAAGTAACCCAGTACTCAAGCAAGACCTGTTCCGCCCTCGCAACCGCGTAAGTCCATTCGAACCAACGCAGTAGCAAAAAAGACCTAAGTTCAATGTGATTCGAAACGGAACACTTGGCGCGTTAAAGCTCCCGCCTGCCCTTGCCGATATCTCCCTTGAAGGAGTCCCAGCCTTGGACCCGCTTCAAAACAGGTCTCCGAAAGTCGGCCCGGTTCGTCGC
>Ga0209060_10003654_pt1 | contig 12671 bp, 11 predicted proteins | sample Coa_R1_8_FD_187155 | JGI IMG/M metagenome (GOLD analysis project Ga0209060, IMG submission 187155) | Surface soil microbial communities from Centralia Pennsylvania, which are recovering from an underground coalmine fire - Coalmine... | ecosystem: Environmental > Terrestrial > Soil >...
AGCATGGTTTGCGAATGCAGCAGCATGTCGCAAACCATGCTGACCAGCTTAGGATGCGCGCCCGCGGTTCCCGCACGGGCCATCTTCATTCCAAGCTGATCACACAGCGCTCGCGCTTCGGTATCCAGATCGTAGAGCACTTCCATGTGGTCGGAAATAAACCCAATGGGACAGATAATCACGCTACGGACACCGGCGGCGTGTTGCTCGCGCAGATAGTCGCAGATATCGGGCGCAAGCCACGGCTGCGACGGCGGTCCGCTACGGCTTTGGAAAACCAGCGTCCAGTTGCTCATGCCGCAAGCAGCAGCCACGCGCGCACTGGCTTCCTTGAGCTGCCGCAGGTATGGAGACGCATCCGCCATACTTACGGGGATACTGTGCGCGGTGAAAATGAGTTGCTCCGCATTGGAATGGCCAGCTTTGCTATGCTCCGCTGGGGGGAGCTCGGCCATCGCGGCGCGAACGCGGTCCGTCATGGCTTCAATGAATTCAGGGCGGTCGCAAAAGTTCGGCAGCTTTTCAATCACCATATCCTGCACGCCGGCAGTCTGTTGCGCCCGCGCAATGTCTTCGCGATACTGGCGGCAGCCTGAGTATGACCCAAAAGCTGACGTAGTGAGCGCGGCGGCGCGACGAACGCCCTCAGCGTGCATTTGCTTCAACGTGTCCGCCAGCAGTGGATGCCAGTTGCGATTTCCCCAATAAACCGGCACGGCGATGCCTTTGGTTCTGCACTCGCCTTCAAGCGCGGCGATCAGTTGTTTGTTTTGGTCATTGATGGGGCTGCGGCCGTCAAAGTGGTAGTAGTGCTCGGCCACTTCCAGCATGCGTTCGCGCGGGACGTTCTTGCCGCGCAGGACATTTTCCAGAAAAGGGATTACGTCTTCGTGCTTTTCCGGGCCGCCAAAAGAGACAACCAGCAGTGCGTCAAATGAGTTCATGGGAAGCAAAGATTCTAAATCATCGGGCTCTCAGACCCTTAAAGTCTTACATTACAGTTATAATTTCCAACCATGCAAATGAAAGCCATTTCAAAGCCAGCCGTATCAACGATTGCGATATTACTTCTCTGCTCCGCCGCCAACGCCGTACAAGCCGCTAACTCCGCCGATCTCAAGACAGCCGATCTTGACGCCATCGTTCAGCGCGTGATCGCGCAGGAACGTGTCGTTGGAGCGTCAGTGCTCGTCGCTCGCGGCGACAAGATCCTGCTGCACAAAGGCTATGGCTTTGCCGATCTTGCACTGGAAGCGCCGGCGAAGGATGAAACTGTGTATCACATCGTGGGGCCGATGCTGCCGTTCACGGGTATCGCCGTGATGCAGCAGGTGGAGCGCGGCAAGCTGTCGCTGGACGATGACATTTCCAAATTCATTCCGGAATTTCCGCTGCAAGGGCATCACGTCACAGTGCGGCAGTTGCTCAACCATACTTCCGGCATTGTGGACTACCACTACCTGGGCGATCCCATTGAAGCTACCAGCCGCCAGCCTAAAGCATTAGATGAAGTAACCGCGCTATATGTTAGTAAAAAATGGGTCAATGATCCGGGACAAAAATGGGATTGGTCCATCTCTGGCTTCAATCTTCTGGTGACCATTGTGGAGCGCGTCACGGGTGAGAGCTTCCCGGATTATGTGCAGCAAAATATTTTCAAGCCCGCCGGAGTGAAGTCAACTTCTTACTGTGACGATTTCACGCTCACCCACGGCCTCAGCCACGCGTATCGCAAGATTGGCGGCGGATATGTTGAAGCGCGCGAAAACGGCATGGCATATAACTCTGATCTTCGGTTCTGCTCCACCGTGGGCGATCTTCTGCAGTTGTGGCACGCGATCAAGGAAAAATCACTGGTGCGTCCGGAGACCTTCAAGCAGATGACGACCGCTGAAGGCGCGGCGCAACATATGTCCGCACAAGACCCCAAAGCGCAATACGGATTCGCAATGATCCTGAACCATGAAGAGGATCATCGGCGCATTGGCCAGCATGGATCGCTGATGGGATATAGCGGCAGCCTGTATGACTTCCCTGAAGACAATCTCACCATCGTGGTGCTGACCAACACTGAAGACCAGAACGCTTACGCTATCACGCGCGCTCTGGGCCGCGCGATCCTTGGCTTGACGGCGCTGCCTGTGCCCAAGCGCGAAGCCGACCTCACGCTGGCGGATAAACCAATTTCCGCCGACGAGCGCAAGCAGCTTGCAGGAACATTTGTGCTCAAGCTCGGACAGGTTGGCGCGAATCTGCATGACTCGTTCGCGCAATATCGCCGGACGTACCGTGTCTTTGACGAAAACGGCCGGCTCATGATCCAGCCGCTAGGTGAAGGCCCGGAACGTCTGCTCAAACAGGATGACGGCAGTTTTGCCATGCGATCGTCGCCTGCGGCGCATATTTCATTTGTGGTGCAGAATGGCCACGCCGCCACGATGAAGCTGGATTCGCCGGGCTTCCCGCTGGTGGGTGAGCGCGTGGGCGATGGCGATCCGGGGACGTTTCACGGGCAGTTGAGGTAGGTCCGGCGGGCAACTCTCACCCGCCGGAGAATGACGAAGCTACTTACACTCCGCTTTGAGGATGGAATCAGGCGGGGGCGTTTTGTGTGAAGAGGACTCAAAGCTCTGGGTGAACCAATCATTTTCCGTGTTTTGTGATGTGCGCGCGCAGCAGGTAATGAACGGACGGCAGGCGTTGCCGCCGCAATCAGCGGACGTGGTGCATCGAATACCACAACCACACGCGCAGAAGCCCAACTGCGTGGGCGCAGCGGCTACCCCGTCAGCCTGTGAAGCCTGAGCTGCGGCCTGGGACAACATGTCCAGTGAGATCACGGTTTTCAGCGAAAGGTCCGGCATCAGGTAAGTCCGGATGGCCGGCGTGACTGTTGCGTTTGAAGAGTTGGAATCAGAAGTTGCAGCAACGGCAGCCGTGGCCGCCAGCAGAAGAACAAATACCAGAAACAATTTTTTCGTCATACGCAGTGTCCTTCCTTAAGACCAGGGTGAAAGGTCTTATCAGAAAAATTTTAGTCCGCGGGATTGGATAAACAGCAGCAAAATTCCTAAATAGCGGTGGCGGGGTTCCCGTTTTGGGACGGTGGGTGGTGAGACCTAAACCTTGGATAGTGCGCTTTATGTTGGCTGTACCGCGTTTTGTGGGTCGTGCAGAAAGTCGGGTCACCGAGTTCCCTGCTTGGCGGGCAAGCGCGTGGGAGATGGCGATCCGGGGATGTTTGATGGGCAGTTAAAAGTAAATGGGTTCAGCCCCGCAAGGGCGCGGGATGATGGCGGGAAAGAGTTGTTAGCAATAATAAGTAAGACGACTGAAACTCACCTCAGTGAATTCTCCGGAATTCATTTCCGGTGCGGATCTGGGAATTTTTCCAACAATTCGTGACCTAAGAACTTCAATGAAATGTCCCCAGCCGTACAACGGCTCGTCCAGAACTCGCCTTCGAGAAGCCTCTCAGGCCTCGAGATAACTCTGAGCCGCACGGCACCATCATGGATAGTACTGCGATCTCGAATTGTTGCCTTCGGTCGGTTCGTATAGTTGTATCTTAAATAGAACGTATCGCTGTCTTCATCTTCACTGATTTGAGCAACCGTACTATAGCTTTCAGATTCCTTAGTGAACAAAGCGCAACTAATCGTTGAAAATGTTTGCCGGATCACAAGTTTTATCGGTACCGCTGTGATATGGTTTCCCGTCGCCGGATCCTTCCAATTGCTATTTATATACCCAGCCCAAGTACCCTGCAAATCAGGCAAAGGTACCAACCAGCCCCGAAATATTGGCCACCGCCAAAACCATTTTGTAAAGCTAAATGACAGGATTACATAGACCGTTATTACGTCCGGCAATTTCCGTACTGCCTCCCAATTAATAGCCAACTGGGTCTTAGTCAAATACAATATCACCGCCCAAATGGCGATGAAGCTACTGAGTTGAAGCCACAATAGTGCCTCTTTTTTGACGTTTTTCATTCCTCACTCAAGGCCTAAGTAATCCCAGGCGGCAGAAATAAAACTGTGTGTGCGCTCTAAAGTCCACGGCTGAACCGACCGAAAAAGGTATTTCAGTTCATTTATTTCACCCCATTCACTACAGTCATCAAACTCAATCGTGTTATTAAACAAAAATGCCAGAGAACTTCGCACATCGTCACGGTAATCGGCATGACCGAAAGCAGTAGCTGGGACATTCCACACAAGGCATTCGATAAGGAATGACGGAATGTTTTTTGCTGCCTCAATACCTTCATCATTCATCCTAATCTGAAGGCGTTTGAGAATTCTCACCATGTCCTTGAATCGCCCGCCTGTTTCTTTGTTCTTGCTGACACCATTGTCGTAGTTTTGCTGCGGCCAATTTATCACGAGCGCGCCTTTGTCAGGGATAAAGGCTGTGCCTTCCAGATATGAACCATCGCTGTAGTAGCGCCGATATTCAAAAGCAGCAACAGCATCAGCATCTATCCTGTAGGTGTTTTCGTGGATGTCAAATGCTTTATTGCCTCGGCTGACACCTTTAGCAAGAAAACGGCCGACAAGTGCTGACTGCACGTCATTCTTATATTCGGCAAAAGAATATGGCGCCGGAACAGTCAATCCAAAGTTGCTTGATTCCTCGCCTTGCGGAAGATCGAAGAAAAAACTGTCTGAGCACATAATGCAAATATCCACATCGCTATTCTGTCGCACATTCGTGCGATTGCAGTAAGAACCTTGAGCAAACACACGAATGGTTTTGTCAGCTAGGTCTGCGCTCGCGTCAATGGCCTTACGTACTGCCGACACGGCATTATCACATTTTGTAAGCTCGGTTTCCCCAGGAGGTTTCGCCCAAAATTTGAAGGTACCTTCCCATGACATATTCTTTCCTCAAGTGGCCAAATGGATTGGGGTGTTGGCAGATTCTAACCGACAACACTGGGCTTAGCAATTCTGCGAGTGGTCGATTCTCGACCGCAACTCACTTACCCATATCGGAGATCATCGTTGCAAATATCTACAGGCGCTTCGCTACTCTGCGCCTGGCCTTCGGCAGCCCGGAAGGAATCTGTTTGTTCTATTTCCGGGGATTTTCATTCCGCGACTACAGATTGTTACGTCCCAAGGGACTGGAAGAGTAGAGACAAACTTTTCCCAGAGTCTCAGCAAGAGATTGGCACAAGCGTGCTGGGAAGAACTACCTGGATCGGCAAGGCACAGGACGAATTCTCGGGGCCCTTCGACTACGCGCCCGTCATTGTCGGTATGAAGAGGGATTAGCTGGCGCTTCGCTCAGGGAGACAGGTGGGGCAGGCAGCGTCCAGAGAGCCACGCTTTGATTGAAGACCCACAAGTACTCTGACCGAGTAGATTCAGGATTGGGATGAATCCCTTGTTTCTCGCCCCTATAGTTATCGAGCGCAGCCCGGGGCGCCTCCACCCCATCGCGTGCAAAACCGGCACGCTCTGGGGACCCCGGCGGCTGCGGTCCACAATAGCTTTTTTAGGCGGACCCTTCAAATACCATGCGGTCAAAGCACTAGCGCATATCCACATAGCGCATATCCAAAGATTGGAGCGCATCGAGGACATGGCCAGACGAAAGGCTGATCGCGTCCAAGCGGGTTATTTGTGGAGTGACCACTTTCGTACTTGATTCGCTTTATGGATGCCGTTATACTCCAGCAGCGCCCAAGGGTGCGAAGGTGGAAGGTCTTTGAAAATCAAGCAAATAGCGGAAAGGCAGGTACTTGGTTCTTGGTATTTAGTAGTTGGCCAGTAGCGAAAGAAACAACGCGATTGGAGGCCGAAAAAACGCAAAAAAGAGAGGTCGACAGCCTTTCGACAGGCCTTTCGAATTGGGGTTGAGCCTGTGTTATCAACAAAACGTCTATAGGGGGTGGGGGGCTGGCTGAAGGTACATCGGCAGAGGGCCGTGGAAATCGCCGTGATCGCCGACATGGGAAAGGCAAAACCTACCACTGAGGCACGGAGACACTGAGGCTAGAGAACACCGCCGCATCCGGGGATGCCACGGGTTATCCCCGGGGTTGATTTGTGTAAACCCTTTAGATTCCTAATTGGGGTAGAGGGGGGAGGGGGTACTGAATCGGGTGATCGGTAGATCGGGTGATCCGGTGATCGGAAAACAAAACCTCAACCACTGATCACATTGATGACTGATCGGAAAAGCTAAAGGCTAAGAGCAAGAGCTACAAGGCCAATATCCAAAAGCCAGCGGCTAGAAGCCAGCAGCTAATGGCTACTTATCGTCGTCAGCCGCCTTTGTGGGATTCACGGACTGCGCCATGTAGCGCGTGCCTTCAAACGTGGCGCGGACCAGGACGTCACGGCCAACGCCGAGCTCGTTTCTGTTGGAAACAGCCGACGGAGCAAAGTGGATTTCGTAATTCTTATCGTCAGTTGAGTTCTGTACCGCCAGCAGGCCGCGATGGAGATCAAGGAAGGTGACTTTGCCGGCAAAGGTAAAGGTCGAGCCGGGCACGGCGATGATGCTGACTTCACGCGCCAGGCCGCGGTTAGGGCTGGAAGCGGCAAAGCGCACGTGGACGAGCGTTCCGGGCTTTACGTCCTTAAAGGCCGCGGGGGTCTGGCCGTTGCTGATGCGGGTTTCCGGATCGACGGCGAAGCGCACCGGCACGGAATTGAGCGTGTCCCGCAACGTAAGTTCGTTGTGCCTGGCATCAACGGCGATGATCTGGCCGTCGGCATCAGCGGGCAGCTCAGCCACGCCAACGCGGATGTTGCGGGCAAAAATATCGTGCTTGTTGTTATCGAGCTGGGTATCAACGTAAACGCGCTCGCCTTTTTTGAGCGCAAGCTGCGTGGTTTCCGCGCCGTTGTGGAAGATGTGCGTGCGCTCGTCAAAATTGACGGTCCAGTGGCCGCCGCCGAAAACGTGCACCGTCATCTTATTGCGCATGCGATCAACGCCGCTGATGGTGCCTCCGACCATGGTTGTGGTGGTGCGCGGCACAGGAGCGGGATCAAGAATGGGATCGTGCCCGTCTGTTACCAGCGCGCCGGACGTGGCGGAGCTATCAAGAATGTCTGTCTTTGGTTGCGCCTGCGGGATAGGAGTGGGCGTGGCGGCAGGCGCAGGCGTACCGGTTTTGTCGATGCTCTTTTCGTCCGCCGATTTCTGATCGGCGACGCGTTGATCCGCAGCTTTTTGCTCGGCTGTCTTGTGGACGGTTGAATCTGTTGAGCCTGGTTCTGCTGAGGCTGGGTTTGCTGAGGCTGGTTCTACTGAGGATGGATTGGCGCTAGAGTTGTTCTGGTCAGTAGCGGCAGGCTGGCTCTGCTGAGTTGCAGGTTGATCCGCCGACTTTGGCTGGTCCGCTGTGGCAGGCTGAGCGGGAGCAGGTGCAGTGGCCGCAGGCTGCGAGGGAGCAGTGTTCGGCACAGGAGTTTGCGGGACGCCGGAACCAGGGTTCGGCGTGGCCGGATTATTCTGTGCCACGGCGGCAAGGCCAACCGTCATGAATATAAGGAGAATTGCGAGCGACGCTTTGGGGGAACGATGCATAGAGTTCAAAGGGACTCCGGAGCCTAAGGTTCTTGACAATAAAGCTCTGAACAATCCCTTGGATGCAAAGAGCAGCAGCTCAGATGGCAGCCCAGCATAAATCTGCTCTGCCCAACCTGAGAGAGGGTTTTGCCATCCAACAGACAAGCAGAGCTACTGCCCTGCGGCCCTACCTACGTGTAAGTGAGGGGCCAGGGTTCTGAAGCGAGGATTTGAAAAAACTCATGCGTTCCCCATTCGCCCATGTTCTAGCGTCTTCCGTTCTAGCTTTGTCACTTGGTTTGTGTTTGATGACTGGCGGAGTTGTCGCCCAGGCCCAGCAGGTGCGTATCCCGCTGCCCAAGAAAAGCAAGTTTACGCCGGTACAGCAGTTGAACCGCGATGGCGTGGCGGCGCTCAAGAAACATGACATCAGCAAAGCCAAGCGCCTTTTTTATAAAGCGTACCTGATTGATCCGAACGATCCGTTTACGCTGAATAATCTGGGATATGTCTCTGAACTGGAAGGCAGCCTGGAACGCGCGCAACGCTATTACGATCAGGCCAAGGCCAACACGTCTGAGGCAGTGATTGATCGCTCAACCGCGCAGGAGGCCCAGGGCAAAACCGTGGCCAGCGTTGCCGGACGCACCGCTGAAGGCCAGATGAAGGTGAACGAGCTGAACAGCGAAGCGCTGGGATTACTGAATCGCGATCGCGCGCCGGAAGCTGACGTGGTGCTGCAATCGGCGCTGAAGCTGGATCCGAAAAATCCCTTCACGCTGAACAATATGGGATTCGCCAAGGAAAAAGAGGGCGAACTGGAGTCGGCAATACGATATTACGATAACTCCGCCGCCACGGGATCACGCGAGCCGATTGTGATTGCCTTTAACAAAAGCTGGCGCGGCAAGCCGATCAGTGAAGTGGCGCAGCAAAACGCGGACAAGAGCCGCAAAGAGCTGAGCAAAGCGCAGGACATGCAAGCGCGCGTGGCGCGGCTGAATCTGCGCGGCGTTTCCGCCATGAACAGGAATGACCGCAAGTCCGCGCGCGATAGTTTTGAGCAGGCTTACAAGATGGACCCGAAGAATTCTTTTGCGCTAAACAATATGGGCTACCTGGCCGAATTGGAAGGCGACACGGAGACGGCGCAATCGTTTTATCAGCAGGCGCAGCGTGCGGAACGCGCACGGCAGAAAGTAATGGTCTCAACCCGGCCTGAGGTGGAAGGCCAGACTGTGGGCCATGTAGCCGAAGAGAGCACAACACTGGTGGAATCAAGCTTTGAGGCAAAGGCGGAGGCCAGACGCCGCAGTGGTGCGGCTCCGGCGCTAAGAACACGCGACAATCGAATTATTATTGAACCAAAAACTCCGCCGCCTACCACGAACACTACGCCTCCGGAATTTCGCAATCCTGCGCCGCAAGAAGAAGAGCCCGCGGTTGCAGCGCCGCAGTCTGATCAGCCACAGCAAAATCAGGCTCCGCAAAATAGTAGTGAACCGCAGTTAAAGACGCGGCCGGCGCAGCAGCCTCCGTCGAACTCACAACAGCAGAATGCGCCGCAACAACAGAATGCGCCACCATCGAATAACCAACCGCCGCAGAATTAGCGCAAGCTTGAGCAGAAGCAGCAACGGTCTGATAACGGTTTTAGAATTAACGATCTTTGACATCCGAATAAGCAAACAGCAAAGGCATGAAGCTTGAGCTAGACCACGGGACCAGTTCCCTTGCCTACGGAGAGCGCTTTGCGCATAGAGCTCTCCACGTAATGCTTGGCTGCCCTGGCGGCCGTGAGCAGGTCATTGCCTTTGGCCAGAGAGCACGCCAGCGCTGATGAAAAAGCGCAGCCAGTGCCGTGCGTTGAGTCGCCAGAAATTTTAGCGCCTTCAAGCACAGTAGCGCGACGGCCTTCTCTGCTCACCAAGTCGTGCGGCGGATCAAGATGTCCGCCGGTGATAATTACGTTGCGCACGCCCATCTGATGCAGTCGTTGAGCAGCAAGCTGCATTTGGTCCATGGTGCTCACGGTAAGGCCGGTAAGCGCGGCGGCTTCATCGATATTAGGCGTGATAACGGCCACTTGCCCCAGGATGCGGTCCTTCATTACCTGCAAGCCTTCGCGGGTGATCAGTTCAGCGCCGGAACTTGAGTGGATAATAGGATCAAGCACTACGTGCCGCAGATAATAGCGCTTAAGAAAACCCGCAACACACTTTGCCGCTTCCGCCGATCCCAGCATGCCAATCTTTACCGCGGCAATTTGCATATCATCCATCAGGTGTTCCAGCGTTTCTGTGATGATTCTGCCCTCAACGGGATCAATGCGCTTTACGCCGCGCGTGGATTGCACTGTAAGAGCCGTGATGCACGTAACGCCATAACACCCATTTGCGGCCATGGTTTTCACATCCGCCGTGACTCCCGCGCCCGACGAAGGATCATGGCCGGCGATTGAAAGCACCACCGGAAGTTGGGCCTTTTTGTGCAGCATGTAGTAATGAACCGCTGTTCGTCTCCGCAAATATTTTAATGGCCATGGTGGCAAACATAAACATGGCGTTGGAAATTTTCGCTCGACAGAACATGACAAGATAAATTTCAGAATGGGAAACGATGCCGCCACTTGTGCGCAGTTTCGATTGCTGCAACACTAGAAGCTGGCAATCATTCTCCCTTTTTGATGATTATCTTTGGCATTCATGCTGTAGAAGAAGCTTTGCAAGCGCGGCAGCGCGCATTCGACTATGTGGCTGTGACGCCAGGACGCGGCGATGCGCGAGTCCAAAAGATCGCGCAGCTCTGCCGCAGCGCCGGAGTTCCACTGCGCACCATGCCGCGCGAACAGCTCACGCGGCTGGCTCGCGCTGCGAATCATCAAGGCGTTGTCGCGGTCACGGCGGAAAAGCAATACAACGATGTTGACGATATCCTGGCGGGCAAGCGTGGCGCGCATAGTTTTGTTCTGCTGCTGGATGGCATTGAAGATCCACACAATCTTGGCGCGATTATCCGCACCGCGGAGGGCGCAGGCGCTGACGGAATCATTATCCCTGAACGACGTGCCGCTGGCGTTACGGGAACTGTAGTCAAGGCTTCCGCCGGAGCGTCAGAGTATCTGCCGGTTGCCCGCGTTACCAATGCGGGCCGCGCGCTGGAAGAATTGAAGTCGCGCAATATATGGACTGTTGGTCTGGACGAGCGCGGCGACAAACTCTATGACCAGATCGACTACAAAATGGATTGCGCGCTGGTGCTGGGCGCTGAAGGCCACGGATTGCACGAACAGATCCGCAAGAAATGCGACTTTCTGGTGAAGATTCCGATGGCGGGAAAAGTGCCTTCACTTAATGTGTCTGTAGCAGCAGCAATCGTCATGTATGAAGTGGCGCGGCAGCGGCGCAAGTGATTACGCGCATATATTTGCGAACAGCTCATGGCTTCGCTGCTGGCCGCTTCTTCGCCTTGATGACTATTGCCAAATCGCCGTTGCGCGTATTGGTAAAGCGCAGCTTGATTCGCCCTTCTTCATCCAGCGTGATCACCGCTGGCGTGTTCACTTCAGTCAGCATCCATCCCGCTGGAAGCGTCACGTAGTTCAGCGGACGTCCCAGCGTTCGTGTCCACGTTAGCTCTCCATCTTTCACGACATAGCCAATAGGATCAGTGTACGTTTCCTGCACGCGCACGCGCGTTGACTGGCCTTCGCCTACCGGATGTTCAAGGTCGCCTTGCACCGCCACAGAATCGGACTCAACCGGCTCAGGATAATAACCCAGCGCGTTTACATCCTTGCCTGCGACGGTTGACGTCTTCAGCGGCCTTCCTGTATCGAGATCGGTCATCTTCGCATCCGGCGCAACCACGCTTCCCTTGCGAACAAAGCTGTGCACCGATTTCTGCCCAACGCGCGTAACGGTGAAGTCATGTGAGATGCGGAATTGATGCGTTGAAGGTTCAAGCAGCCAGTAACTGATCTCGCGGTCTTGCTCCGCGCGATGAAAAGATTCATCCTGCGCCAGCATTGCAGCCGCCAACAGTAAGAGACACCCTAAAGCGATATGCTTCATGGCAGCCTCCGCGCAACGATCTTCACTGGAAGCTGATCGTCGCGATCATTAAGGAAGCTGACTTTAATTCGTCCATCCGCATCGGTTGAAACAATTCCGGGCGACGCGCACTCCACCAGCTCCCAGCCTTTGGGCAGCAACACCACATTGCGCTTGATCCCGAGCGGACGCGTAAACACCAGCCTGCTATCGGTAAGCGTGTAAGAAGGCGCATCGGTGTAAGTCTTGAAGATTCGGATGCGTGTCTCTCCGCCCTTCGGCACCGGTCCCGGCAAATGGACTTTGATGAATTCCGCTTTGTCGGATGTATCGGGCGGAACAAGACCAGTTACTTTCGCATCTTTGCCGTTCACCGTTTCAAACTTCAATTCTTTGCCGCTGCTGCGCTCAATCACGCGTTCTTTCGTCGCAACGGAACCTGGCCGGATGGGATTGAAGAAGAATTGCGCGCCTTCGCGCGTTGCAGTCACGTCATAAGTAATCGCGAATTGATGTGTTTCCGGCTGCTGTAACTCGTACAGAGTGAACTCATCGGCAGCGAGCAGTGGCACACTGAACAGGCAGAGCATGAATGCGATCTTTGGCAACATAGCGGGCGGAGTTTATCACATCAGCCGCCGAAAATGTCGGCGATTGCAGATTGCAATGCCAGAGCAGGGCGCGACTAAAGCAGTTATTACAAATCTGCAATGTCATCCTTCTGCATATAATTAAGGACGAATGGCTCCTAACAGAATCTGGCAGGCAACAATGTGCGCTTGGGCACTGGTCTGCCTTGCTACCGCACTTTCCGCCGAGCCAATCAAACAACTCAAGCCCACGGGATACGTGAATGATTTTGCCGGCGTGCTTGACGCGTCGTCCTCGGAGTCAATTCGCAACATCTGCCAGCAGATTGATCAAAAAGCCAAAGCTCAAATCGCAATTGTTACCATCCAGTCGCTGGATGGCGCCGATATTGAAAGCTACGCTTCTGATCTCTACAAAGCCTGGGGAATCGGGCCAAAATCCAGCAATCGCGGCGTTTTGATCCTGCTGGCAATCAACGATCACAAGCGCCGCATT
>Ga0209060_10003656_pt1 | contig 12662 bp, 15 predicted proteins | sample Coa_R1_8_FD_187155 | JGI IMG/M metagenome (GOLD analysis project Ga0209060, IMG submission 187155) | Surface soil microbial communities from Centralia Pennsylvania, which are recovering from an underground coalmine fire - Coalmine... | ecosystem: Environmental > Terrestrial > Soil >...
GCAGATTGATCAGATCCTCGGCGCCAAGGGCGCGAACAACGGCGGGGTCTATGCGGTCAACATACCCCGCCGCGATCCGATCACAGAGCAAGGGATGGCAGTGGGCGCGCCGATCATGGGCGGGGCCACGGCCATCAATTTCCAACCGACCGGCGGCGGCAAAGCGGCGATCACGGGAGACTATGCGCTCATCGGGTCGGAGGTCCCGGATGTCGTCCGTGCGCTGCGGTCCAACGGTATCGAAGTGATGGCGATCCACAGTCACATGCTGACAGAGGAGCCGAGAATCATCTTCCTTCACTTCTGGGCCAATGATGACGCCCTGAAACTTGCCAAGGGCTTGCGCGCCGCCCTCGACAAGACAGCAAGCGCCAGGAGCTAATTTCTCGCGCGCGGTCCGAAGGTGCGTCGCCGGCCGCGGACACCTTCGGACCGCCGATCTGCACTGGCAGGGTTCCATAGATACCAATGCCATTGCGATGATGCACGGTGAGGCTGGAAGTTCGATGGATTCCGCGCCTCGTCGGCACTGGCAGTAGCGACAATTACGGCTTGATCGTGCTCCAGATTATTTCTCTTACCAAGTCTTACGGCGACCAGCGTGCGCTCGAAAGTATCGGCTTTTCAGTGCACGAAGCCGAGATTTTAGGTCTGATCGGACCGAACGGCGCCGGCAAGACGACATTGCTCGAAGCAATTGCCGGTCTGCTCCCAGTCGATACAGGAGAGATTCACTTCCGCGGGCAGCTCTTGCCAGCGCACCGACGGCGCGAGGTGATCTTCTACTTGCCGGATGGCGTTCGCCCTTACGCCGATCAGACGACTGAGCAGGCGTTGGCTTTCTTTGCGGGCGTCTACCGACGCTCGGCAACTGATATATCCGAGATCGTTTCGACCGTTGGTCTCCGCCCCGTGCTGGGCAAGCGCATTCACGCCTTGTCCAAAGGTTACAACCGCCGCCTCATCATCGCACTCGGATTTCTGACGCGACAGCCGATTCTGCTGATGGATGAGCCGTTCGACGGCTTCGATCTCAGGCAAACGCGCGACATGATGGGCGTGCTGCGGCGCGTAGCGTCGGGCGGCCGAACGCTGCTCTTATCGATCCATCAACTCCTTGATGCCGAACAGGTCTGCGATCGTCTCGCCCTGCTGGCGGACGGCAGAATCCGGGGCGTCGGCACCCTCGAAGAGTTGCGCCGCCAAGTCAATCGTCCCGGCGCAAATGTGGAGGAGATCTTTCTTGCTCTCACCTGAGGCATCAATGGCGCGCGGCGCTCCGGTTTGGCCCTTATTCGTGAAGGAACTGCGTGAAATCGTGAGCGGTCGCGCCCTGTGGATGCTGTTGCTGCTCGCATGCCCGCTCGTCGGCTACAGCTTTTTCCAGGCGATGTCATTGTACGGAGAGGCAAGTGCCGCGGCCGCGAACTCACCAGTGCTGGCGTCCGGTCTCTCGCCCCTGGACGGAATTTTGGTTCCCACCTTTGGGTCGTTCTACGTAGCCGTAACGCTTCTGTTTCCGTTCGTCGCCATTCGGGTGCTTGGCGAGGAAAAGCAGTCCGGTGCCTTGCGGCTCCTGGTCCAGCTGCCGTACCGCATCATGACCCTCGTCTGCGTCAAGCTTGCGGCGGTGTTCGTCGCCTGGTTGTTATGCGCGATTCCAGTCCTCTCGTCGGTCTCCATCTGGTGGATGGCGGGTGGACACTTGTTTCCGGCCGAGATCGTCACGCTTTTTTTAGGCCACTTGCTCTACGGCCTGCTGATCGGCGCTGTTGCGCTTTTCGCCGCCTCGATCACCGAAAGCAGCGCCACGGCCGCAATTGTGACGCTGGCGTTCACGATCGGATCCTGGGTGCTCGATTTCACCATCGCGGGTCGCCCCGGCTGGCTCGAATGGTTCGCGCATTTATCGCTGACGCAGGTGATTCGCACCTTCGAGCAGGGGCTTCTTTCGGTGGGCCTCGTCATTGGCGTGGCGATTGCCATTTGCGCCTTTGCGGGTCTGGCAACCGTCTGGCTGCCGCCTGGCATCGCCGTCCGGCAAAAGCTGATGCGCTCTGCCGTTTGCGTTGCTGCGGCGGTGCTCGCGCTCCTGGTCGTGACCCAGATCAAAGCATCGATCGACGTCACTGAGGATCGCCGCAATTCCTTCGCTCTCGCCGACGCAAACCAACTTGCAAGGCTCACCGAGCCGCTCGCCATCACCGTCCACCTTGCGGCGGAGGACCCTCGCTATATGGATCTGCAGCGAAACGTGCTGGCAAAGCTTGAACGGGTGATGCCGCGCGTTTCCATTCGTCTCGCCACCGCGCGACAGAGCTTCGCATCAGCGGCCAGCGAGGAGGCTTACGGGCAGATTGAATATCGCTATGGCGCGCGGTCGGACACAAGCCCGTCGACAAGTCCCCGCGAGATTCTGCCGCTGATCTACGGGCTCGCGGGCGTATCCCCTCCGGCACCAATCCCCTCAGCCGAATTTTCGGGCTATCCGCTCGTCATGGATGGCCCGTTCCCCCTTCTCTGGTTTTTGGCCGTACTGCCCATCTTGATCATTTTCGCATGGTGGCGCAGCCGCCGTTTACCGCCCAACAAACAAACATTCCTCAAGGAGGTCGCCATGAACAGCAGTACGAAGACCCTAATGATCGTAGTCGTGAGCGTGGCTAGCGTGCTCCTCCCGGCGCTTGCGGCACCCATCAAAGTGGATCTAAGCAATGAAACGGCAGGCACGGAACCAAAGGGGCTGGTCCCCGTAGTTGGGGTGTGGCGCATCGAAAATGATGGCGGCAAGAAACTGCTCGCCGTCGATGGCCGGCAGTGGAAGGAGGGACAATCTTCTGCCGGCATTGCCGATAAGGCGCGCGCGCTTTATGGCGAGCGTTACGCGGAGTTTCTAGACCGCGTCCAGGCTTATGCCTATTACCCCTACGTTGTGGCCAAGGACCTCGAAGACTTCAAGAACGGAGAGATTACGGTACGGTTCGAAGGCCTGTCGGGCCGCATCGACCAGGGCGCCGGTATCCTCTTCAACTTAAAGCCGAATGGCGACTACCTGACCATCCGGGCCAATTGTCTGGAAAACAACCTCGTGCTGTGGAAGTTTGAAAAGGGTCGCCGCTCGTCGGTGGAATGGGTTCGCAACACGCCGACGGCAAGCCGCCAGTGGCACGACCTGAAAGTCCGTATTGCCGGCAACAAGGTTGAGGGGTATCTCGATGGTAAGCTGTATCTTCAACACACGCTGCCACAGCCCGTCTCCGGAAAGATCGGCCTATGGTCAAAGGCGGACAGCTACATGCATTTCGAAGATTTCGTAGCAACGCCGAACGAATGAGGGCGAGTTGTTGAGACATGCTTATCATCTTGCGGGTGACAATCCGGCTCGCTTTGATCGGCGCCGTGCTGGTGGCGTCGATCCCGCACGTTGCTGCCCTCGAGACGTATTGTCCAGCACTCACGCAAGTTGCGGCGCTGGTGAATGACAAGGAGCGGTTCGCCAGCATCATAGGTGAGCCGCGGCACGGCAATTATCTGGAAACGAAACTCCCGCTGCCCGGCTGGGCCGACTGCGCCTTTTATGGAAGGCGAACCTATACATGCGATTCGCTGCCGCTCGCGACCGCGAAAGAGGCTGAGCGCGCCTTTGCGCGAATACTCGACGAGGTGAAAAGCTGCCTCCGCGACAACTGGTCGGAAGAGCCAAGTCGTGCTTCGCCCGGTTATGCGGTTCTCCATCACCAAAGGCCGGCCGCCTCGATCACGATTAACACGGACCAGACGGAGAAGAACGACTACGTCGTGCGTCTCATTCTGTTTCTGCGCGGCCGGTAGAGGGGGACTCGACGACTGAGATGCTTGGAAATGCGGCATCAACGACCCGGCACTCTGCAATCAATCTGCTGTATGCGGCTCGCTGTGCGCGCGGAATAGGCGACGGTTTCGCGGTCGTCATCTTGCCGGCCTATTTGACGGCGATCGGACTGACACCCGTGCAAATCGGTTTTGTGGCCACCGCCTCGCTGTTCGGCACCGCGGTGCTCACGCTCCTCGTTGGATTGGTGGCGCCGCGGCATGATTTGCGCAATATGCTGCTGCTTGGCGCGGGATTGATGGGAATCACCGGGGCCGCATTGCCAAGTTTTGAATACTTGATCTGGATTGCCGCAGTATTGTTTATCGGAACCATTAATCCTTCAACCGGAGATATTGGCGTTCTGGTGCCTTTGGAGCATGCGTCCCTGGCGCATGGCGTCGCCGACCAGGAGCGTACGCGCACTTTTGCGCGCTACAGCTTGATTGGCGCGTTGTCGATGGCCGTGGGCTCGTTGATGGCAGGGCTATCGGACGTCTTGATCGTCCTCGGCTTCGGCAAGGTGACGGCATTTCGGTTGATGTTCTATCTTTACGCAGCGCTCGGCGTTGCGGCAGCCTTGCTTTATATGCATCTGCCACAGGTTCGGGGAGTGCCCTCCCGACCCGCGGCACCTCTTGGTCCGTCCCGACATGTCGTCTATAAGCTTGCTGCGCTGTTCAGTCTGGATGCCTTTGCGGGAGGCTTCACCGTACAGTCGCTTCTCGCTCTTTGGCTGTTCGAGAAGTTCGATTTGTCCGTGTCTGCCGCCAGCGTATTTTTCTTCTGGGCGGGCGTATTGAGTGCATTCTCACATCCAGTCGCCGCGCGGATCGCGAGCCGGATTGGATTGATCAACACGATGGTATTTACCCACATTCCCTCGAGCATATGTCTGATTCTGGCAGCGTTCTCGCCAAGCTTGACCGCCACGCTTGGGCTGCTCTTGGTGCGGTCGGCGCTGTCGCAGATGGACGTGCCGACGCGAACCTCCTACGTAATGGCGGTGGTGACGCCGCCGGAACGCACCGCGGCGGCCAGTGTCACCGCCGTTCCGCGCAGCCTGGCCTCGTCGATAAGCCCTTTGTTTGCCGGGGTGCTACTCACCTTTCCGTTCACGGGATTGCCTCTTGTGTTCTGCGGAACATTGAAGATCGTTTACGACGTGGCGCTTCTCATCTTGTTCAGGCACATTAAGCCACCGGAAGAGAAGCGCGGTCCTGCTCCCACCTAAGTGCCGTCGGGTGCGCCGAAGCGCGGCCGGTCATATAACGAGCCGGGCCTGACCATAGCGGCACTCCGTGACCAGGTCGTCGATCGCTCCGTATTGGGGAAGGCCATGAGCATCGGTTTGATACGAGCAGCAAGGATTGCAGCGCTTATATCGGCCCTGTTCGCCGGCGATGTTGCCTCCGCAAAGGGGCCGTTCGTTCTTGCCTCGGGCCGCCGCGACCCTCGCATCTACGCCATCAGTCTCAACGATGCCTTGAAGCCTGAGAACAACAACACGCCGAATGCCGTGGTGAGCCGATCGCTGGTCAGTCCCCGGCGGCTCGATGGCGCGCTGCTTGGCGATCCCGCCAATATCGTGCTCAGCGATGACCAGAGAACCGCCTATGTCATGAACCATCATGGGTCCGTGGTGAATGCTGAATTTCTTCAGCATGGCGGTCGCGCGAACATATCCATCATGGACGTAAAGAAGATGCTCGCCCGTGAATTTGATAACACGGATGCGGCTATCGAGAAGATTGTCGATGCCGGCTGGTTCGGCGGAGTCGGGCTGATCGTTCTTCCAGACCTCATCATCGCCAGCTCCTCGGAAGGCTGGCTGGGCCAGGATGGCTCCAACCGGATCAGCCTCATCGATCCAAAGACCGGCGGCATGCTCGGACAGATCCAGATGGCGCTCGTCGGTCCGGGAACGCGCCAGCTCAACCCGTCCTGCGCGGCGTTTCCGGTGCCGTTCGTGTCTCCGACGCCGCCGCCGGTGACCTATTCATACCTCGGCCCGTCCCACGCTTTCGGCTGCTGGCCGAACCCGCAATTCATCGCCCTTGGTAAAGGCAGCGACGGCAAGGCTTATCTCTTATCCGGCAATGGCGGCACTGAAGACGTATCGGTGATGGATCTGGAGAAGGCTTTAGCAGGTGCTCCGGTTGTCGAAGTTGCTCCACGCATTCCCGTTCAGGCCGGGCCCTTCGGCATAGCCGCAAGCCCGAATGGCAAGTTCGTAGCGGTGACCGCGCGCCAGAACAACAGGACTGGTGCCGAAGGCAACACCATCTCGATCATCAACGTTGATCGGGCTCGCCAGGGGCTTCCGGGCGCCGAGGACACCTTTGCCGTCGATTCGCTGACCGGACGAATACGCGGGGAGGAGACTGACGACGACGATTGGGTCGAATGACGATGCGCGAAGCGTTACGGAAGCGGGCGCAGCGCGCGCCGAACCGTGTCCGGATAGGAGCTGGTTATGCGGCCCATTGTGGTTCTTTCAGTGCTGGTCGTTTCTATCAGCGTCAACACCTCAGCACGAGCTCAACAAACGAAGGACTGCAAATTATGCCGTGAGTATCAGCAGGCTTGTCTGAAAAATCATACGCGGGATGCTTGCAACAATGAGTTTAACATCTGCATGAAGTATTGCGGGAAGAAATAGCGCGCTCAGGATCGCAAACGCCAGCCAATGTGCACGGGCCCCCCAGCCGGGCAGAGCGAGGTTGTGAGATGCAGGTGAGCCGACGCGGTGTCTTTACGGTTGCGTGCGTGCTTGGCGCCAATGTGACGTTGCGCGCTGCCATTGCACCGGCAGCAGCGGAGCCGGCCGACGAGCGTCCGAAGGAGGGGGACTATCTGGTCGCCGCCGATACCGCGAATCCGGATGCGCTCTCGCCGAGGGACATTGCCGGGCCTCCGGTCATCGCTTGGCCGATGGAGCCGGCGACCAAGCTCATCCGCAACGGTTCCCGGCTCAACAAGGTACTTCTGGTTCGCCTCGATCCTGCAACGCTCGCCGGGGTCACACGTGAGCGTGCAGCCGATGGCGTGGTCGCTTATTCGGCAATCTGCCCGCATGCGGGTTGCGAAGTGAGCGGTTGGATGGACGACCAGAAGATCATCGAATGCACATGTCACAATTCGAAATACAATCCGCTTGAGGGTGCGGCGATCATTGACGCTCCTACCACACGCGCAGCTTGGCGGCGCTGCCACTGAAAATCGTCGATGACAAGCTTGTCGTGGCGAAGCCATTTGTCGAGCGCCTCGGGATTGCGCCGGCCTGACGTGCCTTTCGCGCCGGCGCTCCGCCGAGTTTTGTTCAACGTGATTGCCGGCTTGCCCGGCACCCCGGCCCTTCACTACCCTTCCCGGATTGCGGTATCGCGTCACACCTTCTTGTCTTGCTGAGGCGGACCTTCTGTGGCATTAAGCGTCTTACGGGGCTGTCCGCGATTGCCCCGTGAGGCTGCGGCCCAAACATCGCGTCCCAAACAATATGGGGACGCTATGGAGCCGATCCGCTCGCTAACCCTAAAACATGTTGGATACGTAGCTCTGCCGGACCACCAGGCATCCGGGGGCTTCGACCACGCCGCAGTGCATGCGGCCACTGGCCACGTTTACGTTGCCCATACCGCTAACGATGCCGTGGATGTGTTCGACCCCGCATTGCAAAGGTTCTTGTATTCGATTCCTCATCTGCCAGGCGTCGCCGGCGTGCTGGTGAGCAACGAGGCGCAGCTCATCATCACTTCCAATCGGGCCGAAAACACGATTGGCCTCTTTCCTCCTGGTCACGCACCCCAGGTATCAAAGATAGCTGTCGGTGTGCGACCTAATGGCCTCGCCTTTGATCATATCCGGAGGCAAATCCTCGTCGCCAATGTGGGGGACCCGGCCACACCGCGCTCGCACACGCTCACCATCGTCGCTGTCGATGAGCGGACCGCGCGAGCCGAAATCCCCGTGCCCGGCCGGACACGCTGGGCGGTGTTCGACCCCGAGGCGGAGGTATTTTATGTGAACATTGCCGAGCCCGCCGAGATTGTGGTGGTCGACGCGCGGCAGCCTCGAAGCATAACACGCACCTTCGCTATCCCGTCGGTTGGCCCGCACGGGCTCGATCTGGATCTCGACACTCGTCGCCTGTTCTGCGCCTGCGACTCGGGGGAATTGATCACGCTCGATGCGCGCTCCGGGAAGGTCCTGCAACGAACACTCCTGAGCGGCTCCCCGGATGTCGTGTTTTTCGATCGCATACGCAAACGGCTCTATGTCGCCGTAGGCGACCCCGGCACCATCGACATATTCGACACGGAAACTATGGGAAAAGTCGAGAGTATCGCAACTGAAACCGGTGCGCACACTTTCGCGCTCGCCCCCGCCGGCGACCGGATCTATGCGTTTCTACCCAAGAGCCACCGGGCCGCAATCTATCAAGTTGCTCACGCTTAAAACGCGCGGCCGGGGGTTAAGCAGGCGGTGAGCGTGCGCATTTGCGGCGGTGCCGGTACCCGGCCTGCTGCTCGAGGAACTTCGAATCAGCTTAAGTGCAGAAGGAGGTTGAGCATGAAATGGGTGACACGTGAAAAAGTGAAGGTAGACCGGGTCGCTTGTCCCTGGCTGATCCTTAAGTTCATCGATCGGCAGGCGGAGTTCCTGTTCGTGCCTGCCGAGCAGGTGATGGAGGTCGCCGAACGCCAAGGGGCAACACCTTATGACGTGAAGGGTGTCGAGTTCGGACATCACGGCAAAGAATGCTCTTTCGATGCGCTCGTGAAAAAGCACGGCCTCACAAGTGATCCGGCCATCGTCCTGTTAGCAAAGATCGTCAACGGCGCTGATACCGACAACACGTTGTGGAATCAGCCTGAGGCCGCCGGGTTGAACGCGATCGCCGAAGGATTTCGGCATCTTGGGTTCAAGGACGATCACGAGCTGATCGCAGCGGAGTTCATCGTTTACGATGCCCTCTACGGATACTGTCAGGAGATGGTGCGCCGCGGCAAGCCTGACGGACAGTTTCGCTAACCCGACATCGCTGCGCGCGAGGAGAGCCGCATTATGAACGCACAAACGGTGACTTCTACATCGTCTCGGCCATTTGCAGCGCCCACAACCGTGATGGTGCGGCCCCTCTTGCTTAAGCCGCAATGGATGAAAGGGCTTTCTGAGCGACTGCTCGTCAGCCATTACGAAAACAACTACTTGGCGGCGCGACGGTCCCGTTGGATACCTCTAGCTACGAGGGCGCGACATAAGGTATTGCAAACCTTTGGCCGCTCACGCCAACTTTAGCATAGGCGCGCAACGTTTTAGGCGACGCGCGTCTTCCGCCGCCTCGGCCAAGAGCCAATCCCGGAACGTTGCGATTTTGGGCACGCTCGACGTCACCTTTGGACATACGATCCAATACGTGTTGGGCATTCTCAGGGAAACATCGATTGGCCTAACGAGGCGTCCATTGATGAGATCCCAAGCAGCGAGTGCGGTACGTGCAAGCGCGATGCCCTGGCCATCGACGGCAGCGTCTATCAACATACTCGCGCTGTTAAGGGTCGGACCGTGCGGCACGGCATCGGCGATGCCAGCAGCTTCAAACCATCGGGTCCAGGTCTTCCAGTCGTCGAGCCGCAGCAGCGGAAATTTCAGCAAATCCGATGCCGTCGTGATGCGGTTGCGTCTCGAGAGCACCTTGGGGCTACAAACTGGAAAAAGTTGCTCTGAGCAGAGGCGTACGACCTCAAGCCCCGGCCACTTGCCGTCACCATGACGCACGGCAATATCGACGTCCTCGCGTGCAAAGTCGACGTGATGCGCGGTCGCTGAAACGCGGAGATCAATGTCCGGATGGCTTTGTGCAAACCGGCCGAGTCTGTGTACCAGCCATTTCGCGGCAAAATCCGGGGATATGCTGATCGTCAAAACGCCCGAGCGCTGTCGCTGGACGAGGCGCTCGGTGCCCACCGCAATCCGGTCCAGCGCGTCACGCGCCACTGCGAGATATTCACGACCAGCTTCGGTAATAACGAGCCGCTGGCGCTCACGACTGAAAAGCTTAATCCCGAGCGTGGCCTCCAATGCCTTGACCTGCTGGCTCACGGCCCCTTGCGTGACACACAGCTCTTCAGCGGCGCGCGTGATGCTCTCGCTCCGCGCCGCAGCCTCGAAAGCCTTAAGGGCATTCAGCGGCGGTAGACGGCGCAGCATCGTTCGATCTTCATAAACAAACCTAATCAAGCATAGAGGAGCGACGCTTCGCTGGCTAGACTTCTCTAGCACTGCACTTGATGCCTCCAATTCAAGGCGTGTGAACGCAACCCAACAAGCTCGCGCCGCTCATAGTTGTTCATAATTTCTAATGATAGCCGTAGAAATGATGCATTGCAGTCATCGGCTCAACGACGATATTCGGGGCAGCTTCAAACGTGACGTGCAATCGTGCCTCCATCACTGCCCCGTCAGCTCCCTTTGAGGGCGATCATCCGGTGGCGCTTCAGGGGCCCGCTCGGAGGAAGGGCCATGAGCAACGGAAATGCCGCACATGCGCGCTCAGTGGCCTCGCCGATCGCAGCCGGTCCTCGACCGATGGCGGATGCAGTCGCCGCGCGAACCCGACTGTTACTCGAAGGGCCGGTTCTCTCGACCCTGCTGCGGCTCGCGGCGCCGAACATTTTGAACCTGATGGCGATCGCCGGCATGATTACGTTCGACGGACTCTTTCTTGGTCGTCTCGGCCCGGACGTTCTCGCCGGTGCCTCGCTTGCCTTTCCGTTTGTGATGTTGATGCAGCATACGGCGGCAAGCGGCATGGGTGGCGGGGTATCCTCGGCGATTGCCCGCGCGCTGGGGGCCGGTAAACGCGACGTTGCTGACGCCCTTGCCTTTCACACCTTTGCGTTGGCCCTCGCCCTCGCGTCGGTATTCTCGACGGTGCTGTTGATTGGCGCGCCATTCTTCTTTCAATTGATGGGTGGGCATGGCGCGGCTTTGTCCGCTGCCCTTGCCTACGCAAACATTGCCTTCAGTGGCGCAGTGTCCATCTGCATGCTGAACTTACTCGGCAGCGCGGTGCGTGGCACCGGCAATATGGGCCTACCCGCCGCCGTCATTGTTGGCAGCGTGGTGGCGCACGTTCTCATCTCGCCAGTGCTGATTTTCGGATGGGACCCGATTCCGCCGCTTGGACCCGCTGGCGCTGGCTGGGGCCTGATACTGCCGTTCGCTGCCGGCAGTCTCGTGCTGCTCGCCCGCCTGCGTTCTCCTCGCTCGCTCGTCACTTTGAGGTTCCGCGGCGTCCCCCTTCAGTGGCATCTATTTGCGGAAATCCTCAAGGTGGGCGTGCCGGGATTAATCAATGTGAGCATCACCAATCTGTCAGTCGTGTTGCTGACCGGACTTGCCGGTCATCTCGGGAAAGAAGCAGCGATCGCATACGCGATGGGCGCGCGCCTCGAATATATTCTTATCCCGCTGGCATTCGGCTTTGGCACCGCGATCGTTGCGATGGTCGGCACCAACTGGGGTGCCAAACAGTACGAACGTGCCTATCAAATCGCATGGACGGGCGGGGGGACTGTTGCGGCTGCATGTGCCTCGATCGGATTGGTCGTTGCGCTTTTTCCGAGCTTATGGATGGGCCTCTTCACCGCTGAAGACGAGGTCATCCGTGTTGGCACTTTATATCTCAGAATCGCCGGACCAGTTTACGGCCTCTACGGCCTTGGGATGGGCCTCTATTTTGCAACTCAAGGGTTCGGAAGCGTCATCTGGACTGTGTCGGCCAACGCCGTCCGCCTGTTCGTAGGCGCCGGTTGCGCACTCATCGCCATCCATTGGCTCGGCCTTGGCGCGATGGGATTCTTCGTCGCCATCGCCGGCGCATTCTGTGCGTACGCGGCGCTGGCATCTGCCGCGGTACTCAGGGCGAAGAAGGTCGTCGCTCGGCGGAATTGACTGTCATGGATCAAACCCAAGGAGAACCATCAATGTATCGATCATGCATGTCGGTGTTTTTGACAGGGATTATTGGCCTCGTCAGTGTCCCGCAAGCTCTTGGCCAGCAGGAATGCAGGCCTATCCTGGCATTCAAAGAGGTCAAATTTTCGGAAATGCGACCACCTACACTGGAACGAAAATGGACCGCAATCATATCCGTCGATGCATCCCGATGCGCGGCAAATTCCACAGGATACTTCGAGATCGTTTTCCTGCGGCTAAAGGAAGTCGGACCCGAGATCGAGTTCCGAGAGCGGTTCACATGGCTGTCGCCTTCTGTGAAGGTTGAAGTAGGTTTTTCGGCTGACGAAGCGGTAGAGCGATATCGGATTGACAACGTCTCATCATGTCCTTGTGATCATTAGGAACTATGGGAACCTAATTCGCGACCGAAGAAAAACGATAGCTCTATACGATTTAATCCTCAGTTGAAACCCAAGCCATGGTCAGGTAAAGGCCTGCAAGCAGTGTCGAGGGACTCGTTGAGTCTGGATGAAACGTATTCGACCTCACGTCCTCGTTCCGAAGTTCGTTACACCCGTTAGACTGTTGCACACTAGGTCCTCCGAATGGCTTGGCCACGCAATCGGTCTTCGGGGCGTGACGCAAAACTTCCGAATCGATACACTTGCTGCTTCTATTCGCGCCAGCGCCGTCACCGCACCGCTTTGACCTCTCATGACTACTCGGGCCATCCTCTACGCCCTCTTATCCGCGGTGCTGTTCGGCATTTCGACACCGGCGGCGAAAGCGCTTCTTGGCTCGACCGATCCCACGGTCCTCGCGGGGCTGCTGTATTGTGGCGCGGGAG
>Ga0209060_10003657_pt1 | contig 12662 bp, 11 predicted proteins | sample Coa_R1_8_FD_187155 | JGI IMG/M metagenome (GOLD analysis project Ga0209060, IMG submission 187155) | Surface soil microbial communities from Centralia Pennsylvania, which are recovering from an underground coalmine fire - Coalmine... | ecosystem: Environmental > Terrestrial > Soil >...
CGTCCGAGCGCGCGGGTGACCCCGGCCGGCAGCAGGCTCTTGCCCTGCATCAGTGCACGCACCGCCCCGGCGTCGATGGCGATCGCGCCCGCCGGCTTCAAGGTGCCGGCAATCCATTGCTTGCGCGTCGCCAGCGGGGTCGAGGAGGGCAGGAACCAGGTGCAACGCTCGCCCGCCTCGATGCGCTTCAAGGGATGCTGATAGGCGCCCTTGGCGATGCACAAGTGACAGCCCGCCGCGACCGCGATCTTCGCCGCCGCGAGCTTGGTCTGCATGCCGCCGGAGCCCATCTCGCTGCCCACCCCGCCGGCCATCGCCTCGATCTCGGGGGTGATATTGAGCACCCGTGGGATGAACTGCGCGTCGGGGTCCTCGGCCGGATTGGCGGTGTAAAGACCGTCAATGTCCGAGAGCAGCACCAGGCAGTCGGCTCCGACCATCTGCGCGACCCGTGCCGCCAGGCGATCGTTGTCCCCGTAACGGATCTCGGCGGTGGCGACGGTGTCGTTCTCGTTGATGACGGGGATGGCCTTGAGGGCAAGGAGCATGTTGATCGTGCCCCGCGCATTGAGGTAGCGGCGGCGCTGCTCAGTGTCACCGAGCGTGAGCAGGATCTGGGCCACCGTGATCTCGTGCGTATCGAGAAGCTCCTTGTAGGCGTGGGCGAGGCGGATCTGTCCTACGGCCGCCGCGGCCTGGCTTTCCTCGAGCTTGAGCTTGCTCGATGCGAGCGCAAGGTGCCGGCGGCCGAGCGCAATCGCGCCCGAGGAGACGATGATCACTTCCTGTCCGCGGCGGTGCAGGTGCGCCACGTCGCTCGCGAAGCTCTCGAGCCAGTGCCGGTTGAGGCGACCCTTCTCGGCATCGACCAGCAAGGAGGAGCCCACCTTGACGATGACGCGCCTGGCTTCGGTCAAGCGGCGAGCGGCTTCTTTGCGGTCGGCCGGATTCATTTCTTTCGCAATATTGCCATTTACTTAGCCGACAGGCCTCCCCTAATATCGGCCTCCCAACCCGGACCGCTTGAAATAAGAAGGACGATCTCCGTGGGCAGAGAGTACGAACCGACCGTCGGGCAGTGGTACGAGGATCTCGAGAACGAGGAGACCTTCCAGGTGCTCAAGGTGGACGAGGACCGCGAGGTCGTGGAGATTCAGCATCTCGATGGCGACATCGAGGAGCTTGATGTCGACGACTGGGCGGAGCTCGACCTGGAGATGACCGAGGAGCCGGAAGGCTGGTCCGGCTCCAAAGCCGAGAAGGACGCCGAAGAAGACGAGGACGAGGACGACGACTGGGACGAGGACGAGGACGACGAGGACGACGACCTCGATGAGGATGAGGACGAGGACAGCGAAGAGTACTGAGGCAAGCGCCCGCCTCCCTGCGTTCTCCCCGCCTCGTGGAGCTTTGACTGCCTGATACGCCCGGCGCGCCCGCGCGCCGGCCTCAGACCCGCTTCAGCCAGCCGTGCTGATCGGGCGACTCGCCCTGCTGAATGGCGACGAGCTTCGCGCGCAGCCGTCGCGTGATCGCTCCCACCTCGCCGGATCCGACCTTGTGCTCGGTGCCCCGATGGATGAGGGTCCCAACCCCCGCGAGCACCGCGGCCGTGCCGGCGAGCGCGGCCTCGCCGGCTCGCGCCCACTCGAGCATCTCTGCGATATCGAACACGCGCTCGGTGACGGCGAAGCCCTCATCTCGGGCGAGCGTCAGCAGCGAATCGCGCGTCACGCCGTGCAGGAATGTCGAGTCGAGCCCGCGGGTGAGGAGTGCGCCTTCGCGCATCAGCAGGAAATTGGCGGCACCGGTCTCCTGCACCTCGCCCCCCGGACAGAACAGCACCTGATCGACCTGATAACGGGTGCGCGCCGCAAGCGTCGGGCCCAGGGCTGCGGCGTAGTTGCCTCCCGTCTTGACGGCGCCCATGTGCGCGGCGGTGCGCGTATTCACATCGTCGACGAGGATGCGCAACGGCTTCATCCCACCCGCGAAGTAGTCCCACACCGGGCTTGCGAGCACGAGCAGCAGCGCCTCGCTGGTGGGAGTCGCCGCCGCACCGATGTTCGCCGTGGTGCCAAACAGGATCGGCCGCAGGTAGAGCGCGCCCGGGGCCTCCGGCACGGCCTCGCGGCAGCGATCGATCACGCTGCGGACCATCTCGGCGAGCTGCGCGGCATCGGGCTCCGGAAGCACGAGCGCGCGGGCGCTCTGGCGCATGCGCTCGATGTGCCGATCCATGCGAAAGACATGCACCGAGCCGTCGGCGCGGCGAAAGGCCTTGAAGCCCTCGAAACAGCTGCTGCCGTAGTGGAGCACGTGCGCGGCGGGTGAGAGCTCGATCGATCCCACCGGCTTGAGCTCGAAGCTGCCCCAGCGACCGTCGCGATAGGCGGCGACCGCCATGTGGGTGGTGAGCACCGAGCCGAAAGCCGGTCGCTGCGGCTCGCTCGGCGTCGAGCTTGAGGGGGAGCGCTGGGCTTGTGCAGTCATGAGGACACCTTGAAGCCTGGGTGAGTGGTCGTTGCGAGCCGCGTCAGGGAATGAACATCGTCGCGGGCAGCTCGAGATGCTCCTTGAGGAGCTGGATCATGGCCGCGGCATCATAGCCGTCCACGAAGCGATGATCGAATGAGGAGGACAGGTTCATCATCCGGCGCACCACGATGGCGCCGTCGCGCACCACCGGCCGCTCCACCGCCTTGTTGATGCCGATGATCGCAACCTCGGGAAGGTTGATCACCGGGGTCGAGACGATGCCGCCGAGCTTGCCGAGGCTGGTCACCGTGATGGTCGAGCCCGAGAGCTCCTCACGCGTGGACTTGTTGGTACGCGCGCGCTCGGAAACGGCGGCAATCTCGCGAGCCAGCTCATGCAACGTCAGGGCCTGGGCATTGCGCACGACGGGGACCTTGAGACCGTCCGGTGTCTGGGTCGCGATGCCCACGTGCACCGGGCGGTGACGGATCAGCACGCCGCGGGTGGCATCGTAGGTGGCATTGCACTGGGGGAAGGACTCGAGCGCGCGCGTGAGGGCGATGACGATGAAGGGTAAGTAGGTCAGAGCCGGCCTCGCCGCCGCCACAGCCCCGGCGCTGGGCGCAACTTTCGAGAGCGAGGCGTTCAGATGCAGGCGCAAGGTCTCGAGCTCGGTGACGTCGACCTCTTCGACGTAAGCGAAATGCGGGATGGTGCGCTTCGCCTCGGTCATGCGCTCGGCGATCACCCGCCGCAAGCCGATCACCTTCACCTCGGTCCGATCGGCGCTCCCGGTGCCTTCGACCGGCGGCACGGCGCCCGCAACGCGCGAGGCGACCTGCGCCGCCTCCGCACGCGGCCCGGTGCCGACGGCACCCACGGCCACCGCCCCGCCGCCCGCGCCCGTACCCGTACCCGTACCCGTACCCGTGCCTATGCCCGTGCCGGCGGCGGCCAGGTCGGCCGTCACGATGCGTCCCCCCGGGCCGCTGCCCCTGAGCTGCGCGAGGTCGATGCCTGCCTCGCGCGCCCGGCGCCGATTCGCGGGCGAGGTCATGACGCGGCCCGACGCCGCCGGCGCGCTCGTCCCCCGCGAAGCGGCGGCCTGAGGCGAAGCGGGAGCCTGGGGCGAAGCGGGCACGTGGGCCGAGGTGGGCGCGCGGGGCGAGGGGGCCGCCGCAGCTGCGGAGGATAGGCCTCGTGCGCCGGGGGCTGGATGCGGTTGGCTTCGAGCAGTTTCCACGCCAGAGCCCGTCTCGAACACGATCAGCGGCGAGCCCACCGCCACCTTGTCGCCGGGTTGACCGCTGATCGATACCACCCGCCCGCTCACCGGGCTCGGCACCTCCACGGCCGCCTTGTCGGTCATCACCTCGACGATGACGTCGTCCTCCTTGACCTGGGCCCCCGGCTGGGTTCGCCAGGCGACGATCTCGGCCTCGACCGTCCCTTCCCCGAGATCCGGCATCTTGAAGACGACCTGACTCATGCACTCTCCAGCACGGCGCGGATCGCGAGGGCGATGCGTCGCTGTCCGGGAAAATACTCCCACTCGAAGGCATGCGGGTAGGGTGTGTCCCAGCCGGCGACACGCTGGATCGGTGCCTCCAGATCCCAGAAGCACTCCTCCTGCACGATGGAGAGGAGCTCGGCGCCGAACCCCGAGAAACGTGTCGCCTCGTGCGCGACGATGCAGCGGCCGGTTTTCCGGACCGAAGTGCACAGCGTGTCGGAATCGAGCGGCACGAGCGAGCGCACGTCGATGATCTCGGCATCGACCTTCATCGCCTCGGCTGCCGCAACCGCAACGTGCACCATCGTGCCGTAGGTGATGAGGGTGAGCTGCGAGCCGGGCCGCACGATCTCGGCGAGCCCGAGCGGCACACGATAATAGCCTTCCTCGACCTGGCCCTTCGGATGCGTGCTCCAGGGGATCGCGGGCTTGTGCGGATCGCCGTCGAAGGGTCCGTTGTAGAGACGCTTCGGCTCGAAAAATACCACTGGATCATCGTCCTCGATCGAGGTGATGAGCAGTCCCTTGGCATCGAATGGGTTCGAGGGCATCACCACCTTCAGGCCGCTCACGTGCGTGAAGATGCCCTCGGGGCTCTGCGAATGGGTCTGTCCGCCGCGGATCCCGCCACCGCAGGGCGTACGAATGGTGATCGGCGCGTGGAACTCACCGGCGCTGCGATAGCGGATGCGCGCGAGCTCGCTCACGATCTGATCAAATCCGGGATAGATGTAATCGGCAAACTGGATCTCGGCGACGGGCCGCAGGCCGTTGACGCCCATGCCGATCGCCGTGGCGACGATGCCGCCCTCGGCGATCGGCGTATCGAGGACGCGATGCTCGCCGTACTTGCGCTGCAGCCCCTCGGTGGCGCGAAACACGCCGCCGAAGTAACCGATGTCCTCCCCCATGAGCACCACCGAAGGATCGCGACCCAGCATGATGTCCATCGCCGAGTTGAGCGCCTGCACCATGTTCATGGAGGCCATGGCATCTCCTTCTCCTCGCGCATGAGCGCGCGCTGGCGCTCGAGGTGCCTGGGCATCTCCTTGAACACGTCCTCGAACATCAGGTCCGAATCGAGCTTCGGCCCGTCGGTGAGCGTGCCGTGGGTGACGGCCTCCTGCCAGCTCGAGACGACGAGCGCCTCGAGCTCGCTCACGAGCGCTTGATGCCGCTCCTCCGACCACTCGCCGAGCGCGATGAGATGGCGCTTCAGCCGATCGATCGGGTCACCCAGCGGCCAGTGCTCGTAATCGTCCTTGGCGCGATAACGCGAGGGATCGTCGCTGGTCGAGTGCGCGGCCGCGCGATAGGTGACGAGCTCTATCAGCGTCGGCCCGGTGCCGGTGCGGGCGCGCTGCGCCGCCCATTGCGTGACGGCGTACACGGCGAGAAAGTCGTTGCCGTCCACGCGGATCCCGGGAACGCCGTAACCCGGGCCGCGGGCTGCGAAAGAGCGCTGCTCCCCGCCCGCATAGCCCTGGAACGTCGATATCGCCCATTGATTGTTGACGATGTTCAGGATCACGGGTGCCTGGTAAACCGAGGCGAACAGCAGCGCATGGTGAAAATCCGCCTCGGCGCTGCTCCCCTCGCCGATCCAGCTCGCGGCGAGATGGTCCTCGCCCTTGATCGCCGCCGCCATCGCCCAGCCCACGGCTTGCGGGAACTGCGTGGCGAGATTGCCGGAGATGGAAAAGAGATTGTGCGGGACCGAGTGGTACATGACGGGCAGCTGACGGCCCTTGCACATGTCGCGCGTGTTGGAGAGCACCTGACACATGAGATCGACGAGGGCGATGCCGCGGGCGATGTGCAATCCCTGATTGCGGTACGACGGAAACAGCATGTCGCCGGGGCTCAGGGCCATGCACTGCGCAACCGACACCGCCTCCTCGCCGAGCGAGCGGATGTAAAAGGAGATCTTTCCCGCGCGCTGCATGCGCTGCATGCGATCGTCGTACAGGCGCGTCAGAACCATGTGCCGCAACCCCACCTGCAGCTCCTCGGGATCGAGATGCGGATTCCACGGCCCCACCGCGAGGGCGGCATCGTCGAGAACGCGCACGAGCTCGACCGAGAGCTCCTCGATGTCGCGGGCGCGGGCGGCGACCTCGGGGCGCGGCACGGCGCCCGCCTCCGAGAGTGCGACGTAGCTGAAGTCCGGCCGCTGCCCGGGTCGCGCGGGCGTACGGGGGACATGCAGTCGGGAGCGTCGGTTCATCCGCCTAAGTTACGTCCGGCTCGGAGCCGCTGTTGTAAATAATGAGCATGGGCCGGATACTACGGTTTGTTCATTCCGAAATTCGGATATAAATGGAACGAGCACTCCATTCAAGCATCGACCGTCTCGACCTCAAGCTCCTCGACGTGCTGCAGCGGCACGGCGCCGCCTCGGTCGCGGAGGTGGCCGCACAGACCCGCATCTCCACCACCACTTGCTGGCGTCGCATCCAGCAGCTCGAGCAGAGCGGCGTGATCAAGGGACGCGTAGCGCTCCTCGATCGCAACGCGCTCGGACTCGACGTGACGATCTTCGCGCACGTGAAGCTCGAGACCACGGGGCGCGACGCCATTGCCGACTTCGAGGCGGCCATCCGCGAGCGCACCGAGGTGCTCGAGTGCTACACCCTCACCGGTGAGTGGGACTTCCTGCTCAAGATCGTCACCAAGAACATGAAGGCCTACGAGGCCTTCTATCTCGATTATCTGTCGCGCATCCCCTGCGTGCGCGCCGTCAACTCCTCGGTCGCGGTCACCGTGATCAAGGAATCGACGGTGCTGCCGCTGGCGTTGTAGGCGGAGGTCGCTCGAAGGCCCTCAATGGCGCCGCTGTGCAAAGCGGCGGATGCGCACACACGCCTCGCGCAGCGTCGCCTCGTCGGTCGCGAAACACAGCCGCACGAAATCCGCGGTGTCGCGCCCGAAGGCGCCGCCGTCGAGGATCGACACGCGCTCCTCGCGATACAGCTCGCTCATGAACTCGTGGCCGGACAGGCCGCAGCCGCGCACGTCGATGAGCATGAACATCCCCGCCTCGGGCGCGAGGCAGCGGATCTGCGGCACACCCGCAAGCGCGGCGAGCACGAAGTCGCGGCGCCTGGCGCAAAAATCGCGCGTCTGCTGCTCCGCCTTCGCGGCCATGCCGACGGCCGTGAGCGCCGCTTCCTGGATGAACCCGGGGAGGCCGTAGAGCATCGCCAGCCCGAGCCCCTCGACATGCTCGATGAGCTCCTTGGGTCCGACCATCCAGCCAGCGCGCCAGCCCGGCATCGCATGCGTCTTCGACAGGCTCGCCACCGTGACGGTCTGCTCGGGAAGTCGTGCGGCGAGGCTCGGCACGCGCCCGCCCGGTGCGAGACCCGCGTAGACCTCATCCGTCACCACCCACAGAGAGTGGCGACGCGCCAGCTCGCCGATCACCGCGAGCTCCTCCTCGTGGACGATGACACCGCTCGGATTGTTCGGCGTCGCGAAGAAGATGGCGCGGGTGCGTGGTGAGATCGCCGACTCGAGGCCGGCGAGATCGACCCGAAAGCCCGACTCCGCCGGTGCACGCACCCGTACCATGCGCGCGCCCGTCACCTGCAGGGTCGCGGGATAGGTGGGATAGAGCGGCTCGAGCGCGATCACCTCATCGCCCGGACCTGCAAGGCACATCGAGGCGCTGAACAGGGCGTTCTGTGCGCCCGAGCAGAACATCACGTTTGCGGCCTCCGCATTCTGCCCGCTGCGCTCGCGGTGCCTTTGCGCGATCGCCTCGCGCAGCCGCTCGCGCCCGGCGATGGGCGTGTAATGCGTATCACCCGACTCGAGGCACTCGATGGCGCGATCGACGACCGGCCGAGGTGTGTCGATGTCGGGATCGCCGATCGAGAGGATGACGACGTCCTCGCCCCGCTCCTTCGCCGCGCTCGCCGCATAGTGGGTGTTCCAGGCATCGGCGCCCTCGCCGGCGACCCGTTCCACCAGAGTGGAATATTTCATCGCGAACCTTGCATGTGAGATGAGGCGGCCGTGGCGGAAGCCCGTCCGCCGGCGCGCAGCCGCTCGAGAACGGCCGGCGAAGGATTGCCGCCGCAGATCAGCACGACGACTTTGCGCCCCGCATAGCGCGCGGCCTCCTTGAAGTAGGCCGCAAGCGCAACGCCGCCGGCGCCCTCCATCGACCAGCCCTGGGCCTCGCCGTAGCGCATCGCCTCGAGGATCTCCTCCTCACTCACGAGCACCGCATGATGCATCACCTCGCGCGCGAGCTCGAAGGTGATCGAGCCCGACTCGACCCCTCCCGCCGTGCTCTCGCTCAAGGTCGGCCGCTCCGCTGCATCGATGATCCGGCCCGCCTTCAGGCACTCGTAGAGCACCGCCGAGTTCTCCGGCCAGCAGCCGATCACCTCGACGCGCGGCCGCCGCTCGCGAAGCCACGAGCCGATGCCGCTCATGAGGCCCCCGCCGCCGGTCGCGATGAAGATCGCCTCGAGATCGGGCAGCTGCCGCTCGAGCTCGAGCGCGATCGTGCCCTGGCCGGCGACGACATGCGCATCGTTGTAGGGCGACACGTAGGTACGCCCCGATTCGCGCGCGGCGGCGCGCGCGGCCAGCTCCGCCGCCAGCGGATCGTCACCGACCAGGCGAATGCGGGCACCGTGCTCCCTGATCTTGTCGCGCTTCGCGGGGCTCACCTGGGCACTCAGAAAAACCTCCGCATCGATGCCGAGGAAATGCGCGGCCGTCGCGACGCCGAGTCCGTGATTGCCGGTCGAGGAAGTGATCACCCCGGCCGCGGCTCGGGCCGGCTCGAGGCTCATCAGCTTGTTGGTGGCGCCGCGCAGCTTGAAGGAGCCGCTGCGCTGGAGCTGCTCGAGCTTCGCGAAGCCGAGCGGGGAGCCCGCGGCGCGCGTATCGGCCGGCAGCCGCACCAAGGGCGTCTCCTGCACGAGGGAGTACACCCGCTTCGATGCCTCCTCGATGAGGGGCACCACGTCCTTTGCCCGCATAACGCTCCTCGGTCCACTCTGCACGCATCGCGCGGCACACACCCCTCGGGAGCGCGCGCCAGGCTTTCGCCCTTTGCTATTATGGCCTCGGATCTGAACAACCGAAAGTGTTGAACATGCGATCAACAAAGGGGATGTCATGCGCGCGACGATGTTGAGGATCACGGTGTGCTGTGCGGCCATGCTCGGAATGCCGGCGCTCGCCGCGGAGCACCTGGTGGTGGTCGAGCGACCGGTGGGAGAGGTCAGCCTGCCGCTCGGGGGCAAGGAGGACGCCGTCGGCAACATGCTCGTGTTCGCGAACAAGGTCTACGATGCGGCCAACAAGGTGCTGCTCGGCAGCGATCAGGGCTTCTGCGTGCGCACCGTCGTCGGCAAGTCCTGGGAATGCGTGCTGACCTATGTGACCAAGGACGGCCAGATCACCGCGGAGGGTCCATACCTCGACAGCGGCGACTCGACGTGGTCGGTCACCGGAGGCACCGGCAAGTGGGTCGGCGCGCGCGGCACGATGAAGCTGCACGGCGTCGATGCGAAGCCGACGGCGATCGTCTTCACCTACGAGCTCATCTGATGGCCTACGGAGCCGAGCACGCCGCCCGCGCCCGTCGGGATTTTCCCGCGCTGAGCCCTGCGCGCCCGGGCGGCGAGCTCGTCTTCCTCGACGGTCCGGGCGGCAGCCAGGTGCCACAGGCCGTGATCGATACGATCGTCGATTTCTACTCGACCTGTAACGTCAATACGCACGGGCAGTTCGCCCCCTCGCGCGAGGTCGACCGCCGCATGCAGGCGGCGCGCGCCGCGCTGGCTGCCTTCCTCGGCGCGGCGCACGCGGAGTGTATCTCGTTCGGGCAGAACATGACGACGCTCAACTTCTCGCTGGCCAACGCCATCGGGCGCACCTTGAAGGCGGGTGATGAGGTGCTCATCACGCAGCTCGATCACGAGGCGAACCGCGGCCCCTGGCTGGGCTTGCGCGAGCGCGGCATCCTCGTCGAGGAGGCGCGTCTCTCGGCCGCAGGGGTGCTCGATGAGGAGGACCTCGGGCGCAAGATCACCGCCCGCACCCGGGTGCTCGCGATCGGCGCATCCTCCAATGCGCTCGGCACGGTCAACGACCTCGCGCTCGCGCGCCGTCTCACCCACGCGGTCGGCGCGCTGCTCATCGTCGATGCCGTGCACTACGCGCCGCACTTTCCGATCGACGTGCAGGTGCTCGATCCGGATTTCCTGCTGTGCTCCGGATACAAGTTCTATGGTCCGCACGTCGGCGTGCTCTACTCGAAGCCCGGGGCGCTCGATCGCCTGCCGACCGACCGCTTGAGCGTGCAGGACCCGACCGCCCCGTACCGCATCGAGACGGGGACGCTCAATCACGCGGCGATCGATGGGCTGCGCGCGGCGGTCGAGTACATCGCCGGCTGGGGCACGGGAGCCTCGCTTCGCGCGCGCATCGTCGATGCGATGTCCGCGATCAGCGCCTATGAGCACCGCCTGGCCGCCTCCTATCATGCCCGGGTGCAGCGTATCCCGGGGGTGCGGGTCCACGGTCCCGATTTCTCGAGTCGCGCACGCGCTCCGACGGTCTCGATCACCCTCGCGCGCCACAGCGCGGCCGAGGCGGCGATCGCGCTCGCCGCCGACGGCGTGTGCGTCTGGGACGGCAACTTCTACGCGGCGCGCGCGGTCGAGGTGCTCGGCCTCGCCGAGCGCGGTGGGCTGCTGCGCGCCGGGATGTCGATGTATTCCACCGAGGAGGACGTCGCGCGGCTCCTGCGGGGGATCGAGCGGCTCAGCGCCGCCGCTGCCTGAATCGAGCCGCGCGACGGTTCCGGGTCGCGAAAGCATCGAGCCCGGGCGCACTGCTGCTGTGCGGATTTCATGCCGGCGCGAGTTCATGGTGAAATAGCGCCGTGGACAATCCGATGCACACCGACGGGTTCGAGTTCGTTGAGTACGCGGCGCCCGATCCTGAAACGCTGCGGCGCCTGTTCGAGCGCATGGGGCTGCCGGCCGTGGCTCGACACCGCTCCAAGGACGTGACGCTGCACCGTCAGGGCGACATCAACTTCATCGTGAACGCCGAGCGCGACGGCTTCGGACAGCGTTTCGCGCGCGCCCATGGGCCTTGTGCCTGCGCGATGGCGTTTCGCGTGAAGGACGCGCGGTTCGCCTTCGAGCGCGCCCTCAGCCTGGGCGCGAAGCCCGGCCCCGCCACTGCGGGACCGATGGAGCTCAACATTCCCTCGATCGAGGGCATCGGCGGCAGCCTCATCTACCTCGTCGACCGCTACGGGGAGCGCACCATCTACGACGTCGACTTCGTGCCGCTCGAGAGCGGGCGCGCGGCTCCCGCCGTGGGCCTCACGCACATCGATCACCTGACGCACAACGTGCGCCGCGGGCACATGAACGTGTGGGCCGAATTCTACGAGCGCCTGTTCAACTTCCGCGAGATCCGCTATTTCAACATCGAGGGGCAGGAAACCGGTCTCTTCTCCCGGGCCCTCACCTCGCCGTGCGGAAAGATCCGCATTCCGATCAACGAAAGCCAGGACGACAAGAGCCAGATCGAGGAATACCTGAGCGAATATCGCGGTGAGGGCATCCAGCACATCGCGCTCGGCACCGAGGACATCTACCGCACGGTCGATGCGTTGCGCTCACGCGCCATCGAATTCCAGGAGACCCCGGCGAGCTACTACGAAGGGGTCGATGCGCGCGTCGGCGGGCACCGCGAGCCCCTCGCGGAGCTCGAGCGGCGCGGCATCCTCATCGATGGCAGTCTCGAGAGCGGCATCCTGCTGCAGATCTTCACCAAGAACGCGATCGGACCGATCTTCTTCGAGCTCATCCAGCGAAAGGGCAACGAGGGTTTCGGCGAGGGCAACTTCAAGGCTCTGTTCGAGTCGATCGAGCTCGATCAGAAGCGCCGCGGAGTGATCTGAGAGAGCTCGGCGGTTCGGGGCCGCCCCCTTCGCCGCCTCGTTGTCAAGGGCTGCGCGCCGCGTGCGCTGTTCCGATGGAGTCCGGACCCTGAAATGACACGGGCGTTGCCCCGGTGCCGCAGGGGGGGTCCGGTGCGCGCTTCCGGCCTTGCTTGAACTTCGATTTTCGGGCCGCATCTAACGCGGTACCGGTCGAGTCTCGACCAAAGGGGATTCACAGATGCGTAGGATCACGAAAGGCTCCTGGGCGGCGTGGGTGTTGGGCGTGGCGGTGTTGAGCGCCCCGGCCCTGGCGGCCGATCCGACCGTGGAGCAGATCTACCAGGCAGCGAATTCGGGACAGCTCGATCGCGCGCAGCAGATGATGGATGAGGTGCTCAAGGACCATCCCGACAGCGCCAAGGCCCACTATGTGCAGGCGGAGCTTTACGCCCGCGAGCATCAGGTGAGTCTCGCGCGCCAGGAGCTGGCGCGGGCCGAGCAGCTCAAGCCCGGACTGCCGGACGTCAATCCGCGCTCCGTCGCCGAGCTCAAGTCGCAGCTCGGGCTGACGGCGCGCCCGGTCGAGCGCGCCGACGGCTACCGGCGCGAGCCGCAGGCGCACTTTCCCTGGGGCACGATCGCCATCCTGGCGATCGTGGTTCTGGTGTTCTGGTCGCTGTTCCGACGCCGCAGCACCTATGGAAACTACCCGCCGGGCGGGGCACCGATGGCCGGCCCGGG
>Ga0209060_10003661_pt1 | contig 12649 bp, 9 predicted proteins | sample Coa_R1_8_FD_187155 | JGI IMG/M metagenome (GOLD analysis project Ga0209060, IMG submission 187155) | Surface soil microbial communities from Centralia Pennsylvania, which are recovering from an underground coalmine fire - Coalmine... | ecosystem: Environmental > Terrestrial > Soil > Unclassified...
GCTCTTTGTAATCGAAACTGATCGCGGCTGGAACGAGCGCCGTCTTCGCCGCGTAAAGATTGACCCAGCCTTCGCGGACGGTCGCGGTTGCTTCGAGATAGCGTCCGAGGTGCAGGTAAAGCTCGGCCAGCGCCGTGATGGCATGCCGACTCTCAGGACCTGACAGATCGTGGCGCGCACCCGCGATCGGCTCGGCCATCCCCACAACGCGGTCGAGAATGTCCGCCAAGGGCGGAGCGTGTTTCGCAACATGCTCCTTTGCCTCCCGAGCTGCACTCAGGAGACGAGCAGCAGAGGACTTCGTTATACCCCGGCCAAGGAGCAGATCGCCGGTTCTGAGCGTTTCCAGATCGGCGCCAAATTCACGCAAGCCTTTCCCAAGCACGTCGAGATTGGGACGCTCGCCTTGCTTTCCGCCCTCCGCCCATGCCTTCGCCAGCACTCCGCCAAGGCGCTGAGTAGCCTCGGCCGCGTCTTCGGCACGGCCGGTTTTGAGGAACATTGCCAGCGCCTGTGACCAATCGAGCAACGTTATGAACTCGCTTAGTTCAAGGATCTCTGCTCCAGATTCGGGATGCTGCGGATCGTAGGCTCCATAGAACACGTGAAGATCGGGGGGGTTATCATCGACGGCATGTACAAACGTCGCGACAGCCGCAGCAAAAAACGGTTGGGAGCGAAATCCGTGTGTGATGTCGAGCATCACTGAGCCATCACTACCGCGTAGCTCGTTCTTGATAACTGAGAACTGTTGCCAAAGATCTCCTTGCGTACCGCCGGAAGGAATGCCCTCGAACCGCGGCGCGGGCTGGTTACTGGCGCGCAGAGCATCTCTCAGGCCTTGACCGTGATCCCTTTCCGCATCCTCCGTAGCAAGAACAACGATTTCCGAGGGTCGCAACAGTTCGACCAGAGCGTGACACACATAGGGCGTACTTGAGGCTCGACGTCCCGCGAATTCATATTCGACGGCGTGGTACTTGCCCCGACCGAGAAACGTCACGAGCCGAGCGATTTTCGGCTGCTCCGCCGTACTCATCGCAGCCTCACCTCCCCCCGTTCGACCTCTTCTTCACTTCCATCGGAAAAGCGAATGAGCAGGTGCAGGCCGCGGTCCTCTATGACCCGGGCAACCTCGCTGTAAACAATCGCCTCACGTCCCGACCAGTTCTCAGGATCGCGGGCTCGCGGTGTAGATACTGTTTTCGTCGGCGTCCGGGATCGGCTCTCCTCCTCTTTGGCTTGCTCCTCGATAAACTGCCCGTATCCAACGGCGGTCTTCGCCCCGGCGCCAAGCATTTCCAGCGCCTCTTTCAGAAGATCGGCCGCCCTTTTGCAATCCTCTTGATCTTGCCGGTTCGATCGGTTTCGCGGCAGCACAGCAAAGACAAACATCTGGCCGGGCGCGACGGTAAGGAAGGGGATCGGAGTCGGTGAATGCCAGTCGGCCGGGACAGCGTTCGTCTCACCCTGATGCCAGGGGCCGTAATGCGGCGTCATGACGTCGGCATCCAGAGCGACAGGCTCGGCCGGCAGTGCATCGAGGAACACGACGCTCCCTATGGCTAGGCCTGCCTCAGGCTTGGGACCGAAGATGCGCTTGAGCGTCTCATCCTCGAGGCCCGCCCAGTCACGCGCGTAGGCGCGGACGAGTCCTTTAAGGCTGGAGCCAGCGATATACGGCGTGCCGAGGTCGTGGCGCCAGGCAAAGCCGTTCTCCACCGGATGATTGCGTCCAAGTCCGGTGACGAAGCGCCAAGCGGTCGTCCGCCGAAAACTGCAGCCTGCCTGCGCCTCGACGAGGTCTTCGAGGCGCTTGACGGCTTCCGTCACGAGCGCACCGTCGCCGATCTTCTTTTGCGACTTGCCTGCGCCGATATTGGCGATTTGCGCGATCCAGTCGTGCTTGCCGCTGTCGCCGGCAAAGCCGGTCCAGTCGGCTTTCCAGCGATCACAAAACTTGTCGTACCAGAGTCCAGCATTCCCAGCAGTTGCTGACGCCAGAGTTGCGCTCGCTGCGGCTGCGTACAACGGCCTCTTGCCGCTCAGCGACACGTTTTGATGCGATCCAGATGATCGATTCTGGCTTCGGTCGCGCTGGTCTCGACGGCTTGGACGGAACTGCTGATGAGGCGGGCGCGCCATCATTCTTTCCTCGGCGGATCGAGGAAAGCGTTGGCGAATTTCTTCAGCCAGGTGACATAGGCGATCGCCTCTGTCTGCGCCCACAGGTAGGCATCCTGGTCGCCCACGACGATCCGGCCAAGCAGCCGCTGTGCGGCGTCCAGTTTTGCTTCGTCCGAAACCGATGCAGAGTATTTCGTGTAAGCCTCCGGGCTCAGCAACCATTCCGATACATGCCGTGCAAGCTTGTGATGCGCTTGGTCGCTTGCCGCACGTTCCGTCGCCAGCGCTTGGCCGAGGCCGTTCATCAATATGGCCGCAGGCAATGCCTTGACGTAACTGAGATAGTTGCCTGGCTTGTCCTTCTGGAGCGCCTTGACCTGTCCGAGCGCGTGTTTCGCTCGCTTCTGTTCGAGCGTCTGCACCGTCATGACGCTGCTCCGCCAACGCGGCGAACGGCGAACCAGCCCTGACCCACCGTTTCGTTGCCCCCGGCCTGAAGATAGCGGCGCTCGGCGAGATGAGCCGCGATCTTCGTGGCGGCGCCGTCAACCCGCTCACCTATGACGAAATACATCAGGGTATCGGGTGCCAGCGCCTCTTCGTACCAGAGGCTCTTGCTCGTCTTGCTCCCTTCATCGAGAACATTGCGCGCCTGAACCGGCAGCGCATATTGCGCGAACCAAGCGAACGCCTTGTCCGTCACGATGGCGAGTTGCGTGCCCAGTCGGCCGCGGGCAGCGTCATGCGGAATCAGCGCGCCAATCGCCGCGGCCAGTTCCTCGGGAGGTTTGTTTTCCACTGCAAACAGCCTCTCCTCCAGGAAGAGATCGCCGGTGCCCACCGCCAGCGCTTTGTCATCGGCTGAAGGCGCGACCGGTGGCGGCGCGCCGCCTTTGCCCGCACGCTCCGTATCGCGCCAGAAGCGCTCGATCAGATAGGGGCATGTGAGCCAGGCATAGGGGCTCGTCAGGCTCCGCACCGGCAGGAGCAGGAGCCGCGCATCGGAGATGAGGAGTTGCCCTGCGTTCTCTTGCTGGCCGAAGAGACGGTCCGTGTCGAGGCCGTTGCCGCGCGATGCGTCAAGCAGCGCGCCCTTCATGCTGGAGCCGGGGATGAAAGGATATTGTGTCACCCGCTCGCGGGCGACCGGCAGGTCTATGGCGCCGGCGGACTGACCGGTTCCCGGATGAATATAGGTCTCGGCCAGAAGGCCGATGATCTCCGTCGTCATGTCTCCTCCCCCGCCGGCGTCCAACGCCCGATCAGCACGCGGCCGAAGCCCCAACCGGTCGATCGTCCGATGGCGCGGCCGTGCCATGACTGCACCGCCTCCGCCTCGTCAGCCCTCGCCTCAAGAAACCAGACGCTGCCCGCCGGGATCAGCGGCCTCAGCGGCAACGGGCCACGCGCTGCGCCATCCCATCCGCCGACCGCGATTGCGCGGCCTTTGCAGCCAGAGACGATCTTGCCCGGCAGCGCCTCACCGGTTGATCCCGTGAGACATTCGCCCGGTCCAGGCCATTTGTCATCGAGATCGGCAGGCGTAATAAGAACGACGGTGTAGCGCAGCACCCCATCCCTATCTGGGACCAGATTGTACACCTGCGGTAGAAGTGTTTTGTTGTTTCGTTGCTCGATCCAGACGCTTCGGCCTTCGCCGCCGAGCGGCGTCAAGCTTTCGCCAAAGGCAACGTCGGGAAATGCCTCTACGTCAACAGCGAGTGCGACATCCCGCGCAGGCCGCACATGCCCTGCCACATAGAGCGCGCGTTCGACCGTGGTGCGGCGCGCCGTTTCCCGCTGGATGCCGATGCGTGGCTCGGCTTCCGACAGACGCGAAGCGGGCACCACCTGATCCGATGTCAGCTCTGCACCGTTGATTGCTCGCCCCATAGCCTTTGCGTTGAGCCAGCATCTCTCAAGAGTCTTGAAGCCATGCCCCGCCTTGATCGGCGCGGGCAAGCGAACCGCGCCAATGTCTGTGTCGAGCGCCTCACCGGACGGCGCAAGATAGGTGATGAGATCGGCGCCGCCCTCGTCCTTCCCGGCGACAAGGTTCAGCGGCGCGGGATATAGCGGTTCACCATTGCGCAGAATGTAGGGCCCGCTGAAGCGCAGCCGCCCTAGCGATTCATCGCCAGCCTGCCAGTCCACGCCATCGCCAAGCGCCGCCGTGTCCCACGCGGCGCCCGGCCAACCCATCGCGCGCGCCGCCGCTGCCCGAACGGCGCCGACGACCGTCGGCGGGTATGGCGGAAAGAGGCTCGCCGCCTCCACCTGCCCCGGATCGTCCTGATTGTAGGGACGCCCGTCGCGAAAGAAGAACGTATCGAGCGGACGAAGTACGAGCGTCGTCATGCCTGCCTCGTCTCTCGCGCCAGGAATCGGGCGATCAGCGGCCCCTCCATGGAGACGGAAGGTGCCTCCTTTATCCTTGGGCTATCGGGTGCGGCATGGCGTTCTGCCAGCACGAACAATCGGTCCACATGCGCACCCATATCGTCGTGCGTCCTGCCAGCGCCCGCTTCGCTGCGGCGATATTCGGCGAGGAGAAGCGACCTGATGTCGTCAACGCCGAGCACGTTATTAACGAGAACCTCCGCGTATTGCTCGCGAATGGCGTAAAAGAATCGGCCGGAAGTTCTCTCGTCGATGTCTCGGGCAGCATCGATCATCATCTGCACCGGTGCGGCGGCATCCGTTTCCCACATCGACACCCATTCCCGCGTCACACCGCTTTGTGTCAGCACACAGACAGCGAGGCTGTCACGGCCATTGCCATCCTTGGCCACGTCGTCGAGTTGCCTGTGTGCCTCGCGCAACACATGGCGCAACGGCACGTGAAAATGCGCAAAGACCAGTGCCGCGGAGATCGTCGCACCCGGGATTCCGGCGAAAGCACCGCGATAGGCTTGCCGCAGCGCCAGCGTCGCTGGGACGGCGCCTTCCAGCGGCAGCAGCGCGAGCACGTCATCGCCGCCGGCATAGATCGTATTGCCGCCATGTTTGCGGACGACTGCGTCAACCTGGGATGAAAAGCCAGCAAGGCCCTTCGTTACTTCGGACTCCTGATTACGCAGCAGAGCGCCAATCCTGTCTCCGTCCATCAGCAGAAGGGCATAGAATGCAGACGGCTCTCCAGCCTTGTCTGCGAGGGCCTTGTGAGCCTGAAGCAGTTTGCCTCTTGTTGCCTCGGCGTCGCCGTTGTTTCCAGCGAGTTCATCGGGACGGGCATTCTCGATCCCGTTCCGATGGAGCAGCGCCCCAGGCACCTGCGACAGCACATTGCCGTTCTCGAGCGATGGCTCCCTCAGCCCACTCTTGGCGCCTTTGGCAATCCTGACGAAAGCCTCAGCTTCCGGACGCGTGCTGCTCCAGGCATGGTGCAGCCAACCAGCCGCCGCCAATCGCGGCGTCGACGGCCACCGGAGCGGCTGCTGACCGTCCCAGGAGGGCATCCAGCCGAGCGCTTCTTTCGCCACGTGCGGGAACAGGCGCTTGATCAGCGCCATCGCGCAGAGCCGCTCATTCTCGTCGAGTTGAAGGGGATTGCCGCTTGTTGCGTCCACGTGCGCCTTGAGCGCGAACCAGAACGCATCCTGCTTACCACGCTCGCGCGAGCGAACAAAGCCGGACAGCTCCTGCCAGTCGCCCATCAACATGCAGTGGTCGCCGCCTTCGACCGGTGGGCGATGCGTGCGCCAGTTCTTCCGCCGGTCGAGCCAAGCATGATCCTGCCCATCCCCAGGATCAGCGCCGATAACCCAAGCCGTCTCCCAGAAACTCGCGACCTGACGGTCCCAGATGTCTTGGGTGCCGTTGCCCCGGCCTGCGACGGGTTCAACGAAGCGCTTCCACACCTTGTTGGCTAGATCACCCCACGCGCTGTAAACGGTGCGACGACAAAGAGCGGGATCAAATTCTACGGGCACTTTCGCCTTGAAACGATTAGGCAAAGAACCGATGGCCGGCCCAAATCCGCTCGCACCACTCCTCACGGCAACGAACAGTGGGTCTTGCTCTACATATGGAACGACGATGCTGCCGCCATTCTCGACGATTATTCTCATCGCGCGGCCCGCAAGCCAGGACAACAGGAACGAGCCTGCCCAAAGGTCGCGCGTTCGTCGCGCCTGCGCGACGAAGCCCTGTACGGGGCCGAGGGTGAAATGCAGCAGCCGCTCCGTCATGGCAGAATCCGCATAGCGTTCGGAAAGTACGGCTGGCCTGTTTTCTTGTTGGTCCCGTCGATAAAGCCGTTCAGAACCGTCCAATCAAGACGTGGTTCACGAAGTTGATTAGCCGGAATTTTCTTGGGATCACCATCGGGGCGCTTTGGACTGCCCTGCCATATCCAAACCTTATCATTCTCCGGCAAGAAATTCGCTCGAATGACAGAAAGAACCGCAATGTAGCTCTGCGATGTAAGCTTGTGAATATGGACTAGCAGCGGGCTTGCTCGGCGGTCGGCAGTTTGGCTCAATACACCAAGCGTTTTTGAATAATTGTGAGGAAGTCCGAAAATCGCTCTCCGAGGGTGTGCGCCGTTGAAATGCGTCTTCGACTTGAACCAGTCATGGTCGTCCTGAAAATTCCGCTCACTGTCTTCGCCGTTGACCTTCCCGTTGTGTCCCCAACTGCGGTAGCGCTGCATCTGCCTGCCAACGCCGTCGAGAAGCGCAAGGGGCTCTCTGCCCTCTGTCACCACGGCGACTCGACTAAATCCCGAGAACGCGGAATAAGGCGGCTCGGTTGAGTTGATGGGCTCAGGACGAAGAAGCGTCTTTAGCTGATTGGCATAATCCGCCTTGGTCTTTGTCGAAGTCCACGCCTCGACATCGCCTGCGAGCGAAAGCAGGGAAAGGCTCCCATACCCGCGACGGCTGCGGCTTCCCAACGCACCGAGGAGGCCCATCACTTTCAGTGCATCAATCAACGAATCAGCGAATGGGTGGTGACTTACGAGTTCGATCGAGAACGGAAATGGAGCAGACAAGCACGGTCGGGCCAACTGACCCTGATTTTGTCCGAATGCAGCCATCAGGCCATAGCCGAAGTAGCGCATTCCCGATCCGACCGTTGCGTTGGCTCCATCTCGAAGCACGTCATCCTTCGAGATGATCTTCAGCCCATTAGCCGGAGGGACGCGAAGGATAAAGCTCGCCTGCCCTGTCGCACCGTTCGATGCGGTGCCCTCCTGACCTGCGGTCCCGAAAATCTTTTGCTCTTCCTCCCGGATCACATCGAGACAACCGTTATGGCGGCTCCAAGCGAGCGCGCGCCACCAGAAGCGCAAAATGCCCTTGATGCTCGGTGGCCTAAGTTCGACGGTGCTGACTGGGTCGGCCCCGCCAAGGAAAAGCGGGGTTACGACCTCGAAGGTCGCCGTGATCTTGTTGGCCGCCACTTCGCCCCCCTCCCAAAAAGACCGTCAGAAGCACGTTGTGAAACTGACGGTCTTTTTTAAATCCAATCGAGCCCGTTCGGAAGAACCGTCGAAAACGCCGTCAATTGTCATCGCTTGGACGAATCCGGAGAATCGGAGAACAGTGTCAATCGACAGACTTTCAATACGCTACCAAAATCCCGGCCCAATTGACGATGCATGTGACATGGTCAATGAGCTATCCTGTAACCATCTGTTTTCCCTACGCTATTTCCCTCCAGAGCCCTCCAGGCTATCCCACACCCCGTCACTCCCACTCGATCGTCCCCGGCGGCTTGCTGGTCACATCGTAGACCACCCGGTTCACTCCCTTCACCTCGTTGATGATCCGCGTCGCCACCCGGCCAATGAACCCCATGTCGAACGGGTAGAAGTCCGCCGTCATGCCGTCGGTCGAGGTGACGGCGCGCAAGGCTACGACGTGGTCGTAGGTGCGATAGTCGCCCATCACGCCTACGGTCTTCACCGGCAGGATCACCGCGAAGGCCTGCCAGATGTCGTCGTAGAGGCCGGCGCGGCGGATTTCCTCGATGAAGATTTCGTCGGCGAGGCGCAGGATGTCGAGCTTCTCGGCGTTGATCTCGCCGGGACAGCGGATCGCGAGGCCCGGGCCCGGGAACGGGTGGCGGCCCACGAAAGCTTCGGGCAGGCCGAGTTCGCGGCCGAGTGCGCGCACCTCGTCCTTGAACAGCTCGCGCAGCGGCTCGACGAGGGCCATGTTCATGCGCGCGGGCAGGCCGCCCACGTTGTGATGAGACTTGATCGTCACCGACGGACCGCCAGTAAACGATACGCTCTCGATCACGTCCGGATAGAGCGTGCCCTGGGCGAGAAATCGCGCTGGCGCGCTGCCGTCCATCGCAATCTTCTTCGCCTCCGCCTCGAACACGTCGATAAACAGGCTGCCGATCGTCTTGCGCTTGGCCTCGGGGTCGGTGACGCCCTCAAGCGCCGAGAGGAACTGCGCCTGCGCCTGCACATGGACGAGCGGGATGTTGTAGCTGTCGCGGAACAGCGCCACCACCTTCTGCCCTTCGCCGAGCCGCAACAGGCCGTGATCCACGAACACGCAGGTCAGCTGGTCGCCGATGGCCTCGTGGATCAGCACGGCCGCGACCGCAGAATCGACGCCGCCCGACAGGCCGCAGATCACCCTGCCCTTCCCGACCTGGCGGCGGACTTTTTCAATCGCCTCGTTGCGGAACGCCCGCATGGTCCAGTCGCCGGCGCAGCCCGCAACGTTGCGCACGAAGTTGCGCAGCAGCGCGGCGCCGTGGGGCGTGTGCACGACCTCGAGATGGAATTGCGTTGCGTAGAACTTGCGCCGCTCATCGGCGATGGCGGCGATCGGCGCATTGGGCGAGGTGGCGACGACGCCAAAGCCGTCGGGCGGGCGCGTCACCCGGTCGCCATGGCTCATCCACACCGGATACTGCTCGCCTTTGCGCCACACGCCGTCGAACAGCGCACAGCTCTCCGTCACCTCCACCTCGGCGCGGCCGAACTCGCGATGGTGCCCGCCTTCGACCTGGCCCCCAAGCTGATGCGCCATAGCCTGCTCGCCATAGCAGATGCCGAGCACCGGCACGCCGGCTTTATAAAATTCGAGCGGCGGCAGCGGCGCGTCGCGATCCAGGACCGAGGCCGGGCCGCCCGAGAGGATCACTCCACGGGGCTTCATCTCGGTGAACGCCTCGCGCGCCTTCTGGAACGGCGCGATCTCGCAGTAGACGCCCTGCTCGCGCACGCGCCGGGCGATCAGCTGGGTGACCTGGGAGCCGAAATCGACGATGAGGATCTTGTCGTGCATGTGCGCTGCCGATGCTCGATGGCGGTGCGAGCGGATTCCCGCCACACCGAGGCCGCTATGTGCGGTGCGCCATCTGTTGGGTCAAGCCGGATCAACTGCGCCGCATCATTGAAACGAAAAACCCGTCAGTCCCGGTCCGACGCGGCGTCATCAGCAGGCCTTCGGCCGACACCTTGACGGCGGTGAGGAACCGCATTGCGTCGGCCCCCAGTGCGCCCGCGACCTCGCCGGCCGGCGTGACAGCGAACTCTGGATGCAGGGCCACAAAGGCGCGGACCCGCGCGCCATTCTCCTCGTCCAGCAGGGAGCAAGTGATGTAGGCGATCCGCCCGCCCGGCTTTACCAGTCGCGCGGCGCTTTCGAGTGCCGCGTCCTGGGCTTTGATGCGCAGCTCCAGCGCGCCCGGGCGCACCCGCCACTTGGCGTCCGGATTGCGCCGCCACGCTCCGACGCCGGTGCAGGGCGCATCGATCAGCACCAAGTCGACGGCGCCCGCGAGGTCGGCAAGCAAATCGGCATCGCCGCGTGGCGTCCGTATCTCGACATTGTGCGCGCCCGCCCGCGCGACCCGGGCGTGGATCGGCGCCAGGCGCCGGATGTCGGTATCGGTCGCCACGACGCGGCCGGAATTGGCCATCAGCGCCGCCAGCGCCAGAGTCTTGCCGCCGCCGCCGGCGCAAAGATCAACCACCGTTTCCCCTGGCCGCGCGCCGGACAACAGCGTGGCAAGCTGGGAGCCCTCATCCTGGATTTCGATCAGCCCGTCGATGAAGGCGGGCTCCGCATGCAGCGGCGGGCTCTTCGCCTCGGCCGACAGGGCGATGCGCAGGCCCGTCGGCGACCACGGTGTCGCCGCGGCGTGCAGATGCGCCACCGCCGCTGCCGCCGTGGCGCGGTCTGTCTTGAGCGTGTTCACGCGCAGATCCACCGGGGCGCGCCGCGACAGCGCCGCCCCCTCCTCGGCCCGCTCCTCGCCAAACACTGCCGCGAAATAGGGGTCGAGCCACTGCGGATAGTCGCCGCGCACATGGGCGGGGGTGTCATCGGGCAACCGCGCTGCCGCGAGCGCTTTCGCCTCGGCCTGATCGGGCGGCGGCGGCGCGTATCGGACGCCATCGGCCAGCCGCGCAATGGCATCGAGCGACATGCCCCGCTCCAGCCGCAGGGCACCGAACAGCACCGCGCGCGGCGTCGATGCTCCCATCAGGTGAGCCGCCGAGCTGCGCCGCCGCAGCGCGTCGAACACCAGTCCGCCGATGGCGGCGCGGTCACCCGAACCGGCGAAGCGATGGGAAAGCCCCCAATCCTTCAGGGCGTCTGCCGCGGGCCGGCGGCGGTTCTCGATCTCGGCCAGCACCTCGATGGCGGCCGAAAGGCGCGCTCCGGGAGTCATCTGAAACTTAAGTCCGGCTCGGGTAGTTCGGGCTCTCGCGCGTCACCGTCACATCATGGATATGGCTTTCGCGAAGCCCCGCGTTCGAGATGCGCACGAATTCGGCCTTCCGGTGAAATTCGCCGACCGTATGGGCTCCGACATAGCCCATGGCGGCTCGCAGGCCGCCAGAGAGCTGGTGCAGCACGTTGGCGACCGGGCCCTTATAGGGCACTTGTCCTTCAATGCCTTCGGGTACCAGCTTCAAGTTGTCCTTGATGTCCTGCTGGAAGTAACGGTCGGCCGAACCACGCGCCATGGCGGCGACCGAGCCCATGCCGCGATAGGCCTTGTAGGAGCGTCCCTGATAAAGAAACACCTCGCCCGGCGTCTCGTCCGTGCCGGCGAGCAGCGAACCCACCATCACGCAGTCGGCGCCCGCCGCGATCGCCTTGGCAACGTCACCCGAATACTTGATGCCGCCGTCGGCAATGACCGGCGTATCGGTCTGCCGCGCCGCCTCGACGGCGTCCATGATGGCGGTCAGCTGCGGCACCCCGACACCGGCCACGATCCGGGTGGTGCAGATCGAACCCGGCCCGATTCCGACCTTGATGGCGTCAGCGCCTGCATGAATGAGCGCTTTCGCGCCTTCATGTGTCGCCACATTGCCGGCCACCACCTGCACCGCGTTGGAGAGGCGCTTGATGCGACCCACGGCCTCAAGCACCCGACTCGAATGGCCATGGGCGGTATCGACCACCACCAGGTCCACCCCTGCCTCGATCAGGCGCTCGGTCCGCTCAAAGCCTTTGTCGCCCACAGTGGTCGCCGCCGCCACCCGCAGACGGCCCTGTTCGTCCTTGGAGGCATTCGGATGGGTCACCGCCTTTTCAATATCCTTGACGGTGATGAGTCCGACGCAGCGGTACTGGTCATCCACCACCAGAAGCTTCTCGATGCGGTGCTGGTGCAACAGGCGTTTGGCCTCCTCCTGGCTGACGCCTTCGCGCACGGTTACAAGGCCTTCCTTGGTCATCAGGTCGGCAATCTTCTGGCGCGGATCGGTGGCGAAACGCACGTCGCGATTGGTGAGAATGCCGACCAGACGGCCCGGCGCCTTGTCGCGTGTAACGACCGGAACGCCGGAAATCCGGTTCTCCTGCATCAGGGCCAGCGCATCCGCGAGCGTTGCCTCCGGATGGATGGTGAGCGGGTTAACCACCATGCCGGATTCGAACTTCTTGACCTGCCGGACCAGCGCGGCCTGCTCCTCCGGCTCCATGTTGCGATGGATAACGCCGATGCCACCGCCCTGCGCCATCGCAATCGCCATGGCGGCTTCCGTGACGGTGTCCATGGCGGAAGCAACGATCGGAACATTGAGCGCAATCTCGCGCGTGATTCGCGACCGGACGTCGACCTCGGACGGCAATACGTCAGAAAGACCGGGCCTCAGCAGCACATCGTCGAAGGTGAAGGCTTCCCGGAGAATACCATCTGCTTTTGCCGCCATGCCGAACTCCTTGCCAACCCCCGGGGCACGTAACCCGCAATACAAATAATGCACGCGGCCGCCGATGGAACCATCGGCCGGCGAATCACGTCTCCGTTGAGGTTGGCGAGGGCCGATACCACGGTGTTCGCGCATTGGAAAGCTGGTTGCGCGGATGATTCTTGTGTTATGCGCATGGCGGGGCGCAGGACGGCGAATTTCATGACAACCGATGGGCACGAAACGACGCCGGCATTTGGCGAACCGCTGAAACTTCTTGAAAACGGCAAGTGCGACGAGGCGGCCCCTGGGCGCCGGCTCGCGTCTGAGCTGACACGAGCGGAAATCTACATGCGAGGGGCTACCGCTTGGCAAGAGAAGGGCGAGACGCGGCGGGCG
>Ga0209060_10003668_pt1 | contig 12631 bp, 13 predicted proteins | sample Coa_R1_8_FD_187155 | JGI IMG/M metagenome (GOLD analysis project Ga0209060, IMG submission 187155) | Surface soil microbial communities from Centralia Pennsylvania, which are recovering from an underground coalmine fire - Coalmine... | ecosystem: Environmental > Terrestrial > Soil >...
GAGTCGCATTCATCTCCACGCCTCCTGCCGGCCTGCTTCCGTGAAATGTGAAATCAAGTGCTTCTTGCCTCGCCACGCTCTGGAAAGTGACTTCTCCGATTTGGAACACCAACGGAGGCCAAATTCAGCAAAAACGGAATGATTTCATTCCGTCGGGTACTCATAGTTCACCGATCCCTCTATTTCTGAATAACGCCGCAGGCGATTCGCGGTCCGGAGTTTCCTGCGGATCGGTTTTGTAATCGTCCTCTTTGGCGTGGTTCACGATCGCGGTTCCACCATCGTGAAAGATTGAATTAGGCCCGTCGCTCAGCGTTACCATCTTGTCCAACAGAGTTGCTTTCGCTATTCCGCCAGCGTTCACCTCGAGATTCAAGAGATCGCCCGCGTGCGGCCCTTCAGGGTTGTTTTTGCCGTGCTTCTTCGTATAGGGATTCAGGTGAGGGCCAGCGCTGGTGAAATCCGCACCATCACATTTGCCGACATTGTGAATGTGAACGCCGTGTATGCCGGGCGGCAGTTGCGAAGCATTGACTTCAATGTTTACGCCTTCTTTTGCGGCCAAAATCTTGGCAGTCCCGATTTTCTGCCCTTGAGGGTTGATGATATCCGCGTGCGCCGGTTTCGGTTTTCCTTGGCCAAACACAGCCGCAGCACAAAGCATTGCAGGAATGAGGATGGGGTTCTTGTAGTACATAGCAATCTCCCGGGGTACGAACTGGAAGCTCGACGATTACGTAAAGAGTAAGCTGTAGTAGCCGTCCGATCGATGGTCCCACAGCTTTAGCCGGTCAACGGACCCCCTTCTGCGAGCGAGGCGAAATAATACACGCGAGTCGAGTGGTTGAAGAGCAACGCAGACTCCGTGTCATGCACTAACTCGGTGACTTCTCGAGCGAGCTTGCTATTGGGGATCATCACCCCTGAGATCGAGGTTCTCAGGTCTTTTATTGTTGTGGACACATTGAATCTCCATCCAATTTCCGTGCATGTCCCGTTCCAAAGGACCCTACCGGTCAAAATGCGTGCGCATTTCTCGGCCTGTTCTCATTCGATTCACGGCACACCTTCGGTTTACTTTAGCGATTGATGTGTATAGATGGGGAACTCGCTGTCAAAATATGGACTCGAGCTGGAGCAATAGCCTCCCAACGAAGTGAATACTCGTAACTGACGTAGGTGGCGATTAAAATGCTCACCCGAAACTGGCACTCGATTTGAGCGGCTGATCCGAGGTTGCGCCGACGCGAATTCCAAGACCCGGACTCAGTTGCCATCTGTGAAGTGCGCGAACACCTCTATCGTCATCTTGGTTTTCAGGGAGAGGAGTGCCGGAGATGAAGTACAGAAAACTCGGGAATACCGGACTCATCGTCAGCAGTGTGGCACTGGGCACGATGCAGTTTGGCGGCAAGATGAACATGGGTAACCTGGGTCAGGAGGACACAACGCGCATGGTGAAGCTAGCCCTCGACGGGGGAATCAACTTCATCGATACAGCCGACGTGTACAGCCTCGGGGAGAGCGAAACCCTCGTGGGAAATGCCTTGAAGGGCCTGAGGAACGAGATTGTCCTGGCCACAAAAGTCCGGTTGCCCATGAGCGGGAATTTCAACCGGAGCGGCGCGACTCGCGTGAACATCATGCGCGAAGTAGAGGCCAGCCTCCGCCGGTTGCAGACCGACTACATCGACCTCTACCAGATCCATGGATGGGACAGCAACACGCCGCTCGAGGAAACTCTTCGAACACTCGACGATCTTGTGCGCCAGGGTAAGGTCCGCTACATCGGGCTGTCCAACTTTTTGTCATGGCAGGCGGCTACCGCGGTCATGCTTCAGGATCAGCTGGGGTTGGAGAAATACGTAACGGCGCAGATGTACTACAGCCTCGTCGGCCGGGGTCTCGAATACGAATTCCAATCGTTTGCCGAGTATCACAACATCGGCATCCTGGTCTGGAGCCCGCTGGCGGGCGGATTTCTCTCGGGCAAATACACCCGCGCTGACCCTGCTCCCGGCGGCACACGTTTCGCCGAAGCGGGCAATTTCGTGCCCTTCGACAGGGAAATGGGTTACCGCGTCGTGGATGTATTGAAGGAAGTAGCCAATCGACATGATGCGACCCCGGCGCGCGTCGCGCTTGCATGGGTATTGGGGCGGACGGCCGTGAGCAGTGTGATCATCGCCGCCCGAAGGCCCGAGCAACTGGAAGATAACATCCGTGCAGTAGATCTCCAACTCTCGGGTGACGAGGTCCGGCGGTTAGATGCGGCATCAGACCCAGGCGTTCCGTATCCCAAGTGGATGGTCCTGCAACTCGATACCGCGGAAGATCCTCGTTCGAAGGTGCTCTATCCAGAGCGCTACGAGGAGGGCGATATCTGGACGGACCTGCGCCAGAGTCGTTGGTCGGCCTGAAAGCGCTGCCACGAACCAGTGGGCTACAGTTGCTTCGAGCACGCAAATTGCCAGTGCCGCCGAGTCCGGCCAGTCAGGCCCTGCTTCTGGCGCAGCGCAGCAGATCGCGTAGCGGTGATATTGGGCTGCGATGCGCTCAGGCCAAACCGGCGGACCATCCCAGGGCAGTGCACCCGGAAACCACCATCCGCGCGGTCGGAGTGATGCTCTGTGGATAAATCTTCTCACCGCAATGTAGAGTTCCCGCGCTCAGTGTCCTCTGACCGATGTGAAGTCGGCATTTCGACAAAGAACGGTGTCGATCGTCTGAGGTTCCTAAGTAAGGTGAGTGGAGCTCAAGACTGCATTGGACTGGATGTTTTCAGCACATGAATCCGCTGTGACGTGGATGGCGTGTCTAAAGGTGGACATGCTGACAGATTGACGAGCCAGCCGATTCGAGCGACAAGAGCAGAGAGGAATAGCAGAGAACCTCCAGCCGCTGTTTAGAACCGTGGACCTGCGCATTCTGCGGGCAAGAGTCCGAGCTCAGCGCGAGACACTGTATCTGTTTGGAGCGACACTTGCAATGTTTGTAATGTCGAGGGTTTCGATGGTTACGCTGCAGGAAGCACGCAAGATTATCGGCGCCGCTGAAAAGAAAGCGATTGAAATCAACCAGCCTATGAACATCGCGGTTGTCGATGAAGGCGGCAACCTTGTTTCCCATGTACGCATGGATGGGGCCTGGATCGGCAGCATCGATATAGCGATCAACAAGGCATTCACTTCCCGCGCGTTCGACATCTCAAGCAGGGATCTGGCCCAACATTCACAACCGGGCGGCCAATTCTTCGGAATTCACGTTTCTAACCATGGCCGTGTCATGGTCTTCGCCGGCGGCATTCCTCTGAAGCGAGATGGGAAGGTGGTCGGTGCGATAGGAGTCAGCGGCGGCTCTGGAGACCAGGATCACAGTGTGGCGGAGGCCGGCGCAAAAGCGTTCTAACTTTTTCAATTGGAGTGAATATTTATGGCAAGCAATCGTGGAGTTGTATACGCAGGACCGGGAAAAGTAGAAGTCCAGTCCATCGACTTTCCTAAGCTAGCGCTGGGTTCGCGCAAGTGCGAGCATGGCGTGATTCTCAAGCTGGTGAGTACCAACATCTGCGGCAGCGACCAGCACATGGTACGAGGCCGCACCACTGCTCCCATCGGAATGGTTCTCGGTCACGAGATCACGGGCGAGATCATCGAGAAGGGCCGGGACGTCGAATTCCTGAATGTGGGTGATTTGGTTTCGGCACCGTTCAACATCGCGTGTGGACGCTGCCGCAACTGCCGCGAAGGCAAGACCGGAATCTGCTTGAACGTGAATGGAGATCGAGCCGGTGGCGCCTTCGGGTACGTCGACATGGGTGGCTGGATTGGAGGCCAGGCCGAATACGTAATGGCCCCTTATGCAGATTTCAACCTGCTGAAATTTCCGGACAAGGACCAGGCACTAGAGAAAATCGAGGATCTGACGCTGCTCTCCGACATCTTTCCGACTGGGTACGACGGGGCTGTGAAAGCCGGAGTGACGACCGGTTCAACCGTGTACGTGGCCGGCGCCGGGCCTGTCGGACTGGCATGTGCTGCCGCATGTCAGTTATTGGGAGCGGCTGTCGTCATTGTCGGAGATATGATTTCCGAGCGTCTCGCCCAAGCGCGAAGCTTTGGATGTGAAACGATTGACTTGCGCGAGCGGATCCCTCTCGGCGAACGCGTTGCCCATGTCCTCGGCGTTCCGGAAGTCGATTCAGCAGTAGATTGCGTCGGCTTTGAGGCGAAAGGTCAAGCCGAGCAGACCGGCACTGAGCAGCCGGCTACCGTGCTGAATTCGTTGATGGAACTCACTCGCGCCGGCGGAGCGATCGGAATTCCCGGTCTATATGTCACAGACGATCCGGGGGCCAAGGACGTGAATGCGCGCAAGGGTGTCTTGGGCCTGCGAATTGGCTTGGGCTGGGCCAAGTCCCATAGCTTCGGAACGGGGCAGTGTCCCGTGCTTCGCTACAATCGGCAACTGATGATGGCCATCCTGCATGACAAAGTAAAGATCGCGAAGGCTGTAAATGTCGAAGTATTGGCATTGGAGGATGCGCCTCGCGGGTATCGCGACTTCGACAAGGGTGCGGCGAAGAAGTTCGTGCTCGACCCGCACGGGATCGTGAGGTCACGTCGCGCCGGGGCCGAACTTGCGACAGTCGGTGTCTGAGTCCACCGCTCTGTCTGAAGGAATAACTTCAGCGCGGTGACCGTCGCCGACGCGCTGACAGAGCCCGCGCACCAGTTGAGCCCGGAATGGAGTCTAGAAAGAAAAACACGGATTCAGGCGAACGCCACTGCATTTCGGCAGTGGCGTTCGTTGGTTGCGGGGGCTGGATTTTCCGTTTGGGTACCCGCTATTCGTGTTCCTGCGTGTTCCTACTGTTGCAGCCTCGAGTCTAATGAAGAATTACAAGGCGACAACGCTGCTATCAGCAGCATTGGACAGGCTACTCGCGTTGTATTGTGTGTTCAAAAAAATTTCCCTTTGATCTGGCCCGCAAATGCGTGCCGCCTCTCTACATCGTCGAAGGACAGGCCGACTGCGTGACTCTCTATGCCAACGGCCTGAGAAACGTCGTGGCCGTCAGTTCTTCTTCCTTTACCCGCGAGATGCTGGACCTGATCCTGTCCAACGATCCTCCGGTCAAGCATGTGATCTTCTGTCTCGATCCGGACAAGGCGGGAAAGGCCGGCACAGTCCGCGCCATCAAGGTCATCGAAGATGTCTTTGACGGAAATATCGGCATGCAGGTCGACATTCTGTCGATGCCCGAGGGTGGAGGGGATCCGGATAAATTTGTCCGCGGGTTTGGGATCAAGAGCTTTCGTGATCTTCCGCGCCTCGATTTATTCAGCTGGCGCATGAAAGAAGCGGTCGAGAACGGCGAAGATCCGACGTTAGTCGCCGACCGGGCCGTGAATCTGATCCTGAACGAGCCCAACATCCTGCTCCGGCGGCGCATGGCCAGCCACTTGGCAACAGTCGTTTGTCAGCCGGAAGAGGTGATCTGGGCCGAGGTCGAGCGCCGGGTCGATCTCGATAAAGCGGCGGTCGAATCGCAGAAGGCGGCGGTCGCCGCCAAGATGATTCGCGAGATTCAGAAGAATCCTTCGCGGGCTTCGATGCTGATCGCCGAGGCCTCGGCGCATATCGAAATGGTCGACAAGCAGAAGCATGGCTACGATCTTCGCTCTGCGGTTTCGGCCCTGGACCTTGCCTATGAGCGGGCCGACAAGAACAACTCTCGGGTGGGTCTGTGTCGCCACAAAGAAGTGTTTCCGGGCGTCTTCGTGATCCACGCTCCTGAGAATCAATTCATTTCTCGCAAGGACTGAAACCGCTCGGCTGAGCGACGAAGCGCTCAAATCCTTTCTGCAAAGCCCGCTTTCCTTCGCGGTCTTGACCTTCACAATGGAACTAAGTACGAAGGCCTGGGTAGGCGTGAGACGTCCCGGTACTTTCTTTCGGCGCGAGTGCTCGTATTCCATCAGCGTAGCTTCGGGAGTTTTCTTCATTCCTCTCCTTCTGCGCGGGTATTTTGCAGACTGACAATTATTGCCTCACAAGCATTGATTGTGTCTGTGACGCGCGAAGGGCGAACGAGAGCTGAGGAAATGGCAACAGGATCAGGACTTTTCCAGGATCGCCAATCCGGAAAGCCCGGCGATCGCCCATACCACTCAGACCGGTACAGAGCCAGCCAAGGTAGTGACCCCGAGGTCGCGCGTTCGTCGCAGTAGAAGCGTTGACGCCGGAGAAGACCAACTGAATTTCGTCCTTGAATCCGACAACCCAGAAGAGATCGGCCCTGTAACGGGCAACGGCCAGTCTGGCTGCAAAAGATCGACCTAAACTCATTTTTGACTAGCCCTCAGGCTTCCACGTGTCAGCCAGGCCAGACTCCCTTCTGTCACTTTTTCTTGATCAGGCTTTGGCCCATGCCACTACCAGGTGCAAGCTGGAACCTGGTGAGGCAAGTGGCGTCAGCCGACCAGAATCCGTCGCAGGGTTGCGGCATATCGAAAACGGAGTGCATGCCGCTGTGGGATATCCGGCAAGCAGCCGGGTTTTTGCATATGTCCGAGTCGTGGACCCGGCGCCACCTGCAGGAACTGCCCCATCTCAGACAAGGCCGTTCGATCCGCTTTGATCCAGCCGATTTGCAGCGTACAGTATGTGGCTGGAAGTTGCTGGAGCCGAGAAAGGTGCAAACCATGAATCGGAGACAGCGAGGAGGAGCAATACTGGTGGGTGACGTCTGGTACGGAACGTGGCGGCTCGATCTCCCGGATCGGGAGAGGAAGCCGATCAAGTTCCGCATGGGGACACGAGAAGAGATCGGGTTCTCCAAACAGGAAGCCTATCTTGCGCTCCCCAACAAATTGAAAGAGCATTTGGCGGCTATGGAGGAAGCCGAAGCGAAACCAGAATCGAAGCAACAAGAATCCAAATCGAAGATCGACGTGCCCGAAACTTTCGCCGAGTTGGTCAAAGAATGGAACGCGACGGAAGGTCCGGGAATTAAGAAGAAGTCTCTGACCACGTTTGAGCACTACGAAGATGCGCTATCAGCTTACTTCCGCAAGTTCAACAAGAAGAAGATTGGTGATATTCAGCGTAAGGATGTGGTCAGTTTTCTGAATGAACAGGCGGAACGTTATTCCGAGAGTTCGTTGCGCTCGATGCGAACCGTTCTCAGGAAGACCCTCAACTTCGCGGTGCAGAACCAGTCATCGTGCGCCCGCACGGTTGGCTGGACAAAATCGCACTCGCCGAAGCTCACGGTCGCAAGGTCGTTAGGACCGAACTGACCCCGCAGCAGAGCCTTGGCATCATCGGCAGACTGAAAGCGCCGTTTGATACTTTCGCCCTGCTACTAGCCTGCCTCGGACGACGGAGTGAAGAGGCGGCTGCTTTGCAGCCGCACGATCTCGACGACGACTGCGTACTGCACTTTCGGCGAATCATTTGCAAACGTCGAGTGGTGGAATTGAAAGAGGACGAGCAAATCCACATGCCGCTCGATCCAATCGAGCATTCGGAACTGATTCAACGCATGCGTAAGCTGGGCGAGGGCAAGAAGTGGATTTTTCAGAACCGTGCAGGAACGCCTCTCGATCATAAACAACGGTCGTAGGCGTTACCTCAAACCGGCGGCGGCGGCGGTCGGTGTGCAGATCGGCGGCTGGCACGATTTCCGTCACACGCTGTCACGGACCTTGCGTCGTGCTGGCGTCCACCCAGTCGTTATCAAGGACACCCTCGGTCACAGCAAAGTTGATCTAGCGATGAACGTGTACGACAAAGCGAGCACCGAGGACATCCGTGCGGGCCTTCGAGTCGTGAGCCAGAAGTTGTTGGGAAGCGATTTGCTACCAAAGGATTTGCTACCAGCCACTCCGAAGCCGAATAAGGGGAGTGAAAGTGCGGCTTAAGTTCTGTGCTTGCAATGAAGGGTTGGTGAGCGCGGAAGGAATCGAATCCACGCTGAAACGCAAAATCAACGACATGCAGGAGCATGGATGGCGCAAAAGTACATGAAAAGCAATGGTAGACCAGCTAATGGATCGCAAACGGATTGCAAGAATAAACGGAAGAGGTGGATCAGGTCATGCGCGGACTGACGCACGTCCCCACTGTGCCACTGTCGTCCACCGAAAGGGATAACGGGTTTGGCCGAACGGGTCCCACTGGCCCAACGCAAGGGTTCTCAACCGAGGGAACGCATGGAGTACCTCCGGGAAGTCGCCCGGTCAGCCAAGGACCCTCGCTATCTATCGGATGAAAGTGGGGATTTCCGTGGGAGCCGGTTGGGGCGCAGGCTGGTGGAGCGCGGGAGTTTGAGGCTGATTCTGTTGGCCTTGATCCTGATGTTGCGCTAACTCACGCGACGCCCCGTCGTAGCAGCACCTCCTTCTAGTCGTAAATCTAAGGCTGGGGCTTGTCTGGACCGTCAAGCCCCACGAAATCAATTTCCAGCAGCCCTTTCCCATCCGGCTGGACACAGGTCCCGTAAACGACCATGCCCCGGAATGTTACGGCGATTGAGTCGAGTACTTGATCGACCGTCGTATCCTTCGTTTCGACGGGAAGGTGTGGCAGCCCAGATGATGGCTTCGCCAAAAGCTGCGCTGAAAGCTGCAGAGGCACGCGGAGTCCGAGCTTGGCCATTGCCGCCTTCACCTCTTTCGTGTTCTCGACTGCGCCAATCGCCAACGGCGGATTGTACTGTGCGATCGGTGCCGTCCTGAACAAGGAGATCTTTGCATCGAGTAAGGCGGTTAGAGGTTTCCCGACCGTAACTGAGATTATCTTGTGAGGTTCCTCAACCACTTTGACCTCCGCATCCTCTTGGAACATCTCGCGGACTGCTTCAAAGGCTGCATTGCGTTCTGCCGGGTGCACGCGAACCTCTGGAAAAGCGACGAATTCCAAGCCATCGGCCTTACAGGCTCCGCTGTAGTACACTCGTCCAGCGTACCCGGTGGCGCGTAGCGTGGGTCGAAGATAACTCAAGACGGTGTCTTCGCTCTTTCCGCCAGCAAAATGTTGGCTCGAATCCTCCTGGGCTTCGCCTCGCGTCGGCATCGGTAATCCCGCTACGCTAACGAGCACAAGAATTATGGCGATTTTTGCCTTTAGATCCATACCAGAGACCTCTTTCTCTTCAGGGGCTTATAACCGTTACGGTATTCGTAGCAGTCCCATTTACGATCTGCGTTTCATGCTGGAATTTCGTGGTCAGGTTATATTCATTTCCCCCATATCTCACAGTGAACGTCTGCTCCACCGCATTTGGGCTTGTCGGGAGAGTAACGCTGACCACCTGTCCGCTGGCGCCGCAACAGCAGAAATGGCGGAAGCGCACGGCAAAGTAGTCCGTTTGGCCTTCTCTCAGACTTAACGGATTGCAGAGCGGATCGCAGATTCCGTAAGTGCTTGAAAAGGTGGTGAGCGCGGAAGGAATCGAACCTTCAACCTACTGATTAAGAGTCAGTTGCTCTGCCAATTGAGCTACGCGCCCGTGCTGCGGCCGAGGTGGGAATGTGAAGAAGAATTATAGCATCGGCTGAGGACGATCGTGTTGCGGCGCTCGCACCAATTGATGTAGGGCTCGCAGGAATTCGCGCCTCGAGTCGTCCAGAAAATTTTTCCAACGTTATTCGTGCGGATGCGTTATGCGCGCGGATGCGCTTCTGCCGCCAGCGAACCTTCTCTGCCTGCGGGTCGCCGGGGCGGTAGCGAGTCGACGGGGGGCGGGGGCCGCCGCTCAATCGTGCCAATCACCGGCGCTTCTTCCATCGCGTTGGAATAGGCAATCGTTGCGAAGCTTTGCTCACTGCAAATCCGGTCTATGAGTCGCTGCTGCCGGAATGACAGCACGGCGTGCGGGAGAACGGCGAAGTTCCGAAACATCCAGAGGAAGTACACCCGCTGTAAGAATGAAGGAAATATGTATCGCGGACCGATCGGCGTCTGCACTTGCACCACGCCAGCCGCGAGCTTCTCAATCCACATAAAACTCGGCCCACCCGGAACCTGAAATTTACCAGAGCAATTCTAGGGCCGCCATTATTGCACCTTGGCTGATGCAATGGGAAGGCTTTTTTCACAGCTTCGCGCCTTGACAAGGCACACGGGTGCGCGCTTCAACCTGCTCCCATGCATTTTTGGGAATTGACCCGGGAAAGCTGTCCTAAAATGGGTTCAGCCCCGATGGAGCCGGCGTCACACGGCCACTTCGGGAAGGATGTCCATGCGCCGGATCTGGGCGGCCATCCCAAACTCGCCACCTCCGTCTTCGACCCGGACGATCGTAGCCTGGCAGCAAACCCAGTATTTCTCCCCGGAAGTGAGTTCCGGAGGCAGGATCAGCACCAATTCAACCTCGGCTCCCTTCTCGATGGGCGCATGTGTATAGAAATAAACGCCATTAGCGCTGACGTCGCGAGTCTGGGCGTTCAGGTCGGTTCCCTGCGCGGTGCGGACACGAGTAGGGACACGAGTGGAGATGCGGGTCCCGGCGCGGCGCTCGGAGTCGAGATCCATAGAGAAGAAATTGCCCAATACTTTACAACAGCTTAGCATCTCGCGCGAGAGGCTTGGATGGTTCGGCAAGAGCAGGCTTCAAAGCTTCAAGTTTTCAAAGACTTGGAGCATTCGACGGTGACTTCATTCGTCGGAATGCTAGACGGCTCGAAACCAAAGAAAAAGCGGGAGGATTGGGTGATCCTCCCGCTTCGATTCAGCACACGCGTGTTAGATATTAGGATGTTTCAGCCGCAATGCTGGAACCACCAGCGCCTGCTCCATGGTCGGAACATTCGTTCCGCGCAGGATGGCTTCCATCTCATGCAGCTTATCGGTTTGCATCGTTTGGTAATAGGCCTGAACCAGCAGTTCCATGCTGAAGGGATTGTCCTGATCTTCTTCCAGATGGCCGATCGCTTCCTCATCTTTCTTCTGATCCATCAGCAGTGTGCCTTGTGCGCCTTCGAATGAGCTTTGGATCACACGATTGCGGCTGCCGCTGGCCAGCGCTTCTAGTTGATGCATCGCTTCGTCGGCGAGCGCGCGATTTCCCGAGCGCGATGCCCTGACAGCACGGAAGCGAAGGATGCGCGAGAGTTCCTCGTCGCGGTCCGAGGCCGAGATCGTGGACTGATGGTGCAAGGCATCTTCGGCCAGCTTCAGATTCTTTAGAGAGACCAGATCATCGGACTGGTATTCGGACAGGTGGCGAAATGCCTGAGCTTCCTGCAGACCCTGAGCTTTGGCATGGGCAGTCTCGGCGATCTCCAGGAATTCCTTGTCGGCTGCGGCGTACTTCCCTTCGCGAACCCAGGTCATGGCGTGCTGCATGCTGTAGGTGAGGCGGTCGGCTTCATTGTGAGCAAAGCGGATCGCCTTGTCGTATTCCACACGAGCCTGCTCCTGATTCCCCATGAGCGCGTACGTATCTCCGAGGCCTAGCTGCGAGGTTACGAAGTCAGGGTCAATCTTGAGCGCCAGACGATAGTGTTCAAGCGAGCTGTCGAACTGTCCCGCCATGCGCTTCAATTCACCGAACGAATCTTGCGGATTGGGCTCGTTGGGCAGCAGGGCGACGTAGCGATCCATGGCGATGAACGCCTTATCGAACTTCCGATTGCGCGCATCGACGTACGCAAGATCGTTCAGCGCGGCAGGGTAGTTCTTGTCGATGACCAGGGCCTTTTCGAGCAGGCGCTGCGCCTGATCATTGCCGTTCTCGCCCATCAGCCAGTTGGCGGCGAGATAAAGCAGGTGCTTGTCTTTGGGATACATCTCGAGCATGTCGTTCATGTTCGAAATGCCCTCGATGTAGTTCCCTTCCTGCACTTTGGAGATCCACCCAACCATCAATTGTTCGCCGGGAGTGATCTTGGGAACGAGCGCGAGAGCCTTGGCGCGGGCTTGGCTGACTTCATTCGGATTGCCGCTGTTGAAGGCGATCCAGGCCCAGGCCACGGCGAGATCGGGATCTTCTTTTACCGCGGCGCGCCATTCTTCATTGCAGCGCTCGAGGTAAAGATTCTCGTAGTCAGCCATTCCTTTTTCATATAACTGGCGAGCTTTGGCCGATGAGGTCGTGATCGGCAGGTTGGTCGATTCGCCTTTTTTCAGATGATGGGCGAACGCGGGCAACGCGCACAGAATCAGAGCAGCGACAGATACCTTGGACGAAGTGAAGCGGCGCATCGGGGTCTCCGGAACATAGCTTGTGGGGAGGGATGACTGAATGCGAGGGTAACATCGACGTAATGTTCGGAGGAGGTGACGGAAGGAGATGTACCAGGGTCGAGAGGACAATGGCCCTCTGGCTGTCGCTTTCCGGCTGCCGAGGTCAGAATTTATTTGGACCCGCTCCCCGCACTATCTATTGGAATCAACAATTTAAGGCGAAATAGAATTCAATCTCTTGGGCTCAGTAGCTTAGGGGCAAAATAGAGCTGAAAGCAGGGCTTGTACACTTTCCTGCGATAAACCCACGGCTTGCGCCGTGGGTTATATTCTTGCGCCGCTTCCCGGCTCCGGCTTGAGTCAGAACATGAACTTGGCAGCCAACTGAATGCCTCGAGGGGCACCGCCGCCCAGGAAGGGATTGCCGATCCCAACA
>Ga0209060_10003670_pt1 | contig 12624 bp, 14 predicted proteins | sample Coa_R1_8_FD_187155 | JGI IMG/M metagenome (GOLD analysis project Ga0209060, IMG submission 187155) | Surface soil microbial communities from Centralia Pennsylvania, which are recovering from an underground coalmine fire - Coalmine... | ecosystem: Environmental > Terrestrial > Soil >...
CGCGTTCAACTTTCTCCAGCCGCCTATCTCGCGCAATTTGCTGCCAGCCAAAAAATCGGCGCAGGCTTAAAGAGCAGCTACGAAGCCTCGGAAGCAGTCGCGCCCTTCGTCGCCGCCATTGCCGGCCGCGTGAAATCGTTCGAAAAAAATTCCGGCGAAAAAGAATCGGGCCACGACAGGGAAGAGAAGAAAGAAAAAGCCGAACAGCACGAACCGGCTTCGCCGCTGGAAAAATTCCAGGAAAAAGTCGGAGCGATCTTCGCCGGTAACACCGATTCTCCCGGCTTCGGTGCTGTCAATCGCGACCTCGCACGCCTTTCCTATATGGTGCAAAGCGGCGACGCCGCCCCTTCTGCGCCTCTGCTCGCTTCACTCGAAGAGTCCTGTTCCGGCCTCTCCGCCGCCATCGAAAAATGGCGCACCGTCGCCCAATCGCTGCCCGAGGTCAACGCCTTTCTCGCGCAACAAAAACTCGCGCCTCTGCCCGCGCCTCCGCTTCTCACCATCTCCCCCGGCGCCGCCTGCACTCCATGAGCCCTTTAAGATTTATGTAGAGCCGCGGCTTCAGCCCGGCATCTTTCTTTTTCCGTCTTTCTTTTCTCGCTTGCCAGATGGATTCATGCCGTTGTCGGGCTCATGCCGTTGTCGGGCTCCTGCTGTTGTAGGGGCCGCTTTCCGAAGCGGCCCTCTTCGACCTACCTCAACGCGGGCTTATTCTGATGGAAACTCTCCTCGCCCCACTTCTTCCCGGCGCTTCGCCCCATTGCTATCCTTCGCTTCGTGCCCACTCTCTCCCAATATTTTTCTTCCGACTACCTCGGCGAATGGAAACCCGTCTCCAAATCCGCCGGCATCGCCTGGATCATCTTCTACGCTCTCTTCCTCTGCTACGCCGCCCTCAACGCGCCCAATTTCCTCATCATCGATTTCGCCAATCTCGCCATCCATGAAGCGGGCCATCCCCTGTTCAGCCCCTTCGGCTACACCATGACCATTCTCGGCGGCACTCTCGCCGAACTCATCGCCCCTCTCGCCTGTTTTTCTTATTTCTTCGTCAAACGCGAAACCACCGGCGCCGCCTTTTGCGCCTTCTGGTTCTTCGAAAATTTTCTCTACATCGGCACCTACATGGCTGATGCCCGCACTCTCTCCCTGCCCCTCGTCGGCTCCGGCGACCACGATTGGGAAATCCTCTTCACCCAATGGAACGTCCTCATCCACGACGTCCAGATCGGCCACACCACCCGCGCCCTCGGCTGGCTCGGCATGCTCGCCACGCTCTCCTGGCTCGCTTGGCGCACATTTTACGTCCAGCGCGAACGCGATTGAAGCGCGCGCTTGCGGCCATACTCTCTCTACAATTTCACCCGCAACGCCGAATATGTAGGGCCGGCTTTTTTATTCCGAGCATCGCCGAGGGACCGAAGCCGGCCTCTTCGATTTCAACTTCAACCCCGACTGTGTAGGGCCGGGACTTTAGTCCGGCCTCCTTCTTTTTCTTTCTTGTGTAGCGCCGTCCCTTTAGGGCGGCATCTTCGATGTTGCCCACACCACAATCGCGCCATCGTGCACGCACTCGTGCGCCCCACGCTGGTTGTCATTCCAACCCCGTCGTCTTCTGACGGGTTCGGAATCTGCTTTTTTGCGCCTTTCTTCGAATCCTTTCGCGCCGGAACGCCGCCAGCACATCCCGCGCCGGTCTCACGCGCCTTTTTTTCACGTCTTCCAGTCCCTGCCTGACCCCTTCCGCTTCGTCGGCTTGCGCAGCAATATCCAGCAGTCGTTGATAGGCCTCTGCGTCCTGTACCACAGCTTCAGCCTTTCCATTGACCGTAAGAATTAAAGGCTTTTTGGTCTTCTTCAGCTGGCTCAGAAATTTCGCCGGATTCCGACGAAACGTCGTCATCGCCTGAATATCCCTTTTCAAATCCAGCATAGGGCTCCCTCTCAACGACAGCGTAGCACCTATAAAGGTGCTCGCCAAGCGGCAGCGCATGGCTCGTGTAGGGCCGGCTTTCCGAAGCCGGCCGCCTCGCTTTTAAATCCAACGCGGGTCTACGGAGTCATCCTTGACTGCGACATCTTCGAATCTCTTCGTCTTTTGCAGCGGGCGATCTTAAAATTTTTCACTCCGCCGACTCCCGAGACCACCTAGCGCCGCCATCTTTCCGGCGATTCGTTTTGCCGCATGCTTCCGCTTGTCATAGCCCATCTTCCTCTGCCGTTCTCTTCTGGATTCTCTCTGTGTCCTCTGTGCCTCTGTGTTAAATCTCTCCGTCGTCACGAAAACTTCTCGCCCTTCGCGAACTCCGCACCAACTTCGTCAACAAGGAACATCCCCCGCTTCCACCGTCATCGGCGTCGCCGCCCTCTTCTCCGAAGAAGCCCAAATCGATATCGAAGCCATCGCCGTCATCCCTTGAGTTGACTTTACGCCCCCGGGCCGCGCCTTTTGCTTCTTAACCGTTCGGGTTTTCTCTGTGTCCTCTGTGTTAAATCTTTCTTTTTTCTTTTTTTCCTCTTGCGGCTCTATCGCGAGTCGCACGCTCCACTTCCTTTTCACCTCATTCTCGTTCGAACGAAAATCAAAAAAAGTGCAGCCGTACAAAATCCATCATTCAGACCAGTAGTTTTTCTCTGTCCATATCTCGTACGCTATTCCCAAACTCAGTGTTCGCAAACAGCGCGAACGCACTTGGTTTTATGAAAGGGCCAGCACCATGCCAGCCGTCGCAATCTCGATCGCTCACCGTTGCCCGGCAACCAGCGCAAGGCCGTGCCTGGGCCTAGTACTCACCCCCTACCCTCGCCTCAACTTCTTTAGAATGAATACTTACGAATTTAGGGGGGAGGGGGGTGGGGTGGTAGGATCTTCTTTACCTCGCTGCTTCACTACTTCCTTGCTTCTCTGTCTTCGACTCTTCCCTGGTTTCCGGTCTCTGGTTTTCCGGTCTCCCTCTCAGCTAGAGTACTTGCCATGAGCTCAACCAAACCACTCCATCTCGATATAAATGAGCAGATCGAGTGTGCCTTCACCCTCGCCTCGCGCTTTTACACTGATCCCACCGTCCTCGAAATTGAAAAGGAAAAGATCTTTCGCAAGACCTGGCAACTCGTCGGCACGACGATGCAGCCGTGCGGCGAATCAAACGGTGCGCAGAAAACCATCGCCGATCCCGAAACTTATTTCACCGCCGAAATTGCCGGTGAACCGATTCTTGTCATTCGCGACAAGCAGGGAACTCTTCGTGCATTCAGCAACGTTTGCCGTCATCGCGCTGGACCGATCGCGCTCGGCAGTGGCTGCAAAAATGTTATGCGTTGCCAGTATCACGGCTGGACTTACACTCTCGAAGGAAAACTCATCGGTACGCCCGACGTTGACGGCATCGAGTTTTTCGATCGAAGCACCATGGGCATGGTCCCGCTCCGCCTCGATACCTGGGGCGATTTGATTTTCGTCAATTTCGACAGCAACGCCGAGCCGCTCGCAACCGTCCTCGGCGAAATTCCCAATCAAGCGCGCGGTTTCGATTTCGAAAATTTAAAGCTTGCCGAGCGCCGCGACTACGTCATCAATTGCAATTGGAAGGTTTACGTCGACAACTACCTCGAGGGCTATCACATTCCCATCGCCCATCCCGGCCTGATGAAAGAGATCGACTACGCGCAATACCGCACCGACACCTATCGCTATTATTCGCAGCAGTTCGCGCCCATCCGCGCGATGAAGCCCGATGACTCCAGCGAACGCTTTTACGCGCCCGGCACCGGCGGCCTACAGGAAGCGCTCTATTTCTGGATTTTTCCCAATCTGATGCTCAACATTTATCCCGATAATCTCTCGACCAATCTCATCGTTCCGCTTTCCCACGACAAAACGCTCACCATCTTCGAGTGGTTTTTCCACGACACTGAATCGCCCGCCGCGAAGAAACGCATTGAAAAGGCAGTCGCATTCAGCGACGAGGTCCAGCAGGAAGACATCCTGCTCTGTGAAAACGTGCAAAAAGGCCTGCAGTCCTCCACTTACGATCGCGGCCGCTACTCCGTCAAGCGCGAAAACGGCGTGCACCATTTCCACATGCTCTTGCGCGAATTCCTCGAGAAGTGAAAGTGTCTTACCGATGCGGAGAGTAATGAGCAACTTTGCCGGTTCGCGAATTGAAAACGTCGAAGCTGCCATCCAGATTGGCGGTGAGCTTCAAAAAGTGTCCCGTGTCGGGACCCTGCACATTCGCCAAAAATTCTGCAGCCGAGTTGTGCGCGTCGCCTCCGTCCTCGCTCCAGTGGAGTTGATAGATCGCGGAAATTCCCGGCGACGAACGAAGAATATCCAGAGCCGAGGCGCTGCCGCCTTTTTTCGCGCCGTTCTCAACAACCGCGACGCGCGGTGCGATTCCATGCACCAGCGCCGGACTCCCGCTGAAAAAAAGTCCGTGATGCGTCGCGACATAAACATCCGCTCGCCCAAGTTTGTTGACCGGGCACATCAGTTCCAGTTCCTTCGCCCACGGCAAATCTCCCAAATCGACGAGACGAAAGCCTCCATACGTCATTACAAATCCCAGCGAGGATTCATTTTCAGAATGATCCGCCGGCGGCATAGGTGTCGCCGCGCAATTCAGATTTTTCGCGCCCGCTCCATCGAGCGGTTTTTCGACAACTTTTCCTCCGCCATTCACAATCACGAATTTCGCGCCTCGTAGAGGCAGCCTGTCGCCGGGCTTTACGGAAATTCGTTGGAAATTCTTTTCGGCAAGGAGTTTTTGATAGCCGTTCCAACCGATGAGCGTCGCGGAATCTTTCGGGTCGGAATTTTCGCCGTGATCGATAAACGCTCCGATGGGAAATCGCGCCGCAAGCTGCGCCACGCCGCCGACGTGGTCACTGTGATAATGCGTGATCAAAACGTAGTCCAGTTTCGTGAGGCCCGCGTCCTTTGCCGCCGCGACGATGCGATCCGCCGCCCCTCGAAGCCGTCCCACCCTGTATCGACCAGCAACGATTCCCCCGCCGGAGTGACAAACAGCGTGGCCTGGCCCCCCTCGACATCGATGAAATAAACCACCACCGCCTTCGGCGGCTCGGCGTTTGTGAGAAACGTTGCGACGAAGAAAAGAAGCGCGACGAGAAAGGCGAGGCTTTTTATCTGGTGAAAATGAAACGTTTTCGGGAATTGGAAGAGCGTGCGCATTTCGGGCCTCCAGACAGGGTCTACGCATCGTACGCGAAAAGTGGGTTTTGCCGCGAGAGATTCGCAACGCTAACGCACGCCAATATTTAGTAGAATCGCGGGCCTTGGCGCAAATGGAAAGCGTGGAAAATTCGATGCCGGCTGGCGCGGTTCGCGGGAGCGTATGGAGTCTCGCGGGGCGTTTTCGCTGGGTGATATGCGCGCTGCTTTTTTTGGGAATCACGAAAAATTATATGGACCGGCAGGTCCTGGGCGTTTTGAAAACGCCGCTGCAGCATCAGTTTGGCTGGAGCGAAGTCGACTACGGAAATCTTGTGACGGTTTTTCAAGTTGCGTACGCGCTGGGAATGGTTTGCACCGGAAGATTGATCGACCGGATGGGAACGAGAATTGGATATGCGGTCGCGATGGTTTTCTGGAGTTGCGCTTCGATTGCCCATGCGTTTGCGAATTCGTGGATGAGTTTTGCGGCGGCGCGATTTGCGCTTGGATTTGGAGAAGCGGGAGTTTTTCCGGCGAGCATCAAGACGGTCACGGAATGGTTTCCGCGAAAAGAGCGAGCGACGGCGACGGGAATCTTCAATGCAGGAACAAGCGCGGGCGCGATTTTGACGCCACTCTTTGTGCCGTGGATCGCGATTCATTTTGGATGGCGATGGGCGTTTGTGATTACAGGCTCGCTCGGCGTTTTGTGGTTGCTGCTGTGGCTCGCGATTTTTCGAAAGCCGGAAGAACATTCCCGCTGCACCGCGGAAGAACTGGCACTGATCAAGAGCGATCCGATTGTTCCCGCGGAAAAGATTTCCTGGCTTCGACTGTTTGGCCTGCGGCAAACGTGGACGGTGGCGGCCGGAAAATTCATGACGGATCCGATCTGGTGGTTTTATCTTTTCTGGATTCCGGATTATCTGCAACGCGAACATGGTTTGCGATTGACGCAAATTGGATTGCCGATTCTGATCATTTACGCGATTTCCGACGCGGGCAGCGTGTTTGGCGGATGGCTTTCGTCAACGCTGATTCGACGCGGCGTTTCCACATCGCGAGCGCGCAAGTCCGCAATGCTGGTGTGCGCGTGTCTGGTGCTTCCGATTGCGGTGCTGTACAAGATTTCCGGGCTTTGGCCGGCAGCGATCGTGATTGGATTTGCGGCTGCGGGACATCAAGGATTCTCCGCGAACATGTACACGCTGCATTCGGACCTTTTTCCGGTGAAGGCGGTGGGCTCGGTCGTAGGAATCAGCGGCATGTCCGGCGCGATCGGCGGGATGCTGATCGCGCAGGTCGTCGGACATCTCTTGCAGTGGACCGGAAGTTACACGATTCCGTTTTTTATTGCGGCTTCGGCTTATCCGCTTGCGACGCTTGTGATTCACACGTTGAGTCCGAAGCTGGAGCCGGCGGCAATCGCTTGACGAGTTGAGGAGAAAATGGCGCTTTCGATCAGAGCAAAAAGCGAATGCAAGTGGGACGAAGTGAGCCTGGGAGAAGTGATGTTGCGGTTCGATCCGGGCGAATACCGGATCTGGACGACGCGGCAGTTCACGGTGAGCGAAGGCGGCGGCGAATACAATGTGGCGCGCGGATTGAAGCGATGCTTCGGCCTGGATGCGGCGATCGTGACGGCGTTTGCGAAAAATCCCGTGGGTTCGCTGGTGCAGGATTTGATTTATCAGGGCGGTGTCGATTCTTCGCTGATTCGCTGGGTGGAATACGACGGGGTTGGACGGACGGTTCGCAACGGATTGAATTTTGTGGAGCGCGGATTTGGCGTGCGCGCGGCGCTGGGTTGTTCGGACCGCGGGCATACGGCGATCGCGGCGCTGAAACCGGGAGAAATCGATTGGAGCGAAATTTTCGGAAAGCGCGGCGCACGGTGGTTCCACACGGGCGGCATCTTTTGTGCGCTCTCGGAGTCGACTCCCGAGGTGGCGCTGGAGGCGATGCAAGCGGCGCGGAAACACGGAACGATTGTTTCGTACGATTTGAATTACCGAGATTCTCTCTGGAAATCGATTGGCGGGAAGAAGAAAGCGCAGGAAGTGAACCGAAAGCTGGCGCCGTACGTGGATGTGATGATTGGAAACGAAGAGGATTTTTCCGCTGCGCTTGGGTATGAAGTGGAAGGAACGGATGAACATCTTTCCGCACTCGATCCAGAGAATTTCAAAAAGATGATTGCGAAGGTTGTAAAGGATTTTCCGTTCAAAGTTGTCGCGACAACATTGCGGAAAGCAACGACGGCAACGCGGAACGATTGGGGAGCGATTTGCTACGCGGATGGAAAGTTTTATGAAGCGAAGAAGAGGGAAAATATGGAAATTCTGGATCGTGTCGGCGGCGGCGATTCGTTTGCGTCCGGATTGATTTATGGATTCCTCGCGGGGAAAGAGGCGCAATGGGCTGTGGAGTGCGGAGCGGCGCATGGCGCACTGGCAATGACAACACCGGGCGACACGACGATGGCGACGCTGGAAGAAGTGCTGCAGGTGATGAAGGGCGCGGGAGCGCGGATCGCGCGATGAGCGAGGCGGCAAAATCGATGACGAAGCAGGAAGTACGCGCGCTGATTGAAAAAGTGGGAATCGTGCCGGTGATTCGGGCCGCTTCGGCCGAAGAGGCCCGATTCGCGGCGGATTGTGTCCGCAAAGGCGGCGTACCGATTGTCGAGATTACGATGACGGTGCCAGGGGCGGTGGAAGTGATTCGCGAAGTGGCGCGGACGATGCCGGAAGTTTTGGTTGGGGCAGGCACGGTTCTGAGCGCGGAGGCAGCAACGAAGTGTATCGACGCGGGCGCGCAGTTCCTGGTGACGCCCGGATTTAATGCTGCGACGGTGGCGGCGACGCGAGCAAGAGATGTATTGATCGTGGCTGGCGCATTGACGCCGTCGGAAATTATGGAGGCGTCGGCGGCCGGGGCGGATTTCGTGAAAGTGTTTCCGTGCGGCAGCATGGGCGGGCCGAAGTATTTGCAGGCGCTGCGCGGACCGTTTCCGAGTGTGGCATTTGTTCCAACGGGCGGGGTGAATCTGGAGACAGCGGGCGAATATATTCGCGCCGGAGCCGCGGCGCTGGGCGTGGGCGGGGAAATGGTGTTGAAGGATGCGCTGAGGGCGAGAGACGGCGACGCAATCAGCAAGATGGCGGCGCTGTTTGTGGATTTAGTGAGGGATGCGCGGGGAGCGAAAGGCTGAAATCGAAGAGGTTAACAGAGAGGCACAGAGGGCACAGATGAAGACTGAGGAACGCGGCGAAAAATATTTTTGTGGGATGGAGAACGCAAAAGCGGCGGAGGCCAAGGCTCAGCGATGACGAGCAATCGTGGCAAGCTAAACGGGGCTGAAGCCCCTCAGCTACACAGGCCGAGATCGAAGAGGTTTAACACAGAGGACACAGAGGCCGGAGCACAGAGATCACAGAGAAGAAAAGAAAGAGGAGAGACGGCGGAAGGGAGGATTCGCGTGGCGCGAAACGCAAGAGCAGGGCCGGGCCGGCTGGGGCAATCGTAGACAGACCCGACGGCGGGACCAGGGACGTGGCGCACGGCAAAGGGCTGTCAGTGATTGACGCCGCTGGCGAGAAAGCCGCCGTCGACGGAGAGGATGTGGCCGGTGACGTAACTTGCGGCGTCGGAGGCGAGAAAGACGGCAGCTCCGGCGAGTTCTTCGAGTTTGCCGAAGCGGCCCATCGGAGTGCGAGTGAGGAATTCCTTGCCGCGCTCGGTGCCGTCGAGGAGAGCGGCGTTGAGTTCGGTGCGAAAGACGCCGGGGGCGATGGCGTTGACGCAGACGCCTTTGCCGGCCCACTCGATGGCTAGAGATTTGGTGAGGGAAGCGACGGCGGCTTTGCTGGCGGAATAGGCCGCAACTTCGTAGAGCGCTACGAACGAGGAGAGCGACGCAATATTAATGATGCGGCCGTAGCCGCGTTCGATCATGTGGCGGCCAACGACGCGGCAAGCGCGGAGCGTACCAGTGACATTGGTTTCCATGATGGCGTCCCATTCGGAGTCGGCAACATCGATGGTGGGAGTTCGCTTGGTGCGGCCGGCGCAGTTGACGAGGATTTGCACGCTCCCGAATTCTTTGCAAGCGTCCGCGAGAAGATGCTTGATGGTAGATTCGTCGGTGACGTCGCAGGGAGTTTCGAGCGATTTGCGGCCGAGGGCGCGAATTTCTTTTGCGGCGGCGCGGACGAGTTCGGCGCGGCGGCCGGTGGCGACAACATTCGCGCCGGCTTGCGCTAGGCCTTTGGCGATTTCGAGGCCGATGCCGCTCGTGCCGCCGATAACGAGAGCGGATTTGCCGTTAAGTTCGAGGCGTGGATGACCCAAGGGAGTTCGCTCCTTTTGCGCGACGCCAGAAATGGACAACTCAGTATCGAGCGGCGGCGGTCAGTTTGAACTTCTGACTTATTGTGTCACGAATGAAGAAGGAGCAAGTGCGTAATGAGAATCACGGACGCGAAAGTGATTGTGTGCAGCCCCGGGCGGAATTTTGTGACGCTCAAGATTACGACGGAAGACGGGATTTACGGACTGGGCGACGCGACAGTGAATGGACGCGAGCTCGCGGTGGCGAGCTATTTGACGGACCACGTGATTCCGCTGCTGATCGGGCGCGACGCGCGGAGGATCGAGGACATCTGGCAATACCTTTATAAGGGCGCTTACTGGCGACGTGGGCCGGTGACGATGTGCGCGATTGCGGCGGTGGATACGGCGCTCTGGGACATCAAGGGAAAAGCGCTGAACGTACCGGTGTATCAATTGCTGGGCGGGGCGTCGCGCGAATCGGTGCTGGTGTACGGGCATGCGAGCGGCGCGGATATTGAGGACACGGTGAAGGCCGTGGCGCATTACCAATCGATGGGGTACAAGGCGATTCGCGCGCAGAGCGGAATTCCGGGACTTGCGAGCACGTACGGGGTTGGGAAAGGGAAAATGTATTATGAGCCGGCGGTGAAGGACGCGCCGCAGGAAGACGTGTGGGATTCGGAGCGGTACATGAATTTCGTGCCGCAACTGTTTGCGCGGCTGCGGAAAGAATTTGGCGAGGACGTTCCGTTGTTGCACGACGTGCATCACCGGCTGACGCCGAATGAGGCGGCGCGAGTGGGAAAGAGTCTGGAGCCGTTTCATTTGTTTTGGCTGGAAGATCCGACTCCGGCGGAATTGCAGGAGGGATTTCGGCTGATCCGGCGGCATACGACGACGCCGATTGCGGTCGGCGAAGTGTTCAATTCGATTTACGATTGCCAGCAACTGATTCAGGAACAATTGATCGATTACATCCGGACGGCAGTGGTGCATGCGGGCGGGATTTCGCACTTGCGAAAAATCGCAAGCTTCGCGGAGCTGTATCACGTGCGGACAGGATGCCATGGAGCGACGGACATGAGTCCAGTGTGCATGGCAGCGGCGCTGCATTTCGATTTGAGCGTGCACAATTTTGGAATTCAGGAGTACATGCGGCACACGCCGGAGACGGATCAAGTTTTTCCGCATGCGTATTCGTTTCAGGATGGTGTGATGCATCCGGGCGAGAGGGTGGGACTGGGTGTAGATATCGATGAGGGGTTGGCATCCAAATATCCGTATCATCGCGCGTATTTGCCGGTGAACCGGAAGCTCGATGGGACAATGCACAGCTGGTAGAAGTGACAGGGTCGGGCTGGGGTTATCAGGACTTAGCCTTTTCAGTTAGCTATTGCGGAAGGAAGTCGAGGTCAAGCCATTCCAATGCAGAAGGAAGGTCGTAGAATACTCGGATTTGCGACGGATTATCGGACAATTCAGTAAAGGTTTCCCACATGCGTCCCGCACCGAAGACAGCCGGACTAGGGGCAACAAAAGCGCGTTTAGACGTGGGGGAAAAGATCGCACGCTGCGCCAGGGTTCTGGTTTGGTTACTCGTCAAATCGACAGAGGTAGCCGCCCGCAAATCCACGATCTGATTGAACTCCGGGTTGAAGTCGGGATCGGTCTTGGTTTGCTCTTGGCGGTCTTTGATTTCCTGCCACGTCACACGATCCGACCCAGTGCTGACTACCAGACGAAGCTCACTGTAAACGACATAGCTGAATGGCATACTATTTTTCGCCTCAGAGTCTAGCATGAGTGCCTTGAACCGCCTTCGCGCGGACGCGGCACGTTCTGTGTGATCCTAAATTCAGATTTTCTGATAAGGACGTTAACCCGTGAAGGTGGCAAGCGATAATTCCAAAACAGTGGAAAACACCCTTCTGCCTCAACGTTCGCAGTTTACAGTTTTTCATGTCCTGTGGCTCTCCTTCGTTTTTATCTGCGCGTACCTGGCTGGTCGAAAGCTAGCAATCTACTGGGGAAAAGCGGGGTGGGTGGTCGGCGCGCTAGTGGGCGTCGCTTGTGGTTTTTTGCTGTTCCATGCTTTTTGGCTGCTCGCCACACTCTATCAGCGATTTCGGCCGCTACGGCCACCTTGCCGACAAGGACGATGCCGCTCTAACGATTACGAAATAAGAGTCATCGCGAAGGAAGGGTCTTGGGAGTCTGAAAGCAAATGCAAATGCGGTGACATGTATGTGAGGAGAGGAAACCGATTCATGCTCCTGCGAGCGGATGGCTCCACGCAGCCGTACATGTTGCGAAGGCGATTTCACAATTGGGAGACTGACAAGTTGGCATGAGAAATCTAACTGACGTAAGGTGGATCAAATTAAAAGGTGTGCTCTTTCTATTTCTGGGTCTGTTGTCCGCGGCCTTACTGTTCCACGAACGCCCGACGCCTAGCGCGGCGTTTCTAATCGCGGTTGTTGTGTGGTCCTTCTGTCGCTTCTATTATTTTGCGTTCTATGTGATTGAGCACTACGTGGATCCTAATTACAGGTTCTCTGGGCTTCTGTCCTTTGCCGCCTATCTGATCCACAGGGCGCGAGAGCGTTGACCATATGTCGCACCAGAATAAGATTATTTCTTCATACTCAATGCTGGCCACACGCTAACCATTCCCCAAGCAGTTTGCCGAAAGCAACTTCCGGAAAGGTGGGCTGGGTTTCTCGCTTTCACCCCGGCTTGCTACACTGTTGGCTTAGATTAGATAGGGCGCCGACTCTCTGACAGGCAGGGCGAGGCGCCAGGAGGCAGTTATGACAGCAGAAGGAGCCGCGCGAGCGGAACAAGGAACCATGTTACGAATCAACGACACAGCACCGAACTTCACGGCGGAAACATCGCAGGGCGTCATCAACTTCCATGAATGGATTGGCGACAGCTGGGCGATTCTGTTTTCGCATCCGAAGGATTTCACGCCTGTCTGTACGACCGAGCTCGGCTATATGGCCGGGCTGGAGCCGGAATTCAAGAAGCGCAATGTGAAGATTGTCGGGTTGAGCGTGGATCCGGTGAGCAGCCATTCGAAATGGGCTGCGGACATCGAAGAGACGCAA
>Ga0209060_10003674_pt1 | contig 12616 bp, 12 predicted proteins | sample Coa_R1_8_FD_187155 | JGI IMG/M metagenome (GOLD analysis project Ga0209060, IMG submission 187155) | Surface soil microbial communities from Centralia Pennsylvania, which are recovering from an underground coalmine fire - Coalmine... | ecosystem: Environmental > Terrestrial > Soil >...
ATCAGGATCTTTTGCTAACAACTCAGGGCTTGCATGAGAAGATTGTTTATAAGTAGAAGATGTGACGATTAATTTTTGCATTGCTCTCACGTCCCAACCTGATTCGCGAAAAGTCACCGCAAGCCAATCCAATAATTCAAGGTTAGAAGGAACAGAACCCTGGTTACCGAAATTATCTGCGCTTTTCTGAATACCTGTTCCAAAATAAGCTTGCCAGTAACGGTTCATAATTACCCGTGCGGTTAACGGATTTTTTGCATCCATCAACCATTGAGCAAGCCCAAGCCTGTCGCGGCGCAGGTTTGCGGGATATGGCATAATTGCATTCGGTACATCAGCATGCACTTCTGCGCCGGGTACATCATAAGCTCCGCGAAGTAAAATATGTGCCTGCCGCTTTTGCTTCATCTCTTCCATTACCATCAACTCAGGAATATTTTCCATCAATTTGTTTCTTTCCTGTCTTACATCCTGCAGTTCTTTTTCTTTTTGTTGGTACGCATTTGAAACAGCAGAAAAATAATATTGCTGAAGGTCACGGTCAGGCATAACCGATTTCATTTGCGATGATGATTTCAAAAGCATCGGCACTTCAGAAGGATTAAGTTCTCTATCGTAAACATAAATATCATCCACCAATCCATTTTTAAATCCCGTGCCACGCCAATCCGCGCCTACTTGTAATCCCGGTTCATCTTTCCTATCAAACAAAATATCTTTGAACAAATTATCTTTTTCCGTGATCATGTTTGCTTCTTTCCCATCCACAAATAATTTTATTCCATCTGCTTTTCCGGATCCGTTATAAGTGAGCGTCAACTGTATCCATTTTTCTTTTGGCAATTCCTGATCGGTCACTTTCAAAATATTATCATAAGGCCAGGTATGTGCCATTAAGAATTCAACTTTATCATCTCGCAGGCGAAGGAAATAACCGCGGAAGCCGTAAGTGATATCGCCATCTCCTTTATGAAAAATGATGCCTTTATTAATATCCTTTGGAATATTGATCCACACGCCAATGGAGAATGGTTGAAAGCGATTGAAGATTCCCACCTTTCCCAATTTCAAAATATCATCTCCGTTTGATTTGAATGCATTGCCAAATTTTCCGGGAACAAGAACAGGATCCGCAACTCCGCCTTTTATTTTTGGATTGATTTCATTGATAAAAGAATCTTTCACCAGCTTATCAAAAGTATAATGTGCCTGCATTCCTTTTTTCAGATCAAAAGAAATACTATTTCCATTTTTTTGTTTCCATTTTTCAAAATCCGGTTTTTCTTTTTCAACAATTGCATTCTCTTCATTTATTTTTTCTTTCTCTTTATTAGTAAGATAAACAATGGTGGAATCTTGTTTAGCATCTGTCATTAATATAGTAGGACCGGGTGCAGAATTATCAAAAGAAATTTGCCCGGGCTCATCCACATTATTAAAAAAACTATAGAGGCTGTAAAAATCTTTTTGAGAAACAGGATCAAATTTATGATCATGGCAGCGGGCACAACCAACAGTGAGACCAAGAAATGCAGTTCCGAATGTGCTCGTTCTGTCAATCACATATTCATTCCTGAATTCTTCATTGATAATTCCACCTTCTGCATTTTGCGCATGGTTGCGATTGAATGCGGTTGCTAATTTCTGTTCACGTGTTGCATTCGGCAAAAGATCGCCAGCTAATTGCCAGGTAACGAATTTATCGAACGGCATATTATCATTGAATGCTTTGATCACCCAATCTCTCCAGGGCCACATCGGGCGATAACGATCAACCGTGTAACCATAAGTATCTGCATAACGCGCAACATCCAACCAATCCACCGTCATCTTCTCTGCATATTGCGGAGAATGCAACAATTTGTCGACAACTTTTTCGTAAGCATCGGGAGATTTATCTGCGAGAAATGCATCCGTTTCTTCAATCGTTGGAGGAAGGCCGGTAAGATCTAAAGTCACTCTTCTTAATAATGTTTCTTTATCCGCTTCCGGCGAAGGCTTCAAATTATTTTCTTCTAATTTGTTCAGCACAAAATAATCGATGCCGTTTTTCGGCCACGCTTTATCTTTTACTTCGGGCAAATTCTTTTTTTCAGGAGCAGTAAATGCCCAGTGAGGTTTATACACAGCTCCCTGCTCGATCCATTTTGTTAGAACAGCTTTTTCATAATCCGTCAATATCCTGTTCGATGCTTTAGTTGGCATTGATAAATCTGCATCATTAGTAATGATGCGATTGTACAATTCGCTTTTGTTAAGATTGCCCGGAACGATGGCATGTGTACCATCTTTTAATTCCGCTGTAGCGCCTTCACTGTTGGAAAGATTTAATCCTGCTTTTTGCCCATGATTTTTATCAGGGCCGTGGCATAAAAAACATTTATCAGAAAGAATGGGTTTTACATGCAGGTTGTAGTCGATTACTGCAGGAAGTGATTTATCGAACTTTGCAATGGCTTCAGGCTTTTTGACTGTTCCGGCTTTTACAAAAATGAAAATGCATACTGCAATAAACAGTATAACCAGCGTGATTTTATTAAAAAAAAATTTGCGCATGTGCCAAGACCCAATGAAATGTAACGTAATTGTTTAGAGTTTTAAAGGTAACAATTATCAGGCGCTTTGGCGGCAAATGGTGAAAGTGTATGGCATCGGCATTTTGTGATGATAAATGATTGTTTCGGTCAATACTGATGACTGGGCAAGCTGCAACAATGACAGCATAAACTGTTTCGATGTTCCCCGCCTGATGCCATAAAATCAATTGTTGTTGGCCTTTGATTGAAAGTTGTTGCTCATTGATCAAAAGTTTTTGGCAATTGTTCAGTTGTTTTTGGCCTTTGATTAAAAGTTTTTGGCGATTGCTCAGTTGTTTTTGGCCTTTGATCAAAAGTTTTTGGCAATTGCTCACTTGTTATTGGTCTTTGATTGAAAGTTTTTGCTCATTGATCAAAAGTTTTTGGCCTTTGATCGATTAATATTGTCGATTGTTTGGTTGTCAGCGCTCATTGTTTTTTGGATGATATGAATGATGACACCAACCAAGGCAAACGGCAAAAAACCAACGTTCATCCTTATGTGAACATCATGAATTCTAAAACATCACCTTAATGGCTTCATCATCTTTCCCACAATCGGCAGGTGGCACCAGGCTGCAGATCCTTTAATGAGCCATGCGCTTCCGAAGCACCACAATGATGTTGTTTCAAAAATAAATGTGCTGTACACAAACACTCCTTCGGCGGGCTTAATGATGAAGCTGAACAGTGCGATCATGATGATGCTGACTGCAATTCCCCATCCGCAAAATTTATAGAATGCTTTCCTGCGCTTCCATTTTATCTCGAGGTCGCCGGTATACACTGCGTCAGGCTTTTGAAAGAACCAAAGACAAAAAAGAATGAAGCAGAGGAACAGCGATCCAGCAAAAGCGAAATGCATGCCACCCCAGAATTCATTCGGCGGATCAAGCAGATGGATGTATTGGTTAGAACCTCCTGACGGAGGCCTGAAGCCATCGAAGCCGGTGGGGAATGAAGCAATGCCAAAGGCACAAACCCCGGCGATATTTGAAACCCTGTTCTCCCATGGGTTGCCTGCTTTGTGGGCAGTGCCCCTGTAGGTGATGAGAAAGCCGCCGAGCACACAAAGCGTTCCCACAAAAATGATGTGCATTTTGCTGTAATAAAAATGGCTGATGGAATGCTGCCAGGAATAATTTCCTGCGCTGAATAGAAAAGAACCGAACACAGTCAGCAAAGGAAGAAGGATGCCTGTGATCCCAATAAAAGTCCTGAGCTTTTGGTAAGAAATGATCTCACCTTGTGTGCCGGAGTTTTGTGTGGTGCTCATAACATTGGATTTGATTACATATAAATTTCGTTGCGGTTGAGAAATGATCTTTTATTCCGAAATTATTTTTTTGGGGTTATTGATTGATGAGATGACCAGTGCGATGCCGCAGAAAAGCAGCGCTACAATAGCACGCACAATCTCAGCCCCGCCGGATTCTTTGGGATGTGCAATGGCATCAGGCACATGAAAAAAAAGAAAGAAAAGAAAAAGCATGATTGCTAATAAAAGAGCAATTGTCTTTGTCCATATTTTGAAAATAATGGCAATGCCTGAAGCGATCAGCAATGATCCAACAAAGTAAGTCCAGAACATCGGCAGCCCCAACCATTTCGGGACCATCGTAGACACAAAATCAGGAAAAACAAAATGGCTGCACCCAAATAATATAATAAGCAAAGAATAAAAAATTCTTCCTGCAGGAATGAGTTTTTCTAAGAACGATATAAAAAAGTTTTTTTTGCCTGAGCTTACATTATTCGCAGGGAATGAGCCTGCCATCACGAAAGCGCCTCCGCAATAAGCAAGCTCTTCACCAAGACCAAACCAGCCATCCAGACGAGAAGCATTATTGCTGCTGATGATCAGGATATTCAGCAGTTGAAAACCGATGATTAATATGAGAAAACAAAACCCAAGATAAAGACAGATATTTTTTGTGCTGATTGTTTTTATTTTCAACAGGCCTGAAATGATAATACCTGCGATTATTAAAGCAATGCCCGCAAAAATCGGGATAATAGTATATGAATGAGCCCATGTTGGAAAAGGAGGCAAGATCTCAGGGCGAAAATCTTTAATGATCAATTGATGTACACCTAATGCAGCAATGCCTATGCCGTACAATAGACGCCCGATTTTAGCAAGGTCTTGCATGAATGATTTTTATTCAAGAGTGTGAAAGAAGAGCAAGCTGAAGTTACAACATTAGTCTGATAAGATGTAGTTGTTGCAACCGAACGATTATTAATATCTCTATCTCTGATTTAGTTTCATCGTTTATTTTTCGTACCAGACCCTCTCTGCATTCTTGTATTGTTCCGGAATACTATCGATTGCACCTTGAATTGAGTTTTCTTGCGAATCATTAACAACCTCCCAATCTTTATCACAGCTAAACCGGTACATGGAATTTGACTTCTCATATATACAAATAGCGAGGCCATAAACTTTGATGGGCTCAAGATTATCTTTATTATCGGAATATTTCATAACCCCGAAAGGCTGGTCGCCTGACCATGCCCATTTGAGCACTTTTGCACCATCTAAATAATCAGGAGCCGGTTTGATGCTGAAGGAAGACATCTTAGAAAATTTTTTTTGAATGGTATCATCGCTAAAAATAAATGAGCAATTAATTAACTGATAATTTAGCTCAATTCATTGGAAAACGAACTACACCCATCACAATGTAAACAATGCCTTTTTTGCTTTGGACAATCTTGCACAACAATACATCGTTGAGAATTGGAGCCTTTAATTACTTGAAACCAATTTACCAGATAATATGCTCAAGTTACCTGCAGAATCTCTCATTTGGATATTATTGAAAACAGCTGTTGCTTTACCATCGGGGGCAATCGTTAATACCACCGAGTCCCCATCTCTGCCTGTTGCTACATAGTAATTGTCTGTATGACCAGGCGTTGGGTTAGGCACCCCCACGCCTACTGATATCGCACAACGTAGATTGGGGTAAGTGTTCAATAAATATATCGAATCGTAATAAACAGCGTATGTGCCGCTCTTGGCAGGAGTAGTCAAAAAACCGATTTCTATAAAATTGCTGTTAGATGCATCTCCGTTCAATTCGTCTAATTGAAAATCGACATAAGTAGGTTTATAAGTATTCCCTTTAAGAATCCAATAAGAAGCTGGTGATGCGGTAGAACTTTTTTTGCAGCCTACAAATAAAAGGACTGTTGCGATTGATAGATAAAGTATGGCTTTCATAGTGCGAAATTATATTTTAAGATCTAAAAAGTTATCAGGGAAAAAACTCAGTGTCAATCTCAGTCAATTGTGATTTTTCCCAACTTGATGCACACGCTTTTTATTAGTATACCATTCATTTGATTTTATACAAAAGAAAGCAACAACTCACATGTGTTTTCAAGTAAATTTATTCTATGCATATTAATAATTCGGTCTCCAATTTTGTTTCATCATTTGTCCAATGCCCGTAAATTTCAATATATGGAAAGATCGTCGTGAAGCCTTTGGTTTTTAATTCATCTCTCATCTCCTGTCCCACTTTCTTTAACTGATGATATGGCCCGATATGTTTATAGTAAGCATACTTTATCAGATTGATTGTTTTTTGTTCAAGATTTGTATCCTGATTATCTGTCTGATTCAATTCAACGCCTGCAAATATTTTTTCATCGGGTTCATACACCCAGATATTAAGGCCTTTGTGAGTTAATTTTTCTGCTTCGATAGTCTCCCACATTTTGTCCATTAATCCGAATGCTGTCCGCATATATTCTTTATTGACTGCGATGCCTGAAAATCCATGTATCTGTTGCAGGTAATTGTTATTGATGATTTCTATTTCCATTATAGGTTAGCATTAAAACTGTTTTGTGAAATATCAATGAAGTTAGCATTTTCATCATCAACTGAAATTAAATCTGTCTTTGGCAATCGTCAGTTACCAATGAAAAATGCAGCAGAAACTGATATCATCATTCACATTAATTCGATGGTTTCGTCACACCAATAATAACTCCAAAATCACCACCCGTTTGTGCCCAGTTTTTTTCCGGCAAATATGTTCGGGAAACAAATCCATCGAGGTATAATGCGTTTTTGCAACCAAGGCTTAAAAAATAAGCGGCAAAGTCATAAAAGTTTATTTCCTTTTTGGACATTATGAAAACCGCATCGTTATTTGGCAAAATGCCAACACCATTTCTGATGTTTACATTCATTGATCCTTGTTTAAATGCAGGATGGATTTTTCCATCTATGACCAGCATCGGCCCGGATTGTGTGGCATATTTTATTTTTCCATTGTCGACAAACTTTGCGGTTTCACTGATTATTGGAATGTTATCCGTCGTAATATAAAACACTCCATTAGGCTTTAGATAAAAATTTCCATTCGCACTTGCTTTGTTCAAAGGTGAAAATCGTTTTTTATTTTCAACATATAATCCTAAAGGTGAGTTATCCTGCTTGTACATGCCGGCATTCATCGCAAAGACTAAAGTCTGATGATGATTTTCGAGCCAGCTTTTTAAATTTTGAATGCTCCTAAAGTTCGTATTACTATCATTTTTCCAATATAATCTAAGGTCGCTTTTCCGGGGATTTACTTCATAAGTTATAAAGCGATCATCATCATTTTCGTGTTTGCTGGCAGATATAAAAAATATTGTTACAGGCAAAACCAGAACAATAAAAATTCTAAAGCGGTTCACAATTTTCATAGTCTTAAAATGGCTATTGTAAATACTAATAAAAGTTGTGCTTCGGATTTTATGCTGAGCGCTTTCGAGACATCCTGATTAATTTCAGAATGAATGACCTTATAAATTTATAGATGATAAATCCAATGGCTGCTATTATTAAGATGAAAGCAGTTGGCAATATCGCCCCAAAAGTATAGGACATGCCAAGAATAAAGCCTAGCATAAATTCAGAAAAAAATATCGGGATGAAGAAGCTGAGGACTAAAATAATATAAAGAACATTGTCTAAAAAAGGTTTGTAATCATTCACAAATGAAAATGAAAGCAGCATTGCGAAAATTAATCCGATGGCAAACCGCATCAAAATATTTTTCACCAATAATTGATACTGGCTATCGGAAGTTGTTTGTTTTTCAATCCTGCTTTTAATCCTGCTTAATAAAATCCATGAGAGAACAGGCAGCAAAATTGCTCCCCACCAATTTGAGATGGCTGGTAAGTTTTTTTGATTAAGAAGATGATGACGCGGAACACCGCCGTGAAAATAATCCCAGATGAGCAAGCTAAAAATCAAAACAGAAATAACAACAGTAATAATCAGCCTGATTCTTTTTAAGTTTGTAGATTGAATTTTATCCATTTGTATTTTTTACTTCTTTAATTCCGCCTGAATTTTATTTTGGAGTGCCGTTGCTTCTTTTTCAGTTTCATCAATTGCATTCAGCAAAGCCTGAGTTATTTGTGCATCTACAATAATTTTTGACCTAAATATTTTATTCGACAATGGATTTTGATCACCTAAAGCATTGATCATTTCCCACAATTCCAGATGTTTTGAATATTGATATTTATAAGTGTCATCAAGGGTTGTGAGTGATTCCTGATAATATTCCAGAATAAGTTTTTTCAATTCTTTATTTTCTATATAACCAATTTTTCCGCTCGATTTAAATCCTTCATAGTCGCCAATACCGGCTTTAAAAGTGCTGAGAGAAAAATTGATGCTGAAATTGGTGACGGTGTCTAATTCTTTAGGTGATAATTTCAGGATTCCTGAATACGATGACAGCATGTCGGAGAGCATTTTTTTTTGATCGGCCATGCTTTTAATATCTTTCCCTAAGTCCTCGCTTATATCTGTTAAGAACTCTTTGGCTTCAGTTTGCTGATGATTGCGCTCACTCCAACTGTGCAACCAGATAGAAAGAGTAACTGCAAAAACAATAATAAAAATCTCTATCAGAATATCTTTTATTTTTTCTCCGGGAGTTTTATGCTCACTTTTTAATGTGGCATAAATTTCCTTGCCATGTTTTGCGACTTCATCCTCCATATATAAATTTTAATTCCATTTCTTCAGAAGCAAAATCTAATTTGAGATTTCAGGATGAAGTTACAAAACATATCATCACTTGTTATTAGCAAAACATACAAGCGGCAAAAAATGAATGTAGCCAAAAGAGTTTCATCCTCAAGTTTTATTATTCCGCATCAGGCACTTCTTCAACACTATAATAAACTTTTAATCCTCGTTCTTTTGCTATCCGTACATCTTCATCAGCGCCTTTCGAAGCTCCTTTCATGCGAAGCACTGCATCACATTTTTCAAGAAGACGGTGAGCAACCGGATACTGAACTTCTTCCCAGGCTTCATCACCGGGTTTTGATGAACCAGCAAGATGAATGAGTGGCAGCGCTACCCATTCGCCGATCATCGGGATATGTCCTTTTCTGAATAAAGGCAGCGCTATTGATTCAAGGTTGTTTAAATTTTGTTGCATTAAAACCGGGTCGTCATTTGTGCCGCTTCTGTAAGGGCCTGCAATCAGTATCATCATGGAAATAATTTTTTGTTCCTGCAAATGAAGCAAACAATTTTCTGACAAGAGTTAAGGTATCTTAAGAAATTTATTTTTTGCTTTTGCTATTTCTGATAGCGCTTAAAAATTCAGGCGTGATGCCTAAATAAGAAGCAATTTGTTTTTGAGAAACTGTTTTTGCGATGTGAGGATATTTATTCAAAAAACTATCATATCTCTCTTCTGCTGTGAGAGATAAATTTTCAATCACTCTTAATTGTTCTCTCGTATATGCATTCTGCATCAGTATCCTGAAGAACCTTTCAAACTTTGGCACTTTTTGATATAACTTTTCCAGACGCTCTTTGCTCAATTGAAATATAATGCTATCCTCAATCGCTTCAATATGCATCATCGCCGGTTTCTCATTCAAAAAACAATACATATCCGTCACCCACCAATCTGCAATCGCAAACATGATCGTCGATTCTTTGCCGTCTTTGTCAATATGATAAGCTCTTAATGCTCCCGAATGAACGTAACTGATGTATTTGCAGGTCTGCCCTTCTTGTAAAATCAACTTCTTTTTTGCAATCTCTTTATATGTAATGAGAGAAGTAAAAAAAATTATTTCTTCCTGATTAAGGTCAATATATTTTGCAATGTTTTTGAGGATCAATTCGTGAGTCATATATCAAATCTAATATCGGCAACTCGCTGTTTATTCTTCTTCCAGTAATTGTTCAAAAAAAGCACCGATTTTATTTTTTCGATCTACAAAATGCAATTCCAGCATCCAATGCCTTTTATTGCCATGTTTATCTAACTGAAGAATGTCATTATGATTATCCGGATGCACATCTAAACAAAGATCATTAGGGTCATCGGGTTGTTCGTGTGGGTAATAACCTATAATATGTCCGGCAATGGCATTTCCAAATTCATAGCCATATCGTTTTGCGAGATCTGTGACATAATTAAAAAATGCTGCGCCCGTGAGTGTAGATTGATTAAAATACCAGACATTACCTTCATGCCATGCAGCTTCAACATCGTTCTTTATTTTTTGTTTTAGCGGATCGTTGCCTAAAACATATGTTCTTCCTAAATCAGATTCCCATCCTTCAAAAACAGGATGAAAATCAAAAAACAAAATATCATCTTTCTGAATAATTAAGTCTGGTGGATCTGCGATATAAGGTTGTAACGTATTAATGCCTGTTCTTACAATTTTTTTGCCCCAATGAATTTCAGTGCCAAAATCTTCATTTGCAATTTGTACAATTTCATCGCAGAGTTGCTTTTCTGATTTTCCTGAAACTATTAATCCTCTGTCTTCAACAATTTTGAATAAATCTTTTGCTTTTTGTTGTGAAAGAAAAAGTTTTTGTCTTGTCTCGTCCATTTTTTTTCTGAAGTTACAGAAGTTCATTCATGATTATTGAAAAACGCCGACAATGACAATAAGATTAAAAAGGCTGCCTTTTGCAAAGCAGCCTTGTAACTATTGATTGTTCTTAGAGCTATTGTTTAACCACTTTCAGCACTTTTCTTTCATTCCCTTGCACCACTTCAATGATATAAATTCCCTGCTTGTATGTTTCACCGAACCGAACGATCTCTCCGGTCGCAGCGCGTTTCGTATCCATCGCACGGCCAAGGATATCGAATATCCTTATTTCAGCCACCTCAGTGCGCTTGCCTTTCACCATCAGGCTGAATGAAGATTCGGTCGGGCTCGGCCAGGCGATTGCATCCATTAGCATTGGTGTGTCCTCACCTTCCTGCGTTCCTGCTTTTGCTTCCGTTGAAACGACCGATACTGCAGCACAATTTTGTACAGTGATCTTCATCGTTGTTGTGGTTGCGCACTGTCCGGGAGCAGGAGTAAATGTGTAAGTGGTAGTTCCTGTATTAGCCGTGCTGACTGTCGAAGGGCTCCATGTTCCTTTGATCCCATTGTTCGATGTCAGTGGCAACGTTGGTGCTTTGGCGTTCTTGCATTGCGTTCCAATTGCCGTGAATGTTGGTGTTGTATTCGCAGTAATCGTAACAGTTTTTGTTCCTTGCGATGCACATCCACCGCTATTGGTCACCGTTACTTTCAACGAAACAGAACCTGAAGAACCGGCTTTATACAAAATGCTGTTTGTTGTACCACCAGAGGTGATCGAACCATTCGTAATGCTCCATGCATATTTTGCACCGGTTCCTGCATTCGCAACAGAAGCAGCATTGCCTGATGATCCTGCACAAACAGAACTGCTTGCTGTAATCGTGCCGACCGGAAGAGCAGTGATCGATATGGTTTTAGTTGGCGAAACTGTTTTGCAACCGCCGATACTTGTAACTGTAACTGAAAGGGTAATATTTCCGCTTACCCCTGCTTTATAAGTAACAGAAGTTGAATTGCCACCCGATGTAATCGTTCCACCTGAAATGGCCCATGCATAGGTAGCGCCGATGCCTGCATTTGCCACCGAAGCTGTATTTCCCGTTGAGCCACTGCACACAGACGCCTTCGCATTGACGCTTGCTGTTGGGTAAGGGCTGATATAAACATAGTATGTACCTGATGATACTGTACACACTCCACTTGCATTGGTCACTTTTGCAGAGATCTGAACGAAATTATAAGAGTTGAAGAAAGGTGTTTTGCCACCTGCTCCTGCAGTGAACGTAACAGATGATCCTGTTGTGCCGGAAGTAGGTGTTCCATTCACAATTGTCCAATTATACTTATCGTTTGTTCCTCCGCTCGCATCTGTTAAAGTAGCAGTGTTTCCGGTTGAGTTGCTGCAAACTGCAATGGGCACTTTAATACGTGGCTCTGGACATTTCAGGGCAGTGATAGGAATCATTACGGTTCCGGTTACCGGTCCGCAGTTGCTGCTGCTGGTCACACTCACATTTAATGTTACTGATCCGGATGAACCTGCAGTATAAGTGATAGGATTTACATTTTTGGCACTTGTAATGGTTCCGTTAGTAATCGTCCAGTTGAAAATGGCGCCGGCATCGGTGCTTGATACAGATGCAGTGTTGCCTGTTGATACAGCAGTAACCATGGAAGCTGCGGTGATCGCTGCGCTGGGCAGTGGGTTCACTGTGACTGACACTGGTGACAGTGCTGTAGCACAAGCTGGCACACCATCAGCAGCAGAAACATAATAAATAGTATTAGCGCTTAACGCAGGAGTTATGAATGAAGAAGACGAACTTTGCTGTAATAAACTTTGTCCTCCTGCATCCGCATACCACGCATAAATGGGATTGATAGCAGAAGAGCTTACCGTAATGGTTGCAGTGCTGCCTGAACAGGTTGCTACTCCTGTTGGAAGGTTAAAGGCTGAAGGCGATGTATATACGTTCACATCATTATCATTGCAATCTCCGGCTATTTGTGTAGTGAATACCACATAGCCTGCACCAGGCGATGTACACTGAGTAACAGGATTGCCTGTATAATAACCATCGCCATCTGCATCCAGCACCCAGACAGTAGCAGGATTAATTGTTGCATCGCCATCGTTGCAATCACCACTCGTT
>Ga0209060_10003675_pt1 | contig 12611 bp, 13 predicted proteins | sample Coa_R1_8_FD_187155 | JGI IMG/M metagenome (GOLD analysis project Ga0209060, IMG submission 187155) | Surface soil microbial communities from Centralia Pennsylvania, which are recovering from an underground coalmine fire - Coalmine... | ecosystem: Environmental > Terrestrial > Soil >...
CTCATAGAGCACCTCTTTTGGATGTCGTAACTCGACACATGTTGGAGACTGTACTAAATCGAGCCCGGTCGGGCCCAAGGAGGGAAGTGCAGATACTTTAGAACGAATACGACGTTATGGCAAGAAATTCTTGCAAACTAAGTTTCAAATAACTGGAGCGCAGTCGCCCCGCAAAACGTGAAGAGCGCCACTTATAAGGTGGCACTCTTTTCTCCGATCAATCTCCTGATCTTTTCCACGAAGTCCGTAGCAAGCATATCTTCGGTCTTTTCTTTGCCGCGCGTACGGACATTCACCTTGTCCGCCTCGGCCTCTTTATCTCCGACGACGAGCAGGAACGGCACCTTCTGCATTGCATGTTCGCGGATCTTGGCGTTCATCTTCTCGTTGCGGGCATCCACTTCCACGCGCACGCCAATCGCCTGCAACTGAGCCGCGACCTTGTTCGCATATTCCGCATGCCGCTCGCTGATCGGGATCATCACCGCCTGCACCGGCGACAGCCATACCGGGAACGCACCAGCATAGTGCTCGATCAGCACGCCAAAAAACCGCTCGACAGAGCCGTACAGGGCGCGATGTACCATGACCGGCTGCTTGCGCGATCCATCTTCCGCAACATATTCCAATTCGAATCGCGCCGGCAGATTGAAGTCGAACTGCACCGTCGAAAGCTGCCACAGCCGCCCGATCGCATCGACCAGCTTGATGTCGATCTTCGGTCCATAAAACGCGGCTTCTCCCGGAATCGTCTTGTACTCGATATTCAGCGCTTTGAGCACTTTTTCCAGGGACCGGGTTGCGTGATTCCACTGCTCCTCGCTGCCGACGAAGCTTTTGCGATCATTCGGATCCCACGTCGACAGCTCAGTCTGGAACTTATCGAACCCGAAATCCCGCAGCACATCGCGGGCAAACTCCACGCAATCGGCAATCTCCTTCTCAATTTGCTCCGGAGTGCAGAAAATGTGCGCGTCATCCTGCGTAAAGCCGCGCACTCGCAACAGGCCGTGCATCACGCCCGACCGCTCGTAGCGGTAGACGGTGCCTAGTTCGCCGAGCCGCACCGGCAGATCGCGATACGAACGCAGCGAGTCCTTGTAGATAAGAATGTGCCCCGGGCAATTCATCGGCTTCACGCGATACTCGGCGTCATCGAGTTCCATGAAGTCGAAGAAATTCTGCGCGTAATATCCCTCGTGGCCGGAGGTAAAGAAGAGCTGCCTGCGCATGACGTGCGGCGTGTAGACGAGCGAGTATCCACGCTTCACATACTGCTCGCGCATCCAGTCTTCCATCTCTTTGCGGATGATCCCGCCTTTCGGATGCCAGAAGATCAGCCCCGGTCCAGCCAGCTCCTGAATCGAGAAAAGATCGAGCTGCTTCCCGATGACGCGGTGGTCGCGTTTCTTCGCTTCTTCCACCTGGTTAAGGTACGCCTCGAGATCTTTCTTCGAATAGAACGACGTCCCGTAAATTCGCTGGAGCTGCGGATTCTTCTCGTCTCCCAGCCAGTACGCGCCAGCAATATTCAGCAGCTTGAATGCCTTGATCTTTCCGGTCGACGGAATATGCGGACCGCGGCAGAAGTCCGTGAACTTGCCGGTGCGGTAAATCGAAATCTTTTCGTCGGGCTTGGTGAACTGCTCGACGAAGTGGCACTTCATGAAGTCGCCGTCTTTCTTGAACTCCGCCAGCCCCTCGTCGCGAGGCACGAACTCGCGCGCATAGGGGATGTTCTGCTGCACGAGCTCCTGCATCTTCTTTTCGATCTTCCCGAGATCTTCGGGCGTGAACGGAGTCGGGCGGTAGAAGTCGTAGAAAAAGCCGGTCTCGGTAGCAGGCCCGTGGCCAAGCTTAGTCTCCGGGAACAGTTCGAGAACCGCCGCAGCCAGCAAGTGCGCGGAAGAATGGCGGTAGACCTGTAGCGCCTCCGGATCTTTCTCAGTCAGAAGACGAAGATCGGTGTCCTTTTCGAGCGGACGCGCCAGATCGATCAAATCGCCATTCGTTTTCGCGGCCAGTGCCGCGTCCGCGAGCCGTGAACTAATCGACTTCGCGACATCGAGCGCGGTCGTGCCTTTAGGAAATTCCTTGTCGCTCCCGTCCGGGAGCTTGATATGAATGCTGTCTGCCATGATTTGGGACCTGAAGGAATTACAACTCAAAAATTAAGCCAAACTCCAGTCTAAAGAAGCGGCTGAGGGGGGTCAAACGAACTGAGGTTACGGACGGCGGATGGCAAGGCTGCCCCGCTCATCCTTTACGCGGCAAACTGCCGAAGCACGAACCTCAGCGATGTAAATTCGGAGGTAGACTATTCCAACGAATCGAGGCTCTCGCATGTCACTCGATCTTCGCTATGCGCTGCGCAAGCTTCGTGAGAGTCCGGGGTTTGCGGCCACCGCGATTCTTACTCTTGCTCTTGGCATTGGCGCGTCGACTGCGATATTCGCGGTTCTAGATGCCGTCCTGTTGGAGCCGTTGCCATTTCCGCAGCCGGATCGGCTTGTCGCGGTGGAATCACAGCCGGACCGCACCGTCGCGATTCCAACGATGCGGGACTATCAATCCCGTTCCACCGCGTTCAGCAGTCTCGCCGCTTATCGAGAATGGTCGCCAGCACAGAATCCAAGGGGCGGCCCACCGGCAGATCTCATCCTCGCCGTCACGCAGGGTTTCCTCTCTACCCTGGGTGCCCGATTTGGCCTCGGGGCACCGTGGCCAATTACGGGCAATGAGCAGGATTGCGCCTCGCAGGTAATTGTCAGCTCCGCTTATTGGAAGCGACTGGGCGGCGGTCGCACTCTTGGACAAAGGACGCTAAACCTGGATGGAAGAGACTACGAGATTTCAGGTGTTCTTGCAGCAGACCAGACAATCGAAGGCCTATACGCGCTCAATCGGCCGGACGTTTTTATTCAGGTCGGCTGCGATACCGAGGAACGCCCGAATTCGCGGGGTGACAGAAGTTTTTTCTTGATAGGTAGGCTGCGGCCAGCAGTGACGCTTAGCCAGGCAAACGCCGACCTTACGCGGGTGGAGCAGACGCTTCAGAGAGACTTCCCCAATGACTATGTCGACTATTCTGCGGCACTCAAGAAACCACCGCTGGTTTTTCCCTATGTTGAATTGCTCGTAGGCACGGAAACGAAGCCCGCGCTTTTCATGACCCTTGCGGCCAGCGGCTTGTTGCTTGTGATCGCCTGCACCAATCTCGCAAGCCTGTTGCTGGCACGCAATACCCGCCGCCGAAGTGAGTTCGCCACGCGAGCAACGCTCGGAGCCAGCTTCAGCCAGTTGCTTCGCCAACTCATGGTGGAAAGCGCTTTGCTCGTCGGCATCGGTGCGACAGGCGGCATTGGACTGACGCTCGTTGTTCTGCGCGTGATCAAGAATTCGAGTGCCCTGCAACTACCCCGCCTCGCTCACGCCTCTCTGCAGGCAGTGGTCGTGGTCTTCGTGATCGCAGTCTGCGGTGGGATTACCCTCTTTCTCACCGTTTTGCCAGCCTGGAGAACGCTGCGTCCTGAGCTGATCCAAGATCTCCAGGGTGTTGGTCGAAGTTCTGCGGGACACAGTCTGCGACTGGTCAGGCGCTCTCTTGTGGTTGCCCAGCTCACTCTGACAGTCGTGCTCGTCGCTTGTGCAGGATGGCTGATCGGCGGTGTCTATCTGCTGTTACATCAGCCGTTGGGCTTCGTCCCGGATCATTTATTGACGATACGTGCCGACGTCGGTTCCAACCATCTGACGAAAGTGGAAGCTCAGCGCGCGGAAGAGAAGTTGAGCGAGATCGCAGCCAGTTTGCGCGAGTTGCCAGGCGTCATCTCGGTCGCTCGAACGGACCATCCGCCACTCGGACACGCGGTTAACCGGTACGACTTCTGTTCAGATGCGCACCCGGAGCAGTGCAAACAACAGGTCAACATCAATCCGAACTCCTACGCGATCAGCCCGGGATACTTTTCCACCCTCGAGCAGACATTGTTGGAAGGGCGGGACTTCAACGACGCGGACGATGGCCGCAACCATGTCGCGATCGTCAACCAGGCTCTGGCAGCCCGAGAGTGGCCAGGCGAAAGCGCCCTTGGCCATCGCATCCACTCCGGCGAGATTCACATCGCGGAAGGACAAAGCTGGGCAACGGTCGTCGGCGTCGTCGGAAATGTCCACAACTACGATCTGGTTTCCATGCCGGGACCGGACCTTTACATTCCGCGTGCAGAGAACCCCAGTGGCCTCGCCAGACTCGTCGTTAAGCTAAGTGGTGACCCTGCCCTGTTTAAGAATGAAGTCAGAACGAAACTCAAAGTTCAGTTTCCGGAAGCCGATATCTCGGACTTCGAAACGATGTCGGAAGAAATGTCAAACGAGGTCTCTGAGCGCGTGTTCTTGATGAAGGTGCTGATTTCGTTCGGCGCGGTGGCTTTGTTTCTTTCCATACTGGGAACCTACGGCCTGCTCGCTTACGAGGTCTCCCTCCGGGTAAAAGAAATCGGAATACGCCTGGCACTTGGTTCTTCGAGAGAAAAGATCGTCAAGCTATTTGTCTATGAGCACGGCCGATGGCTGCTGGCGGGTACGTTACTCGGGTTGGCGTGCGCCGTCGTCACTGGTTATACGTTTCGATCCCGGTTTTACCGCGTGCAATCTACATCGATATCCGTGTTAGTCGGCTCTGTCCTGCTACTGGTTGTTCCGGCGCTGCTGGCGATAGCACTACCAGCCCGCCTTGCCTCACTTCAGGATCCTGTCGAGATTCTCCGTCGAGAATGAAATCTCTTTCACGAACTTGGAACCATCTCGCCAGGACCACGTACAGCGGCTGAGATTTCACCTACTCGGATGGATTCTTCCCCCTTACATTGTCTTCCTGATTTTTTTTCTCCTTCGCCTCGCGCACCTCTCGTGTGGCATCAAGCAACTCGTAGAGCTTTCCACGGACGACCGGCCTCTCCTGCTCCACCTTGGGCGGAGAGGCGCGATAACGTCGCAAGACCGAATCGTATAAATCCTCAAACAACATCGCGATTTACTCCGGGTCGTTCGATTCGAGGAGCCCCTGATGCTGTTGGCGCGCTTTCAATGCACTCGGCCGAGTCGTGGCATGGTTCGGGTCGTCAAATCACCTGCCACCCGTTGGCATTGCTTCCACTGCGGTTATCTTTGCATGCCCCTCTCCCCTCCCCGGTACTGTCAGTTTTTACAGGTACTTGGAAACGAACCCGCGTCGCCGGCAGTTGCATTGGACCACTGGCCTTATGGATTCGAAGATCTGGCCGCGAGAGTTACCTGGGGAAGTCGTCTGGAAGCAATGCTGGCTCACTTCCGATTGTGATCGCCGCCAAGGAGCGAACTAACGAATCGCTTGCCTTGCAAGACCGCCTCGACTGCAGGCATCAACTCTTGGGCAGCACCGGCCTTGACTACGTAACCGTCGCCCGTGCGCATCGCTTCCTCTGCGATATCCGGGGAACTATTTTCTGTGAAGAAGAGAATCCGCGTCTTCGGAGCACATTCGCGGATCCCCAATGCTGCTTTGATTCCGTCGAGTTTTGGAAGACCGATGTCGAGCAGGATTAGATCCGGCTGCAGTTTTTGGGCCTTCTCAATCGCTTCTTCCCCATCGGCGCCTTCATCCACGATCTGGAACCTGGGCATTTTCTGAAGGGTAGAAGTGATGAAACGGCGCCAAGGCTCGTAGTCATCAACCACCAGAATTCTTACAGTGGATAACTCCAAATGCCCCCTCGCCGAACGCGATTGCATTCTATCCGAGTAAGCGTCACCGATGGGGCTTTGTAAGACAAATTGTTTCCCCAACTTCTTCACGGGAACACTTATCAAAAGGTCATGGAAAACGGATCGCCCTGAATTTGAAAACCAAATTAGTTGCGCCCGAAGGTCTAGCGAACATGAGGAGCTTCATGTAGAGACATCAGGGAAATCGCTGACGAAAGATCGGCGCTCGTTGCTTAAGGTAAGGCAGTCTTCTCTCTACTCAGTTTTACCGATGTCTTGCCCTGCGTCGCGCCTTTAGTCTGCCTCCGACACCGAGACTCGCCGTAACGGAGGGCCAGATCGATGCTTTGGACAATTGCAGTATTGCTTCTGATCCTTTGGTTGTTGGGGATGGTCAGCTCCTACACGTTAGGAGGATTCATTCACATCCTGCTCGTCTTAGCCATCATCACGGTCTTGATCCGCGTGATTCAGGGCCGAAACCCGGTGGCTTGATGTCGCATGCAGTGGGTCCCAACCCATGGCGAACCTGCCTTGGGAGTGCAACTACCTCGGAGGTTTTCATGAACAAAGATCGCGTTGAGGGTAAGGCAAAAGACATCGCTGGCCGCGCTGAACGCCAGGTCGGTGAATGGACCGGAGATTCCAAAGCTCAGGCGAAGGGCGCAGCGAAGCAAGCCGAAGGAAAGGTCCAGAACGCCTGGGGCAAAGCAAAAGATGCGGTGAAGTCGAACGACAGCACGAGAGATGAACCGCTCGATGCCGATGACGAGGAATCCACCCCACATCGGCGCGCCAGTTAACACTGACTCACCGGATCCTAAAAGCACAGGGAGGGCTTAAATGCCCTCCCGTTTCTTATCTGCACTAATTTTCCCGGCGGACCGTTACATCGTCACATCTTTGATGTGCGTGGCGATGTACCACTTGTTCCCAAACGAGTCTTTCACACCGGCATTACGGTCGCCGTAAGGCTGGTCCGTTGGCTCCTGGAACGAAGTCGCTCCGGCCGCCAATGCCTGCCGATACAACGACTCCATGTCGGGAACGTACAGATAGAACATCGCCTCCATCGGCTCATACTTACCATGGGCTTCGCCCATCTCCAGCACCGAGTCACCGACCTTCACCACCGCGTGATGCACAACGCCATCGGGCGAGGCATACTTCGCGACCTCTTCAGCACCGAACGCGCGCTTCAGGAAATTGATTAGTGGTTCGGCTCGGCGGGGGTGCAGGTAGGGATTTACGTTGAAGAGGCCCTTCGGCTTGAAATCTCGACCCTTGGCAGTCGCGATGTACCAGAAGTTCCCGGCCTTGTCTCGAATCGTGCTGGAGCGCTCGCCGTACTCCTGATCTCGAGGCTCGTCGATGAGAGTCGCTCCCGCTGCCACGGCTTTCTTCGTTACTGCGTCAGCGTCCTCCACATAAATATGCAACGCATTCGGCTGCCGGCGGTCTTCAGGGAATTCCTTACCGGGCAGGCCTCCGCCCATCATTAGCGTCGTGTCACCGATGCGGACTTCAGCGTGCACGCCAGTGGGCATTACTGCCCGCATCAACTCTTCCGCCCCGAGACCCTGCTTCGTGAACTCCAGGAGACCAAGCCCGTCCGCGGCCACCAGGTAAGGCGTGACCATTCGGAATCCGTGAGGAACTGGACTCACGCCACTCTTCTTTTTGGAAATCTCCCCGCCCTCAGGTCCGTGCGTCATGCCTTTCATCCGGCGGTGCATCTCCTCCGCCGACATGTGCTCTTTGACCGTGTAAATGCCCCACGAGTAACCAAAAGGATCGAGCAGGGTAGCATCGCGATGACCATAGAACTGATCCTTAGGTTCACGCACGAGCTTCATTCCGGCCGCCACGGCGTGCTCCGCAAACGCGTCTACATCCGGAACCTCCACGGAAATCGAGATTGGCGAGTTCCCCAGCGTCTCGGCGCTGAAGCGGCCTCCCTCAGGCCATTCGCCGGTAATATCGATCGGAGAGTCTCCGATCGTGAGCTCGGCGTGGGGGATGGTGCCCCCGACTTCGAAACGGAACTTCTCTTTGGCTCCCAAAGCATGTTTGTAGAACTCGATCGCTTTGGCGGGATCCCGGAAAGCAATTCTTGGGGCTGCAGTCGTGCGCGCGGCTGCGACGGGTTCGGCTACGGTGGACATACGCTTCTTGCCTCCTAATTCGGATTTCAATCGTGCCTTGAAACTCGCACTCGGCAGATTGCGCAAGTCCGCCGCGATGCGTACCAGTGGCTCGATCGCCGACCCAGCCTTGCTGACCCGCCCGTCATTGCGGGCCAACATCTTCTCAAGAGCCTGATTCAACTGCTCGAACTGCTTTTCACCGCCATTTCCTGGATGTAGAGAGCGCTTAGGCATCGGCACCCTCCATGCGCGCCTTCAATGTGCTCAGCGCGCGAAACTGTAGCTGCTTCACTGCTCCCTCGGTCTTACGAATCGTACTTGCGACTTCTTTGATGCTCTTCTGCTCGACGAACCTCAGTACGACAACCCGCTTCTGTTCGGCGGGCAACGTCTCTACCAGCCGGTACAGCGTGGCGCGTCGTTCGACTTCCTCGATCTCCGCCGGACTGGCCTGCGCGGACTCGATGACCGCGTCATTTTGCGTCTCCCGTCCAGATCGCTGCCAGCGGTCGGAGATCAGGTTTGCCGCAATCCGGAACAGCCAGGCCGCAAACGGTATCCCGCGCCATTCAAATCGTTTTAGGTTTGCTAATGCCTGGTGAAACACCTCGGACGTCAGGTCTTCCGCCTCAGGACGATCCTGCACGCGTTTCACGATATACGCGTACACACGCTCAAAGTGAATCTCATAGAGATCCCCAAAGCGGGCGGGGTCCTGCTGCGCAGCCTCGATCAGAAGCCGCTCGTCCGCTTCTTTCTTTAAAGCCTTCAACGATTTCTCCGCGGTCTTGCCTTACACATGAATAAACGCCTCAAAGATGGGAAAGGTTACGACCAGAAAAATAAAGGCATGCCTAATTTGGCTGAATAACCAGAAAGAAACCGGTGAAATTATAGTAGCTCCTCAACTGGCTTTTCTTCAGGGTGAGTTTTCCCTTCATCGGATCTCCAATTGCCACGTCCTGCGCATTCTGGCTCAGAATTGCAATGAAGTGCCCTGCTCCACCCGGCAAGACAACCCCCGCTATCGCAGGACTGGGTGGCAAGACGTTCCCTTCTGGCTGGATCTGAACGATGGCATGAAATCCCCTTCTCTCAAAAGCGCGAGCAATATACCAGACCTCTGTCCCCCCTCGAGAAGTGAGACATTCGCGGGCTAACTGTTTCTCTGAGGCCTTTTGTCCGAAGGCCTTGAGAATGGTCGCCGAACTTGATGGCCCACAGGTGGATAGTGTGCTCTGCATGCACACTTCTCCATCACAACTGTCCCGGAGTAGGTCAAGGTTAATCGGGTCGAGAATCGGCTTGACGAAAGGTATCGCGAGGAAGACAAACAGCGAGACGGGGATGGCAATCCGCTCCCCGAATGTCTCCGGAGCGAACCACGAATACACGGACCCGGCGAGCAGTCCACTCGCGCTAATCACAAGTTCCGAATATGGCAAAGCTCTAAAACGATAGAACCACGCGGCATTGTCGAAAAGGTGTGTATAGTAAAGCGCGAAAAGAAAGCATGGCGTTGCAAGGAAGACTGCCACCGCGAAGAGCCAAATCTTGGCCTTCCGTGAATTAGCTCTCCTTTCCAGCGCTATTCCCAGGCGGTATAAGACAGCAGCGCAAAGGATGGCTGGCAGGGCAACTGGGTTCAGATGCATGTCTGGGTCCCAAGAATGTTACGGCAAGATTTCATATCTTTGAAGCGGCTGTAGCTTGTTTTTTCGCATCCTATTCGCGATTTGACTCCTCCAATCGTGCCAAGGAGCTCTTATGGAAGCCATAACCGGAGTATTCGCGACCCGTCCCGCCGCCGAGCATGCCCTTCAGGAAGTTCACAAGGCGGGCATTCCCTCAGACAAAATCACGCTCCTCACGCCCGGAAGTGCTGACCAGATTGAGAAAGAAGTGCAGTCTGTTCCGACTGAGGCAGCCGAGCAACCCGGCATGGGTAACGCCATCGGAGCGCTGGTCGGCGGCGGTATCGGATTCACCGGAGGCGCGGTCTTGATGGCGCTGGTGCCCGGGCTGGGTCCAGTCACGGCACTTGGCCTGCTTGGTGCTGCGATTCTTGGAGCCGCGGGCGCCGCCGTCGGTGGGGTTGCTGGCGGAAGAGTCGAGAAGTCAAGCTACGACGGCTTGCCGGAAGATGAAATCTTCGTCTATGAAGACGCGCTACGCAAAGGCCGCAGCGTGGTCATCGCCCTTGCAGACGACGAGCCCTCTGCCTCTCTCGTTCGCGATGTTCTGAATGGAGAAGGCGCAGAATCCATCGATAACGCCCGAGAACAGTGGTGGACCGGCTTGCGACCCGCGGAGGAAAGTCAGTACACCAAGTCCGGCAGGAACTTCACGGAAGATGAACAGTTCTTCCGGCTGGGTTTCCAGGCCGCCATGCACGCCCGAACCCGCTGTATGGAGTTTGACCAGGTTTCCGCTGCCATGGATGCCGCCCTGGAGGACGTCAAGCAGCAATATCCCGGAGAGAACGTTGAGGAACCATTCGTGCGAGGTTATCAGCGCGGTCGGGACCACTATCAGCAACTCTGTGACGAGCATCGCCAGGCCGCCTGAAAAACTAACAAGGGCGCAATGTCCGATCTCGAGGTCAGTCGTACCCTGATTGTTGGTCCGACGGCTCTCCTCGAACGATCATTTGTGTGAAGGCAGGAGTGACCAGATCTGTGGGTCTTCGGCTCCGATTACCCACGAGCAAAAACCTTCGAGGCCGCGATCACGAACTAAGTTGAGCCGTTCCTCGAATCCGCGCTTGTCGGTGTAGAAGACCCAATCCCGCATGTCGTCGCGGTAGAAATAAAACCAAGAAACGCGATCGATGGAATCCCACTCGACTTGGGGATGATACGCGGCGATGAAGCCTTCGATCTCTGGCTGGTTGACGTATTCCGCGGTGGGATTCGGCTTCTCGTCCTTTCCAGGGTCGCCGGCGTACCAGTGATATCCGTAAAGCGGAATTCCCATCGACAATTTTTCTTTGGGCACGAACTGCAGGGCGTACTCGACATTCTCGACGATCCAAGGATATCCAGCGACTGGGCCAGGCATGGTCCAGCGCGTGTTCTGGTCGTAGGTCATTAGGCAAATCAGATCGACGGACTGTGCCAGCGCTCTGAGGTCGAAGGCCCCACGCCAGTTCGCATAGAGCCAGTGCGAAAATGCGCTCTTGCCGGGATATCCGGGAGCGTTCGGCACCGTCGCGATCGTGAGTTGCAGGTGCTCTTTGTGCAGGGCAGCAGCGGTTTCGGCGACGAGAGCCGTGAGCAGGTCGCGGTCCGTCCAGTTCACGTTTTCGAAATCGAACTGGAAGCCGCTGTATCCGTTCTTCTTGCATTCGCTGAGAAGCGCGTTGATGAACGCGGCCTTCGCTGGATCAGTTGTGAAGAGCTTATGCAATTCAGCTTGCGTCATCAGTGCGACAATCGGCATGACCGGTACGCGGTGGGCAGCCGCGGTCTTTAATACGTCGGGATTTGGGCCTCCCCACACGAGTCCGTTGCCGTCAACTTGGTACCAGGCGGGCACGAGGATATCGACCTTGTCGGCGTGCTCGGTGAACGACTTCACCGACCACGGTGTGTCCATCATGTAGAACAGAGCCTTTGGTTGAGCAGAAGCGATTGCCGCCGTCGCGACGAGGAATAGGAAAACTCGCGTCATGAAGACTCCCGATTGAAAATCCCTATAGAACTCAGACTTGTGTGACCCTCTGTGATGCTTCCAACATTTGCTTGACGGTCACGAATTCGTATCCTTCGGACTTGTATCGCGCGATCAAGTGATCAGTGGCCAGAACAGTCTGACTGCGATCGGCTCCTATCCCCCGATGTCCCCCATCGTGGAGCAGGATCACGTTTCCACCCCGAATCTGACTCGAGACTTTTCGTTCGATCACTTCTGCCGGCGGCGCGGTCCAGTCGTAGCCAGTCACGTTCCACATGATCGGCTGCAGCCCGAGTTCGCGCGCGACACGGAGAACGGCAGGACGTCGTCCGCCAAACGGTGGACGAAAGAGATTCGAATGCTCGCCGACTGCACCTTGCAACGCCGAGCGACAGTTCTCGAGTTCGGTCCGGACTTCCGACGAATTCTTCAAAGTGAGCAATGGGTGTGTGAATGTGTGATTGCCGACAACATGTCCGGCACTGACGATCTCTCGCACGATGTCCGGCCGCTGCCGCACGAAGCGTCCGATCAGAAAAAACGTTGTATGCACATTGTGCTTCGCCAGGACTTCAAGCAAACGACAGGTATGCGGATCGTTGGGGCCGTCGTCGTAGGTCAGCGCGACTTGCTTTGCTCCGCGCGTGAGTCCCGTAAACGTGCGTCCATACCACTGCCCCGTGGGCGACATCGACTGATAGCCAGCCGTGACCGTAGCGGCCGCAACTGCGGCCGTCCCACCGAGCAGAGACGCGAGCATGCAGGAATTGTAGCGGACGGAATCAATTAGTCATTGAGTCATTTAATCATTTAGTCATTGAGTCATCGCGCGATTGAGTTATTTCGTGATTGAAAACCCGGTCGTCCGAGGTCGGATCTTCAATGACTAAATGACTCAATGACCCGATGACTCAATCTTGTTAACTTTTCCCGCAATGTTGGTAGCAAGTTAAAATGTCCGGTTTTTGTAGCAAGTGAAATGTCCGGTTTCAAAGTTGTGCCCTCGCCGGTTGGGTTGGGTTGATTTTGGGGATGGGGTTGCAG
>Ga0209060_10003676_pt1 | contig 12610 bp, 14 predicted proteins | sample Coa_R1_8_FD_187155 | JGI IMG/M metagenome (GOLD analysis project Ga0209060, IMG submission 187155) | Surface soil microbial communities from Centralia Pennsylvania, which are recovering from an underground coalmine fire - Coalmine... | ecosystem: Environmental > Terrestrial > Soil >...
CTGTTTACACAAAAAAAGGTAGCGAAGCAAGGAATAATGATGCAAGCTTCAAAGGGCTTGACAGGACGCAGCTCATCGGTTATTCGGTGATGAAGGAATTTTATTCTCCGGATTATTCAAACATCAATACCCAAAATGATGGTGCAGACACACGCACAACACTTCTATGGAAACCATACATACTAACTGACAAGGATAACCGAAAAGCTATCATCAGGTTTTATAATAATGACATCACAAAAGTGATCCGTATAGTGCTGGAAGGAATCAATGAGGATGGGAAAGTTGCAAGGGTGGAGAAGATTATTCAATGATAAAAATGTACAATACAAATTATAGCTAACTAAAAAACATCAGAACTTAGCTTTGAGATAAATGTTTATCGCAGAGAATCTTTAAGTATTCCCATTTGTTTTAGTTCATCCAATGATATTGTTGGCAGTTGTTCGCCCATTTTCATCTTTTCTATTACTTTGTTGCCGACAAGCAATGCATCCTCTTTTGTATTAAAACTCTTTTCTCCTTCAACTGCAGGGATGAATCGTTGCCGTATATAAGTTTTGCCGTTTGCTAAAATTTCATACCCCCATCCGGTTTCTGTTTGAAAAGGCTTTAGCTGAATAAAAGCATACCTTCGCTCATTATTCAGTTGGGAGTAGTAGACTGTATAAAATAAAATTCCCAGAATAATTAAAATTCCGGGAAAGATTATTTTTTGAAATGTATTATTAGTCTTGTTGATTATAGGTTTCATCTGGTTTCCATTCATCTATATTAGCAAAAGGGGTAGAACCGGAACCACCCAGCCCAACAAAGCCACGATTTTGAACAGTGAAACCGACTGCCCCAGTTCTGGAAGCTCTTTCATAAGAAGTCTTTTGATTCCAAAGATCTGTAGCGAAATTGTAAGCCCATGTCGTTGAACCAGCAGAGCCTGTTGTGATATAGGCTCTATCTCCACCTCCATCACTTGTAGTTCCTGTCATAACAAAGCCAACTGCATTATATCTGATAATGCTGGTATATCCATCATCATAAGAATCGGGACTATAATTTGAGATATGCCTAAGGGTTGACCATGGATTTGTTGTATTGCTTGGATCGAGCACAACGAAATCATTTACCGGAGCACCGCCTGTACCGAGACCTGTTACCAGATAGCCTTTATCACTATGAGTGAAAGCCACTGCTTGTTCCCTTTTGAAACCAGGATAAGTTGGAAGTTCTGTCCATTTATCCGCAGTTGGGTCATATTGCCAAAAATCATTCAATTGATTACCTCGGCCATCGTTACCAGTTCCCACATATCCATATCCGTATTTATCAAGACCAAATGCTACTGCATTATACCTCGGCGTAAGACCATTGTTAGCATCACCTAAGGAAGCAACTTTTTTCCATGAATTACCGGTTGGATCATATTGCCAGAAATCACTAAAATAGTTATAGCCATCGGTTCCTGAACCAACATAACCCATTCCAGCAACAGCAAATGCTACGGCAGAATTTCTTGGAGTGAAATCAGCAGGAGCCGTTGCTACCTGATACCAGCTATTAGATGTAGGATCAAAGCTCCACAAATCACTATACCTAGTGGTTAATTGATCGATGCCAGTTCCGATATAAGCCTTGTCGCCTATCACAAAAGAGATGGCTTCAGTTCTTGACGTACCACCAAAATCCCCGACGTATACCCAGTTCCCGTCTTGTGTGGGGTTCACTGAGCTTTTTGAACAGGAAGATAAGGTAACAATAAGCACAGTAATGGCAGAAAGAAAAATGTGAAAACGCTTCATATTTTATTTTTAAAATTTGCGCTAATGTATTTGATGAGGCTGTGTTAAAATAGTTAAAATGTATTTTTAACCAATATTAATCTACAAACCTACACATTTGATAGATAAAAAAGAGTTGCAAATATAGAGGTTTTTATAAACAGTTTACATTTGCTCAAATATTGTTGTTTTTCAAATTAACAAATGAAGTTTGTATGATAAGACCTCGTCAAGTAAAAATTGGATTTATGTTAGTATATAAATGCCTTATATTTGTCGTCATATTTGGATGATTAATACATACTAACAAAATAGTAACAGTTGCGCCGCTTATTATTGCAGCTTTTAAAAAGTGCGGCAATTTCGCACAAACTTGAACGAGACACTTTTCACGATGCATACTACTGAGAGAAATGAATTGAAATTATACCGGTTTTTTTTATCATTGCCGATATTGACTATATTTTTATTATCATCTTGCCAAAAGCCTTCTATTACTTTCGGCAATTCATTTGTGCCTGCCGGTAATACAAATATTGTTACTTATGATACATCGACATTGCAGCTTTCAACGGTCTTACTTGATTCGTTCGTAACTGCAGGCACAGGATCTATGCTTTTAGGAAGATATGTAGACCCTTATTTTGGCACGATAACATCCAAAACATTTTTGCAGCTCGGAACACCTGGCAAACAATCTGTAACCAATATTGCAGGTTTTGATTCTATTGAATTTGTGATGCGCCTTAATAAAACCTTTTATGCTGATACGACAGTTGTTCAGAGGTATTATGTGAGCCAGTTGAACGATGTGATTAATTATCCTTCAGTAACACAAAGATCTTTTTATAACAATTCGACTTTGTCATATAACCCTGTTCCATTAGGGAGCACTGACATCAGTATCAGTCCATTGGCATTGCATACTACTCAGAATGCGCTTGACTCTGTTAAAATCAGGCTTCCGGACACTCTTGGGCAGCGATTGCTCAATATGTTCAGAAATAATTCGGATACTATAACAAACCTCAACACTTTTCTTAGTTACTTCAGAGGCCTCGTCGTTTACTCTGATACAGGAGCCTCACATATCGGAACTCTTCTTGGATTTAAGGATACCGCATTTATGCGCTTATATTATCACGAGCCCGGTGCAGCCACTAATTTTAAGCACATCGACTTCCCCTTTAACAATAAATCTTTTCAATTCAATAATATAACTGTTGACCGCTCAAGTTCGCCACTTGCTATTTTGAAAAGTTACCAGGCAACAAGGCCTAACCCACTTATCCCTGCCGAAGCTCCTTCTGCATTAACCAATAATGCTATTTATGTTCAGGGTATATCAGGTATCCAGGCTAAAGTTAGATTTCCTTATCTGAGCAACGTATTAGGCCTTCAGGATTATATAGGTCTATTAAAAGCTCAGTTAATTTTAAAACCGATCGAAGGAACTTTTGGCCCTGAATTGTCATTGGCACCCCAAATCATGTTATCTGCTACAGACCAAAATAATGAGCTTGGCTCCCCTTTGTATTACAATAATTCACTCCAGACGGGGAATCTGGTTACCGACTATGTTTACGGACAGAATACTTTTTATACTTATGATGTTACATCTTATATCAAACAACAATTGGCAATTGGTGGAAATAATACCGATGGATTGATGCTCAGTATGCCATCTCCATCTAATGTAACGACATTTAACCGTTCAGTATTTGGTGATAAAACAAATAAGCTTTACAACATCACACTTAAAATTTATTACATATCCCTTGTTCATTGAGAAATGAAAGGGTAATAAAAATTAAATGAAAATATTTTTTACGATCATATTACTGGGAGTTTCTATTTTAAAAGTTTCAGCGCAAACTAATAATTCTCCATACTCAATTCTTGGCATTGGTGATATTGAGGATAGTTATTTTAATAGAACCTCCGGATTAGCAAACACAGGAATTGCTTATAGATCAAGCCGCTACTTAATTAATAACAACCCCGCATCCTTTAGTGCCCTTGATAATGATTTTTTTGCAGGTGAAATTGGTGGTCGGGCAAAGTTCGTTAATTATTATGGAGCAAACGTGAGTGCTTCATATAATCAGTCTTTCGACATCACTTTTAAAAAATTAGTTCTGGGCATAAAAGCAGCTAAACACTGGGGTACAAGTGTTGGTTTGGTTCCCTTCAGTTCTCAGAACTATGAATTCAGCAGCCCTTACCTTGTGAATGGCTCTGAATTCGCTAACAACTACGTTCAGGGTTCTGGTGGAATAAACAAAGTATATTGGGCAAACTCTTATGAATTTTTTAAACATCTTTCATTGGGTGTGAGTGCATCTTATTTATTCGGTTCTTTAAATCAAAAAATAATACTTCAGGACCCAAATAGCCAGGCGGAGTTGGTTTCAACAAACAACAATGCAACAATGTCCAATTTTTATATTGATTACGGACTTCAGCTTTACGGGAAAATAAATAAGAAGCTTGATTATTCGATAGGAGCAACTTTTGCCAACAAAACAAAATTGAACACTGATATTATCAAAACTGTTCTTAACCCTGATTCATCCATTGCTTATCAAAGTACTTACCCAAGCACATTCTTTACGCTCCCTGTATCTTATGGTGCAGGTTTATCTATTACTTATAACAAGAAGTATACATTTTTAGTTGATTATAAATATCAAGGCTGGGCATCTGTTGGTAATAAAGAAGATCCTACAGGTATTTTATATAATGGCGGATTTCAATATTCACTACAGAACAGCAGCCGCTTTTCGGCAGGATTGGAAATTTCAAAACACAGGAGCATTTCAATGGGGCAATACAATGCGACAATTGAAACGATGTATTATCAATTCGGCTTTTATTCTATTAATTCTTACCTGAATGTTTACAACCAACAAATAAAAGATATTGGCGGAACTATTGGTATCGGCGTAAACTCAAAGAGAACACCGCTTGCCTACACACTGTCGTTTCAGTATGGCGTAAGAGGTGTTCAAACTGTGCAGCTTGTTCAGGAAAAATATGCCGGCTTCACTTTGTCAATTTCTTACAGAGATTTCTGGCTTACAAAGGGGCGAAAATTTTTCTAAATATTTTTTTGTTGTCTTATGCATTCATCATCACATAAGAACAATAATTCCCGCACACATTCAGCTCCGGCGAAAAGCAAGAAATTTGTTTTTGTCAAGTCGGAATATAAAATCATTAAAGTAAGGTTTGAAGATATTTTGTTCTGTGAAGGGATGAAAGATTATACACAGGTCTACATAAAAGGCAAAAGTGATCCCATCCTCACATTAAGCAACCTGAAATCTTTTTATTCAAAACTTCCTTCTGATGAATTCATGAGAGTTCATCGTTCTTATATCGTTTCAATTAGCCACATTGATTCTATAGCCAGAAATGAAATTTATATCGGGAAAAAAATTATCCCGATCGGAGATAGCTTCAAGACGGAATTCTATCAAATGATTGATTCCAATTCGTGATGTTCATTATGCTTCTGCTTCCTGCATTTGCCCGATGGCAATATTCAAAAAATTGGGTAGCACGTGAGAGTATGTCCATAAAATTTTATCAGGATCATTAAGTTGTTCTATCATGCTTCTCCATTTTGTTTCGCCATGATTATTAATCACGGTTTGTTTTTTGTCATCGCGATGAAGATACATTGTCATGCCTTCAGCATCTGCCTCAGGATGGAATTGGGTCCCGATCATATATTTGTTGAACCTGATTGCCATGATGGCTCTTTCAAGCGGAACATGCGGCCTGTCTTTTTCAATACATAATATTTTTGCACCCATTTGTTTCAGCCTGTTTTGATTTGGCTGAACAACTTGGAAATCCCTGCTATCAACAGAATAAAAAGGGTCAGTAAGCCCTTCAAAAACAGGCTCATTTTTTCCATCTTTTACGAGATGCATCGGAAATATGCCGAAAGATGTGGACCTTCTCTTGATGACATTTGCAACTTTATAATGCCTGCACACTAATTGATAAGAATGACAAATCAAAAAGACATGCTTTTTATTTTGTTCCGAAGGATTATTATTCCATTCTTCAACTTGTTGAAGCCAACCGAAATAATTTTTCTCCCATTCACTTCCTTCACTATCCAGCGGGCTTCCGGGACCGCCGCTGGAAATATAAATATCATAGCTCACGTCAGGGATTTGCATATCCACCCGCACTTCAAATTCATCCTGTTCTATCTCCACATTATTTCTTTCACTATACTCTTTTAATATTTGTCTAATGCAACGCATTCCCTGATTTGCCTGCTTTTCATTCATATCAAGAATGGCTACTCTTATTTTTTTATCGCTGAACATGGCTGCAAATTTATCATTTTTTTTGCAGTATTTATAGCTGATCAACAACAATTGATGCACAACAATTCACCATTTTCAACTCATATTTCTTATGTACCTTCATTTTAAACTATTTTGAAATGGTACCAGCATTGCGCAAAGCCTTCAACAGTGCATTCACACAGCAGCAATATGAAGCCTTCCTGAAAGATTTGCACAGTCTTCATCCCGGTGCTATTGAATTTCGCATTGCAGAAACTCCTGAATTTATTTCTAAAGAATTTGGTGATAAAATTGTGGATGCATGCGAAGCAATTATCGATGTGATTGTTGATCCGGGTTTCAAAAAATTGACCGATCATTCTATTCCGAAAACTGATCTGGTACCGAACGAAAACAATCATTCGCATTTTATCGCGCTTGATTTTGGTGTTTGTATTAATGATGCCGGTGAACTCGAGCCGCAGCTTATAGAAATGCAGGGCTTTCCGACACTTTTTGGCTTTCAGGTGTATTATCCAGATTTGTTGAGAAAATATTTTTCCATTCCAGAAAACTATTCGCAATACATGAATGGATACGATCGCGAATCATATCTGAAAGATTTGAGAGAAGTAATTATTGGAAAAGAAAAACCCGAGAATGTGATCTTGCTTGAGATAAAGCCACACGAGCAAAAAACCAGGATTGATTTTTATTGCACACAGGATTATCTCAATATTCAGCCGGTATGTATCACTGATTTGATTCAGGAAGGAAAGAAATTGTTTTATATCAATGAAAAGACAAATAAAAAGACTGAAGTAAAAAGAATTTATAACAGGATTATTTTTGATGATTTGTATGCGCAAAAAGATTCGCTTGGAAAATTTGTAGATATCACTCAGGAATTAGATGTTGAGTGGGTGCCGCACCCAAATTGGTTTTATAGAATCAGCAAATACACGCTCCCTTTCATTCATCACCCATTTGTGCCTGCTACTTATTTTTTGAATGAGATAAAACAAATTCCAAATGACCTGGAAAATTATGTGCTCAAGCCACTTTTTTCTTTTGCAGGCCAAGGCGTGGTGATTGATTTAACGCAGGCAGATATCGATAAAATAAAAGATCCTGAAAACTGGATCCTGCAAAAAAAAGTGAAATATGCTGATGTGATCATTACACCAGACATTCCTGCAAAGCTCGAAGTGAGAATGATGTATCTATGGAAAGATGGTGAAGCAAAGCCTAAACTGGCGATTAATCTTTCAAGGCTGAGCAAAGGAAAAATGATTGGAGTGCGATATAATAAAGACAAAGAATGGGTCGGCGGCAGCGTTTGCTATTTTGAAAAATAAGGGCTTCAGGATTGTCTCTTCAGAAAATTTCTTCTCTTTAAAAGAGCAATTAGACCTAATATTGCAAAAATTTTCCGGCGCATGAACCTGAATGATTTGCTTCCTTATTTTGAACTGTACAAAGAACTGAAAGATTCCGGAAAAGAAACAGTGCTTAACGATGAGCTACAAGAAAAAGAACAGGAATTTGTCAATAAAGAAATTACAGTTTCGGGAATTGTAAATGAAATCGATACACAAAAAAATGAACTGATAATTACTCATAGAGACAAGAGTGATGAATCAGATAAAATAAGAAACCTTATCAGCAATCATTTTTTTATTTTTTCTTCTGCCGGTAATATTGATGATATCTTAAAGCAATTCAATATTCAAAAAAATGATCTTGTTAAAGTAACCGGAAATATCATTAGCCTCCATCGGCAATCAGTTCTTCGCATTAAGCTTTCATCTGTTTCAGTAACAGAAAAAAATCACGGGCTCATTAAAGCAAGCGATAAAAAAGGATGTTTTATTGCAACTGCAGTTTACGGAAGCAGGGAAACGAAAGAAGTACTAAGATTTTATGAACTTCGAGATAATGTTCTTTCAAAATCTTTTGGAGGAAGACTTTTCATAAAATTTTATTATGCTGTTTCTCCGTTTCTTGCAAAATGGATAGATGACAAACCAGGAATAAAATCTTTCGTGAGAAAAAATATTTTAGACAAAATACTTGAGAAGCTATAGTCATTTCAAAAATATTTTATGGAATATCTTAATGACATCTCCCCAAAAGAAATAAGACCGGGTTTTTTTGGCAAAATGGTTCATGGTGATAAGAGCACGCTCACGTTTTGGGAAATAAAAAAAGGAAGTGTGCTTGAAGAACATCATCATTTTCACGAACAGATTACGCATATACTTGATGGTGAATTGCAAATGAAGATTGGAGGCAAAGAATATTTGCTGACTGCAGGCGCTGTTCATGTTATCCCATCAAATGTTCCTCACAGCGCAGTTGCGCTCACGGATTGTAAAGTAATCGATTCATTTTCTCCGGCAAGAGATGATTACCGATAATTCTCCCATCCTCAATTTGCATCAGTGATGCAATCTTTTCAAGAAGAAAAATGTTCATCATGACTAACTTTGGCTCATTGCAAATTATTCATGGAGCATTCACATAGTCACAGTCATAATCACAATCATGGTCATCACCATCACCACACGGTGGATATCAAACAAGTGAACCGCGCATTTGTCATTGGCATTGTGCTGAATTTTCTATTTGTTGTGATTGAGGTAATCGTCGGGTTAAATATTCATTCATTATCATTGTTGTCTGACGCTGGCCATAACCTCGGGGATGTTGCAAGCCTTTCCATGTCGCTTGTTGCGCTTCGGCTTATGAAAGTGAAAGCAAATGAAAGATTTACTTACGGCTATAAAAAAACAACCATACTTGTTGCGTTATTAAACGCAGCGATCCTGCTGATTTCGATTGGAGCAATCAGTTACGAAGCCTTTCATAAACTTTTTGCGCCAGAGCCTTTACCGGGAAAAACGATTTCAATTGTTGCAGCAATCGGGATTGTGATTAATACTATCACAGCTTTGCTTTTTTTTCATAATAAAGAAAGTGATCTTAACATCAAAAGCGCTTTTCTTCATTTACTATCTGATGCAATTATTTCTGCTGGCATCGTAATCGGAGGTATTATTATTTTCTATACCAATTTATTTTGGATCGATGCGGTTTTAAGCATCGTCCTGGCGATTGTGATTTTGATCAGCACGTGGAAATTGCTGAAAGACAGCCTGCGCCTTTCTTTGGATGGCGTTCCGGAAAATGTAGATATGAATGATATTAAAACCCACATTAATAAAATCAACGGAGTAAAAGATTTTCATCACATTCATGTGTGGGCTTTGAGCACAACAGAGAATGCATTGACAGGACATATTGTTGTTGCAAAAGAAACAGATATGAATTCCATTGAAAGAATCAAGCACGATGTGAAACATGAACTTGAGCACCTTAATGTGAAGCATGCAACTTTGGAAGTAGAAATGGAAAATGTGCCATGTGAGGAGCAAGACTGCTGATAAAACAACATCCGCAAAATCTCATCAAATTATTTTTTCAATAACAATTTCACTTCCTCTTCTAATTCCGGACCGACTTTATTAATTGAATAGATAATGCCGTTCTTATCAATCAAAAAAGATGCAGGAATTGCATCCACACCATAAGCATTTGCTGAAGTAGCATTCCATCCTTTATTATCATTCAACTGAATCCACTCAAGCTTATCATGCTTCACAGCAGCTTTCCATGCATCCTGATTATTGTCAAGTGAAACACCTAATATCTCAAGCCCTTTCGGATGATATTTTTTATAAAATTTCACAAGATGCGGATTGTTCCTTCTGCAAGGGCCACACCAGCTTGCCCAAAAATCAATCAGCACAACTTTCCCTTTGTATGATGATAGATTAATCGTTTCTCCGGAAATGCCCGGCAATGTAATTTCAGGAGCTGCATCATTTTCTTTCACCTGAGAAAAAACGGCCTGTGATAAAAAAATGAATAAGAATGCAATCAGAAAATTTTTCATTTGCAACAATCTTTCTTTGTGAATAATGATTGGATGAATTTTAAAATTGATAAAAATATGGTTAATACTTTTTGCATTTACCTGAGTTTAAAAATATTCAGAAAATTATATTCAATCCTTAGCAAAAAATAATTATTTGATAAACGCTCCATGGTTCCTGCAAATTGCACTCGGTATAATAAATCGAGCCTTGCAATACTATTAAAAATAAATTGAACAGCAGGAGCAATGTCAAAATAATATCCTTTGCTATCAATTGATGAAGAACCGATAAGCTCACAATATAGATTCACATTTGTCTGATTATAATTTTTATACTCAACAGGAAGCAAAAGATAACCTGCAGACAAAGTATAATTGATTGCTTGTGATGATTGACCTGGCTCTTTGTCCTCATTAATATTTTTAAAACGATTCGTATATGCAACAGAAGATGACAACGCGAGCTTATGGAGCAACTGCGTTGCAACAACCCCGGAGAGAAAACCAGAATTGTTTCCGTCTAAATCAATTTCGTTTCCACCATAATATTGATTATTTGCATAGAGCGAAGTGGGATTGTCAATGACTGAAACTTTTCCAAACGCTGACATGCGAAAATGGCTGTGCACATCATCTATTGACAAAAAACGATACTTCCCGTAAATGCCGGCTCCTTCAAACTTTAAGCTTTGCTGATACATATTTGACGCATAAGCATTCACGTGAATCATTACCTTCTTGCTCAACCCAAACATAATTTCAGGGTCTATTCTCAATAAGTAACTGTTATTATACTTCATCTGAAATAATTTGGAATTAAGTCTTACCCCAATGCTACCGGTAGCCATATTACTTGCGGGTTCTGTTGAAACATAAAGTTCTTGTGCATGAAGAAATGCCGAAATACATAGCAATATCATGCAACTGATAGTTCGCTTCATAAAAAAAATTTGGCAAGCAACTTTTAAGCTGCTTGCCGTGTTTTGAATTAAATAGTTACATGATATATCCTGTTGCCTGAAGCTACTGCGCCATCTTTTGATTTGCAGCAATTGCTCATAGTTCCTGTTTGGTAACATGGCATTGTTGTGTATGCGCTGCACTTTTTGAATTCCTTGGCAGATACATAATTCTTATCGATTAATTGAAATCGTTGGCTTCCATTAAGCGTTTGAGATTTCACATTCATGAAATGAAAATTCAATCCGTCAATGGAAACATGTTCGTCATTGTTTATTTTTTGATTGTGCAAATCAGCTATCACCCAAAGTTTTGCAATTGAAAAACCTGCATCTTCCACTTTTTTTCTAATTGCATCAAAATCAACCGGCACATTTTTTTTGAATATCACTTCAAAAACATTCTTGTTTAAATCAGTGTTCACAGTTTCAATAAATGGAACAGTTTTTAATGCTTTATTAATAGCATTGCTGCACATAGAGCAAGTGAGACCGCTTGCCTGAAACTCGGCTTTTTGTAGTTGTGCATTTGCTATTTGTGAGAAAGAAATGATTGCTAATATTAAAAATATTCTTTGCGCTTTCATAATTGAAAATTTTAAATAAATGATAGAATTGAGTATTACGAATATTTAAATGAAATATGAACTGCATCGTTGATGCTGTTCAAAATTTATTCGTAAGATCAAATCCTGAAAACACAATTGAGGAGATAAACCTGTGAGAGGCTCTTGTCCGGAGGCGAGTGATATTGAAGCTCAAGATTTTTTTCAACGCCCTGAACTGGTTGAGAAAGATTGACGTGAGCTATATTTATTTCTGCGGGAAATTGAGCAATGTTAATATTTGCTTTTGCGAGCTGTTGGTCATCTGTTAGCTTAACGAACTTTGCTTCATTATGGCAGCATCCGGCTTTATTTTCCATTCCACACTTGCCGCATTTATTATCAGTTGAATAGCCATAATCTACCTCGGAAAGCCTACCCATGCAATAATGAATATTCACTACAATACCGCTTGCAACAGTAATGTAGACGAATGTTAATATGCCAAGGAAAAATTTCTTCATAAACTAATAACGGTGCAAAGTTAAAAATATTTATGAAATAGAAAGTTAAATGAACTCGGGTCGGGATTAATTCACAAAAGTCCAGAAAATGCCAACACGGATTTGAAGCCCCATATAAGGGTAATTCGGAGCTACAAAATTGTATTTATTAAACCCAAAGCCTGTCGTGCTCGAAACTTGCAATGTGTTAAGATTCTCTGCTCTAACGTATGCAGTAAAGCTGCGTATGCGGAAATGCACATAAGCATTTATATCAGGAAGACGCTGTTTGAGTGTAGTGTCATTTTGCAAGAAAAATTGTCCTGTAACCGGAGAGAAATTGTCTGCTTTATAAGCTGTGTAATATCTAAACTCCAGACCAAAAGCAATGTCAAGATTTTTAAACCCGAGATTCCCTTCATAGCCAACTTGGTTATGCGTAAAGAATGCCGGAAAATTGACTGGTGCAGGCCCTGCCTTCTGCTGATAACCTATCATGGCACGCCATTTCCAGTTTTTGCTCAGCATAAATATTTTTTCTGCATTTATCTGCAACACATTGAATAATGTGGATTGTT
>Ga0209060_10003679_pt1 | contig 12602 bp, 13 predicted proteins | sample Coa_R1_8_FD_187155 | JGI IMG/M metagenome (GOLD analysis project Ga0209060, IMG submission 187155) | Surface soil microbial communities from Centralia Pennsylvania, which are recovering from an underground coalmine fire - Coalmine... | ecosystem: Environmental > Terrestrial > Soil >...
GCTCGGGGAGGTGACGGTCGATGCTAGCATGCGCGAAGGCGCCGAGCTGCAGGCCGCGCTGGAGGAAAACGACGAGCTGGGAGAAGACGTCGACGCGGAGGACGAATGAACCACATCAACGTCACCATCAACGGCCGCCAGTACCGCATGGCCTGCGAGGAAGGGCAGGAGATGCGGCTGTTGCGGCTCGCCGAAAATCTCGAGACGCGGGTCGAGCAGCTGCGCGGCCGGTTCGGCGAGATCGGCGATGCCAGGCTCACCGTGATGGCGGCGCTCACCGTGTGCGACGAGTTGCAGGACGCCAGTCAGCGCATCCGAGCCCTCGAGGCGGAGATTGCGACCCTGCGCGATGTGCGCGTCGCCGCGGTCGATCGCGCGAAGGCGACGCAAGCCGCCGTCGCCAACGCGCTCAATGCCGCCGCCGAGCGGATCGAGCGCACCACGCAGGTCTTGAACCGCACCGTCGGCGGCGGCGTCGCGATCGGGTGAGGGGCGCTCGCGAAACGGTCCGCCTCGCGTGCGTGCTCATAAAAGGCAATGCCGGCTTCCGACTGCCAATTGGAAATGTCTGCCTGGATTGGGTTTTTGCGGTTTTGAATCGAAAGGGACATCGTCCGGCTTCCTAGTCAAGCGCGTATACGCTTGGTACCGATCGCGATCACGTTCCGGCTCGCGGAAGGTCTCAGGAAAGTGAGAGCGGGCCTAGCAGGCCGGCTGCATCCGCGTGCGCCCGAGCCTATCCGATGGCCGAAGAAGGCAAGCCTTCACATTTATCCAACTCGCGCCCTCTATGAGCCTTGCCGAACGACCCTGCAAAGTCGCAAGCTTGCGAGGTTCACACGGTAAGGAACTCCATCATGTCAAACAGGCCAGAAGAGCGCCTCGATCGACGCGACTTCATGATCGCATCAATTGCAACCGTCAGCGCATCGGCTGCTCTCGCGGCTAACGCTGGTTCTGCGAACGCCCAGAACTCGGCGCCTCCCTCTGTTAGCCCGGCATCGGGCGCGCCATCTGCGACGGTCTATACCGGCGATACGATCCAGGGGAAAAAAGTCGTCAGCGCGCTCGACATCAACGATTTGGAACCCGGCAAGAAGCATCTTTTGTATTTTCAGGGCGTGCAGATGCCCACCGGCCAGCATTGGTATGTGTCGGTGACAGTCGCCAAGGGAGCAAAGCCGGGCAAGCGCGGTGTCCTGACCAGTGGCGTGCATGGCGACGAGATGAGTTCTGTGCATACGGTCCAGACCGTGATGGGCCAACTCGACCCGGCGCAGATGTCGGGCACGGTGATGGCGGTTACGGACGTGTCCCGCCCGGCCTTGGAAAGCATGCAGCGCAGATGGCCCAACCAGGGCAGAGGCATCGATCTGATCGATATGAACCGGGAATGGCCCGGGAACGAGAACGGCGCCACCGCACCCAGCCGACACGCCGGGCTGCTGTTCAACCGGCTACTGCGCCCGAACGCCGACTTCGCGATCGACTTCCACACAGGGACAACCGGGTTCGAAGCCACCGCATTCAATGTTGGCGGCTTGGACGTGCCCGAGGTCAAGGCGATGGTGGAGCTCTATCCCGTGGGCCAGATCTTCGACAATCATGTATATCCCGGTGTCCTGCACAACGCGTTCCTGGACGTGGGCATCCCGTCCTTCACGCCGGAAATCGGCGCTGGGCGTGTCCTGGACCACGAGATGATCTCGCTCTTCGTGGAAGGCACAATGAACGTCCTCAAGCATCACGGCATCGTTGCTGGGCCAATGGGGCGCACTGGAAAGGACGTGAATGTCTTTATCGGCAACAGTGCGCTCCCGATCCTTGCAACCCAGGGAGGGCTCGTCGAGCATCTCGTCAAGCTCAATGACAAGGTCGAAGCCGGACAGAAGGTGGCCATTCAGCGGAACAGTTTCGGCGAAGTGGTTGCGGAATATACATGCAGTGTAACCGGAGAAGTAACAGGTCAGCGTAGCGACGCGATGTCCGAACCCGGCAACCCCCTGGCATTCATCCTATTCCACAAGGCGACGCCGGACGGCAGTGAAACTTATCCCGAGTGATCGAACGCCTTGGTGCCAGCGCCTGACGGCATCGGACCGAAATTTCTCGCTGAAACATTATCGTGATAGGTGAGTCCCCACTCAGCGGGCACGGATACAAGAGTCTGCCACCGGCCCATCTCGGGCCTAACTTGACGAAAGCCTAACGACCGCTGTCAGGCGCTAAAGCCGACTTGCGTTCGCGACCACGCATGATCAAAAGCAGGGTGCAAGATCGCGGCCGGCGGGGCATGCGAGTTTGAGGGGAATGAAGCTGATTTAATGCTGCTCAATACGGGAGAGAGACACATGCCAACCGATGGCCTGAAACCAGGGCTCAAAACCGAGACCGTCACGACAGTCGACGATAGATTGGTGGTTAAGCACATGGGAGGCGATGGTGTGCTGTCCACGCCGTCGATGATCGGGTTGATGGAGCGTGCCAGTATCGAAGCCGTACAGGCTTATTTGCCTGAAGGGCACACCACCGTCGGTTTCGAGGTGCACGTCAAACATTTCGGAGCCACTCCAAAAGGCAAGAAGGTGACGGTGCGCGCCGAACTGCTCGAGGTGGATGGGCGCAAGCTGCGATTCAAGGTCGAGGCACATGACGAGGAGAAAAAGGTCGGCGATGGCACCCATCGGCGCGCCATCATTGCCATTCAGCGCGACGGCTGATCGGTTACGGCCGAAGTCCCCGGTTCTGCTCTTGAGCGCATTTCGGACGAGAAATGCTCAGCTAGAGTTCTTCGCAGTTTGACCGAGACCGGCACCGAGGCGCGCACCGCTTCCGTGGCGGTCATGAACGCCTGAAGAATCTGAAGTAGAAAGCTGCGAACACCAAGACGATGCCGACATTCACCATCAGGCGTTCCCAAAATCGGTGTCTGAAGAACGCGAGATCTACACAGACTATAACGGCTGCCATCGCCACTGCGTAAAGCACGCCAGCTACCTGCCTGTCCATGTCAGTGCCCTTTTTTGGCTAGGTCGCTGGTCATTGAAGTTGCAGATCGGATGCAGGCCGGGGCGGCGGCGCGCTTTTCGAATCGCTCGACCAATTCTCAAACAGCCGCCGGCTGACAAGTCGCAGCAGATAGAAGCCGAATTGCGGATCTTCCAGATAAAGTTGCTTCACCTGGTCGTAGCTGATGCGCAACAACTGGCCGCTCTCGATGCAGTCGATGCTTGCCGTTCGTGCCTGGCCCGGACTGAGCAGGCCGAGCTCGCCGAAGACGTCTCCCTCTCCGAGCGCGATGCCGCGTTCCTTGACCCCAAAGCGCCCGGAGACGATGAAGAACATCTCGTTGGCCGGATCGCCTTTGCGGAAGATCGGTTCGCCCGCCTCGGCCGTGCGCGCGGAGCTGAACGGCTTGACCCATTTGAAATCATGGTCGTTCCCGGTCACCTCCTCGACTTTCCTGATCAGACGCAACATCTGATGCAGGCGCAGGATGTTGAGTGGCAGCAGCACGACGTGCAGGACCAGCACCGGATAGGCGAGTTCCATGTAGCCATAGCCGATGAACAAGACATTGCTGACGATGCCGGCGATCCGCAGCGGCACCATGGTCTTCATGTAGAAGGTGACGAAGACGCAGGCTGCGGCCGCATAACCGAGGATCTGTGCCGTGTCCATGTTTCTGCTCTGTCCAACGCCAAGTTGCACAAAGCACTCTAAACCTGCTCAAGCGGCAGTCATCCGAAAATTTCCGGTTCCGTGCCAGCGGGTCTCGTCAAAGGCCTAAGGAATTGGTCGCACGCTCATGCGGGCTACCCAAGTCGTTCGCAAGTCAGGCGTTCACGCCATCATCGCCAGATAGACCGCGTTGCGGACTTTCCAGACGAGGCGCTGCTTCAGATCGTCGATGTGCCAGGCCAGACGATCCATCAGGTCGCCAATGTGCCAGGCCAGATGATCCATCAGGTCGCCGACTTTCCAGGCGAAATGCTCCATCGCATCGTCGATGACCGCACGCATGGGATCGATGATCGCGGCAAGCTCGCGGGACTGCCCGCGGCCTTCGATATAGGGTCCATGCAGCACGTCGCTCTCGCGCTCGTACACCAGGCGGCCGGTCGCCGTGAGAGCAAAGACGAATCCCGAAATCCCGAAAATCGCAAAAGTTTCCATGTGAGCCCCCCAGCTCGTTTTGTTGTGGCTCCTTCAGTACCGCTAAAATTTTAAGGTTCGCCTCGCCCAGCACCGCGCATTCGAACGATCGCATTAGGTCTTTGCCAACCATGTACGCGCAAATGCTACTTGACTATTTGTTCACGTTTTGTACCTATGATCGCCTCCCTGCTCGAGGAGAGTTCGATGGACAACCGACTGAACAAAATTCGCAAGGAAATGAACGGCTTGCGCGCCGACATGCTGCGCCTTGAGGGCGTCATGCGCGACCAGATCAATCGCGATCGGGACTGCGCCGAATCCGCATCTCGGCTGATGGCGATGCGCCGGGAGATCAGCATGCTGGTAGCCGAGTGGAGGCAGTTTGGCGGCATCGCCGATCTGCCCACCGTCGAGGAGCGGCTGAAGGGACGGCGCCTTCCGCCGCCGGGCACTCGATTGGCGCGGCTGCGAAATCTTGAGAAGCGCTGGCTCGCCCCGCGGCGTGTTTGACGTCGTGTCCGCCTGTCCTGTCGGGCGTCGGCGGGCTCTGTCGGTGTTGTGCCCGGCGAACTATTTGGCGACGCCCTCGACACCAAAGATACGGAGGTCCGCATATTTCTCGCCGATGGCCTCAGAGTCCTTGAACCCGGCCGACTGAGTGAATGCGATCATCGCGTCGACGTTGTCGAACTGAACGACGATGATCCGCTGCGCCGGCGGCGGCCCGGCGACGGCGTGCGCTTCGCCGCCGCGTACGAGATATTTGCCGCCTGACTCCTGGATGGCTTTCGCCCGCGCCGGCAGAAACTCCTTCATGTAGGGGTCTTTGTCCTTAACTGTGACTTCCGCGATGACATAGGCCGGGGGCTTTGCTTGCGCGCGCAACGCCTCGATCGACGCGGCGCCAGCTCCGGCGCCAATGAGAACAGCGAGTCCAGTTTTGACAAACCCATTCATTGCAATCTCCTCAGTACGATTTTCACCAATTATTGTCGCCAAAAACTCCGGCAGTCGGAGCTTAGCCTGACGAATACCGGCTGCAATACCGGATGAGCGAACATCTAGAGACAATGACGACGCGAGGTCTTGGCTACGCCACCGCAATCGTGTCGCCCACTGCGATCTCACCTCCCGCAACGACCTCGGCATAAATGCCGCACAGATTATGACCAAGCCGGTTCTGGAGAGTCTCGGGAATATCGAGATCGCGCGCGGCGGTGTCAGGATCGACGTTCGTGGCGGCGCAACGGGTGATGGTCTTGACGATCCTGAGCCGCGCGTCGCCGATGGCGAGCATATCACCGACGAGCTCCAGCTCACGCCAGGCCGGCCAGCCTTTGAGATAGAGATTGGCACGGAAGCGCAGTGGATTGACAGTCACTCCGACCATGTCTTCAACCGCGCGCACACTTTCGAGATTGATGATCGAGACGACTTTTTTGGCGACGTCGGAGAAACTGTGGCCTGGGCTCGCCAGAACTTTTGGCGGCCCGTTCAGCTCGGGGACAAAATTCTCGACGAAAAATGTCTCGATCGCGGCCCGGCCCTCCGCCGTCTCGAGGTCGCCGCGCGCGACCACCTCGCCGTCCCGCTTGATGGTCAGGACATGGGTCTCGTCCGCGTAGTGGCTGCGCAAGGCCGCCAGCCGCTCGTTCCGCATCAGCATCAGGAACACGGTTTTCGGCATCCAGGAGGGGGTAGCCGGGTCAAAGCCGCTTGGGCCATTCTCGATGGCGTAGCGGCGATCGCTCGGTAGCGTCTCGCCGACGCGCAAGGCGACCTGTTGCAGGGGTTCGGGAGTGAGGCCTTTGACGGGATATCGGTAAAGGCCGATAATTTCGGCACGCGGGGTTTTGGGCATGCGGTCTCTTAGGGGATTTCCAAGGCAGACACCATGGCTTACGAATTTGTGAGACGGCCCCTTCCGTTTGGAAAACCCAGTTCCCACATTCGCCTCAAGCCGGCGCAAACGTCGGCGACGACCGCCGCCGGTTGAGGAATGTCAACGCGGCCGCGCGGAAACCCAATGAAGATGCCCTTGCGATGCCTTTCGCGCGTGATCCGCGAAAGTGTGAAGCGGTTTTGCGATAAGATCACGCGCTCCTTGAAGATTGGGGCGCGATCGGACGCAAAACCGGTGCCCACTTTTGCTGATCGCGCCCCGGGGTCGCGGAGCGGCAGGCTGAGGGAAACCAAAAATGAATATTGAAAAATATACCGAGCGGTCGCGCGGCTTCATCCAGTCGGCGCAGTCGCTTGCAGTGCGCGATGGGCACCAGCAGTTCTCTACGCTGCATATGCTGAAGGTGCTCCTGGATGACAATGAAGGTCTCGCGAGCGGTCTGATCGACCGCGCCGGTGGTAATTCGCGCGCGATCCTCAAAGCGACCGAAGACGCGCTCAACAAGCTGCCAAAGGTCTCGGGCAGCGGGGCCGGGCAAGTCTATCTTGCCCCTGATCTGGCGCGCGCGTTCGACGCAGCGGAGAAAGCGGCCGACAAGGCCGGCGACAGCTTTGTGACTGTCGAGCGGCTATTACTTGGGCTCGCGCTGGAAAAGAGCAGCGAGGCCGGCAGCATTTTGGCCAAGGGCGGGGTGACGGCGCAAAACCTCAATGCGGCGATCGAATCGCTGCGCAAGGGCCGCACCGCCGATTCCGCTACCGCCGAGAACGCCTATGACGCGCTGAAGAAATATGCCCGCGACCTGACGCAGGCGGCGCGCGACGGCAAGCTCGATCCGGTGATCGGGCGCGACGAGGAAATCCGCCGCACAATTCAAGTTCTGTCCCGCCGCACCAAGAACAATCCCGTGCTGATCGGCGAACCCGGCGTCGGCAAGACTGCGATTGTCGAGGGCCTGGCGCTGCGCATCATCAATGGCGACGTGCCGGAGAGCCTGAAGGACAAAAAACTGCTCGCGCTCGATATGGGCGCAATGATTGCAGGCGCAAAATATCGCGGCGAGTTCGAGGAGCGACTCAAGGCCGTCTTGCAGGAAGTGACCTCCGCGGAAGGCAGCATCATCCTTTTCATCGACGAGATGCATACGATCATCGGCGCCGGCAAGGCGGATGGCGCGATGGACGCCTCCAATCTCTTGAAACCGGCGCTGGCGCGCGGCGAATTGCATTGCATCGGCGCGACCACGCTGGATGAATATCAGAAGCATGTCGAAAAGGACGCCGCGCTCGCGCGGCGCTTCCAGCCCATCTATGTCAGTGAGCCCACCGTCGAGGACACCATCTCGATCCTGCGCGGATTGAAGGACAAGTACGAGCAGCATCACGGCGTGCGCATCTCCGATTCGGCGATCGTCGCGGCGGCGACCTTGTCGAACCGCTACATCACCGATCGTTTCCTGCCCGACAAGGCCATCGACCTGATGGACGAGGCGGCGGCGCGGCTGAAGATGCAGGTCGATTCCAAGCCGGAGGAACTGGATTCGCTCGATCGCGACATCATCCGCCTGAAGATCGAGCAGGAGGCGCTGAAGAAGGAAAGTGACCCCGGCTCCAAGAGCCGTCTGAAGGCCCTGGAAAAGGAGCTGGCCGGCCTCGAGGAGAAGTCGGCGTCGCTGACGGCACGCTGGAGCGCGGAAAAGAACAAGTTGTCGAACGCGCAGAAGATCAAGAGCGAGCTCGACGCACTTAGGATCGAACTCGCCAACGCGCAGCGCCGCGGGGAATTCCAGAAGGCCGGCGAACTCGCCTATGGCAGGATCCCGGCGCTCGAGAAGCAACTCGCCACGATCGAGGCCAGCGAAAACGCCGGCGAGATGATGCAGGAAGCCGTCACAGCCAACAACATCGCGCAGGTGGTGTCGCGCTGGACCGGCGTTCCCGTCGACAAGATGCTCGAGGGTGAAAAGGACAAGCTCCTGAAGATGGAAGACGCGCTCGGCAAGCGCGTGGTCGGCCAGGCCGAAGCCGTTCATGCGGTAGCAACCGCCGTGCGGCGCTCGCGCGCGGGGCTCCAGGACCCGAACCGGCCGATGGGCTCATTCATGTTCTTAGGGCCAACCGGCGTCGGCAAGACCGAACTGACGAAGGCGCTCGCCGAATATCTCTTCAATGACGAGACCGCGATGGTCCGCCTCGACATGTCCGAGTACATGGAGAAGCATTCGGTGTCGCGTCTGATCGGCGCACCTCCGGGCTATGTCGGCTATGACGAGGGCGGCGCGCTCACCGAAGCTGTGCGGCGGCGTCCCTACCAGGTGGTGCTGTTCGACGAGATCGAGAAGGCGCATCCGGACGTCTTCAATGTGCTGTTGCAAGTGCTCGATGACGGCCGCTTGACCGACGGCCAGGGTCGTACCGTCGACTTCCGCAACACGCTGATCATCATGACCTCCAACCTCGGGTCGGAGTTTCTGGTCAACCAGCCTGAGGGCGAGGACACGACCGCGGTGCGCGACCAGGTGATGGCGATCGTGCGGGCGCATTTCCGGCCCGAGTTCCTGAATCGCGTCGACGAGATCATCCTGTTCCACCGCCTGCAGAAGAGCGAGATGGGCCGGATCGTCGAGATACAATTTGCTCGACTCCAGAAACTTCTGGAGGAGCGCAAGATCATGCTCTCGCTCGATTCTGCCGCGCGCGACTGGCTCGCCGCGAAAGGCTGGGACCCGGCCTACGGCGCGCGCCCCTTGAAGCGGGTGATCCAGCGCAGTCTGCAGGATCCTCTCGCCGAGATGATTTTAGCCGGCGAGGTGAAGGACGGCGATCGGGTCGCGATTTCCGAGAAGGGCAATGTGCTGACCTTCAACGGCAAGGCGGTGAAGACCGCCGAGATTGCGCAGTTCGAGGCGCCGTTATCGAAGCGGAAGATGCACTAGCGCATGCAGCGGTTTTCTCTCGCGACCAGCGCGGAATGCGTTTGCGCGGAGATCATGCGCACAATGAGCGCGATTGGCGCAGGGCGCGCGGCTTAGCCGGTTTCCGGCCCGGCTTCCTCATCCTCGGCGTCGGCCAGCTCGGACAGGATGTCGACGAGTTCGCCGACGCGGCCGCTCGGCAGCGGCTTGCCGTCGTTGATCAACGGCTCGTCGTTGACCATCCAGGCCTGCGCTTCCGCCAGTTCCTCCGCGGTCGCGCCGGTTCCGATGATCTTCGCGAGGGTGACGTCATCGACCGGGCCGACTGCCCGTATGGCGTCCTCTCGCGTGATGAGTTTTGTGTCGGTCATCGAGCCTCGCCGTCCCTCCAATGATCCACACCGCTCGCTGTTGGCCGGTCAACCGGCAGCGCGCTGCGCCGTTCCTCCGCTCCGATGAGGAAAAGTTAATGGAACCATGCGGCTGATGGATCGGTTTCGATAGGAGCGATGCGCCTCAAGGCGCGTCACGTCCGCCCGGGGCAACACGCAAGGAGGACGTACGCATGACGCAGGAAACGACCGATCACAACAGACCCGTTTTCGACCAGCTTCATCCAAGGATCTACGGTATCGCCGCCGCTCTTGTGGCCTGGTTCGTGCTCTCGGCTTGGGTGTTCTTCGGTCATGGGGGCTACACGTCGCTGTCGCTGACCTTCGTGACCGTGCTGCTTTTCGTTGCGGTGGTGCTTCCCTGGGTGCTCTCGCGGGCCTGGCGAAAATCCCAGTTGTTGCAGCACCAACAGCCGGACGCACCTTCTTTCCAGGACTGGAGATCAGGCGATTTGAGGGTGTGGGGCTCCAGGCTCCGCAACATGCACGCCGCAATCGACGTGCTGCTTCCGTTGATGGCGGTGGCGTTTGGCCTCACCGCAATCGGCATCGTCTTTGCGATCGAGAGCGCGGCGACTTAGCGCGCAACAGGCCGTTACCGGTTGCTGACCTGCAGTGCGCCGCCGGTGGCGTCCGAAATGTGCGAGCCCGCGCCGCCCCGGCCGCTCATCATCGCATCGAGCCGGTCGCGCTCCTTCTCGAAGTTCGCCATCATCGCACCCTCGAGCGAGCGGCCGCGCGGCAGCTTGATGCGCATCGGATCAACGAAGCGTCCATTGACCAGAATTTCGTAGTGCACATGCGCGCCGGTCGAGAGGCCGGTCGATCCGACAAAGCCGATCACCTGGCCCTGGCGCACGCGTTTTCCCACTTCCATGCCTTTGGCGAACGCCGACATGTGGCCGTATGCCGTCTCGTAACCGTTGTTGTGCTTGATGCGGATATATTTGCCGTAGCCGCCTTCCCAGCCGCATGTTTCGATTACGCCGTTGCCTGAGGCGAAGATCGGGGTGCCATAGGCGGTCGCCCAGTCGACACCGGTGTGCATCTTGACATAGCCGAGGATGGGATGGCGGCGCCCGCCGAAGCCGGAGCGCATGATCGCGTCATTAACCGGTTTGCGCACCAGAAACTTCTTCGCGCTCTTGCCGGTGTCGTCATAGTAGTCGACGACGCCGTCGTCGGGGGTCTGGAAGCGGTAGTATTTCTTGGTTTCTCCGCCGACCGTAAGCGAAGCGAACAGCACTTCGTTTTTCTCGGTGGTGGTCGATCCCTCGTCCTCGCCGGCAAAAAACACGTCGAAGGAATCGCCGGGCTGCACCTTGCGCTGGAAGTCGACGTCGTAAGAATAAATGCGAATCATGTCCTCGATGACGGGGGCGGGGACCTTGTTGCGCAGAGCGGTCTCGTAGATGCTCTGGTAGAGCCGCACGCCGCTGCCATCATCATCCTCGTCGTCATCGTTGTTCTTGCTGTCGGCGGCTTCGGCAACCGTGCTCATGCTCTGCACGTCAACAGCTACATATTTGCCGAGATCCGACAGCGCGGCGACCGCCTCGACCGCGGTGTCGTTGGCGACGATCACGCGATAGGGCTGCAGCCTTGCGCCCGGAGCCGTGCTAGTCGGCGCCATCAGGATGCGCAGTTTTTCACCTTCCTTCAGGCCGCCGTCTCGGCCGCGGCTGCCAAGCGTCGCTGCGATCGCCCTAGCCTCATCGGGTGTTGCGCCCTGATCCTTCAGGATCGACGTGACGGTATCGCCTTTTTTGACGATATGAATGCGTTCGCCGATCGGGTTGCCGCCGGTGACTTGCTCCTTGGTCTTCGGCAATAGCGTCACATTTTCCGGCACCACGCGCGTCTCAAAACCGGCGTACGGATCGGACGAGGCGGAGCCCTCTGTGGCATAGGCCATTTTCATGTCAGGCTGCGCGCCAGAGGCATCGGCCGTCGCATTGGCGAGTGCATAGCGCACGCCGGCGCCGTTGCCGTGCCAGTTGGCGGCATCCTTCACCCGCATGAGGACTTCGTCGAGCGCGACCACGGCCGCGATCTTCGCCTTTGGCAGCACCGGTCCCAGATCCTTGGTCACAAAGGAGACCTCGGCATCCGGCTCGGCTGCATCGGCATTATTGCTGTCGTCGGCTGCAGCCGGCGTATCGGAGCCGCTATCGTTGAGCATGCGCTGGGCGTTGAACGGCGGGATTTTGGCCGACAAGTCGCTGGTGGTCATCGACAGATTGCCGGAGATGCGCACGAACGGCCGCACCCGCATCACGTCGCGATTGCCGACGCGCGTGACGGTCGAGACCCGCACTACGGTGCGCGACGCAGTCGATTCACCCGGCGGCGGCAGGCGGTCGCTCTTGCGCAAAGTGGCAGTGCGGTCATTGGCACCGAAGGCGCCGCGCAACGCGCTCTCGACCCGCTCCGGCATCCTGGCAAAGGTGGTCTCGCCGTCAAGCGACGCAAAAACGGCGCCGCCGATAAGAGCCGCGCCGCACAGACCTGTGAGGATGGTGCCGCTGAACCATTGTACCGAAACTCGTCGGCGGTCGATGACAGCGGCTTCCGAGCCGTCGACCGAAAGCGGCGGCTCGTGGCCGAGATCGATCATCCCGGTCTCGCGTCCGTACCCGCCCCCGCGTGACGTCCTCTGGCTCAACCCAGTGTCCCCCCACATTCCACCGAAAACGCACGGGCCGACCATTGCCCGTCCGGGGCCCTCATTCCCTCGTCAAGGGCGGAACTCGGGACGGTAGCGCGCCGCATGGTTGTCCGTGAATCAATGGCCCAAGGACCGGTCGAACTCGCGAACGACAATGCTTCTCGCAGATCTCTCGATGCTTCTCGGTTTTCAGGAACCAGCGATTGGCTCAAAAAGAGCTCGCCAACCCCTGTTTTCGGTCAATCGCCGGCAGCCCCCAGACTGGAATTCCGACGATTCAATACCCACATTGTATGCCAGAACGTCGCAGGATTGTGGCTCAAGTACGGCGCGAAGCGCTTAAAAATCAAGGCTTCATGGCGGCCGAAAATAAAGCTGCATGATGCGACGATTTGTTGACATCAACCGTTGACAATGATGATCGGGCGGGCCTATAACCCGACCCACTGAGCGCGGCGCTGTCTTGGCCCTCGGCCAAGGCAAGTTTTCGTGCCCGTGAAGCTCCTCATTTTGATGAGTGAATCAACAGCCGATGAGTAATCGGTTGTCATTTGCCGTCGAAATGGG
>Ga0209060_10003689_pt1 | contig 12574 bp, 12 predicted proteins | sample Coa_R1_8_FD_187155 | JGI IMG/M metagenome (GOLD analysis project Ga0209060, IMG submission 187155) | Surface soil microbial communities from Centralia Pennsylvania, which are recovering from an underground coalmine fire - Coalmine... | ecosystem: Environmental > Terrestrial > Soil >...
GGCGGAAACCATAACGATTCCAACTGGGACGCCCACGGCAACTTGATGGCCAACCACAACCTTCATGCTGGGGAAACCGACAAGCCGATTGCAGGCCTGCTCCAGGACCTCGAGCAGCGCGGCCTGCTGGAGCAGACGCTGGTGATCTGGGGTGGCGAATTTGGCCGGCAGCCGACCGCCGAGTACGCGGAGGGCACGGGCCGGGATCACAATGCCTACGGGTTCACGATGTGGCTGGCCGGTGGCGGCATCAAGGGCGGAATCAGCGTCGGGACGACAGACGAGTTAGGCAGTGCCGCGGTCGAGCGACCGTTCCATGTAAAGCACTTGCACGCCACGATCCTGCATCAGATGGGACTCGATCCCGACAGGCTGACCTATTTCTACGGCGGCCTGGATCAGAAGTTGGTCGGCGTCGAGGGGGCCGAGCCGATCCGCGAGATCATGGCTTGAGGCGCGCCTACCGGCTTTTCTTCCCCGCCGCCTTTTTCAGGTGAAAATCGCGTATCTGACTGCCGGGCTGGATATCCACCTTTTCATTGTTGCCTTCTGCATTCGGCGGGATCACGTCGGCGGGATCGATCAAGCCGGAGCCGTCGCCTAGAAACCTGTTTGCCGCGGAGCGTTTCGCCATGTCCTCGGAGTTTCGGGCAAACGGTACTTTCTTGACCGCTTCGACTTTCACCACTTTCTGACCCGGGATGAGATTGTCGACGGCGAAGCGGCCATCCTCGATCTGTCCGCCGGCGGAGGGTCCTTTGCCATCCGCCGGCAGGAATGTGATGAATCCATTGCCTACCGGCTCGCCGTTGTAGGTCACGGCTCCGGAGACACTGGCGGTGCCGCTGCCGCAGCCCGAGATCAGACCGAGGAGCAAAACCAGGAGCAGAAGCAGGGCAATGTTTGTTCGAAACATGGATCGTGTGCCTCTGCGTTACGGAATGTCCGAGATCGCTTCGCCGCCGGCCCGAGTCGCCAACGCGCGCCAGGTCAACAGATCGATCGTGTTGGCAAAGAAATGCACTGAGCCATCGGCCATGGCACCGTTGACCCCGCCATTGTGGTAGCTACGGGCTCCCGCGTGGGCCTTGAGAGCACTGGGGGTCCACCAAGCGTTGCCTCCTAACGATAAGCAGGGGGCCTTGTAGAGTGTATCCCCTTGGTCCTTCGGGCAGGGTCCAATGGGCCGGTCCGGGGAAGTAGAGTTCGGGGTCAGTGTCGCCGAGAACAGCGCACCGCCCATGTTGCCGTAGATCGTCTCCCCCATGGGCCCGCCCCATGCCGTGGTGATGGTCGCCACCACGCCTTCCGAAATCAGGAGGGTATTCGAGCTGCCGTCCGGGATATCGGCGATTCGTACCCCGCGTGTCTGGGGACCCTTCCCCGGATCCATTGTTTGCTTCGGCTGGACGCCGAAAACGCCCTTGCCCCAAGGGCCGTTCGTTGTGTCGGTCGCATTGCCGTACATGTCGCCGCTGCCCACGCATCCACGGTAGTTGCCACGCTCGAACCCGTACGGGGCTGTGTATTCCTCATTCAGTCGTGGTCCGGGATCGCTCGGGCAGAGGTACGGTGGGATGATTGCCTGGCGGGCTGCACGGAGTCGGGCATCATCGCCGATCGGTCCATTCGGCGAAGGATATTGCTGATCGTTCGAGTTATTCGGATCGAAGCCCGTTCGGGGCAAGGTCCAGTAGTCGTTGTAGATGGCCATCTGTTCGATGTAGGGCAGAATTAGCTGCGTCCAGGTGTAGGTGTCCCAGATGTCGTACTTGCGGCCATAGGGCATGCTCTGCTGAACATCGTAGTAACTGTGGCAGGCCAAGCTGAGCTGCTTGAGGTTATTGGCGCACTGGGCCCGCGCCGCTGCCTCGCGCACTTTTTGCACCGCAGGCAAGAGGAGCCCGATCAGGACGGCAATGATGGCAATCACCACCAAGAGTTCAATGAGCGTGAAGGCAGCGCGCGTTCTGCCCCGACAGCCGGAGAAAAGTGGTTGCATGCGAAATCTCCCGGTAAACGCGGAGAACTAGGAACTCCCTCGAGTACGGACCCGTAAGTAACTCAGCGATTCCTGTCACTATACCGTTTCCACTGGCTCTCGGCCAACGATCCCCTGCCCTCGAACCGGCCAGGCGACGGGGTCTCCCCCGGCTGGCCGGACCGACGGCAAGGATCGCAGCATCACGGCGGGGGGACACCGAAATCGGAGAAATCGCCGCCCATGATTTTCAGAATTTGATCCGACGTCAAGCTCTGGTTAAAGACTGCAACGTCGTCCATCGTCCCCTGGAAATACTCACGCCCGGCGTCGTAGGTTCGACCGATCCGAAAACTGGCGGCCGGATTATTCGGTAGCGCTGATGGGCTATCGGAACCTGCCAGGCTGCCATCGATGTAGATCTGCCGCACCATCGTACCGGCATCATACGTGGCGACGATATGATGATATGTGCCGTCGGACAAGTTGATGCCATTGATATCCAGATCTCGGCTCCACCAGTAATGTCGGATCCCGGTGACGCCGGGATTGCCATCATTCTTCAGCCGCAGCGCAATCACCCGCCCGGCATTGCCGTAGAATCCCCAGCCAATGATGCCCAGTTGGCTTTGAAAGCCGTCATTGACCAAGGAGGATGTATTCACCCACGCGGCCAGCGTGTACGAGCTGTGGTCAAACGGATAACCGTTCGGGAGCCGATTATCATCGGGAACCCCCGTGCCATCGTCGATTCCCAACACAGCATCAAAGCCGTTGAACGACAATCCCTGTCCAAATTTCCCATTGGGGTCGATGCCCCATCCTCCGAACGCGGTCAAGTTGTTGCCGGCCGGACTCGAGTCCGCCCCGGGATTGGTAGCATCTTCGAAGCGATACAAGCCTACCAGATCCGCCCGCGCGGCCGGACCGAGCAAAATGATCAGACCGACAATCACACCACTTGCTACTCCCGACAATCGTGCCACTCGCATGGATGTACCTCCGAAACCAATTCTGTGAAACCGTGTCGGGTGGCCGAGCACCGCACCTTGCCGCGCTTCCTCTCCCCCGACCGATGAATTCGACCAGGAGCAGTGTAACACAAGAGCAGAGGCGCGTCACGTATTGACAAAGCCCATGAAGGGAACAATTCTAATTCGTGGCGGTTCTGCGAACCACCGCGAAACAGACCACATGATCCGAACTGGGTATCGGTTCATCCCATGCGGAGCCGCAGTCCTCGGAATCCGCGGCCTGCAATTTCCATCCGAGAAACGAGAGCGCCATGATCTCATCCAAGCGAACCGGGCAAGCGTTCCTTTCGGCAGTCCTGTGCGGAATTCTAACGACGAGTGGACAGACGAACGAACCGGAGCGTGTGCACACGGTGCAGGAGATCCCAGTCAATAACTCCGAGGGACTTTACCTGGGCAACCGGCCGCCGTTAGCGCCCAGCCCGCTGAGAAAGCTTCCAATCGGTAGCATCAAACCCAAGGGTTGGCTCCGCCATCAGCTCGAACTGGAAGCCCTGGGCATGACGGGCCGGCTGCCGGCGATCTCCGCCTGGTGCAAATTCGATGGCAACGCCTGGGCCGATCCTCAGGGCCAAGGACACAGTGGCTGGGAAGAATTGCCCTACTGGCTCAAGGGCTACGGCGACCTCGGCTATGTCCTTCAGAACGAGGCCATCATCAAAGAAGCGCGGCGGTGGATCGAGGCTGTGCTCGCCAGTCAAGAAGCGGATGGCTGGTTTGGCCCACGGGCGCTGAAAACTTCGCTCAAAGGGAAACCCGACCTCTGGCCACACATGGTCATGCTCAATGTGCTGCAATCGTATCATGAGTACAGCCAGGACCCGCGCATCCTCCCATTCATGGCCCGGTACTTCCGCTGGCAGCTCCAGGTTCCGGAGGCGGATTTCCTGGCCGGCTATTGGCCGAAAATGCGCGCCGGCGACAACCTCGAAAGTGTCTACTGGCTCTACAACCGCACCGGCGACCGGTGGCTCCTGGAATTGGGCCAACGAATCCACAAGGCGGCTGCCCACTGGAGCGACGGCATCCCGGATTGGCATGGCGTGAATATCGCTCAAGGTTTCCGCGAACCGGGGGTCTACTTCCTTCAGGCCCACGACAAGCGCTTGCTCGATGCTGCGGAACGCAATTACCAATCTGTCATGGGAATCTACGGCCAGTTTCCCGGCGGTGGCTTCGCTTCCGACGAGCATTGCCGCAAGGGCTTCACCGATCCGCATCAGGGCATGGAGACTTGTTCGTGGGTCGAATTTCTGCACAGTTTTGAAATGCTCACAAAAATCTCCGGTAACCCCATCTGGGCCGACCGCTGCGAAGAGATCGCCTTCAACTCCTTGCCCGCCTCCATGACCGCCGACCAGAAAGCGTTGCACTATCTCACCGGCGCCAACATGGTCCAACTCGACAAAAACAACCATGCTCCCGGCATCGAGAACCGTGGGCCGATGCTTTCGTTCAGTCCCCTCGCCGTCTATCGCTGCTGTCAACACAACGTTTCTCACGGTTGGCCCTACTATGCCGAAGAACTTTGGCTCGCCACGGCCGACCGTGGTCTTTGTGCATCGCTCTACAGTGCCTCCGAGGTCACGGCCAAGGTCGGCGACGATACGCCGGTCACGATCACGGAGGAAACAGACTATCCCTTCCGCGCGACGGTTCACCTCAAGATTTCACTCGGCCGATCGGCTCGCTTTCCGCTCTATCTCCGGATTCCGCGCTGGTGCCAAGCGCCAGAATTTCGTATCAACAGCCAAGCGGTGGCCACGAAGACGGACCCGCACTCCTACCTGGTTATGGACCGCGAATGGAAAGACGGCGACACAGTGACAGTGCGGTTTCCCATGACGCTCGGTGTGCGCACCTGGGCCAGGAACCAAAATGCCGTATCGGTGGAATATGGCCCGCTGACTTTCTCGCTCAAGATCGGTGAAAAGTCCGTCCACTACGGCGGCACGGACGAGTGGCCGGAGCTCGAAGTCTATCCCACCACCGCCTGGAATTATGGCCTCGTGCTCGATGGCAAGAATCCAACGGCCACGCTGGAGCTCGTCCGCAGGGATGGTCCCGTTCCCGCGCAGCCATTCACTCCGGATCATGCGCTGTTGCAGATCAAGGCCAAAGCCAAACGAATTCCTGGCTGGACTCTGGACCGGAACGGACTGGCCGGCAAGCTTCAACCGAGTCCCGTGCGTTCCGCGGAGCCCACGGAAACGATTACGCTCATTCCCATGGGCGCGGCGCGCCTTCGAATCACAACCTTTCCCGTGATCGGCAGCGGCGCGGATGCCCATGATTGGGCGGTTCTTATCAAGCCGGCCGGCGTGACTGCCACCGCATCGCACACCTTTGAGCAGGATACGCTCGATGCTCTCAACGATGGTGAGCTTCCCTCTCGCTCCGGAGATGGAACCATTCCGCGGTTCACGTGGTGGGACCACCAGGGGACCCGCGAATGGGTTCAATACGACTTCGCCAAACCGCGCGGTGTATCCTCGGTAGAAGTTTACTGGTTCGACGACACCGGCACCGGCCGCTGCCGGGTACCGGCATCATGGAGCCTTCTGTACAAGGAGGGAGAGACCTGGAAACCGGTGGAGAGCGTGTCGCCCTACGGCCTAGAGATCGATCGCTTCAACAAGGTCACATTCAAACCGGTTCGGACAAGTGGACTGCGGCTGGAAGTGCAACTGCGGAAGGGTTATTCCGGCGGCATTCTGGAGTGGAGAGTCGGACCTTAGCACGTGACCGCCAGAAGCGGACCGGACCATTACGTTCACTATGCCTCTGCGCGAAACTCTATCCAGGTTGCGCGCAGCGGCGCAGAACACACCGAGAAATTACGCCGGCCGTCGGATCGTCAGGACTGCATGCCGGCCCGTTGCCGCCAAGAGGACACCAAACGACTCGCGACCACTGCCAACAGCTCATTGAGGAGCTGGTAGCCGAGCTCGTGATCCTGTTCGCACTTCTCCCGCAACCATTCCGCATCGAAGGCGATACCACGAACGGTGTCCACGGCCCGGGAATCGAACTGCCAGCGATGCGGAGGCAAGATCCAGGACCAGCCCACGACCTCACCCGGCCCCACGGTCTGCACGATTGCCTCCCCGCCTTTGGCCCGCTGCGTCCCTACCTCGACATGGCCTGACTGGATCAAGTAGAACGCCTTGGCAGCCTCGCCTTCCCGGCCCAGGTATTCGCCAGGCCCGGCCGTGAATGGCTTGGCCCCGGAAGCCAAAAGCATGAGATGGCGATCGCCCAGTCGGCGGAGGAACTCGTGGCTGGCAAACGTACCTAATAGTCCCTCGTTCATGATGTTCGCATCTCCCTGTTGTCGTCGTGGATTATCCGCGCGCTCGTGCCTCCGCATCCAGGTTGCGTCCGCCGTTTCTCCGCCGTGGTGTCTTTGGCTATAGTGTATGGCTCTCCGTGAAGCGTCCAACTCCCAGCGCGCCCCCTAAGCCCGACGACCATCCGCGCGTGTCACCAAGCCGATGAACTTGTAGACGAACTTGGCCAGCGTGTATTCCGAAACGGTAGATTTCGGTAATGGCGCGAGTTCCACGACGTCGAAACCAACCACACGCCGGTTTGCGCACACGGCCTGCACCAAGGTCAAGGCCTCTTCCCAGGCAAGCCCATTCGGCTCCGGCGTGCCCACCGCAGGAACAATACTTGGATCAAAGCCGTCTGCGTCCACCGTCACGTAGACATCCTCCGCCAAGTGGCGTACAACCTCGCCGATCCACTCTGCCCGGGGCCGGCTGCGCAACTGATGGGCATAGAGCGTATGGATGGCCGTGCTGGCGCGGATCCGTTCGGCTTCCTCCCGGCACTGGGCGCGAATGCCAACCTGGACCAGGGGCACCCCCAATTCCTGGACACGGGCCATCACCGAAGCGTGAGAGTACCGGTTGCCTTCGTAATCGGCGCGCAAATCGGAGTGGGCGTCGATCTGGAGGACCGCCAGCCTTGGGAATTGTTTGCGAAAGGCACGGACCGTCCCCAACGTGGCCGTGTGCTCTGCCCCGAGCATGATCGGAAACTTTCCATCGGCAAGGAGACGGCTCATGCGTTCTTCGATGAGTACGACCGCGGCCTCGTCGACCCTGCCGGTGAAATCGAGCGGCGGAAGGGTGCAGATGCCCCCCTGCCGATACGTTTCCTGGTTCAGTTCTTCATCGTACAGCTCAACGTAGTGCGATGCCCGGATCATGGCCTCCGGCCCATCCTTGGAGCCGGTCCGGTATGAGGAGGTGTGCTCATACGGGGCCGGCTGGATGACAAAGCGGCAAGCGGCGTAGGCGGAGAATGCTTCCTCTTCGATCTTCAAAAAATTCTTGTCGGCGGCCAGGTATTCCACAGTCGGCTCCTGTCGGCGAGACGGGGCCATCGCGTCTCCGCTCGAAAATTGAGTTCGTTCCCTTTCCCTTCCGTGCGGCAACGGTTTTAATAGAGGATAGCGGAGCGAGAAGCAAAGGAACCAGTCCTCTTTCCCATCAGCAATCGCTCCCTGGCAAGTCCCGTCTTTGCGGAGGAAACGCCCATGGCTGCTTCGAAGACCATCCTGGTTCTCGACGATGACCCCGAGATCGTCGCGGCCTTACGAACCATCCTTGAACGACACCAGTACCGCGTCTTGACGGCATCGGACGGCAACGCTGGGTTGGCGCTGGCGGAACGTGACCGGCCGGATCTGGTCGTGGTCGATATGATGATGCCCAAGAAAAGCGGCTTCCTCGTGCTGGAGAAGCTCAAGAGCCGCAAGGAGGCCAGCCCTCCGGTCATCATGATCACGGGGAACGAGGGAAGCCGGCACCGAGCCTATGCGGAAATGCTCGGCGCCGATGAGTATATCTGCAAGCCCTTCGCTATGGAACGGCTGCTCGAAAGTGTGCAGAGACTTTGTCCCCCGGGTGAAGAGACCGAGGCCTGATGTCTGCGAACCTCCGCGAAACCGACCGCATGAACCGGACCGTGGATGAGAGCGGCGTGAGGAGGAAGTTCAGGGTGTCGACTTCTGCACGCGGTTGCGAGTTTCGGCCGCTCCCGCTCCTGGGCAACGCCCATGTCCAGACACTGCTCGGCAGTTTTTGGCGGGGCGTCGTGCCCCGCTTTGGCACCCGCGAGCGGCACGTCGCTTTGCCCGATGGCGATCGCCTGGTTTTGCATGATAGCGTGCCGGCAAACTGGCAACCGGGCCGATGCATCGTTTTGCTCGTACACGGTCTGGGCGGCACGCACCGCTCCGGCTACATGGTGCGCCTGGCAGGGCTCCTGGTGACCCACGGTTTGCGCGCCGTTCGGATTGATTTACGGGGCTGCGGCCGAGGAACAGCCCTGGCCCGCAAGACCTATAACGGTGCTTGCTCTGAGGATCTACGTGCCGCCCTGGCCGAGATGCACGCCTGGGATCCGTCGGCGCCGCTGATCGTGATTGGGTTCTCCCTGGGCGGCAACATCGCGCTCAAGCTTGCCGGGGAGGCAGCGCAACATCCGGTTCCCGGCCTGGAGCGTGTCGCCACCGTGGCGCCGCCCATTGACTTGATCCGCTGCGCGGCTCTGCTCGCCTTGCCACGAAACCGGTGGTACAACCGTTATTTCACGGCCATCTTGGTGCGGCAAGTGCGGCGGCATCGGCGTCATTTCGTCCAGCTACGTCCCGTGCAATTTCCCCGGCGGCTCACGGTTCAGATGTTTGATGAAATCTATACGGCGCCGGAAGGCGGCTTCGCTGATGCGATGGAATACTACCGGCGGGCCTCGTCATTGCCGATCATTGGACGGATTGCGGTGCCCACCCTGATCTTGGCGGCCCGAGATGATCCGTTTATCGCGGTGGAACCGTTCGAGTCGTTAGCGGGCTTGGCGGGCGTGGAAGTGCAGATTGTGCAGCGCGGCGGCCATTGCGGCTTCCTGGGATGGGACGGCGCGGGCGGGATCCGTTGGGCCGAGCGCCGCGTCGCCAACTGGGTCCTGCACTACGGCCAGGAGATCTGAGCCAGACGTGTTCGTTTATCGGCGTAATCTTAGCCCGCGCCCAGCCAGTCGGGAGCCCGGCCAAAAAGTTCCATCAGCCGGTCAAGGAAAATGATGCTGCCGATGAGGGCGGCGACAATACTGGCTACCAGCACCGCTCCCGCCGCGATGTCCAGGCAAGCGCGGACCCGTGGCTTCGTCGCCTCCTCCAGACCACGGAAAATGGTCTCAATCGCGCTGTTGAAAAGCTCGGCCGTGAAGACCATGCCGATGCAGCCCAACAAAATACACCACTCCGGGGTCCGGCAATGGAGCACCAAGGCGGCCGCGACGACGAGAGCGGCAAAGAAAAAGTGAACAAAAAAGCTCGAATGGCCACGGACGCCGAGTTTAAGCCCGCGCAACGCATCGCGAAATTTGTGCCGCCAAGAACGGCGTGGCCTGCTGAAAACCAATCCATCGATCGGATTTCGGATTTCCTCGGGAGCGGTCGGCAACGTCGCCATCGGAGCCTCTCAACATCCCTCTCGGATAGGCGCGAAATCTGAACGCTGCCCCACCGCCATGCCGATAAATGGAGGGTGGGAACTCAGCCGGATTTTACCCAACCTTCCCCTCCTGCCGAGTCGGCGGAGGCTCATTCGCACACTCATGGACATCCACTTCGTTTCCGTGCCGACGTTGGAGAACCTCCGCGCCCATGTGGTGCAGGTGCTGTGTGCTCATGATCGCCTGGATCCCGAGCAGACGCCCTTGTACCAGGCCGTCATCCGGCGTTCGGGCAAGCCATGCGGTTTGCTGTTTCAGGTGCAAGGACCGCGCCTCCTCAAGACCCATGCCGTGTGGGCGGGTCCAGAAAACCGAATTCTGTTTTACGACTCCACGGGTCTGCGCTTCGCAGAGAGTCGGCTCTGCGAAGCGCCTGATCCGCAGGATCTGGCCGCCTAATAAACCAATCGACGCAAACCCCGAGGGTCCGCGACGGGCCCACTGTCCACCTAGCCCGAAACCGCCTTGAGAACCAGACAGGTGTTGCTGCCGCCGAAGCCGAACGAATTGGAGACGGCCACGCGAACCGGCCGCGGTCGGGCCTCATTGGCGACGTGGCAGAGGGCACAGTCTGGATCCGCGTCCTCCAGGTTGATGGTCGGCGGTAGAGCCCCGCGCTGCATGGCAATGAGGCAGGCCAACGCTTCAACCGCGGCCGCGGCCGTCAGGCAATGGCCCGTCATGCTCTTGGTAGAACTCACGGGAACCTTCCAGACGGCGGGCCCTAGCACGGCTTCAAGGACACGCGTCTCGGCAATGTCGCCGACGGGCGTGCTGGTGGCGTGGGCGTTGATGTAATCAATCTCCGCGGGCGCGACTCCGGCGTCGGCCAACGCTTGGCGCATGGCGGCGGTGGCGGGCTCGGGGTCCGGGCTGGGAATGACCATGTTATGGGCATCGCTGCTGGCGCCGCAGCCGGCCACCTCGGCATACACATGGGCTGAACGTCGTCGGGCGGTTTCGGCAGCTTCGAGCACGAAGATCGCGCCCCCTTCCCCCAGGACAAAGCCGTCGCGGCCCCGATCGAAAGGTCGCGAAGCTGCCTCGGGCTGATCATTCCGCCGCGACAGGGCGCGGAGATTGCCAAAGCCCGCCAGGCCCAACGCCGTCACGCCGGCATCACATGCCCCGGCCAGGCAAACATCCACCCAGCCCAGCTCCAGCCAACGACGGGCTTGCGCCAGGGCATAGTTCCCGCTGGCACAGGCGGCGGCGACACTGAGAGCCGGCCCGTTGAGCCGGAGCTTGCGCTGCGTGCTGCTTGCCAATGGTTCGGCGTCCGCTTGAGAACCGAACACGCTCGTTCCGCCCCGGTGCGCGTCCGAATCCCAGAGGGTCAGCCACTCCGCTCCCAGGCCGAGCACCAGTCCGACGCGAAGCTCCTCCCGCCGTTCCCACCAGCCGGCATCGCGGAGGGCCTCGTAGCAACACCATAGGGTAAGCTGCTCGAGCCGGAACAGGCTGTAGAATTCGGCCGGATCCCAGCCCGGGACACAGCGGATCTTGCCGATCTGGGCGGCAATTTGGCTGGGGTGTTGCGAGACATCAAAGCCAGACACGCTGCGGACCCCAGAGCGGCCCGCCAGCAAATTGTCCGCAATCTCTTCGTAGTCGTCCCCCAGGGGAGTCATCGCTCCCACGCCGGTAATCCAGACTGCGGTCCGTGGCTTCACCGTTTGTTCTCCGTGCCGGCCCCGCTTTGCTGAACGTCGAAGCGAACCCGTGCCTCTGCCCGGTGCACGCGCTCCGGCCGGGTTCCGTTCGTCCCGCCCTCGCCCCGGCCAAACTCCATCCAGCCACCGCCCTCCAGGGTCCAAACGACCTTGTGAGGCAATGCATAATCCCCAACCACCGGGGTTAGGAGCCCTTGCAATTGGCTCACCGTCTGTACGCTTTGCCCGGGGGCCATCCGTGTCCCGCGCGCCAGCACGCGCAGCCGAATCCCTGTCCAGCTGGGTCGGGCCGCCACCACAGCCAGCGCCACGGCATGGCAAACGGCCTCGGGAGGAATGCCGCCGTTGGCATCGGGAATCGCCTCCGGCTCCCATTCGGTAGCCACGATCCAGACACCGGGCAAACGATTGTCCTGGAGAAGAGCCGCGCCGGCCAGAAGGGCCTGGACGACGCTCCCTGGTCCCCCACCCGCGCCCAGATTGGGACCGACGATTTTTAAGACCTGGCTGATGGTTCCGGCCACGGCGTGCTGGGAACGATGGGGAATGAAATGAGGAGAGATTCCCCAGGCGCCCTCGGCCGCCAAACGTTGCAACGCGACGGCCAGTGTGGCCCGCCCTAAAAAGCACGGCCCGGCGACGATTCCCCAATCGCGAAAGTCGGTAACATCCATCTGGAAATCATGGATGGCATGCAGGACGGCAGCCAGGCCAGCAACGGTTTGCTCGTCGGCGTGGCGGAGAACGCTGGCGGGAAGAGCAGCGCCCAGCCCCGGTCCGGGCCGTTGCCGCAAGTCCGGGAACTGGTCCATCGTCACCCGGATGCCGGCAGACGCCACCACATCAGCGCAGATCGCCGTCCCGGCACACGGTGCGGAGGGATCTCGAATTGGCGTCACTCGACACGAATCCTTTCACGTCGGCGGCCAAAGAGGGGTTAGGGCCTTTGCCGCTTGCGACCGAAACGCAAGCCAGGCGACCGAACAACTCGACCACTTGCCCAGCTTGCCGCATTTACCACGCGTCCAGCCGGCAGAGTGCAAGGAACACTGCGGTGCCGATTGGTACTGTAAACCCCCTAGCTTTGTCAACAGGTCTTCGCCGTTCCCGCCAGGCCAGCATGATTGCGATTGCCTACTTGCCGCGTTTTTGCTTTGATCGTGCGAGCTGCGGAAGAAGGAGGGGATTGCCTCCCTCTACACTCGGCAGCAGCCAACCGCTCGAGGATAAGGAATGTCCGATCTTCCCATGCAGAAATTGGCCAAGGTGCTTCGCCAGAATGGCTTGATCCGCTTCATCGAACATTACGGCGAACTCTTCCCGCATAGCCACCTCAAGGACCTCGTGGTCGAAGAAAT
>Ga0209060_10003690_pt1 | contig 12573 bp, 14 predicted proteins | sample Coa_R1_8_FD_187155 | JGI IMG/M metagenome (GOLD analysis project Ga0209060, IMG submission 187155) | Surface soil microbial communities from Centralia Pennsylvania, which are recovering from an underground coalmine fire - Coalmine... | ecosystem: Environmental > Terrestrial > Soil >...
TACGGCGAATGTGGCGCTGAAGGTGGCCTCAACCGCCGACGATATCGCCCAGCTCGTCTGCTTCCTTGCCACCTCGGCCTCACGCAACATGACCGGCGAGGTGGTCCGCATGGACGCCGGCATGCACCTGGCGCTGTGAGAGACGCTTAACGGCGTCTCGTCACAAATCCCTGATCACGCCGCTCGCCACCAGGCGATTCCAGATGAACAGCACCACCAGCGCGCCGATGGTCGCGGTGATGACGCCCGCACCCTGATTGGGTCCGTAATGGCCGATCGCCTGCCCAATCCAGGTCGCCAGGAACGCGCCGACGATGCCGAGCACGGTAGTCAGGATGAAACCCGACGGGTTGTTCGGTCCCGGCGACAGCAGGCGCGCGATGAGTCCTGCGATGAAGCCGACGATGATGATCCAGATAATGCCGGTTATCATGGTCAATCCTTTCCGTTAAACAGAATGCCAAACGCACTTCGTTTCGGGATCAGAGTCGTCCGGACAGCTCGTTTTCGGTCGGCAGCCGTCCGTCCGGCGTCAAATGGTCGATCACCTTGGGCAGATATTGGCTGAGGCCGTTGAGCAGGTCGTCCTGCGACATCCCGGTCTGCGAGGCCAGCGAATTGATCTGATCGGCGCCGAGCGCGCCGGCGAGATCGTTCGGCGAGATCGCCTTGTTGGCGCCGTTGCCGACCCATGAATTGGCCGCCTCGCTTTGGCCGCCTTGCTGCAGCTGCTTCATGAGGTCGCCGAGTCCGCCGGAGATCACGCTGCCGGCGGCCGCGCCGCCAAGGAGCCCGCCCAGTCCGCCTTTCAGCACATCGCCCATCCCGCCACCCGTACTGCCGGTGGGCGCGGTCGGAGTGGGCGAGGGCCGTTGCGCCGGCGTCGCGCCGGGCTGGCCCCCAGTGAGGTGTCTAATCGCCTTCCAGGCGAGCAAGCCGAGGATTGCCATGGTCATCGGCGACATTCCGCCGCTCGATTGACCTGATGTGCTGGGGGTGCTGGGGGTGCTGGGGCCACGGGGGCCCTGTTGCATGCCATTGAGTACGTCGAGTAGGCCCATGTTGTCCTCTTGACTGTTGGGTTTGGCGCCCCCTCAGGGGCGAAACATACCGACGGGTCATGACGGTTACAAGGCGCGTGGCCGCAAGGTTGAGGGGGCCGATGTCTCTACCGTGCATTCATAAGCATAGGGCTCCCCTCGGCGGCGACGGCGCAGCCGATCCTGGCTCCCGGATCCGGGAGAGGGTGGGGCATTCGGCCAGCAGATGGCCGAGTTCTTGTCAGCTCACATGACCAATCAGAAGGATCAATCCACAAGTCTCAACTCGAAAAGATCCGCGCTGTCGCCCAAGAAGTACGGTGTCCGCGCCATTGCCAAATCAATCATCGACGAGGGCGACGCCGACGGCCTGATGGAGGCCGAGTTCACCACACCCATGATGGATGAGGCTCGCCTCCACCAAAGTGGAGGCGAAACCGATGCGCAGGCACTCGCCCGCTTCTACAGATCGCCATGAATCGGCTGTCTGTCTATGCTTCATCAAGCGGCGGTTACGCCATCGCCGCTTCTCGCGAAGCTAACAGGTCTTTTGCTGCAAGTGCTGGATGCAGGTGCACGTTGTCGTCGAGGTGGTGTACTTGACGTCATAGTACGCCGGACCGCTCGAGTTGGCGGGGCTGTCCGTTGAACAACGCGGAAACAGCCAATTGGTGTCATGAAGATTTACCGTCCCGGTGATCGTATAACCGAGATTCGGTGTATAGGCGTAAGTGGCTTCACCCACGATGAACGAAACTTGATCGTTCTGGTTGTTTGGATTGTTCGCATTGCCAGTGGTTCCGTTGAGCGATGCGGGCAGTGTCAAGGGCCCGTAGGATGGGCTCGAACCGCTAATGCTCGGCCTTCCCGGTCCGAAGGTTGTTCCGTTGTACGACTGACTCCATTGAAGGGTCAGGTTGCCATTGGCATCGCTGGAGATCTCGGACACCGTAACCAGTAGTTGGCCACTGTTGACCGGATACGGTGCAATGATTGTTGCCGCACCGGTCAGAATGTCCTGCATCCGGGCCGTGCTGACCGCCGTGTTCTGCGTAACCATATCGGTGACAGAGTGTACAGTCGCGCTGACCTTGACGTTGATCGCCATGCCGTTGCCGAGTTCGACGCCGCCGATCAAAAGCACCAACATGAACGGCACCACGATGGCGAACTCCGTTGCGGCCACAGCATCGGCGTCGGTCGAAAATTTCTGCACGCGTGATAACAGATCGCTCATTGCTGATACACCTCTAGGGAGCGGCCGGCTCGTTCTGGAATGCGGCGGATGCCATGATCAGCCGGCTACCGTTGGGTTGATTGGCCATGCCGAACGCGATAGGTCCGAAGAAAACCGGCCAGAGATACATCACGCGGACGACAACAATATCGCCCGCATTTCCAGGATTGAATTGCCAAGCATTATTGACGTTTCCATTGCTGTCGTAGGTCAGCGTCGGCGTGGCGGCACTGGCTGAGGACCACTGGGGGGCAACCTGCACATCAACCATCAAGCCAGTGCAGGTGAAAAGGATGGCGGCGTTATTGCAGACGATCTGGCGAAATGCTGCCAGGGATTGGGCTTGGCTCAGGCTCGCATCCTGTGTCTGCACCTGCCCGGTCATAATTTGACGGCCCGAGGTCCGGACGGCCGATTCAAGTTGTGACTGCGCAAAGAAAAGGAGAAATGTCTGGATGAGGGCAGCGATCAAGGCGAGAAACGGCGTGCCGATCAGTGCGAACTCGACCGCCGTCGCGCCCTTTCTGTCCCTGATGAAGGTGAGAAAGCGTTTGCGACGCCTTTTTCCTGTTGCGATTTCCAGCTGTGTCATGGCGCTTTTCTTACTGCGTGAGGCTGGCGGTACTTGAGGCGACCTTGATGAACAGGTCCGTCAGCGCCTGCGAGATATCGCCGCCGGTTTGAACGTCGGAGTAGAAGCCAGGCGAGGCGCATGATTTCAGATTTTGCGCGATCGTGCCGGTTGAGGAAGCAGGCTCGTCGTACGGGTCCACCCAGCTCATGTACCAGCTGTCCGTTACCGGGACATTGGGAGTCTTGAGTTGCAGGTACTCCGTGTAGAGGATCGCGATCTTGATGCCCCGGCCCTTGATGGTCGTGCACATCGTCGTGTCGAGCGGCTGCTGGCATCGACTGTTGCCAGCGAAGGTCGCGTTTGGGCAACTTGCGGTGATTTTGTCTTCGACGCCGTCGGTAACAAGGAAGACCACTTCTTGCGGCGTATCGCCCTTCGCGTTGCTGCCGAGGCCGGGAGCAGGCATGATGTTGTTGAGGCTGGTGAGCGCGCCGGCGATATCTGTGCCATTGTCGGTCTTGCAGTTGGTTGTCGTAACGACACAGTTCTGGTAGACGACCGGCATCAGCGCGATGTTGGAAACCTTGGTTCCAGCAGTCGTCGGGGTGGTCAGCGACGCCAGCGTGTTCAAACCTAAGTCGAACGTATAGAGCGCCGCTTGATAGGTGGTGTTGTTCAGGGCCGACATGCACTGCATGACGCCGCCCGATATGCCTGACTGCGGGCAGTTTGCCCATGTGTTAAGCAACTGGTTGACCGCGCTTGTCACAAGATCGATCCGCAAGGTGATATTGCTGGCTCGTGCGATCGTGAGGTTGTCCTTGGTTCCGCCGTCGTGAGCGATATTGGTCTCATGACAGGCGAAGCCGCAGTTCTGCGAGGACCCTGCAGACTGTTTTGCGGGGGCGGTGGCCGCAATGAGATTGCTGATGTCGGTGGTAGTCGCACCGATCGCCATTGAGGGCGAGTCGTCCATCAGCAGATAGAAATTCATGTTGGGCGCGGCCGCCGCTTGCGCTGTCGCCGAGCCGCTGATTGGCCACGACGCGGTATTCAGGAGCACTTTGGGAAAATTATTGGTGGAGGCGGCGTTATACGAAACCAAGACGGTGCGCTGAAGTCCCACATCGGTGACGGTGATCGTCGGCGTCGGTATCGCCGCCAGGCCGGAAAGGCTGTTCGCCGTCGACATGAAGATGGCCATAGCGGTGTCCTGGGCCACCGTATCGGATTGCATCAGCATGGCGGGCCTGACGGCCGCGATTGCGGCGGCGTCGGCAGCCGCGTCCAATTGCTGCTTCTTGCGGAGCGCCTGGGTGAAATCGAGCGTCATGCCCAGCAGAAAGATGATGGGAACCATCGTGAGCGCAGTGATCACGGCGACGTTCGCCTTGCGATCTCTGGCGAAGCGATCCAACCAAGCGCGGAGCATGACCTTCCTCCTAATCACCGACGTTCCCGGCATGGCAATTCCCTGGTATTTCAAAGGTTGAAGACCAGAAGGGGATTGAAGAGCCTCCGCCGCTCTCTGAAATGAGGGAACTCTGAAGGCCGGCCGTTAAGCAATGCTTACGTGGACCGCGTGAACATCAAGCGGTCGAAAAATCAGACCGATCCGATCATGCCGCATCGTTAACCGATATTAAATGCGGTCAGTAGCATTCGGGTGAATTGTGGCCCTTCGCGCGAGCAAACTGACGAAATCTTGCACCGCAAAGCCAGGGAGATCGCAGAGTGAGGTGCTTGAAGTCTACAAGAACAACTGCTTGACATCGTCGAACGATAACGACGATGCGGACCCAAATATCGGGAGGCACCGAATGAGCCGATTCTGTGTGGGTTTCGCGATCGCGGCGGTGCTGACGATCATGGTTGCGCCGTCGCATACGAACGCCGCGCCGCCGACGGTCACGCCGTCGCCGGGCTATGACGCGCGATTGCAGGAGGAGCGTGCCGCGCGCAGTGCCACGTCGCAGCCGGCCGGAACGAGCGGCGGCGCTGGCCCCACAGCCAGGCATCACGTGAAGAAGACGCATCACCGGGCGCATTGAGCGGCGCGCCGACGGCAGATAGCGCCGCGCTGGTTCGCTGCCCGCTCAGCTTCCCTTTGCCGTCTTCGCGGGCTGTGTGATGAACAGCTTCTTCAGGTCGTGGAGGCCTTCCGAGAGCTTCGGCCATTCGCAGGAGAAGTTATGGTGCGGGCAATTGGCGTTGCGCAAGTTGCGGGGCCGCTCGCGCGGGATCGGCACCTTCTCGATCTCGGTCCGTAGCGAGGTCTTCTGGACCTGCTGCTCCTGCTGCTCGTGTTTGGCCGAAAATGCAGCGGCGATGCTGCTGCGCTTCTGGTTTTCGAGGTAGATCGTATATTGCTCGTCGATGTATTTCTGCTCTTCAGGGGTCGGATTGGGACCGGCGATGTCGAAGGTGCGATCCTGCATGAAATCGTAATAGGTGTAACCACCGCCGGGCTTGCGGCGGCCGGCGAATTTGGCGTTACATTCGGCGAGTGCTGCGGTCTTTTCTTCCTTCGAGGTCGACTTCTCGGCAGCGTCAGCGCAATCCTCGAAGTCCTTCGGGGCATGACTCCACCATTGCGCCGAAACGCGCACAGGCTGCAAAGCGAGCAAGCCGGCAATGCCGGCGACAAGCAGCACAGGGCTGCGCCATGCGATCACGGATAGTCGTCCCCCAAATCAGCGCAACGATTGCCACGAATTGTTGCCATTTTGCGGCGACTGACGGTTCCACAAGTGGCGCTCCCCCATGCAACGATCGAACCGGGCACCAATTTGCCGCTACCAAGACACTGACTTAGCATCGGAGAATCACCAGCAAATTATTGATCTGGTGTGGCTTTGGTTCAGAAGTCCGCATGACGAGTTCGCGGCAAGCGGTGAAGCGGACTTCTGGAACCGCCACACCAGTGTCCCGATTCCGAAGTTCGCACTATTCTGCGGCGTCCGCTCTTGCGAACTTCGGAATCGAAGGACACTGCAACTTATTGATCTGGTGTGGCTTTGTTCAGAAGTTCGCATGACGAGTTCGCGGCAAGCGGTGAAGCGGACTTCTGAACCGCCACACCGGGCGGAGGTCAGATCATGATATATCGTCACACCCAGCCGGGCACGCTCACGATGTTCGCCTGCCTCTTCTGTGGCGGGATCGGGGCCGCCATGGCCTGGCACGCCGGCCAATGGCCGGCCTCGATTGCGCTCATGGTCGTCATGTTCTCGGCCGCGATCCTGTTCTCGTCGCTGACTGTCGAGGTCGCAGACAATGAGCTGCGCTGGTATTTTGGTCCCGGCTTGTGGACCTACCGGCTGCCGCTCACGGCGATTCAAGATGTCTCGGTGGTGCGTAATCATTGGTGGAACGGCTACGGGATCCGCATGGCGCCGGGGTTTCGGCTCTACAATGTTTCTGGCCTGGATGCCGTTGAATTGCGTGTCGGCTCCGGCGACGTGCGCCGTATCGGCACCGACGATCCGCAGGGACTTGCACAAGCTTTAAGCGCCGAAAGACGCTGATCTCAGCTATTCGCCGTCTCTACACCTGTCCCAACAAGAGAGGTGAATCTCCTGCGCCGCCCCAGCCAAGACTAACCTCTAACGTGCGGCCGACCTGCGCACGAGCATGGCGGTCGCCGCCTCAAGCACCGAATCGATGGCGGCATGGCGATAGGCCCAATGCGCTTCCTTCCCCGGCTTGGCGATGACCATGGTTGCGTTGGCCTCGAACAGCAGGATTTCGCCATTCGCACTGATGCCGAAGTCGATGCCGGCATAGTCGAGGCCGAGCGCCGCACGCACGCGTTCGAGCGCAGCCATCGCCTTCTCGCCGAGCACAGCCGGCATGTCCTCCAGGAACGCCGCCTCTTCGCGGCGGTGATCGGGTTTGTCGGCCATGTCGGCGGTGAAATAGTGCACCTTCCAGTCGTTCGAGATGGCCAGGTGCAGCGGATAGAGTTTGCCGTCGATCATCATCACGCGATATTTGCGCGGCTTTCCGTCTTGACCTGTGGCATCGAGATATTCGATCGCGAGCAACTCCTTGCCGGGCAGGCTTTCGGCTGCGGCCGCGAGATCATCCGCCCGCTCGATGCGGACGAAATTGCGCCCGGTGTGGTAGCCCGCCGAGCGCAACAACAGCGGGAACGCGAAGCCTTTTGCTTCGAGCAATCTCACGCGGTCGCGGTCGGCGAGTGCCTCGCGCGGGATCGCGAGCGTCTTGGCGGTCCTGACGCCGGCAAGCTTTCCTAGCCGCGCGGCGTTGTCGATCCGCCCGGTTTTCATGACCGCGACGGGATCGTTGATCACGCCAACCTTCGCCTGCGTGGTGATGCGGCAAGCCGCCTCCAGCGCGACCCGGCATAAATCCGCATCGCCAATCGTGTTGAAGATCAGCTGATGCTGCGGCAACGCCGGGTTCGGTTCGAGGAAGTCGGCTACCACGACTGTCGTGAGGAAGCGCGTGTCGTCCAGGAACAGGCCGGTGGGGATATTGCCGCCGCCAGAGGAGACAAGCTGCAACAATCTGATTGGCGCCTTGTCGCCGCGATAAGGCAGGGTTGACACCGCGTGCCCGCGAAAGCCCTTGCGGAAATGGTCCGCCGCGGCCTCGCGGTCGCCGAGGTCGGCGAGTGCCGCACCAAGCCCCTGATGCGCCTGGGCATGATCGGGATCAATCTTGAGCGCCGTCTCGTAATGCTCGCGCGCCTGCTGATATCTGCTCCCGCGCAAAAGGAGATTGGCGAGATTGATGTGCGCCATGGGATTGTCGGGATGATGCAGGATCGCTTCCGAATAGACGCGGCAGGCGGCATCGATTGAGCCCATGCCGGTGAGCAGCGCGCCGAATTCATTGAGTGCGCTGAAATGCGTCGGTGCTTTGCGCAGGATGGCGACGAAGGCGGCAAGCGCCTCCTCGCGCCGGTTCAGCGCGCCGAGCAGCGCCGCGCGCTCGACCTCGAGGACTACGGTCTCGTCCCCTTCGGCCTTGCGAGCGATCTCGGCGTCGAGTTCGTTCAGCCGCGTTTCCTGCCGCAATCGCGGCGCCCAGCCTGCGGTCTCGATCTCGGGCGGGGCGGCGGTGCGCTGCTTCGGCTTCATGGTTCGGCCTTACACCAAGCCCCGCTGATTCGCGCCTCAGGCAAGCAGACGGTGGCCGAATTTTCAGGAGTTAAATGTTTTGTTTACCAAAAGCCGCACATGGTTAACGAGTCGTTCTCCGAGGGCCGTCCGTGACCGAAAGCCTATCCGCCTCCCACACGCCAGCCGATTCGCCGACGCGGCAGCATCTCGCTGCCGGGCAAGCGCACTATGCCGCCGGCCGGACCGTCGAGGCCATCGCGGCGTTCCAGCGCGGCCTCGAGGCCTCCGCGACCGATCCGGCCAGCTGTGACGTCATCATCGCTGAGCTACATGCCAAGCTCGGTAACTGCTACATGCTCGCCGGGCAGCTGAGTGTCGCGGCGGCAAGCTACAAGGCGGCCTTGCGGCTCGCGCCGCATTTGACGTCCTGCTGGTGCAATCTCGGCAATGCGTTGCTTCAGACCGGGAAGGCGCAGGACGCGATCGCGCTCTATGTCGAGGCCCTCAAACTCAACCCGAAACATTGGCCATCGCGCACCAATCTGGTCCAGGCCTTGATGACGGCAAGACATTTCGTGGTCGCCAAGGCGTTGCTGTTGGAGCTGGCCGAGGAGCGGCCGCAGGACAGCCAGATCCAGCATCAGCTCGGCAAGGCTTGCTTCGAGCTGAATGAGGTGGATGCGGCCATTTCGCATTTCGAGCGGGCGGTCGCCCTCAACCCCAAAGATGCCGACAGCCTCTACTGGATCGGCGGCGTCAAGCAGCAAAACGGCGACATCGAAGCGGCCCGGATTGCCTATGCGAGAGCCGAGAAAATCCAACCCTATATCCGGCGGAAAGCGATAAAATCGCCGCCGGATTTCCGCGTGCTCGCGCTTTATGCGCCCTTTGCCGGCAATACGCCGACCGAATTCCTGTTCAAGGATGTCGCCTACGACGTGGATACGGTTGCGCTGATCGGCGCCGGCGAGCCCGATGTTGCAGGGATCGGCGAGGTCCAGGTCGTGGTCAACCTGATTTCGGACGCGGATCAGGCCGAAGCCATGCTGCCGCTCGCCGCACGGCTTGCAAAGACATTCGGCAAGGGTGTCGTCAACGATCCGGACAAGATTGGGTATACCACGCGCGATGCGGTCGCCCAGCTCCTGCCGGGTATTCCTGGTTGCTTGATCCCGGGTATTCTGCGTTTGAATGCGGGGACCGACGTCTCGGAGGCGTCGCTCAAAACGCTGCTGCCGTTTTCCTTTCCGCTGCTGGCGCGTCCCGCCGGCACGCATGGCGGCGATGATTTCGAGAAATTGGGCGATTGCGCAGAACTCGCCCAATTTCTCGCCCAAAACCCCGAGAGCGCCCATTACGTGATCGAGTATATCGACTACGCCTCACGCGACGGCCACTTCCGCAAGTATCGCTTCATTTTCGTGGGCGAGCAGATCCTGCCCTATCATCTCGCGATCGGAGACGACTGGAAGGTTCATCACGTCACCACCGACATGGCAAATCAGCCATGGATGCAGCAAGAAGAGGCGTCGTTCCTGGAAAATCCGGCCGGCGTGTTCAGCCCCGCGAACTATGCGGCGCTGCGCGAGATTCGCGCGCGCATCGGCCTCGATTATTTCGGCATCGATTGCGGCCTGGACGGCGACGGCAACCTCGTCGTCTTCGAGGTCAACGCCTCGATGCTGGTGCACGCCGACAATGCGGAATTTCCTTACAAGGACCCGGCCGTCCACGCCATCAAGGCGGCGTTCGACGAGATGTTGCGCGAGCGCGCGGGCCTCACCCCCCGCGTCATTTCACCACCTCTGTCGCCGTAGCGTTTAAGGCGAATAAAGATATTGCAGCGTCGTCCGTCCGACGGTCTCAAGACTTTGCGCCGAGCATTTGTCGATCGTGTCCGCGCTTGTGTTGAAGTATGGCTCGTAGTCGAAATCGATCACCAGGAAGCTCGGGATGCCCGCCTCGGCGAGTGCGTTGTGATCGTCGCTGATGGGGTAGGGGGTCGTTGCGGCCGGAAATGATGACGGCGTAATCTTGGCGCCGAGGCTCCAGTATTTCCGCACCTCGGTCGCCGCGTTGGCGAGCGAAAAGGGCTCCGCCTTGAGCGCGAGATCCTTGTCGCAAACCATGTCGAAGACGACGGCTTTCTCCGGCTTTCCTTGCGGATAGTAGTCCTTCAGATGTGCGGCAAAATAGGGCGAGCCGAGCGCGTGCCAGGCAGGGTCGCCCGCGCCGAGCGATTTGGGTCCTTCTTCGCCGTCGAAGAAGATCAAATCGACGCCGAACGGCGGCTTTTGGGAGAGCGACAGCACCCGCGCGGTCTCGAGCAGCAGGGCGACACCGGAAGCGGAGTTGTTGGCGCCAGGCATCGGGGCATTCGGATTCTTCGGATCGCGATAAGCCCTGACGATGCTGTCGTAATGGGTGGCCAGGATGACGCGGCGCGGATTTTCGGGATCGAGGCGGGCGACAATGTTGGTCATCGCAACCGCCCTGCCGCTGTCATCCTCGAACACCCAGCGCTGGGTGGCGACGGGGTCCACGTGGATCTTGGCCAGTTCGGCCTTGATGTAGTCGATGGTCAGCTGATGGCCTGCGGTATCGAGCGAGCGCGGGGTGAATTTCAGCAGCGCGGCGACATCGGCCAACGCTCGCTGGCCGTCCCAAAGCTCGACCTTCGCCTCGGCATCGGCGGCCGTTGTGGACAGCACCAGCGAGAGCGCAAGCGCTGCAGCGAACCAGAGGAATGCGCTCCCTCTCCCCTTTGGGGAGAGGGCTGGGGTGAGGGGGTACGGTCTAGCGAGAGAGTTCATGCCCCTCACCCGATTTGCTGCGCAAATCGACCTCTCCCCGCCAGGGAGAGGTGAACAGAGTCCGCGGACCAACGATTAAAACCAAATCTCATCCGGCTTAGCCTCTCGCTTATGCTCGCCTGACCGAGGGAACGAACAGCAGCGCGGCGCAGGCGGCGAGCGTGAACGCAAAAATATAGGTGATCGCGCGCGAGCCGAATGCCGGGATCAGGGTGAATGTCGTGAGCAGCGTGCCGACCACGTTGCCGATGGTCGAGACGCCATAGACCAGGCCGGCGACGCGGCCGGCCTGCTCGGTCGAATGCGTGAGCAGACTGACGGCGATCGGGGAGAAGGTGCCAAGCAGCGTCAGCGGCACCAAGAGCAGCGCGGTCGAGGCGACCAGGGTTGCGGGTGCGCCGTCGCCGAGATTGTCCAGAATATACTGCATCGCGCCATCGGCGGTTGCCGGCACGAATGCCAGATACGCCGCCGCGATCAGGATCGCGACGGCGATGGTCTTTTGCGTCGGATACAGCGCCACGATGGCGCTGCCTGCGAAATAGCCGATCGCGAGCGCGCACAGCACGGTCGAGATCAGGCTCGCCCAGGTGCCGATGCCGCCGCCGAAATAGGGAAACAGATAACGGCTGCCGAGCATCTCAAAGCCCATCAAAACGCCGCCGACAACAAAGGCACAGAGATAGATCGTGAACGCGAGCGCACGGGAGGGGGGCGTCAAGGCAGCTTCCTGTTATGTCGCTCGATATTCTTGAGAGCCTCCACCGGCGCAAAGTCGTCGGTCAGCACCTTGGCGCTGGGATCGATCACCTGGCCGCCGTCGATCTCGATGCGCCGCCGCTCGGCCAGCATGTCGGTGAGGTGATAGCGAAGGCCGTAGGCCTTGTCGCGGTCGGCCGCTACGGCCGCGAGGTCCTCAGGCTTTCGCTCGGCTCCATCATACGCGATGGTAACGATGTTGCCGCTCGCCTTGTAGAAGTCGATCTGCGGGAACACCGAATTGATCGTCTTCACCGCGGAATCGAACAGCATGGTCGACGGTTCGACATTCTGGGCGACGACGCCGCCCTCGGCGAGATGATCCTTGACGATCTGGTAAAACTCCTTTGTCAGGAGGTGAAACGGCACGAACGGACCGCGATAGGCGTCGATCAGAATGACATCATAGTGATCTTTGGATTCGGAGAGGAACAGTCTCCCGTCGCGATTGACGACCTGGAAGTTTGGTTCCTCCTTGATGCCGAAATATTTCTTCGCAAGCTCCAGCACCGCCGGATCGAGCTCGACGGAGGTTACCGGCACGTTCGGCAGGAAGCGATGCAGGTACCAGGCGGTGCGCCCACCGCCGAAGCCGATCTCCAGGATCGAATGGACGTCCTTGGCGTACATCAGGCTCGTCGTCATGAAGCGCGTGTAGTCGACCGGCAGGTCGCGGTCGTCGTGGGTGTTGTACATGCTCTCCGTATAGATTCGCCGGTTGTGGCCGAAGGTCATGCTCACATAGGGCGGGTCTTCGTACACGTAGATGTTATTGTACAGGGACTCCTTCGACGCCAGGAGATTGCGGTTGTCCTGCGCGGAACTGGCGGCAATGCCGATAAGGCCGAAGGCCAGCACGCCGAAAACGATCGACCGAATGTACATCAAAAATCTGCTTCCCTTGGGGCTTGGAGGGCGGGCGCCTTATTAGACTATCGCCGCCCGCCCGGATAGGCCGACAAGCGGAGGAAACGGGAGCGTGAACTCGTTTTAATGGCGGCTCATTTGACGGGCGCAGGAGTAAAAGATCAGCTTGCGCGCGCACGGGCGAGGTTGACGG
>Ga0209060_10003692_pt1 | contig 12572 bp, 11 predicted proteins | sample Coa_R1_8_FD_187155 | JGI IMG/M metagenome (GOLD analysis project Ga0209060, IMG submission 187155) | Surface soil microbial communities from Centralia Pennsylvania, which are recovering from an underground coalmine fire - Coalmine... | ecosystem: Environmental > Terrestrial > Soil >...
GGACGCAAGCTCCGGCTGGCCATCTTCGGCGGCAGGGGCATACCTTCAACCTATAGCGGCACAGAGACGTTTTTTATTGAACTGGCGCCACGGCTGGTGGAACGCGGGCACGATGTGATTGTGTATTGCCGCAAGGCGCTGTTCAACGAACGGCCACCGGTGTACAAGGGCGTCCGCCTGATTTACACGCCGAGCATTGAAACCAAAAATTTCGGGACATTCACGCATACGCTGGCCTGCATGTTGGACGTGCAGCGGCGCAATGTGGATGCAATGCTGATTACCAATGTGGCCAACGCGTTTCATTGTGCTATCCCCAGGATACTGCGCCAGAACTGCGCCCTGAATGTGGATGGAATCGAGTGGAAACGCGGCAAGTGGGGACGCCTGGGCAAGGCCTATTTTTACTGGAATGCTCGGTTGTCAGGAAAGATACTGCCGAAGGGCATCATCACGGACGCTTATGCCATGCGGAAGCTTTATCTCGATGAATTCAAAACGCCTTCTGCGTGCATCGCGTATGGCGGCAACATTGAGACGTCATCCAATCCGGAAATCGTTCGTCAATATGGGCTTGAGCCGGGCAATTATTATTTGATTGCCAGCCGGCTGGTGCCGGAAAACAATGCCGCCCTGATCGTGGAAGGTTTCAAAAAAGCCTCCACGAAACGCCTGCTTGCCATTGCCGGGGACGCAAACTATCGCAGCGGATTTATTGATGACCTTAAGAACAATGCCGGTGAGCGGGTGCGGTTCCTGGGGCACGTTGACAGCATTGAGCACATCAAAGAGCTTCACTGCAACTCATATGCGTATATCCACGGCCACATAATGGGTGGAACAAACCCCGCGCTTCTCAAGGCCCTTGGCTTCGGCAATTGTATTTTGGCGCATGACAATCCGTTCAATGCTGAAGTGTTGGCCGGACATGGACTCTTGTTTAAGGATGCTTCAGAGCTGGCTGCGAAGATCCAGCTGATTGAAGACGATCCCGGCCTTGCCGAAGACTACCGCCGCCGCGCTCCGGACCGGATCCGCACTTTCTACAATTGGAAGCGCATTGTGGACCAATATGAAGAGCTGTTCTACCAGCTTGCCGCCGGCGAAAATCCAACACAGGTCCACTCCAGCGTACGTGAAGCTGAAGCTCAAATGGCGGTCCGCTAGAAAACTGTCCCGGCTGTATCCAACAATGGCAGGTCACGGTGCCATCCTCACTCTAAGGCGAGTGTTACCAGAGTGTTTGCCCCTGCGTGCCTGAGCAAGATGACGTCTAAGGTGCAGATCTGCCCAGCACTGCTTGCGCCGGTGATTGCGAATGAAATAACCTAAAAGCAGCGGTTTACAACGAGGGGGGCTTATGCGGATTCTGGTAGCGGGCGGCGCGGGGTATGTTGGTTCAGCACTCATCCCCAAGCTGCTGGAGCGTGGTTATGAGGTCGATGTAGTCGACCTTTTTTGGTTTGGAAATTCGCTTCCGCCGGAAGTCCGCATCATTAATCGCGACCTGTTCGATCTTCAGATCGGCGATCTAAAGAACTACGAGCAGGTGATATTCCTTGCCGGCCTTTCCAACGATCCCATGGCGGAATTTTCACCCAGCAAGAATTTCATTTTTAACGCGGCCGCTCCGGCTTATCTCTGCTATATCGCCAAGCAGGCCAAGGTGCGGCGCTATATTTATGCCAGTTCCTGCTCTGTATATGGCTACACGGAAAACGAACTGTTCGATGAAGACCGCCCCGTGTCTTCGTCGTATCCTTATGGAATTTCCAAGCTTCAGGGTGAGCAGGCGGTCATGCAGCTCATTGATGATGATTTCTCCGTCATCGCGCTACGTAAAGGTACCATCTCAGGCTACAGCCCGCGCATGAGGTTCGATCTCATTATCAACACCATGTTCAAGTGCGCGATGAAGGATGGCGTCATTCGGGTGAACAATCCTGCAACCTGGCGGCCGATCTTGAGCATTGAAGATGCGGCCATGGCGTACATTCGTGCCATTGAAGCGAGCCAATCTCTTTCAGGAATTTTCAATATTGCGTCAGGAAACCATACCGTGGGAGAAGTGGCCGACCTGGTGAAAGTCACCATTCATGAAGAGACTGGAAACAGCCCGACACTGGATATCAAGCATATTCAGGACATCCGTAATTACAAAGTAGCGATCGAGCGGGCCAAAAATATTCTCAGTTTCCATCCGCATCACAGCGTCAAGACCATTGTTCGCAACCTGATTGAAAACATGTCAAAGTGCAAGGACTGGGACAATCCGAACTATTACAACATTCAGGTATTCAAGGGACTCGACGACAAGGCAAGGCTGATGACCAGCCGAGTCGGGGCCACGCAATGAAGGTTGCGATAATCGGTGGAAACGGCCAACTGGGCCGGGATGCAGGTTCAGCTTTCGCCGATGAAGGCAACGAGGTCACGAGCCTTACACATCAGGAGATAGAAGTTTCTTCGCTGGCATCGGTCCGTGAGTCGCTCAGCGCTCTGCGGCCTGATCTCGTGTTGAACACGTCCGCGTTTCATCACGTGGAGAAATGCGAGGCCGATCCGGCGCATGCATTTGCCATCAATGGTATTGGGGCCCGCAATTTGGCCCAGGTCACCCAGGAGATGGATGCCACGCTGATGCACATCAGCACAGATTACGTGTTCGACGGGCGCAAGAATGCTCCGTATACGGAAGCCGATGAGCCAGGTCCGCTGAACGTATACGGCAATACCAAGCTATCCGGTGAATTATTTGTGCGTTCCACCAACCCGCGCCACTTTGTAGTGCGAACTTCCGCGATTTATGGCGAAAACCCTTGCCGCGCCAAAGGCGGATTGAATTTTGTGGAACTAATGCTGAAGCTTTCCACGGAACGCGACGAGCTCAGGGTGGTGGATGATGAATTTGTTACGCCCACGCCAACAGTGCAGATCGCGCAGCAACTGGTGCGGCTGAGCCGATCCTCAGACTATGGGCTTTATCATGCCACTGCGGAAGGCAGTTGCTCCTGGTTTGAATTTGCTGCAGCCATTTTCGCCCTGACGAAGACCAACATTCGTCTGGAAAGGGCCCGGCCCGGAGAGTTCCCGGTAAAGGTGGCACGGCCAAAGTATTCTGTCCTTGAGAACAAGGCATTGAAGAGCAAATCCCTGAACGTTTTCACCCACTGGAAAGAGGGCTTGGAAAATTATCTGGCTCGTCGGGCGCAAGCCGCCAGCCTGATTTCCGCCTAGAAAGCCGGCAATCAGCTTCCGGCCAGGGAACGGTACACACTCAGTGCTTTTTCAGCCAGATTTCTAGCCGTGAACTGCTTACTTCTTTCCAGGCCGCGCGCGGCTAAATCTTTCTGCAGGGCAGGATCGCCAAGGACTTTGCCGAGCGCATCCGTTATTGAATCCGTATCGCTCGGATCGATAAGAAGCGCGCCATCGCCAGCGACCTCCTCCAAAGAAGACCCGAAAGAAGTGATTGTGGGAACGCCGCTGGCCATGCTTTCCACCACAGGCAATCCAAAGCCCTCAAAAAATGAAGGGAAAACAAAAACTTCAGCGGCGTTGTAAAAGAGTGGCAGGTCCTCAAACGGGACAAATCCGGGAAAGATAACGCAATCCTCGAGTCCTAGTTCCTTGATCTTTTCCAAGAGTTGTTCGGATTGCCAGTCCCTTTTCCCCACCATAATCAGTTTTGCGTTCAAACCTTGTTTGCGCAATCGCGCATAGGCTTCCACCAGGCGTGGTAGATTTTTTCGCGCCTGAATCCTTCCTACGTACAAGATAAAAGGAAAAGTGAGGCCATATCTCCGGGCCAGATGTTCCTGGCTTTGCGCTTTGTCTCTGGGATAGAAGTCCGGTGAAGCAGCAAGGTGCGCAACAGTGATTCTTTCACGCGGAAGATCAAAGCGCCGGGCAATATCAGCCGCCGAAAACTCCGAGATTGTCATGATATGGCCGGCGCGCTTTGCCGACCATCGCACCAGCGTCTTCATACGCAACGCTTCCACCGGATGAAAAAACTCCGGAAAATGCTCGTGCGCCAGATCGTGGATCGCCAAAACAGTCTTTGTCTTAACGAATGGCGGCAGCACATACTGGGCGTGGAAAACATCCGGCTTTGTTTGAGCAAGCAGGCGCGGGAGAACGCCACAAATCCTTACGATTGGGTTTTTAGGAATGGGAGTAAAGTGAAACGTTCCGCCCGCAGGATCTGCGGCGCTTAACGCGGAGGGATTGGTATAAAAAAGTTCATACTGATTCATTCCCGGGGACTGGGCGAGCCCGCGAAGAAGCTGGCGGCAATATGTTTCATTGCCCCCGGATTGAGTGCCTAAGCTGTGTACGTCAATGGCAATTTTCATCAGGTGGAGAATGCTGGTGTGCTGCTAATCCATCCTAAAGCGTTCCGGCGTAACGTGAAAGGCGGAAATTCTTTTACAATATGTATGCCCTCATGGACCCCATTGAATTTCAGAGACCTATCCGCAGATATTTCCAAAAGAAGCGATTCAAGAATTTCATCGCCGATTATGCATCGTGCAAAACAATTCTGGATGTTGGCGGAGGGCGTAATACGTGGGAGGTACTCGGGCGTTCCTCCGGCGTTACAATCCTGAATATCCTGCCTCCGGCAGATACAGGCGGCTTCAACTATGTCCAGGCGTCGGCTTGTGACATACCGTTTCCCGACAAGTCTTTTGATCTGGCTTTTTCAAATTCGGCCATCGAGCATGTGGGGAGTGAAGAGAACCAGTTTAAATTTGCCAGCGAGATGATGCGCGTAGGCAAGCGCATATACTGCCAAACGCCTTCGCGTCTCTTTCCCATTGATCCACACCTCAGCGCGCCTTTTCTTCATTGGCTGCCAGGTTCCTGGTTGACGCCGAAATTCCTCCGTTACTTTACATTGAATGGCTGGTTGTGGAGAAAGCCGTATCAATATGACGTGACATGGATTTCCAAAAAGAAGCTGCAAAAGATGTTTCCCGGGTGCAAGATCACAACCGAGCGGTTTCTGCTGATGCCAAAATCTTTCACTGTCACGAATTAAAAATAGCTGCGGGGGTGCAAATTTTCATCCCAGAGCGGACAGCACTTTTTCTGAAACATTGGCTCCGCAGATGACGACAGCCACTTTCTTTCTCTTATAGTGGTCAGCGTTCTTCAGGAAGGCTGCGACTGCTACGGCGGCCGCGCCTTCAACGATCCATCCTTTCAAAGCGCGGACCTTGCGCATGGCATCGAGAATCTCTGTCTCTGATATGAGGATGGAGCTGTCGATTACCTGGGAGCAGATTTCCAGGGTTACGGAGCCAGGCTCAAGACCGCCGGCCGTGCTTTCAGAAAGGGTAGGCCGTTCAGCAACGTCCAGGATACGCTCAGCCTTGATCGACTCGTAAAGGACAGGAGAGTTTTCCGGCCAACAGCCTACAACTTCTGTCTGGGGAGAAGCGCGTTTGATGTAAGCGCCGATACCGCCAATAAGCCCGCCGCCGCCAACCGCTACAAATATTGCGTCCAGTGGCGGCAGTTGGCGCAGCAACTCAACGGCGATGGTGCCCTGACCGGCCATTACCTGAATATCGTTATAAGGTGAAATGAATACCTTGCCTTGTTCACTCGCGGCGGCCCGAGCCGCCAACTCGGCTTCAAGCGGATCGTCTCCGCTACGCTTGATCCGGGCGCCATATTCCTCGATGCGCCGGGCTTTGGAAGGCGAGACATGGTTGGAGACATAGACCTCAGCGGCGATTCCGGCTGCCTTCGCGGCGGCGGCGACTCCCAATCCATGATTGCCGTTCGAAGCGGCGATCACTCCCTGCGCAGCTTCTGCGGGCGAGAGGGAAAGAATTCTATTGCTGGCCCCGCGAAGCTTGAATGATCCGGTACTTTGCAGGTTTTCCAGCTTGAAAAAGAGCTCAACTTCGGCGGGAGCCAAGCCCTCAATTTTCTCGACCGGGGTTTCGACCACGAACGGCCGAATTCTGTTAGCCGCTTTTATGACCTGGGCTGTCAGTTTGGCGACGGCATCGGGTACTGTTGGCCGGGCACTATGACTCATGGCCTTATTGTGCCACGAGCGCAGATCAGGAGCCTGGGAGCTACTTCTGGATCGATTTTAGGTAGTCGGTGATGTTTTGCAGACGAACTTCGCCATAATCGCGGTCTTCCTGTATCTGGTGGAAGATCGGTCCCCAAATCGGCATTTCCCGGGAACCGTGGCCGAGAATCAGTTCATCGCCGGTAATGATCTTGCGTACGCGGACTACGGGAAAGACTCCACCGCTCCGCTGGGAAATCATTGTAAGGTCGGGTATTTTGGAGTTGAGCGCCGGCGCGACCGGGCCATCACCTTTGCCTTCCACTCCGTGGCAGCTTGCGCAATGAGCACGGTAGATGTCGACCCCATTCAGCGACTGGATGAGGTGCCCGGGATTGTGCTGTTGCGTCTTTGCCTTCTCGTCAGGAGCTGTGCTCGCGGCGGCGAAAAGCCCGGCCAGCAGAACTCCTCCCTGCAAAACCATAACGTAAACACCAGCTTTGGATTGTTTCATTTGATTCGGACTCCTGGTTCTCTTGAGTTCTTTTGGCTGGTCGCGGACAACATCGACGGCAAAGCAATCTTAATGCCCGGCGTACCAGGGGAAACGTGATGGATATCACACATCACGCGTAGGTTTGCAGGTTGCCCCGCAGGCATGGAAAGCGTGACGGGCATCACAGTCTTGGGTTAAGGGACCGGTAGATGATTGGAAAAAGGAAGGAGTCAGGAACATGGTTTCAGAGTGCGCTAACCCGAGCTGCCGGAAGCCGTTCATTTATTACCGGCACGGCAAACTCTTTTCTGTCCCGCGTGCAATTGCCTCCGTGACCCGAGCCACGATAGAGCATTTTTGGCTATGCCAGAGCTGTGCGGAAAGCATGGCAATTGAAGTCCGTCACGGCGGCACTCCAGCGTTAGTTTCTCGCCAGCCATCTGGAAAAATATTGCAGTTTGAGTATGAGCTTTGAAAAAGATAATCCGGCAGCGCAGTTTATGGTTCAGATTACCGCAAGCATTGGAGCCGGCAGGTTGTTCGCAAATTATTTTGAATGCGGTGAGATCAAATCTCTCTGTAAAGGCATCCAATAGGAGATGGTGAAGCGTGTAGCATTTAACGCGGCTGGTTGGGCCCTGCTGATGCTGGGCGGGGCAGGACTGGTGCTGCCGGTGCTTCCGGGCGTGGTGCTCCTGATAGTCGGATTGTCATTTCTTTCATTGGAATATAAGTGGGCGCGTCGCTGGATGGGCCCATTGCTCCGTCGCTTTCCCGCCACTGAAAAGAAACTCCAGGTCTTTCTTGCCCGCCATCAGAAGCCTGTTTCCGCAGACATGTCCGCATAACCTCTTGGTAGCTCATTCCTGCCTGCTTTATTCGATTTGCTTTTCTTGAGACGTTCTGATGGGCCTTCTTGCGGGTCTTAAATCGCGCTATTTGTGTGGATTTTGCTTGTGGAGCGGCTGGTGCTTGCCAGGTCTCTCCTGCTCAGGAAATGAGAGCAGCTCGTTCATGGCCTCTGCCAAGCTCAGTTCAGACGAAACCGGCTGAAATCGTGAGTTGGTTTCTTTCCGCTGAAACCTGAATGAATTGAACAGAAACATTTTCCCCTTCAGATTGACGTCCAGCATGGCAATGCGCCACTTCCCCGGAGCCAACTGGGTTTGAGTGATCTCATAGATCCCGCCTTTGCTGAGATGTCCGACGATCCCCCAGCCAAAGCTAACGTCCTTGACCAGAATGCCCTCAATTCGGACGATTCGTTCCTGTGCGGGTTCAATCCAGACCGAGCCTTCCATGCCGCGGTACATTTGCGTTTCGCGATCTTTGGGAGAAAAATCCGGATCGGGACGGAAATTGAAGCGCAGCAGGCCTTTCTCCACGCCTGCATAGTCAAAGAAGAATGCTTTCGGAAAGGCCCTTACGATCCTGATGCGGCGCTGCGTTTCGCTTTTCTGGTCTTTCAACTCATTCTTCAGCGCGTCGCGATCGGACAAAAGTTTTTCCAGCCGGTGCTGCTGCCTGGCCTGCTGCTCTGGCGAGAGCGGCTCGTCGTTGAACAGCACGATTCGGTCCGCCCGGCCCTCGGCGGTTTCAATGACTGAACGTGTTTCGGAGCCCCAATTCCAATCCAGCCGCTCCTGGTAGCGATACGGCTTGGGATTTTCAAGCTCAGCTCGCTCGTGTTCGGAAGCACGGGCAATGAGCGCAAGTTGCTCCTCAGAGGCCGGATGGGCTGGTTTTTGTGCCAGAGCTGTACCGGTTAGAAGCACGAAGCAAAGTAGTAAGTAAGAGGCACGCTTTATCGGTGAGATGTTGAAGCCTTGCGGATGATTGCTGATCGCGCTTCGAGCGGGACGCGACATTACGGCTCAATCGCTTGCTTTAGAGTGGCTTTCACGCGGATGGCCTGAAGGCTGGAAGAATCCCAGCCGCCGCCAAGGGCTTTCACCAGACTCACAGAAGTGACCAGACGCTGGCCGAGGATTTGCGTGGCCAGACGTTGGGCTTCCAAATAAGTTTCTTGCGCGTTTATCACGTCAAGGTATGTAACCAGACCGCCGGTATATCGATCATTGGCGATCTGCAGCGCTCGTTGCGATGCGTTTACGGCCTGCTGCTGGGTTTCCGCAGCTTCAGCCAGCACGCTGAGTCCGGAAAGCGAGTCCTCCACTTCCGAGAAAGCCGTTAGCACGGTCTGCCGGTAATTTGCGACAGACGCGCCGTATCCTGATTTGGCAAAATCCACTTCAGCGCGCCGGCGTCCGCCGCTCAGAACCGTCTCTGCCACGTTCGCGCCGAGCGCCCAGAATCCCGTGGAGGCGCCAACGAGACTGCCAAGCGCGGTATTCTCGAACCCGCCGGCCGCGGAGAGATTGACGCTGGGATAGTAAGCGCTTTTCGCGACGCCAATCTGCGCGTTTTGGGCGGCCATCTGGCGCTCAGACTGAGCAATGTCCGGACGGCGCTCCAGAACATCTGACGGCACGCCGATTGGCACGGCCGGAGGAGCCAACGCTAGCGGCTTTACCGGCACACTGAAAGCCGAGGCAGGAACTCCGACCAAAGCAGCGATAGCGTGCTCAAATTGTGCCCGCTGCCGTCGCAAGAGAGTAGCCTGCGTGCGGGTGGAATTCAGCAGCGTTTCCTGCTGGGCGACGTCCAGCCCCGAAGCAATGCCGCCAGTATGGCGGTTTTGCACCAGGGTTAACGATTTGTTCTGATATTCAACGGACGAATTTACGACCGCTATTTCAGCATCGAGTTCACGCAGTGAGAAGTAATCAACTGCCAACTCTGAGGTAATCACCAGCCGGACATTTTCCAGAGCGGCAGCGGACGCCTGATATGTGGCGTTCGCGGACTCTACGCTTCGCCTTACGCCGCCAAAAAGATCAGCTTCCCAGGTAAGGTTGAAAGGAATCAGGAAATCGTTCGATGTAGTTGGAGCTGTCAAAGGGATACCAGTCGTGGTTGGCTTGCCTGCGGAATTCCGAGCGCGTTGGACAGCAATGCCTGTATTCAGATGAGGGAACAATCCTGACTGAGTAATTCGGGCCGAAGCTCGCGCCTGTTCCAACTGGTAGCGCGCTACCTCAATGGTCTGGTTAGACTTGAGCGCCTGCGCTTCATACTGGTCAAGTTCACTGTCGGCGAAGGTGCTCCACCAGTTGCCTTTAGGGATTGAGTCTTTGGGATCGGCGGCGCGCCATGGCGGCTGTTCTTTCCAGGCAGGAGCGGTTGCCACGTCAGGACGGTGATAGTTGGGACCGACGGCGCAGCCGCTTAGAAAAAATGCCAGCAGTAATGATGAACCTAGCCGGAGAAAAATCTGCCTCACGATTGCGATCCGCTTCCTGCACCGGCTTTGACGTTAACTTCCTGTCCGTCTTCGAGTGAGTCAGCCGGGTTTACCACGATCTGGTCATTGGGATCGAGCCCGCCAAGGATTTCAACTTTCGTCCCATAATCGCGGCCAATGTTAATGGCCTTCAAATGGACCTTTCGATCCGGGCCTACGACGGCCACGCGAGGCCCTTCTGGCCGGAAGAGTAATGCGTTCACGGGAACCGACAAGCGAGTGATCTGGACCGGAACAGCAAAATGGACTTCAGCATAAGATCCCGGCAACAAATGGCCGTCGGGGTTGGGGACATCAATTTCGGTGAGCAGTGTGCGTGTGGCAGGATCAATGGCATCCGCGGTACGGACCACTTTGCCCGTAAACTTCTGGCCTGGATGCTCGCTCAACTCTATGTAGGCAGGCAAGCCGGCGCGAATGGAGCCGGAATTAGTTTGCGGCACGTTGACAAAGACGCGTAAGGGATCAACCTGCGCCACATCGAACAACTCTTTGCCTGTACCGGAACTGCCAGCGGTTATCAAAGCTCCAACGTCAGTGTTGCGGCGGGTAATCACGCCGGAAATCGGCGCATAAATGTGCTTAAAGGACTCAAGCTGCTGCAAACGGCGCACGTTGGCCTCTGCCGCAGCATTATTTGCTATGGCTTGAGTATAAGCGCTCGATTGCTGGTCTGATTCCTGTTGTGACACCGAATCAGTCTTGCGCAGGTTGATCCAGCGTTCGGCTGTGGATTTGGCCAACTGCAATTGCGCTACAGTTTGCTGCTGCGCGGCTTTAGCCTGAGAGAGCTCTTGGTCAACTTCCGGCGTGTCGATTTCCGCCAGCAGTTCGCCTTTTTTTACATGGCTGCCAATGTCTTTGTTCCAGCGCAGCAGATATCCATTGGTGCGGGCGTAGATTGCCGACTCAACATAGGCCTGGAGTTGTGCGGGCAGCACCAGTTGGTCCGCAGCAGGCTCAGCACTTGGTTTGATCACGCCGACAGTAGGTATGGCCAGCCGCTCTGTCTCCTTGGCCAGCGCTCCGCGCTCCGTGATGCGGCGCACCAGCGCAAAGGCGCCGGCCACAATCAGGATTGCCAGCACAACCATGGCGAGCAAGCCGCTCTTTTTGGCGGGTTGCGCGTGATGCGTTGCGGGCGGAGCGCTGTTACTTGCCGGTTCTGAATTTCTCTGTTCCGTGAGCTGTGTCATATGTTCGTTTATGTCCTGGAATAAGCTTCCTGCGGCAGGATAGCTTTTCTGGCTGCTTTGGCTTCTCTGCGTCCATGGATCATGCTGAAGATTACTGGCACAAAAAGCAGGGTCGCCACAGTAGCAAAAATCAGGCCGCCGATCACGGCTCGTCCCAGCGGCGCATTCTGCTCGCCGCCTTCACCCATTCCCAATGCCATCGGCACCATGCCAATAATCATGGCCAGCGCCGTCATGATCACGGGACGCATACGCGTGTAACCCGCTTCCATGGCCGCGTCCCAGGCTGTGAACCCTTCCGCCATGCGCTCACGCGCAAATGAAATCACCAGAATACTGTTGGCCGTGGCCACGCCCATGCACATTACAGAGCCCGTCAGCGACGGCACGTTCAGCGTGGTATGCGTCAGCAATAGCATCCAGACGATTCCCGCCAACGCACCGGGAAGCGCTGTAATAATAATGAAAGGATCAAGCCAAGACTGGAAGTTGACCACGATCAGCAGGTAGATCAGCACAATAGACATTACCAGTCCGATGCCCAGACCTGCGAAGGAACTGGTCATTGTGGCTACCTGCCCTCGCACTTCTATGCGCGAACCTTTTGGTAATTTCTTTTCAAAACTGGCGACGATCTTTCGTGTATCGCGCGCTACCCCGCCCAGATCGCGCCCTTGAACGCTGGCGTAAACGTCCATCACAGGTTGGATGTTGTAATGGGAAATCACGGCCGGAGTCACTCCCGGTGTTACCGTTGCCAGGTTTCCAAGCACCTGGGGCGCAGGTGCTCCGACAGCTGTGATTGGCGTGTTCATCAGCGCCTGAAGCGAATCCACGCGGTATTCAGGGGTTTGTACGGCGACGTTGTACGTGACGCCGTTTTCACGGTTCAGCCAGAACGTGGGCGCCGTCTGGAAGCTGCCACTCAGTGAGACCAGGAGGTTCTGCGCTACGTCACGCTGCTGCAGACCAACCTGCTGCGCACGAGTGCGATCAACAGTTAGATTGAGCGCTGGAGAATTTACCATCTGCTGCACGTGAACGTCTGCGGCGCCGGGAACGTGGCGCAACTGGTTGGCCATGTCCTGTGCCAGCAGATAATTCTGCTGTTGGTTCTTGCCCACAATTTGGATGTCAATTGGGGAGGGAAGTCCGAAATTCAGAATTTGCGTAACGATATCGGCAGGCTGAAAGAAGAATTCAACTCCGGGAAACTGCCGCGGCAAATCCTCACGAAGCTGCTTCACGTATTCATCGGTGGGATGGTGTTTTTCCTGGTTCAATGAAAACAGGATCTCCGCGTCTGAGGTGCCAATACTGCCGGAAGTGCTGTAAGAATTGTTGATGGAGCTGTATGCCAGGCCAATGTTATCCAGCACCGTGACCAATTCGCCTTTTGGAATTTTGGTGCGGACGTAGTTTTCCACTTCATCGCAAAGGCGCGCGGTCTCTTCAATCCTTAGTCCTGCGCGGCCGCGT
>Ga0209060_10003693_pt1 | contig 12568 bp, 8 predicted proteins | sample Coa_R1_8_FD_187155 | JGI IMG/M metagenome (GOLD analysis project Ga0209060, IMG submission 187155) | Surface soil microbial communities from Centralia Pennsylvania, which are recovering from an underground coalmine fire - Coalmine... | ecosystem: Environmental > Terrestrial > Soil > Unclassified...
CAGCCGCGCCGTCCAAAAGAAAAAGCCGAGGTTTCGACATTCAAACCCCCTTAAAAGGATGGGCTACTCGACCGTCACGCTCTTGGCCAGGTTGCGGGGCTGGTCGATCTCCCGGCCCTTCTTTTTGGCGATTTCATAGGCCAAAACCTGGAGGGGCACCACCGAAAGGATGGGTGAGAGGTCTTCGGACACGGAAGGAATCTCGATGACCGCGTCCGCCTTGGCGGCCGCCAGTTTATCGCCTTTTTCGACTAAAGCGATGAGCCTTCCCTGGCGGGCCTTCACTTCCTCCATGTTGTTGAGCATCTTCTCGTAAACGGCGGAGGACTTGGGGGCGATGGCCACCACCGGCATCTTGGAATCGATGAGGGCGATGGGACCGTGTTTCATTTCGCCGCCCGGGTAGCCTTCGGCGTGGATATAGGAAATCTCCTTCAATTTCAAAGCCCCTTCCAAGGCGATCGGATAGTGGATGCCGCGGCCGATGTAAAGGAAGTTGAAGTAATGGGCGTATTCATGGGCGATCTTCTCCAGGGATTTGCGTTGCTTTAACAAGCCGGCCATCAACTGGGGCAGGCGTGAAAGCTCCTTGGCCTTTTTCTTAAGCTCGGAAACGGGCATTGTCTTGCGCTTGCCCGCCAGGAAAAGCGTCAGAAGCCAGAAGGCCCCCAACTGGGTGGTGAAAGCCTTGGTGGAAGCCACCCCGATTTCGGGCCCAGCCCGGGTGATCAAAACCCCCTCGGCCTCCCTTGTGGCCGAACTCCCCATAACGTTACAGATGGTCGCGATTCGGGCGCCCTTGGCCTTGGCTTCCCGGAGGGCCACCAAGGTGTCCACCGTCTCGCCGCTCTGGGTGATCACGATGGCCAGGGTGTCCTTGCCCAGGATGGGGTTGCGGTAGCGGAATTCCGAGGCGTTTTCCACGTCCACGGGAATCCGCAGGTATTTTTCCAGGAGAAACTTGCCGACGAGAGCCGCGTAATAAGAAGTTCCCATGGCCAACAGGGTGATTTTTTTGAATTTCCCGATGAAGGGAGAATCCCAGAATTTTCCCTCCAGGACAACCGAGCCGGTGCGGGGGTCCAGGCGGCTGGTGAAGGTATCCTCCAAAGCACGGGGCTGTTCCATGATTTCCTTGAGCATGAAATGGGGATAGCCGCCTTTTTCAGCCTGCTCGGCGGTCCATTCGATTTCCGAGACCTTTTTCACCACCGGCTTGCCGGTAAGGACGTTCAGAAAGGAAGGACCCGTCGGGGTCACTACCGCCATCTCGTTGTCATCCAGATAGGACACCCGCCTCGTGTGGGCCAAAAGGGCGGGGACGTCGGAAGCCAGGAGCGTCTCACCCTTGCCCCAACCCACGACCAAGGCTCCCCCGCCGGACCGGGCGCCGATCAGGGTGTGGGGCTCACCTTCATAGACCGCCACCACCGAATAGGTGCCTTGGATTTGGGCCAACGACCGGCGGACCGCCTCCTTCCAGGGGTGCTTCTTAAGCTGTTCTTCAATCAAATGGGCCAGGACTTCGGAATCAGTTTGGGAACGGAACTGGTGTCCCTTGTCCTGCAGCTGTTTTTTGAGGTGCTGGTAGTTTTCAACGATGCCGTTGTGGACCACGGCTACGCGGCCGCTGCAATCCATGTGAGGATGGGCGTTCTGGTCCGTGGGCTGGCCGTGGGTGGCCCAGCGGGTGTGGCCAATGCCGGAGGTGATGGAGGCCGGCACCTTGGCCGCCTTCACCGCGGCGATAAGGTTGCCGATTTTGCCCGCTTTCTTGATGATGTTCAGGTGGTGGTTGCCGGTCAAAAGGGCCAGACCCGCCGAGTCATAGCCGCGGTACTCCAACTTGGCCAGGCCGTTCAAGAGAAGGGGAGCGGCGGGCTTGGGACCCGCGTATCCGACGATGCCGCACATGGGAGAACTCCAGGTTTTGGTGTTAAGGAGGCGGCATATTAACACGCGGGTGCGGGCAAAACAACGGAGCTATTCCAACGCCTGGGCCAGTTCCATGAGCTTTTCCAGGCCCAGTTGTTCCCCCCGCACTTGGGGATCGATTCCGGTTTTGCCGAGGGCTTCGAGGACTTTTTCGGGGGGCCGGCCGAGGCTTTTAAGCGAATTGGAAAGCATCTTCCGGCGGCTTTGGAAAATAGCCCTCACCAGTGAAAAGAATCGTTTTTCGGAGGAACCCTCCAATGGGAAAGAATCCTTTAATTCCAGTTCGATAAATGCCGAGTCCACCTTGGGCCGGGGCCTAAAACACCTGGCCGGCACGTCCAGGAGCTTCTGAGGACGGCTGTAGTATTGGGCGCAAAGGGTGAGGGCCCCGTAGGCCTTGGTACCCGGTTCGGCCGCCAGCCTTTCTGCCACTTCCTTTTGCACCATCAGGTAAATCTGCCTCAAGATGCCCGGATATTGGGTCAAAAGCCGGGTGATCAGGGGAGTCGTCAGGTAATAGGGGATATTGCCGGCGATCGTCAGCCGGGCCGGTGGCGGCGGCACAAAGGGGGCCAAGTCCAGTTTCAGGATATCGGCCTTGACGAGGTTGATACCTGCGGCCTTCCCGAATTTCCTCTCCAGCATGGCAAAAAGCTTGTGATCCGGTTCGACCACCACCAGGGGGGCGTTTTTTTTGGACAACCGGTCCGTCAAGGCCCCGTAGCCCCCGCCCACTTCCAACAATACATCCCCCTGTGGACATTGGACGACCCGGTCGATTTGATCCAGGATAGCGCCGTCGGCGAGGAAGTTCTGCCCCTGGGACTTCCGGGGGCGGAATGAAAATTCTTCGAAAAGGGCTGAGATAGATTTCATGACGACATTATAGACATCGAAAGAACCGAAAATACGGTCCAAACTAAAAAAGCCAGCCTCGTTCGGAAACTGGCTTTTTCATTTCAACAGGTTTCTACGGATTTTTTTAATGCATCACTACAACTTTCCCCATTTTACTTCGAACGCAACCATTCGCGATAGCTTGGACTGAGTAGATATACAAACCACTAGCTACCGAACCATTTCCCTGGTTTTCCAACTTCCAGCTAATAGTATTTAAACCTGAACTTCCTTCTATAGACGTCTGGTAAACCCGATCACCCGTAAGGGTGTAAAGAGTGAGGTTGATCTGTGCAGAATCGCCCAAAATGACCTGGAATTGTATTGGTTGGCCATTCCTGGAGATATTTGGCACGGCCACCAATACAAAGGCATCTCGTGAAATCGGGGTTGGTGTCGAAGATACAGTAGGTGTGAAACTTGGCGTGAAAGTGGCCGTCAATTTGTCCACTTCAACCAAACCACCCCGAACTGGCATCATACTTCCACCGTTCGGAGTGTTGGTTGGAGTCGGCGTGGCTGTATAAGCAGCACAATCCGGTACTCCAGCCGTATTAATCCATTGTGAATAAGGCTGTTGAAAACCAGGGGGACCTCCCAATGCTTCTCCACCAACAGCGTATATGGTTCCATTTAAAACTCCAGAGGCTAGCTCGCTCATACCTCCAACTCCAGCTTGTGGCATATTCGACCAGGTGTCTGCTGAGGAATTATAGGCCTCAACCGTGCCCAAATAATTCCCGTTATATCCACTAATTGCATAGAGAGTTTCCCCAACCACTGCAACCGTAAGATATGCACGGGCCGTCGGCATGGACGCTTTTGAGGTCCAGGCATTAGTGGTAAGACTGTAGGCTTCTACCGTACCTAGATAACTCGTACCGTTATATCCACCGATCGCATACAAAGTCTTATTTATAACCCCCACAGCCAGTCCATCTCTGCCGGTTGGCATTGAAGTCACAGTACTCCACTGATTTTCCAATGGATTATATGTTTCCACAGAAGTCAAATGATTTGACGATCCGTCTCCACCTACAACATAGAGTAGCCCTCCCATAACTCCCGTCCCAAAATTCGAAAGAGAGGCAGGCATCGAAGCAACATAACTCCAGGAATTCGTATTTGGATTGTAAACCTCCATTGTATTGGTGGGCCCAGGACCGGTGTTTCCACCAACAGCGTACAGATTGCCTCCAATAGACCCCAGACCAAAATTCTCCCTATTAGATTGCATGGATGCTGCTTGACTCCAACTATTGGTTCCTGGATTGTAGGCATACATTGAGCTGGTATAGAAAGCAGTACTGCTATCCTTGTTTATCCCTCCAGCGGCATAAAGTTCACCGTTGAGAGTGGCCGCAGCAAGACCCCATTTAGTTTTTGTCATCGGAGTTTTGATACTCCAGCTCAAACTCGGACCATTTCCTGTGGAACAAGTTGGAGTTGACGTGAATGTAGGGGTCCATGTGGGAATTTCACCTACAAGGTCACTTATTAAATTACATTTAATACTGCCTAAACCTGTGGCGAGGTCATAACCGGTCACAGCGGGATAAACCGGCGTAGTTGTTGGATTCCAATAATGATTGTTACTCCCATCAGCAATATCATGAAAATCATTGTAATAAGGAGTGGGACTTGCGGCCAAAGTGTAAAGGATAGGATTGGCAAATCCGACTGGTCCTTTATTTCCGGAAGCCCCCAATTGTTGGTTGGCTAAAGCCATAAAACCTGCCCATAAAGGAGTTGCTCCGCTTGTGCCATCGGCTCCAGTAGTAACTCCACTATTAAAAACGACAAAGAAATAATCGGCCACAAGAGACACGTCTGGAATATTTCTGTAAGAAGATGACCCGCCATTTTGTAAATTAATAAAAGATGTTTGATAAGTCGGAATCGGAACCGGAGTGTAAGTGGGACCAGCACAGATTCCACCACCACCAACCGAGTTATAACCAATAACCGGGGTCGACGTTGAAGCGGGCTTTTCCAAGCTATTATTCCATGTCGATTCAGAAGACCAAGATCCACCCGAAGAAGTTGTCACTAGCTCCGTTCCCCCAACAACTGTTAAATTCGAGACGAGATCCATTGGTGCCGGAACAACTGGTGTCGGATTACCGGAAACATAAGAACCAAAATCACCGGCAGCTTGAAAAAAAGCCTGCCCTTGCGCAGCAAACTGGTTGAAATAGGCATCCAAGGACATATCGGCGGTTGTTGAATTCCAGGTCCACGAGCTACTAATTTGCGCGGAAAGCGGAACTCCCGCGGGTGGATTGGCAATTGAATTTAATATGTCATCGGGTATGAAATCAGTTGGATTGCCTTCATAAACATTAATACTCGATAATCCTGGCGCCATTGCCACGGCAACTTCAATGTCCAAGGAAACTTCAAAATTACCGCCGGTGGAATATGGACTACCACTAAATCCATCTAAAGTGACCGTATTTAATGTCGGTGCGGTCGGAATTGATTCACCTTTATTTTTGGCGAATGTTTCATAAGAAGAAATATCGCTTGAATAAAATCCATCCACTTCAAATAAGGCAAGTGACTGATTGGAACCGGTATCAGAAGTACATGAAACATACGCGTTTCTAAAATCCTGTCCTATATAAAGTCCACTCATAGAACCATCCGCCGCATTTTCATTAAAATTCAAAGTTTCATTAACACGATTCAGTTTATTTTTAAATTTGTTTATGTCAATTTGACCTGAACATGGACGTGGTCGCCTAGAATTATCCAAACCGCTAATGTGGGAAATTGAAACATTTAGATCCAAAGAGGGTTCAACATCAGGTGCAAAAAAGACGGTTCCATCTGCACGATTATATTTATTCAAATGAACATAAAATGCATTTTCAATGTCCGCGGCTGTCCCGGTTAAATCAACCAAAGCGCGATTGATATAAGTCTTTGTCACATTCAAATGGTGGGCGGTGGCGAAATCAATGACCTCTTGGTAGTCGGACTCAGTTGGGCCAAACATTTGAGCAAATTTTTCCGGCGTTAAAAAATGGCGATAGGCAAAACTCTTCGAGTCGTAAAGTTCTTTTAGCAAATATTGGAGAGATTCTTGGTTACGCAATGGCAGCCCGACAGCCAAATGCAATTGCGTGGCACCTTCGAGTCGCCCTATAAATGGGGCAGTTTTCGTAATTTCAGGAACATGCCCATGTAGCTGTTGTCTTCCTGCGGCGAAAGCATCTTTCCTTGGTACAAAAAACACCATTAAGATTTCCGCGAGAAACAACATCACAAATTTGAAAAAATTCATTTTCCCAATAATCACACGGCACCTCCAAAGCGAAAACATTTAAGGGTTAATTGTTCGGATAGAACTTTTGTGGTTAGCATTAAGGGGATACAACAAACTTAGTTTATGACGCAATATTAATTGGTCAATGCGATTGTCAATTTTTAAATAAATTTAACTTTAATTTTTCATTCATGAATGAATGCTGCCTCGTATAAAAAATATCGTTTTTGAATATTTTAATTAGTGACTAATATTTGTCTTGTTAAACGATGGAAATGAAATTTCACGGACTTGATTTTTAAAAAATAAATTCCCATTTGAACCAGAGCCGGTGAAATGACCACAGGCTTGCTGTGGCCTAATTATTTTGCACTTTAAAATAATTGTGGCAAGAACCTGATGGGTGAGTTGCATTCCCTTCTTTTGAAAAGAGGAAAAGTGGGTCGAAATGATGGTCAATATAGAGGCCAAGATGCCCGCTTGCCAAAGTTCAACCTCAACTCCGCTTATAAGGGGATACACTTTTACGATCTCAGCGCTGAACTCCAAGGAGGTAGAAATACCTTTGCAACATTAATCGGCTAGATATAGCCGAAATAAAAAAGGCGATCCCATATCGGAATCGCCTTTTGAAGAAAACCAGCGGGTTGATTAATAAAGGCAGACGTTATCGATGATGAAGCTGCCAGTGTCGGACGTCGCCGCTGGGGAAAGATTGATGTCAACCCCGACCGCCGTCACACCTGCCGCCATGTCGGTCGTCCAAGTCCCGCCAGTGGGGGTAAAGGTGCTGTTGTGCCATGTCGCAGCCGTCACGTAGGAACAGCCGGGACCGGGGCTGCCGCATTGGCTCGTCCATCCGTTGTAGGTTCCGCCATAATGGTTCCCATTCGCAATCACGTAGGGATAAAGCGTGTAATTGTAATCGCTGAATGCCGAGTCAACCCGGTAGTCGAACTTCATCGAATGGATGTTCATCGCCGACCAATTTTGGACGGCCGAAATGACTGCGCCACCATCCACTTCCGTCTGGATATAGTTGGGGCTTCCGGCCACATAGGGAATGGCCAAGGCGTAGATTCCACCACTCGGGGGCGGGAAGGCGGAAACGTTCGTTACGGCGACGGTCCCCGGGGGGGCGGCCTGCGCCCAGCCATCCGTCGTATTGTCCTCAAAAGTGAATTGCGTCACGCAACCGCCCAGTGTGAAGATTGAAACTGCAGCGATATCAACGGTAACCGGCCCGGTCAAGCCAACATTAGCAGCCGAACCACCATAAAGGAATTGCATTCCGATTTGGCTCACGCCTGTCGCGGCGCTCGTCAGAGTCATGGCACATTGGGACCAAGTGGTATTCAGGGTGTTGACCCAGGCGCCCAAAGACCCGCCGGTCGTGCTACCGGTTGTGCCGTTAATAATTCCTTGCCCACTTATTGAAGTTGCATTGCTAGGGCATTGATACCAAAAAGAAATCACGGTGTTAGCCGGAATGGAAGCCACTGGGGTGGCGAAGTTCATCCCGACGATGACATATTCCGGATCATAATTGGGGCCGGGCCACGATGCGGCAGTTCCAGCTGTGAAATTAAGAAACGTCGTAATGGCATTTCCGGTCGGAGGCGCCAGCCCGCCCGTCTCGGAAACCGCGGGGTTGACATAAGTGCCGCCAATGGATCCCCACGCGCTCCAGCACATGTTATCCGTCGGGAAAGTATAAGTCGCCTGGTAGGGGGAGAAGCAACCGGCAGGAGTATCCGTGGGAGTTGCGCTGGGTGTCGACGAAGCCGTAAAGGTGGGCGTGGTCGTGACGGTATTCGTCGTCGTTAAAGTCGGCGTATCGGTGACCGTAAAAGTGGGGGTAAAGGTATTGGTAAACCCTCCGACGTTGGTGTTGGTCGGTGTCGCCGAAGCGGTGAAGGTGGGCGAATCGGTGACAGTGGCGGTGGGAGTCAAAGTCGCCGTATTAGTCGCGGTACTCGCATTGGTCGAGGTGGGAGTACTGGTGGGCGTTTGGGTGGTTGTCGATGTCACGGTATTGGGGAGGGTGCTGGTGGGGGTGGAAGTGACCTGGGAGAAGCTCGGTGAAACCGGAACGGAAATGCCGCGGGTACAGCTGAGCGTGACCCCCAGCAAAAGAACGAGGATCGCCAACCCAAATTTCAATTGATTTCCGATTTTCACTGACAACCTCCACTCGGTTTATTAATTTTGCGGAAAAACCAGCCTAGGCTCCGGTCTTATCGCCATTTCAAAGCCAAATTCACGTTCTCAACAGATACCCATTCAAGTCGTATGTGTGGAGAAGGAATTCGGGGACGAAGGAAATTTTATCACCGGTTTTGAATAATGGAAGGGTTAAGACCCAAAAATGTTGGTGAAACCGGTTCTAAAAACGCGATTTTGACAAGCTTTCAGCCGTCTGGATGGCCGCGACCATGCTGGCAGGGCTGGCTTTTCCTTTACCTGCAATGTCGAAAGCGGTTCCATGGTCGGGTGAGGTCCGGATAAAGGGCAAGCCCAGGGTCAAGTTGACCCCGGTCTCAAACGCGGTTAATTTCAGCGGAATCAGCCCCTGGTCATGGTACATGCAAAGAATGGCATCATAGGGCCTGCGGCTGGCCCAATAGAAAAGGGTGTCCGGCGGATAGGGGCCCGAAACATCCCATCCCTGTTTTCTGGCCTTTTGGATGACCGGACCCAAAACTTTTATTTCTTCTTTTCCGAAAGCACCGCCCTCCCCCGCATGGGGATTCAACCCCGCCACCGCGATGCGGGGTCTTTTGATTCCAAACCAATCCCGGAGCGCCTTGTGGGTTAGCTTCAGTTTTTCCCAAACCAGGGGGGCCTTCACTTTCGTGACCGCCTCTTGAAGGGACAGATGGATGGATTGCAGGGTGATCCTGAAGGGCCCACCCACCATCATCATGGCGAAAGCGGGGGTGCCGGAGAGGGTCGCCAGCAATTCAGTATGGCCCGGATAGGGGCAACCGGCTTTATGGATAGCTTCTTTGTTGATGGGTGCGGTCACTAAAGCATCCACATCCCCGGCCAGGGCCAGCCGGGCCCCCTCGCAAATGTAACGTACTGCCGCGGCCCCGTTGGCGGCCGTAATTTTCCCCCATTGGAGTTTTTTCACCCCGCCCAGGTCCAACACCGCTGCGCCCTTCCCTACTTCCCGGCCCAGTTCGGCGTCATTCACCCATACAAGGGGATATTTGAACCCAAATCGACGGGCCAGGGTTTTCCAATGTCGGAAATCTCCCAGGAGAAGATAGCGGGACTTGGATTTGGGAAGGATCCGGGCAAGGGCTTTCAAGGCCACTTCCCCGCCGATCCCGGCGGGGTCGCCCAAAGTAATGGCGACGAGGGTATTGGAATTGGATTGGCTTTTTTTCAATTTGCACCGACCGGGTAAGGGACTTTACAAAACCTTCGTCGCCAGCGCAGCCAATGAGGACCTTTCGCTCTTGGAAAGCGTGATATGTCCGAAAATCTCCTGCCCTTTGAAACGCTCCGCCAGGTAAACAATGCCGTTGGAGGAAGCATCCAGGTAGGGGTTGTCGATCTGGTAGGGGTCCCCGGTCAGGATGATCTTGGTCCCTACCCCGGCGCGGGAAACGATGGTCTTGATCTCGTGGGGGGTCAGGTTTTGGGCCTCATCCACGATCATGAATTGCTTTGGGATCGAACGGCCCCGGATATAGGTGAGGGCTTCCATTTCCAGTTTGTGGGAATCCAACAGGTACTGGACCTTGTCGTCCACTTCCTCCGCGTCGCTTTGCAGGTGGCCCTTGTCCAGGATGAATTCCAGGTTGTCGAAAATGGGCTGCATCCAGTTCATGAGCTTCTCGTCCTTCGTGCCGGGCAGGTAGCCGATATCCTTGCCCAGGGGCACGATGGGGCGGGAAACCAGCACCCGGCGGTATTTCTTCTCATCCAGGGTCTTCAAGAGGCCGGCCGCCAGGGCCAGGAGGGTCTTGCCGGTGCCCGCCGAACCCACCAGGGTGACCATGGAAATCCGGTCGTTTAAAAGAAGGTTCAGGGCGAAATGCTGTTCCCGGTTGAGGGCCTTGATCCCCCAAGCCTCCGGGTCCTTGAACCAGAGGGAACTGGCTTCCTTGAGCGCCGCCCGGTAGATCCCCAAGGCGGACTTGCCTTCGTGGATGTCGCTTTTGAGCAGTAGGAACTGGTTTTCATAGAGGATCCTTTCGCCGTAATCCTTCAGGGAAAGCTTGCCGGTCTTATAAAACTCATCAATTTGGGCGTCGGCGACGGTCACGGCGGCCCAACCAGCGTAAAGTTCGTCGATATTAACCTTGTTGGTTTCGTAATCTTCCGCCACCACCCCCAGTGCGTCGGCCTTGATGCGCACGTTGATGTCCTTGGTGATGAATTTGACGTTCTCTCCCTTTTCCTTCAAGGTCAGGGCGATGCCGATGATGTTGTTGTCGATTTTCATGTGGGAAAGGGCGGCGGGCAGGTGGCCGTTGGGGGTGCTGATATCCACCCGCACCGTCCCCCCGTTGGACAAGGGCACGCCATCCTGCAAATTGCCCTTGGCCCTCAGGGTATCCAGCATGCGGGCCACTTCGCGGGCGTTTCGGCCCCGTTCATCCTCGTATTTTTTAAAGGTGTCCAGTTCTTCTATAACCCCGAGTGGAATCACGACCGTATTTTCTTCGAAGGATTCCAAGGCGTGCGGGCTGTGAATCAAGACGTTGGTGTCGAGAACGAAGGTTTTCTTCATACCGACCTTCCATGTTGAAAAATTGATAAAGAGTTCGGCATAGAGCCGGATTCCTTTAACACCTTTGAAGTCAATCGGTTCATACGGGTTTGCCCTCCGGGTGGAAGAAATGGGGCTTCAACAAATGAAACACGGATCGGAGCAGATGCCAGGCCCACTGAAAAGTCTCGGAGAAAGCTTGCGAAAGCGGCAAGGTTTGGGGAAAAACAAAGGAAAACAAGAGCATTAAGACCATCATATTTCCCGCAAAAATGAAAATCAAGGAGAACGCCACCCCGCCTTCTTTCAGGTCTGGTTGATGGTGGGACAGGGACCAGACCGTGAGAGCCAAATGGAAGGCGTAGGTGAACCCGGTCAGTCCCAGGAAATAAATCTTAAAGGACTCGGCGGCAATCGCATAGACCGCCAGTGTTATGGCCGTGTAAAAAGGGAAGATATAGGGCGCCAAGCTGATGAAGATGTGGGATCGGTTCACCACCGTGGTTCCGCCCGAGGTCGAGGCCTGGATGGAAGTGACTTTGCCGCCCATTAGCATGGCGGCTAAAGCATGGGTTAATTCATGGGCCATGACGTGGCTCAAGACCGGCCGGTAGAGTAGAAAATGGATGAGGAAATAGGCGGCGAAACAGGAAAGGAACACAATCCCTTGCTTGGAAAGCCAGGGGGCTTGCCACAGTGCCGGACCCAGGACACAGGCGGCGGCCGCACAAAGCCAAAGGAGCAATATGCCGGATAAAATTTTAAGAAGAAAAGCCGTTAAATGTTTTCGAATGGACAATCGTTTTTGATCCGTTTAAAGGATGACGTCAATCCAAGCCTTCGTCCGAATCCATCGATTCGCTGTCGGCATCCGGTTCCCATTTGATTTCGGTGGCAATCTGGTACACCACTTCCCTGGGCAGGTCGCGCATTTTGGAAACCGCCTTGACCGCTTCGGTTTTGGAAAGGTTTTGTTCCTTCATCAGCTGGACAAGTTGGTCCGCGATGGAGACTCCGACCCACTTCTCCTGGTTGGAGTGGTCCACGTGCTCGGCCCCTTCCACCACCACCACAAACTCCCCCTTGGGTTCCACCGCCTTGAAGTGTTTCCAAAGTTCCTGAAGGTTCCCTCGCACGAATTCCTCGTGCAGCTTGGTCATTTCCCTGCCCACCATGGCTTTCCGGTTGCCGAAGACGTTCATCATATCCTTCAGGCTGTTGCGCAGGCGGTGCGGCGATTCGAAGAACACCAAAGTGTGTTCCTGCGACCTTAATTGGTGGAGGGCTTTTTGCCGGTCACCGGCCTTGGACGGCAGGAACCCCGCGAAGGTAAAAGGGGTCGCGGGAAACCCTGAGGCAGGCAGGGCCGTTAAAAGCGCCGAGGCTCCCGGTACCGGTACCACCGTGAAGCCCTTCTCGACCGCCGCTTTCACCACCTGGAACCCCGGGTCTGAAATGCCCGGCATACCTGCATCCGTCACCAGGGCTACCGCCCCCCCTTGACCCAAGGCGCCAAGGATCTCATCCGTGCGTCTCACTTCATTATGCTCAAAACAGGAGATCAGCTTGCCCGCCTTGATCCCGAAGTGGGTCAAAAGCTTGAGGGTGTTCCGCGTGTCCTCGGCGGCGATAAGGTTTGCTTCCTTCAGTACCTTCAGGGCCCGGAAGGTCATATCGTCCAGGTTGCCGATAGGCGTGGCGACCAGGTAAAGGGTGGAAGGTTGGATGGCATTCTTTTC
>Ga0209060_10003697_pt1 | contig 12556 bp, 10 predicted proteins | sample Coa_R1_8_FD_187155 | JGI IMG/M metagenome (GOLD analysis project Ga0209060, IMG submission 187155) | Surface soil microbial communities from Centralia Pennsylvania, which are recovering from an underground coalmine fire - Coalmine... | ecosystem: Environmental > Terrestrial > Soil >...
CAATCTTGTCGTCTTCGCCGATGAAATTTACGACAAGCTGATGATTGACGGCGACACCCACATTCCGTTCGCATCCATCGCGCCCGATCTTCCCGTTGTCACCTTCGGCGGCCTTTCGAAGAACTATCTCGCTCCCGGCTGGCGCATCGGATGGGGCATCGTTTCTGGCGAGGAAGCCGCGCTCGCACCTTACGTTGAAGGCATCAATCGTTTATTGCGCTCGCGTTTGTGTGCCAATCATCCCGAGCAGTACGCAATTGCGCCCGCTCTCGATGGCCCGCAGGACCACTTGCCAAAAGTCATTGCCAAGCTCAAATCCCGCCGCGATCTAACCATGGAGTGGGCAGAAAAAACTCCGCGCGTGAGCCTGGTCGCTCCGCTGGGTGCGTTCTACGCATTCCCGCGTATAGACATACCCGAAGGCGACGAAGTTTTCGTCCGCGAACTCATCTTGCAGAAGCACGTCATGGTCGTGCACGGCTCCGGCTTCGGTCAAAAGCCCGGCTCGCAACACTTCCGTATCGTGTTCCTACCCGACGAAGCCACGCTCACGAAAGCCTATGGGTCTATTGCAGAATTGCTAACTGATCGATATAGCTGACGCCGTAAGAATTCTAACCACCTTGTCATTCCGAGCCGTCTGTAGCTGCCGAAGGCGGTGAAGACGTGCGTAGGAATCTGCTTTTCATCGCCTCTCTACGCCGCCCGTTCTCCCCACTCCATCTGCAAGAACGCCCGCGCCGCATGGGACAAGCTTGCATTCTTCCGGTACACAATCCGCAGCTTGCGTTCAATCCGCAAGTCATTCACTGGAATACGCACAAGTTCTCCACGTGCAATTTCCGCTTGCACGCAAATCCCCGGCACCAGTGCTACGCCGTTGCCCATCGCTACGAAGCGCTTGATCGCCTCAATCGTCGGCAATTCGATCTGCATGTGCAGTGGCGTCTTATGTTTCTGAAAAGCCTGCAAAACCCTCGCCCGCAGCGGCGATGGCACGTTGTGGGCCACAAAAGTTTCCGCTCCCAGTTGCTTGATGCTTACCTGTTTCGACTTGGCCAGAGTATGCCGTGGGTGCACCACAAACTCCAATACATCGTTCCCCACCACAACCGACGTTAGGCCCGGGTCGCCCGGATCAAACGACAGCACACCCAACTCCGCACCATGTCGCGTCAAGTCTCCCGGAATATGGCTCGCGAGTGAGCGCTGCACCGCAATCTTGATCATCGGATATTGGCGACGAAATTCATGCAGAACCGGCAGCAGATACATACAGGTGTATTCATTGGCCGCGATCACCAGCTTGCCATGCGAAAGATGGCGCAGTTCGGCAAGTGCTGCCCGCGCCTCGCCCTTCAGGTTCAACATGCGCTGCGCGTACTCTTCGAGCAGGCGTCCGGCATCCGTTAATGTCCCATCTCGTGAAGACCGGTCAAGCAAAGACTCTCCCAAGTCATCTTCCAGTTTCCGGATGGTCTGGCTCACTGCTGGCTGTGTCCGATGCAACACCTTCGCCGCCCGCGAGAACCCTCCCTCGCGAACCACCGCTAGAAATGTTTCCAGCTCAAACAAATCCATGTGTCCCCTCCTTAATCCGCACTAACCACTTTGTCATCCGAAGGACCGTGCTTTCACCCGCGGGCCGAGGGACCTTGCGCGCAGCGCAACAGAACTCATCCACTGTCATTCCGAATCCGCTTCAGCGGTGAGGAATCTGCTTTTCACACACGGGCATCGTCTTAATAACTCAATCGCCGATTCTGAATTGTATAACATATTTTTATGATGTAACAATAATTATAAACTTGCCTTATCACCCCTTTCCCGGCTTGAATACTCTTAGACGCCATGTCCAAACAAATCATCGTCTTCGACACCACCTTGCGCGATGGCGAGCAGTCCCCGGGTTGCAGCATGACCGTTACTGAGAAGCTCTCCATGGCCCGCCAATTGGATCGTCTCGGTGTGGATGTCATCGAGGCTGGCTTTCCCATTGCCTCGCAGGGCGATTTCGAAGCCGTGCAGGCTGTCGCGCGCGAAGTCCGCCGCCCCATCATTGCCGCGCTGGCGCGATGTACCAACGGCGATGTCGAGCGCGCCGCCGCTGCCTTAAAGAACGCAGCCCGTCCCCGCATTCATTGTTTTCTCGCCGTCTCCGACATTCATCTCGAATACAAATTAAAGATCAGTCGTGAGGAAGCCCTGGCCAATGCTCACACAGCCGTGAATCTGGCCCGTTCCTTCTGCAAAGACGTCGAGTTTTCTCCTGAAGATGCGACCCGCGCAGATTTGGATTTCCTCTGCGCTATGGTGGAAACAGCAATCGCGGCTGGAGCCACAACAATCAACATTCCCGATACGGTCGGCTACGCTGTGCCGACCGAATGGACCAACATCATCCAGACGCTGCGCAAACAAGTTAAAGGGATCGACAGCGTTACCATCTCGGTCCATTGCCACAACGACCTCGGCTTGGCTGTTGCAAATTCGTTGGCTGCGATCGAAGCCGGCGCGCGTCAAGTGGAGTGCACTGTCAATGGCATCGGCGAACGCGCCGGCAACGCCGCGCTCGAAGAAATCGTCATGGCCATGCGCGTTCGCCCCGACCGGATGCCTTACAACACCAATGTTGTTTGCGAGCAAATTCATCCCAGCAGCCAGTTGCTTGCCGGCATTCTCGGCTTCGCCGTGCAGCCAAATAAAGCCGTCGTCGGCGCGAATGCGTTTGCTCACGAAGCCGGAATTCATCAGCATGGGGTGATGAGTAATCCGCTGTGCTATGAAATTATGACGCCGCAGTCCGTGGGCGCTCCCGGCACGCGCATTGTGCTGGGCAAACATTCCGGGCGCAACGCGCTTGCTCGCCGGTACGCGGAGCTGGGCATTGAACTCTCCCGCGCCGAAACTGAAGCTGCATATCATCGCTTCACCGCCCTTGCTGACCGCAAGAAAAATATTTATGACATGGATTTGCTGTCGCTCGTGGCCACAGGCCGCGCGCGGCAAGCCTCAACATCGGCGTCAGCCTCCGCCGATTAGGTTTAAACTGCCATGAAATTAAAAATCGCATTATTGCCAGGAGATGGAGTCGGCCCCGAGGTCACCGCGCAAGCCGTAAAGGCATTGCGTGCGGTCGCCGATTTGGGAGGTTTTGATTTCCAGTTCCGTGAATTTCCCGTTGGCGGCGCCGCCATCAAAAATCACGGAACGCCGCTCCCTCCATCAACTTTAGACGCCTGTTTGGAATCCGACGCCGTGCTGCTCGGTGCCGTCGGCGCTCGCGAGTATGACGCGCTGCCGCCAAGCTCCCGTCCTGAAGCCGGCTTGCTCGTTCTTCGCAAAGCGCTTGGTGGATTCGCCAATCTTCGTCCTGCGATTTCGCATCGCGCCATCGCCGATTGTTCTCCGCTGCAACCGCAAGTCATCGCTGGTGTGGATATCCTCGTTGTTCGCGAGTTGCTCGGCGGACTCTACTTCGGCGAGCCACGCAGTCTCGACTCAAAAAACCATCAGGCCCTCAACACCATGCGTTACTCCGAGGGGGAAATTGAGCGCGTCGCCCGCGTTGCTTTCGATCAGGCGGCCAAACGACGTCGCAAAGTCACATCCGTGGACAAGGCCAACGTCCTTGAAACTTCTCAACTCTGGCGCAAGGTCGTAACTGAGGTTGCTAAAGACTATGCCGACATCGAACTCGAACATCTCTACGTGGATGCCTGCGCTATGCACTTGATGATGACGCCTCGCCGCTTTGACGTCATCCTCACCGAAAATTTATTTGGCGACATTCTGAGCGATGAAGCGGCAGTCATCACTGGTTCGCTTGGCATGTTGCCCTCTGCCACCATCGGCGGCGACGTTGATTTGTACGAGCCAGTCCACGGCTCCGCGCCTGACATTGCCGGACGCAACCAGGCCAACCCCATCGGTGCAATTCTTTCCGCAGCCATGTTGTTGCGCCACACCGCCGGATTGGACCCTGAAGCAGCTGAGATTGAACGCGCCGTGTGGGATGTCCTGAAAGACGGCCATCGTACGCTTGACCTCAAGCCGCGCTCCGAGGAAAAAGCCGTAAGCACAACCGAGATGGGTGCGCTGATCGAGAGCGCTCTCGCAGACCGCATCAGCCGCCGCCTCGCATATCATGCGGTGTGAATGATTGGAAGGGCATGGGTTTACTCGTGCCGGTAAAACGCGCTTTTGGGTGGCGCAGCGCTTCAGCGCTGCGATAAATTGATTTTCTCACCTCGCGCTTTAGCGCCTGAGGTTCATGTTGACCAACATGCCGAAAACTCTCTTCGAAAAAATCTGGGACGCCCACATCGTCCATCATCCTACCGACTCACCGCCGCTCATATACATTGACTTGCACCTCCTGCATGAAGTCACCAGCCCGCAAGCCTTTGAAGGCCTGCGCCTGGCCCATCGCAAAGTCCGCCGCCCCGATCGCACCATCGCGACTGTGGATCACAACGTTCCCACATCCGAACGCCGTCAAATCATCACCGACCCTCTGGCTGCGCAGCAAATCGAGACCCTGCGCCGCAACTGCGCCGAACACGATATCCAACTCTTCGACATACACTCCGCCGAGCAGGGCATTGTGCACGTCATCGGTCCCGAACTCGGTCTGACCCAACCCGGCCAGACCATCGTTTGCGGAGACAGCCATACCAGCACACACGGCGCATTCGGCGCGCTTGCCTTCGGCATCGGCACCAGCGAGGTGGAGCACGTTCTCGCGACGCAATGCCTCACTCAGCAAAAGCCGCTCACCATGCAGGTGCGCTTCAATGGCACTCTGCCTGCCGGCGTCACCGCCAAAGACATGGCGCTCGGCCTCATCGCCGTCATCGGGACCGCAGGCGCAACCGGACACGTCATCGAATACGCGGGCGAAGCCATCCGCGCGCTTTCCATGGAAGGCCGTATGACCCTATGCAACATGAGCATCGAAGCGGGTGCACGCGCCGGCATGATTGCTCCCGATGAAATAACTTTCAGCTATCTCAAAGGCCGTCGCTACGCTCCGCAAGGTGAAAACTGGCAAGAAGCCGTAACTCGCTGGCAGAATCTCAAATCCGATGACAGCGCGCACTTTGATCGAATCGTTGACATTGACGCGACGGCCATGGCGCCGTTTGTGACCTGGGGAACAAACCCCGCCATGGCCTCGGCAGTAAACTCTGCCGTGCCTGATCCAAATAAATTACAAGCCGAGGGCGAACGCCGCGCCGCCGAGCGCGCCCTCGAATACATGGCGTTGCGTCCCGGCACGCCGCTTCAGCAAATTCCCATTGATGTTGTCTTCATCGGCTCCTGCACCAATGCCCGCATCGAAGATCTTCGCGCCGCCGCACAAGTTATTCACGGCTACAAAGTTCACAATGGCGTGCGTGCTCTCGTTGTCCCAGGTTCGCAAGCGGTAAAGCGCGAAGCGGAAGCCGAGGGCATCGACGAAATCTTCCGCTCCGCCGGATTCGAGTGGCGTCAACCCGGCTGCTCGATGTGCCTCGGCATGAACGAAGACATTCTCGCTCCCGGCCAGCGTTGCGCCTCCACCAGCAATCGCAACTTCGAAGGCCGCCAGGGCCGCGGCGGACGCACGCATCTGATGAGTCCCGCCATGGCCGCCGCCGCTGCCATCACTGGGCGTTTTACCGATATCCGCGAATGGAGATACCTCTGATGCAACCCCTGCGCATGCATACCGGACTCGTGGCTCCGCTCGACCGCGCTAACGTGGATACTGATCAGATTATCCCCAAGCAATTTCTCAAACGAATCGAGCGCAGCGGCTTCGGCCAGTTTCTCTTTCACGACTGGGCCCGCCACGCGAATGGCGAGCGCAATCCTGATTTTGTTTTGAACCACGCGCGTTATCGCGGCGCGAGTATTCTCCTCGCGGGCAGAAATTTCGGCAGCGGCTCTTCCCGCGAGCACGCCGCATGGGCGTTGCTCGAGTACGGTTTCCGCGTCATCCTCGCGCCCTCGTTTGCTGACATCTTCCGTCAAAACTGCTTTCAGAACGGCGTCGCGCCCATCGCCCTTCCCGAAGACCAAATTCAACAACTCATGCAGCGCGCGATGACACATGAGGCGTACCATCTCGCCGTGGACCTTGAACGCTCGCAAATTTTTGATCAGCATGGTTTCACCATCTCGTTTCAACTTGACGACTTCCGCCGCCATTGCCTGATTCATGGTCTCGACGATATCGGCCTTACTCTCCGCCACGAATCAGCCATCACCGAGTTCGAACGCCAGCGCGCCTTATCGTGAAATTGTCATCCTGAGCGAAGAGACATCATTCGCTTTGCGGATGATGTCTTGAAGTCGAAGGACCTGCTTTCAGCCAAAACAAAAACGCGGCCACAAGGGCCGCGCTTAAATTTCTATCTACTTCCAGCCTAGCATATCGGGCAGGGGTAACCCGCCACGCTTTCAAACTTTATATTGGTATAAATATAGGTGACTGACCGGAATGTTTAAATTCCGAGATTTAACGGCGGTCTAGATTTAATCCAATAATGAGTTAAGCCTCATATAGAGGCTATTTAACGAAGGTTCTTTGAAATTTTGAGATTTAACGTCAAACTAGGAGCTATTAAATACATGACATGGTTCCTGAATTTGTTCCTAGATTGTTCCTAACCGCTAGCCGCTAGCGTATAGTATGATACTAGTAAATTCTGAAACAGGTTGAAACAGACCTGTACAGAAGTGGCAAATTCAGGGTCCTTAGACCCATCTTAGGAGCAGGAAACGGTTGCGACGGGATTCTTCCCGTGCACTGCGGAGTAAGGTACGGCAACGTTATAAATCCGCAAGTCTGTTTTCCCTTCTAGTTTGGTCAAGCCCTAAAAGTTTGGTCTTTGAAAACGAGATTGGCCGTTCGTTGCAACACGGCCAGTGAATGGAGGTAGTCGGAGTCGAACCGACAGCCGGAAGGTCTCTAATCTGCCGAGCTGCGAACCTGCTACCCCCAATAAAAAGGAGCCGCAAGTTGTGGTCTTGGACGCCGCCACTTGCGGAGGGCTGAGGTCTCAGGGTTTGGACATCCTGAGACCTTTTGCTTCTTGCATTGTAACATCCGCGTTTACTTAGGCTGTCAAGCGAAAAGTTGGATTTATTTATGTCGGAAACAAAAAAAGAAATGTCTGAGTGGGATAACTTCACATCGGCCATGCAGAAGATTGTGCGCGTGCCGCACTCTGAAATAAAAGCGCATCTCGACGCGGAGAAGGATGCGAAAAAACTCAAGCGTACTAGGAAGTCGAAGTACGCCGCCTTCCGCGCCTTAAACCCGCGGGGTTAGAGCGGTAGTCGGACGCCGCCAGTTTTGCCAGTCAATTGATCGTAAGTCAATCTCTTCCCAACAATCTGAGACAAAGCCAACTGAAACCTATCCGCATCGTTTAGTGGGTTCTCGCGGGTTGCGCGGTTGTTATAGCGAAATGCCTGCTCATCAACATAGCGGAAGAGATGGAACGGCTCCACGCAGACGTATGTACCGCCCAGACTGCGCTTGAGTAATGCCCAGAAATTTTCCAGACCGTTCGTGTGAACGCGCCCATCAACGTATTTAATTAAGTGATTCACGAATTTGTGTTCGTAATCTTTCGCTGCAAGGTCGTAGTAGGCGTTTGATTCGTCCGTGAAAACCGAGGTTCCGCGTTCAACTCTGTTGACGATTTCTTGTTGGATAACTTCGTGCTTGGTACTCGCCATAACCTTTGTGTGAACGCGCTTCTCGCTGCGGTCAAGGATGCCCATTACGACGGTCTTGCCAACATAACCGCGCTGTCCGTGGAATCGCTCTGACCTGCGCTTCTTGTGCATATTGCGACCCTTGCCGCCGATGAAGGCTTCGTCGGCTTCGACTTCGCAGCCGGGGCCGCCCATCTTTGCCAGACCGGAGCCAGACTGCAGGGCAAGTCGAATCCGATGCAACATAAACCACGCAGACTTTTGCGTGACACCTAAAGCGCGATGTAGCTCCCAAGAGCTAACGCCGTTCTTGCAATTGACAACTAACCAGACAGCGGGTAACCATTTCTCTAAGGCAATCGGAGAATCCTCAAATACGGTGCCGACTTTCAGTGAGAACTTCGGGCGCGGATGGTCGCCGTAGCACTTGTACAAACGGGCTTTTGCCAGATAGGTAACCTTGTCGGAGCCGCAAGTCGGACAGCAGACTTTGCCGTCTAGCCAGCGGACGGAAACCATGAATTTGCGGCAGTTTTCAAAATCTGAAAAGTATTGAATTGCTTCCTGTAAGGTCTTGGGTGGTTCCATGCAGTAAATATAGCAGGGAAACCGTGGTCAGTCAACTATATTCTTACCTTTATATTTCCCATCGGATGAAGGAGATGCGGCGATTTTCGCCTTTTCTCCTCCTTGACAAGGTTTTCCACAGCCGAGCTTACGGCTGTCCCAGCGTGCAATTCGCATTCACGTTCTGAATGTAAATGCCATTGTTGCCGATGCGGTCATCCTCAAATGCCAGGGCCGATGCGCCTCCCGGCCCGGTCACCGCCACCAGCCGCGCTTTATTCGACGGCGTAGAAGAAACCGCAAGTTGCGCGCACGCCACCGATCCGGAGTCCGTCAGCTTGGAGGCTTGAATCGTGGCATCGCCGAAGCCCGCTTCATCCACCCAATAAACCAGCGCGCCCGATCCGACTTGCGCGGCGGTCACGAAAATCTGCTGGTCCTGGCCCAGAGGCACAATGACCAATCCATTCGCTCCCCACTGTGGAGCGCCGCTCGAGTTGAACTTCTGCCCATAAACGCCGTTCAGCACCTGATTGCTGTCTTCTTCCGTCCAGAAAATGAAAACTTCGTCGGTTGCGGCGCGATAAACCGCTGAAGGTTCTACATGCACATTGGCGTTATTGCCGGATACTGCCGAGCCGCCGCTGGGAAATGCTGCCGTGCCATCCGTCCGAATGTGTTGTGCATAAGACTGCAAGGTCGGACTGTTGGTGTACCAGGCAAAAACCGCGCCGCCGTTGCCATCGTAAATAAAATAAGGGAATTCACCGAATTGGAGCGATCCGTTCACGGATACATTCACGTTGCTCGCGCCCCAAAGCAAAGTTCCTGAGCTGGAAATCTTGTTCGCCATCAGCACGCTGTTGCTGCCGAAGCCTTTATTGCTTACCCAGGAGATAATCACGCTGCCATTGTCGGCGGCGTGCAGGTCGGCGAGCAGGAAGTCATACTTTGCCTGCGTGAAAACGACGCCTGCGCCCCACTGCGCCACGCCTTGCGCATTGAGTTTCTGCGCCACGACGTTGCTGTTGCTCGTCCAGGCAACGACTACGCCACCGTCGCTGGTGGCTGCGATTTTCGGCGCAGCGTTGGAATCCGACCCGGTGGTCAACTGGATGCCGCGATTTCCCCATAAAGGCTTGCCAAAGGGACTCATCTTCGCCGCAGTCACCTGCTGGTTCGCGCCTTCACGCGTGTCGAGAAAGGCGAGCAGCGCGTTGCCCTTCGCATCCACATCAAGGCCGTAATCTTCCGTCGAGCTGTTGCTGAGGTGCGCGACTTCAACCCCGCCATGGGGAAACTTCTCATAGCCGCCAGCATTCAACCGCTGGTAAAACACGCTGTAGCCAAGCGGCGGAGGCCCATCCGGATTGGCGTCAAACCAGCTCACATAACCGCCGGCATTGCCGAGCACGGCGATTTTGGGCTGCACCTGGTCGCTGCCATTGTTGTCGTCGGCAAGCGGCAGGTTGACGGCTGGGTTTGACGACCATTGCGCCCATCCTAGAGTGGTAAGCGCGAGAATCACTGCGAGACGGAATAGATGCTTCATGAAATGTTCCCCCTGAGAGCGTGAACGAACGGATAAAAGGACAGCGGAGAATTATAGCGCGGATTCCGCTGCGACACCGCTGAAATCGCAGGACTGGAGCCGGGTTTAGAGCCTTTTGGCTCTATGTCCGTGAGTCATCCGTTGATGTATGATGACGTTCGCGCGTCTGCACTAAGGCGCCGAACGGAAGGAAGTTCAGTATGAACCTTGCGAGGCTCGGTCTCTTTTATGCCTTTGCGGCGCTGATGTGCGCATCGGCCATCGGCCAGAATAATTTTAACGTGATTTACAACTTTATGAATTACCCGAATGACGGAGCTTTCCCCACAGGTGATGTTGTGTTTGATGCACGGGGAAATATGTACGGGACAACTGCGGCAGGCGGGAGCAGTGAAGGTTGCATAGAGGGATGTGGCGCGGTATTCGAACTTTCACCAAATCAAGATGGCACATGGTCAGAAAGCGTAATTTACAGCTTCTGTTCGGTGGGTGGATGCGCGGACGGCAACGTTCCCATCGGAGCTTTGGTTCTCGACTCACACGGCAATCTGTATGGCACGACCTACAATGGTGGAATTAGCCGGTGCATAGACGGTTGTGGAATCGCATATAAGCTTTCACCGCCAAGCCAGCAAGGTAAACCGTGGAAGGAGAGTGTACTTTACCGTTTTTGCAACATCCAGCAAGGCGATGAGTGCCTGGATGGTGAAAATCCAAGCAGCGCGTTGATTTTCGACTCTGCGGGGAATTTATATGGCACGGCCAATGGCGGGAATGGAGATATTTCTGGTGGAGGAATTGTTTTTGAGCTAACGCCGGGTGAGCCCAACTGGACCGAAACCGTTCTTTACGACTTTTGCTCACAGGGAGCATCTTGTCCTGATGGGTACAACCCGAGCGGAAGTGTAATTTTCGATCCTGTTGGCAATCTCTATGGAATGACCACTAATAGCGGGAACCAAAGCGCCCCAGGGGGCACGGTCTATGAGTTGGTGCATAGTGCGAATGGATGGAGTTATAAGAGCATTCTTGAAATTCCATCAACAGCAACATCTGGGAGTCTGAGCGGGGCTCCGACATTTGATGCATTGGGAAATCTTTGTGGAACTTTCACCGTGCCGAAAGGTGGCGTGTTTCGCATTAACCCTACAACGGGAAAGTTGGGCGTCTTTTCATTTAATGGAACCGACGGAGCGACGCCGAACGGAATTTTCGTGAATCCCACAACAAATATCGGATACGGTACGACTGAGATCGGGGGGATCTCCAATGATGGCGTCGCATTTGCAATTACAGAAAATGGGAAAGAGACAGAACTTCATAGTTTCTGTTCGTTGTCCAATTGCGAGGATGGTCAGTATCCAGAGTCAAGGTTGATACCCAATGCGGCCGGAAATTTATATGGCACAGCCCATTTTGGCGGCACAGCCTACTCAGGCGTGATCTTTGAGATATCGCCTTAGTCGGTAGGGAAAGCCTGGTGCCCCAGGTTCGCCGTACTTTGGCTAACCTGGGCGAAGCTAAATTTGAACTCTTCTGTGGCTGTTCTCTAGCAGTCATTGACCACGCGCTCCGCTAAGGTTACCCCGAAGACGTGTCCTTTCCAACACAATTGTTTTATGAGCTGTCGAGCTGCGCTCGACCGGGCAGATGGAGGACATCTGCCCCTACGTGAGCGGGCAATCTCCGTTGGAGAAACACAACGGATTCGGAATGACAATGTGGTGGTGACAGTGTCCAGTTACAATCCTGATATCGCCTGATCATGATTGATATTCACTGCCACATTTTGCCGGAGGTGGATGACGGCTCGAAGTCGTGGGAGATGTCGGCAGAGATGTGCCGCATGGCGGTTGCCGATGGCATTGAGTACATCGTCGCGACGCCGCACGCCAACGAACGCTACCATTACGACCGCCAATATCTGGTGGATGTGCGCAACCGCTTGCAGAAAGAGATTGGGCCATCTCCGCAGTTGGGGCTGGGATGCGACTTCCATCTCTCCTACGAAAACCTGCAAGACCTGATGGTGCGGCCGGAGTATTACACGATTGAAGGGCGCAAGTATCTGCTGGTCGAGCTGAGCGACTTCAGCATTCCGGCCAAGATGGATGAATACTTCACGAACTTGTCGGCGCATGGACTTACGCCGGTGCTGACGCATCCCGAGAGAAACCCGATTTTACAGCGGAACCCGGCGCGAGTGCTGCGCTGGATTGCGCTGGGATGCGCGGTACAGGTGACGGCGTCGTCACTGACTGGGTTTTGGGGAGAGACCGCGTGGCGCACGGCGCAGTGGTTGTTAAAGCAGAACGCTGTGCATGTGCTGGCCACGGATGCGCATGACGCGAAACGGCGCACGCCAAATTTGTCGGCGGCGCGGGAAGAGGTTGCCGAGGTTTACGGGGCTGCGGTCGCGCGCGCCTTGGTGGATGATAATCCGAAGGCGATTGTGCAGGGAACGCCGCTGCCGTATTTTCCGGAAGTGGAAGTGAAGTGAGGAGTTCCACAGCTCATTGCACAGGACTTCTTCGTGAGCTTCGTGGTTGGCCTATCAACCACCAGGGACACAAAGGTACACCAAGGATGGACGCGGGCGGACTTGATCCGATATTGCATGTGGCCCTCACCACATTGTCATTCCGGGGAGCGTGGCGACAAAGTGGTCAGGTCGAGCAATTCGAACCTAATTCTGCGAGGAAGTGTCGCTAACAGTAGGCGCAG
>Ga0209060_10003698_pt1 | contig 12542 bp, 12 predicted proteins | sample Coa_R1_8_FD_187155 | JGI IMG/M metagenome (GOLD analysis project Ga0209060, IMG submission 187155) | Surface soil microbial communities from Centralia Pennsylvania, which are recovering from an underground coalmine fire - Coalmine... | ecosystem: Environmental > Terrestrial > Soil >...
TCCCGAATACGGAAAAACCGGCGCGTCCACGATTCCGCTGATCGATCCGCCGAGCGATACCGAGGCGGCCAAGACGGCGAAGGTGGTGAGCACCTATACCTTTACCGCACCCAACATGACGCGGGCGGAAACCTGGGCCAGCGGCTTTCGCACACCGTACGGCCTGGCCTTTTCCCCGGCCGGGGAATTGTGGGAGGTGGAGCATGGCCCGCGCGGGGGCGACGAGTTGAACCTGATCGAGAAGGGCAAGAACTATGGCTGGCCGCTGGTTTCCTTTGGCCAGAACTATAACGGCGTGCCCATTCCGAACCCCGACACGCGGATCGACCTGGCGAAGCCGGTGCTGTATTGGGTGCCGGTGATCGCGCCGGGCAACCTCATGTTCTATCACGGCAACCAGACCTTCCCGCAGTGGGACGGCAATGGTTTTGTCAGCGGGATGGGGACGATGTCGCTCAACCGCATCATCTTCGACGGCAAGGGCGGCGCCAAAGCCGCGGAACGCTGGGAAGTGGGCAAGCGCATCCGCGATGTGGAAGAAGGGCCCGATGGCTCGCTATGGATGCTGGAGGATGCGAATCCCGGGGCGCTGATCCACGTGACGCCGAAGTGAGGCATTCCCGTAGCCAGGCAACAAGCGAAAGGGCCGGAGCGATCCGGCCCTTTTTGCTTTAATCCCGTTCGTGATTCAATGAGACGGTATGAAAGCGTCACGAAGGCAAGCTTTGGGAGCGCTGGCGGGCTTCGGGGGCGCGCTGTTCCCGCGGCGGGGGAAGGCGGGAGGAACGCAGCTTCCGATCCGACTGGTGGTGCTGGACGTTGGCGGAACCATCGTCGAGGAACGCGGTGATGTTCCGGCGGCCCTCATCAGCGCCCTTGGAAAGCGCGGCATCATTGTAACTCCGGCTGAGATCAATCAGTGGCGCGGGGCGGCCAAGCGCGAGGTGGTGCGGCATTTCGTCGCCGAACGCAAAAAAGTTTCAGACGCCGAGCGCAACAAACTGATTGAAGCCATTTATGCCGACTTTCGGGCGCGCATCCTCGATAGCTATCGGACTGTGAAAGGCATCGGCGGCGCAGAAGATGCATTTCGCGCCATGCGAAAGATGGGGCTGACGCTCGCCACGTCCACCGGCTTTGACGGGCCGATTACCTCGTCCATCCTCGGGCGGTTCGGCTGGGAACACTACTTCGCGGCGCGGATCACCAGCGACGATGTCGTGCAGGGCAGGCCTTCGCCCTACATGCTGTTTCACGCCATGGAGGCGGCACGGGTGGACAGTGTCGCTCAGGTAGTTGCGGTGGGCGATACTCCGCTCGATCTGCAGGCCGGGACGAACGGAGGTGTACGCGGCGTGGTGGGCGTGCTATCCGGAGTGGGGACGCGGAAGACGATGGCGCCGGAGCCGCATACGGATCTCATCGACAGTGTGGCTGAGCTGCCTGCCCTGCTCCATTCGAAGTACGGAGTGGTTTAGCGGCGGCGGGCCGATAGCGTCCGAAAAGCGCTATATTCAAGTTGTAAAAGATCGGAAATTATTTTTCCGCCGAGGTCTTAGATGAACCCGCTAAACGTGTGGTCTTCGCAGTATGGTAGGAGGCCGTGATGCCGGAGTTCCCCGACAACCCGAAGCCTCCCGTTTCTCAAGCGCGCCTCGACGCGTGGTCTCTGAGCGCGGCATCGCTGTGCGTGCTGGCTCTTTTTTTTGATTTCTTCGGCTGGGTGCTGGCGGTCGCAGGGATCGTGTTGCTCCGCCGCGCCGCTTTCAGCCGGACGGTTAAGTGGTATCTGGCGGCGATTGCGATCGCTCCCAAGATTCTGTTTTTCGGAGTGCGGTCGTTGGCGGCGCCGGGCGGCCTTTCGTTCGCGATCGAGCCGCGGAACCTGGCCACCTCGTCCTCTCTGTGGGCGTGGTGCATTTTTCTGATGGCGTTCGGCGGATATCTTCTTCTTCAGGCGCGCCGGCCGCCGCAAGAGGCGCATGCTCCGGTGCAGCCCGGTTCGTACCGGAGCCTCATGATTGGAGGGCTGGGCGTGGCCGCGATCGCCGCGGCGGTCGTTCTGCTGCTTGGCGTGATGGATGGATTTCACTGGATCAATGAGGCCGGGCGGGGCCAGTGGGCGCTCCGGCACGCGGTGCGGGGCAACGTCGCGACGTTTACGGGCAGCGACGTGCGGTCCATCGATGCGACAGAGCGCTACAGCCAGCGCGGGGGCAGCAGCTATTCTGTCCGGGTCGCGCTCGCGGACGGCCGGTCCTTCGCGGTGAGCACCAAGTCTGCGGCCGCGCTTGACGAGTTACGGAAGTTCTCGACCACTGCCAACCTGACCGGCGGCAAGGTGCGGATCGTGCATCACCGGGGCGCTCTCTGGACCAACGGTTCCTCCGGATTCAGGCTGCCGGATTGCGTGGGAACCTATGAGGCTGTCGACGCCGGCGAAGCGCGCAGCACCTACGAGTTCTGGCTTGACGGCGAACGTCTCGCCGGCAAAGAAACGCTGGTCGAGACGCCCGGCAGGCATGTGCGCATGCTCCGCAACATCAAAGTTGGCGAAACCGGCGAATTCGAATTCGAAGGCTCCCCATACGTGGACGCTGCGCGGCCGGACCAGGGCAAGCTCGCTGTATCGTTCGGCTGGTCTTCCAAGGGGGAAACCGGACGGTTCGTGAAAAACGGCCTCGAGATCGGACTGCAGAAGTATCGAAAGCTGTGAGCCTGGCAGCAAGAATTACGGTCGCCGTTATTTCGACGGTTGTGGCGGCCGCGTATCTGGTCTCGGTAGACCCGCCGCAACCGGCTACCCTGGTCCTGGTCGGCGACATCATGCTCTCGCGCAACGTCGCCGCGAGAATGAAGGCAGCGGGAGATGCGGAACTGCCGTTTCGTGGCGTGGCCGCGGTCCTGCAAGGCTCCGATCTGAATTTCGGCAATCTGGAATCTCCGCTGGCGGATCCCGCCGAATCAGCCGGCGAAAACCGGACGGAGTGGGACGGGAACATTGGAGGCAAGTCCCTGACTTTCGGGGCGCCCCATGCCTCGGTTGCGGCGCTGCGGCGGTTCAACTTTCGAATCCTCGGTGTGGCGAACAATCACGCCATGGACCAGGGAGAAGGCGGGCTCATTCACACGCTTGCCCGATTGCGTGCGAATCAGATTCAAGTCACCGGCGCGGGAGCTAATCTTCAGGAGGCATGGCAGGGCCGTGTCATCGAGGTGAAGGGATTCAGAATGGGTTTTCTCGCGGCGTCATACGCTTCCACGAACTACGAATCCAACGAGCCGAACGAGTATATTGCGAGAATTGAGGATTTAGAGCGCCTGCGCTCCAGTCTGCGCACGTTGAAGTCGCAAGCCACTTACATCGTGGTCGCAATGCATGCCGGAGAAGAGTACAAAAGTGAGCCCTCCGCCGCGCAAGTGGCGTTCGCTCACGCCGCAATCGACTCGGGCGCCAACCTGGTGGTCGGCTCGCACCCTCACTGGCTGCAGCCCGTTGAGCGATACAGGCAAGGACTGATTTTCTATTCGCTGGGAAACTTCATTTTCGACCAGGACTCCACTCCCGCCACCCGGGAGGGAGCCGCGGTGAAACTGTTCCTCCGCGCCGGCCAGGTTGTCCAGGCAGAGGTCATCCCAGTTGAAATCGAGGACTCCTGCTGCCCCCGCGCGGCGCGCCCCGACGAGCTTCCGGGCGCGCTGCGGCGGATGGGCTTGACATCGGCGCGTATACGCGGCCTCCCTTGAGGCGGAGGCCTAACGCGTGTGGATTCCGCGCCGTTACTGGGCCTTCGGCTGCTCGGCCTTCCTGCGCTCGCCTCCTCCTTTACGTTTGGATTTTTCCGTCCTCTTCTTCTTCTTGGACGTTTCGTCAGTCTTCTGCTCTTGTGCCACCCCTGTCTTCAACAGCGGTACGGTTAACCCCAGCGCAACCGCCAAGGGTAGTCCAATCCGTGCGATTTTCTTGAACATCGATCCTCCTTTCATTTCAACGTCGTGCCGGCTGCCGATTCCATTGCGCGCTGGCCGTCAGCTTCCCAACAATTTCACTGAGCCGGTCAGTGCGATGCGAGCTCCCACGGCTTCGGCACAGCGCATCTCGCCGGTCAGTTTGCCGGACTGGGAGCGCAGCTCGAAACGCTCGCAGCCGAATTTCTTCTTCTGCTCTTCGAGGCTCTTCAGGTAGGCCGGGTCACTCGCTTTTTTCATGCTGGCCATCATCTGCTCCTGCGCTTTCTCGATCTGCTTCATGACCTGCTCGCGCTCGGACGGAGATAGCTTCGGATCAGTCATCTTGGTCATGAGCGCCTGGAAATCTTCGGCGCCACCCGCGGCGGGATCAGCCTGTGAGAGCGCGAAGCGGTTGACGCCTTCATAGATGGAATACGTCAGCTTGCCTTCGCGTTTTTCAAACGGGGTCGTCTCCCCCTTACGGAAGAACTCGACCGCGTAGATTTCGGAAGCGCGTCCATCGCAGGTCTTGTTGGCGGGCGAGCGGGCGACGATCTTCCAGCCATTGGCTGCCTCCAGATTCCATTCAAACCGGCCGCCGATGGCCAACGCACCGAGCTGGCGCGCCGTAATTCCGGTTACCGGTGTGATGGCGATGACTTCCGCGGTCTGAGGACCGATATCCGGCGCCACCTTTACGGCGGCGCGATACTCGTTGCCGGAGAGCGTTTCCTTCAAGACTTCCAGGTTGTCATTGCCGAGCAGGATTTTCGTGTCGGGAACGAATTTCCCTTTTACCACCACTTCTCCCGTAGCGCCTGGAGTGAGGCAGCCGCCCGAAACCATGTGGATCTCCGGGGTGGGATACCTGGCTTTGGCGGCATCCCGCGTAATCCCCAGTTTTTGCAACTGGTCTTTGCAATGCTGGCGAAACGCCTGTTCTTTTTCCTGAAACCGGAATTGCACGGCGCGGCTAAGAGCCGCCAGCGCCAGCAAAAGCACCCCGGCATGAACGATCCGTTTGTACCTGGTTGACATCTCCTACGCTCCTTGTCTTTGCCCTCGCGGTTGCGAGGATGCCGAGAAAGAGCCACAACAGGCTCCACTCCGCCGGCCGATGAAATGGGAAATCCACCGCCGCGATAGCCAATAAGGTTGCCGCGCCAATGAGCGCGGCGCATCCTAGGTTGCCGGGCGGGCGAGGCCGCCTCCACGCACTGGCCGCCAGCCAGCCGGCGAGGACAACGAATGCGCCTAATCCGACGGGGCCATACTCGACGAGAAATTCGAGGTAATCGTTATGGGCGTGGTCGATGGCGCCGGCGAAGCGTGCGGCACCGGAGTCTTCCCGGTGTGCCTCCAACCACTCTGCCTGCCATACCGCGAACCGGTCTTCAAAAGCGCCAGGTCCATAGCCGGCCAGAGGCGTCTGCCAATGACCGGCGGTGACTCGCGCCAGGTAGAGACGGCCTTCCACGGTGACCGCCAGGGGGCGCGCCGATGAGACGAGCAAAAGCGCCGCGGCCAGGGGTGGCGCCCAGAGCCATACCCCCTTCGCTCGCGAGCGCCACGCAACCAATGCAGCCTGAACGAGAATCGCCAGCGCGAAGACGCGGGATCCGGTCGCCAGAATTGCCGCGATCTGAAGCACGGCCGCGCCCCACCGCAGTACCAGCGCCCGGCGGCTTTTGGAGGAGCAGGCGATCTCCCACCAGCACAACGGCAGCGCCGCGCAACACCAGGCTGCTACAAAATCGGGGTTTCCGAGCGTGCCATACGCCCGCATGCGTGGGCTGGGAAACGCTTCCGGGCGCCACCCGAGGGCTTGCAGGGGATCGAGCCCGCCGAACTGCAGCAACACGATCAGTGCTTCGCACGTGGTCCCCAGCCAGACGGCGCGCGCCAGCGAGTTTAAGGAGACGAGGCCGCGCGCGATACACCAGAAGACCGGTACCGGGAGGAGCGCCAGAAGGAGCGAGTCAAAATTCAGGATTACGCCCGCGAGAGCAGAAATGGAAACGGCGGCTACCCAGGCGAGGGCCAGCCAGTCTTCCGGTGGAGCCGCGCTCGCCCTGAATTTGCCCGTAAGCAAGGCCGCTGCCAAACCCAGATCCAACACCGCCAGCAGGAGCATTTTGGGGGCTGCGAAGGCGCTGGCGGCCTGCGGCCAGCACACGAGCGGTAACAGGAAGACGGCACCGCAAAACAACCGGGCTGTCCAGTCCTGCTCCGCCTTCGGCGCACACACGAATGCCCCCGGAACCCCCGCCAGAACGGGCGGTTCGCAAATCGAATTCGAACCGATAGTTCTATTTTAGATCTGATACTCTGCTATTGGGGGAATGGCCTGGTCCCGGCAAGGGAGAGGCGCCTTGGGGGCGCCTCACGGGTTTTACTTTGACGACTTGCCTTTCTTAGCAGGCGCGGATTTCGATTTCTTGGCTGGAGACTGCGAGGACGACTTGGTCGACTTCTTGGTTGCGCTTTTCATCGGATCGATTCTCCCTCAATAAGTAATTACGAGCGGAACCATGGTAGTCTTTTTCGAATTCAAACTCAAGAGAATCTACGGCCGCGGCCGCGCGATCATGAACGAGGCCAGCAGGAGCCACCGCCGGGCTTGCCTCTCCCGGCCGCGCACCGCCGCGAGCGGGGTGGTGTAATGCCAGAAGGGGAGTCGGTAAATCGCCAAGCCGCCCTTCAGGTTGACGTCCCGAATCTGCTTCAGATGACGATCCTGCTCGTAGACCAGCCACTGGTGCGAGACCGAATCGTTGCCGAACATGATGTGCAGGTCGACGAAGCCGTTCTTCAAGCGGTCCTGCTGCGGATGATGGTCGTTGTGCGGTCCGACGTAATCGCCAGTTTCGTAGAGGATCACCTGCGGCCAGGCGCGCTCGAGCCGCAGGCCGGTGGACGCCTGCGCGAATTCGCGAAGACTCTCGGAGCGGAGCATCGACACCAACCCGATCGCCTCGGCCGGCTCGTACTCACGGAACCGCCGATTGAAGAGGATGCACGTCTTCATGGACATGGTCTTGGGCAGCTTTTCCGAGTAGTTCCGGGTCATGCCGCTGATGGAGCCGCGCGGAATCCGGTCGACATAGTGCCGCAACAATGGATAGAGACTCCGGTCGAGCAGGCGGATACACGAGCGCGCCGTACCCGGGTCGATGATGCCGTCGATCAGCTCAAAGAAACCGTTCTTCGCCGCCATCCGGCCGCCCACAGGATGTCCGGCCACCCACCTTCGCCCTTTCGCATTGAGCAGGTCGGCAAACTCAGAGGGGAAGACGCGCATGTTTACCGATTATGCGACAAAGTGGGGTGGATACCAAGCGTTTCGGAAGTATCGGAGAGTTCAAAATACCGGCCGTGCGCGCGCAGCAGGTCGTCCGGGGTGCCGGATTCCACGATCCGTCCGCCGTCCATCACCATCACGCGATTCACCAGGGCGCGGACCGCGGAGAGCCGGTGAGAAATGACGATCAGCGTTTTGCCCGCCAGGCGCGGCATCAGACCGCGAAGGATTCGTTCCTCGGTGACCACGTCCTGAGCGCTCAAGGATTCATCGAGAATGAAGATCGGGGCATCCTTTAGCAATTCGCGAGCGATCAACAGCCGTTGGAGTTGGCCGCCGGAAAGCGTGCAACCGCTCTCGCCCAGCACACTCCCATATTGTTCGGGAAGCTTGAGGATCTCGTCGTGCAAACCCGCGGCTCGCGCCGCGTCGATTACCCTTTCCATGGGGGCGTCGGGCGCCGCGAATCGGATATTGTCCGCGATCGAGCGGGCGAAGAAATCCGCCTCGTTCAACTGCGCGACATATCCCATCAACGAATGCACCTGGTTTGGCGACCACCAGGTACGGGCGCTACGGCCATCGATCAGGACGTCGCCCAAGGCGGGCTCCAGCAGGCCGCAAATCACCTTGGCCAGCGTCGACTTGCCGCAGCCGGTAGTGCCCACAACCGCCACGATCTCCCCGGGGGGGATGGTGGCGCTCAGTCCTTCCAGGCAGGGCACGCGTTCGTCGTACCGGAAGGTGATTTCCCGCAGGTCGATGCCGATGCTCGCTCGCGGCTGCACCGCCTCCGCCGCCGCACCACGCGCCGCACTTATCGGTTCGTCCAGGAACCCGAAGTACCGTTTCACCGGCTCCAGGTTGCCGACGAACTGCTCAAAGAAGCCCGAGTATCCCTCCATGTAGACCAACAGGTCTTCGGAGATCCTCCACAGATAGATGCAATCCACGACGGTGAGGGACTGTATGCGAAGCTGATGGAGCCAGATGGCGATCAGGGCGACATGCGCCCAGGCCGCCACACGCTCGCGCCAGCGGCCGTATCGGAAGACTTCGAAGCGATATTCCTCGATGGTGCTGTCGGCGATGCGGTCCTGAATGGCTTCGTACTCGCGCCGCGCGTATTCCGTGCGATTCGCCATCAGTACGGCGGGCAGGCCCCGCACGTACTCGCTGCTCACCTGCCAATCGGCGCGCTGGAAATCGCAACGAGCCACGCGGCATGCTTCGGTTTTCAGATACAAACGGTAGTTGAGGCCAACGAATACGAAACCGGCCAGGGCAAGAACCAGCGTGGACAGAGGAGAGAACCACAGCAGCGGGGCGAGCGTCAGCACAGTGGCGATTACGAGAGGGAGCAACTCCCAACCGGTGGTATCGATGACGTCGTGAACGCGGTCGATACCGCTGTTGACCTCGCCGAGCAACGCCGCGGAGTTGTGCTTCTGATGCCAGCGAAGCGGTAGCTGGAGAAAACGTCCAAACGCGCCAGTGCGCATCCGCCGGTACAACGGCACATTGACCCGGGTGGTGACATGCCACAACGTGGCGCCGTTCAGGCGCAAAGCGATCTCGAAGTACAAGGCCAAGCCGGCCAGGAACGCGGCTTCGTACCACAGGCTGGCATGGCTTTTGGAGAAATCCAGGAACCGCAGCGTGGCGCTCAGGGAGTAACCGCCGGCGATACGCACCAGCTCTCGCAGCACAATTAAGCCGACATACCACCAGACGGCTCGGGCAAACGGCCGTAGGAGCGACTCCCAATGGCGTCTCATGGTTCATAATGAGAGTAACGGGCCTCAATTACCGATGCAATGCCGGGCCATTCGCGGCTCTTCCTTTCGCGCTTCCGGCCCGCTCCCAATAGATGTAGCAGGGCAGGATGACGGCGTGGCGGGCATAGATTTGTTCCAAGCCGAGTTCGTGGACCCGGTCGGGATCTTCCTCGCAGACCTCCACGGTGTCGAACATTCCCGCCTCCATCTGTTTGCGCAATTGATCCCGTGATACGAGGTGCAGCAGCGCCGCGTCGGCGGGCGGGGCGGGGATTCCGTGAGAATCCTCGACTTCCATGCCGGGAGGCGGCGGACGCCGCGTCAGAAAGTAGATATGCTCTTCGCTCGCGAGCAAGGACGCGCTGCGGGGCGTAACCGCCTCCACCTGGCGGGCCACGGCTTCCATGTCGCGCCAGAAAAAATCGTTCCGCGCTTCATCGTAAAGCCGTTTCGCCAGCCCGCCGCAGATCACCGCCGCGACCGCGATCACCGTCCACAAGGGCCGGCCACCCAGCCGTGAACTCAACCCGTACAGGCCCGCACAGGCTGCAATGGCAAGGAACGGCACCGTGAACAGGTAATACTGTGGAAACGTGGGCCGCGCCAACGAGACGTGAACCGCCAGAGCGGTGACGAGACAGAAACACAGCCGCAATTCGTGGCGCCACCGCAGAGCGTTCGGGCGCCGGGCGCCCCAAAAGAATCCCGCCGCGCCGAGAAAGCCCAGTGCCAGACCCTGGGGCGACTCAAACAGCGAAAATACGACCTCGAGATCGTGCCGTGTGGCGCCGGGCCATTCGGCCCTGCGATAGAGCAGCATGTACTCGACCACATTGAAAAATACCTGGCGGGGACCTTGTACAAAAAGCCAAATCACCGGTGCCCATGAAACCAGGACTCCGGCCGCAAACCATCCGGCCTTCGCCAGCCGGCCGCCTGCCTGGTTGCAGAGGATCATCCAGACCAACAGCACCGGAACGACGGAGGCGGTCAGCAAAGAACTCGCGGCGGCGGCGCCTGCGAAAGCCCCCGCCGCTGCCGCCAAAAGGGGCGCTGTGCGGTGGACGGCGGCGGTCGCGCAGATGAAGGCGGCAACGATCAGCAGCAGGCACAGACCGTACGGCTGACCAGTGGTCGCGAACTGGACGACCGTGGTATTGGCGATGATCAGAACCGCTGTGCTGATAGCTCCCGCTGTTCTCCAACTCGAGTCTGGCATTCGGCGCAAGACGAAGCCGGCCGCGAGAAGGGTGGCCGCCGCCGCACACAGGGCGGAAGCCGCGTGTACTACGCGCCAGTGTTCGCCGAAAAGGCTCATCCACCCGGCATTCCAGTAAGCTGCCACCGGTGTTTGCGGGAAACAGAAATTCAGATAGGGAGCTTTGCCGGCCCGTATCAACTGCGCGGCGAGCAAGTGATAGCCCTCGTCCCACCCAAAGGCGTGGGTTTGCGAGTAGGCCAGCAAACCAGCGGTACTCAGTGCCGCGGCGGCCGCGAGCAGAAATCTACCTTGCCGGGCTAGTCGCGGGTCGAGCGGACCCGACGTTGACATCGATCGGTCTTGTCTTGATTCAATGCACGCGCACCAGTGCCTTACGCATCACGGATTCGGCGACCGCCTTCGATTTGCTATCGGGCGCTCCCATCAGAAGGACGGTGACGATGACATGGCTCGATCCCTTGTAGACGCCGAGTTGTTGCATCCCAAAGCCGGGGCTCGACGTATAGGCGGTGTCTCCGAAGCCGGCAATCACCTGCGCGGCGGTGTTCCGTTTCTTCAATTCGGCGACGGTTTTTTCGGCGGAATCGCCCGGTATTTTACCGGTGAGCATGAGACTCACCGCCGAGCCGAGCCCGTCGACCTTGAAATCGCAAACGGTGCGATTGATCTTATTGACTTCGCCGTCGGACACAGGCGTGCTTACGGCTTCCTGCACTTCCGCTTTGGTCAACAACGAACAAGGACCGGCCGCGGCGGTACCTGCCCGCGCGGACCCGGGCACCATCGACGCTAGTAATAAAATTCCAGCGAATCGCATGATTTTACCTCGCAGCTTCGCCGCTACTGCTTGACGAATTCGACGCGCCGGTTCTGGGATCGGCCTTGCGGCGTATCGTTTGTGTCGATCGGTTTGGTAGCGCCGAGGCCGGCCGTCGAGAGCCGGGTGGCATCGATCTTAAACTGGCTTACCAGCACCGTCTTGACCGCTTCCGCGCGTCGTTTTGAAAGGTCGAGGTTGTGCGCGGCGGCTCCTGCTGAATCGGTATGCCCCTCGATGAGCAGTTTCAGATTCGGATTTGCTTCCAGCCCCTTAGCCACCGCCTGAATCACCGGAGCCGATTCCGGCTTCAGACAGTCGCTATTGGTATCGAACAGGATTCCGTGCGTGACATAACGGCCCGATGACAGGATTGTCTGGCTGAAGTCGGGAGCCGACTCGGCGAAGCGTACCATGCGGTAGCCGATCGTCGTATTGGCGCCGTAAAAATCGTGGGCCATCTCCACGCTGTCAATCGCCGGTAGATCCACCTGGTTGAAGTCGAGCAGCTTATCTTCATTCACATAGGTGCGGATGCGGCCGTTTTGGACCCAGAGCGCGATCTTCACCGGCTGACTCCAATCCACCGCCGCTCGTCTGCGGCCCAATTCCTGGTAGGGTGACCGTAACGAAGCGACCTGGTCTATTGTTTTCGGAGTAGCGGTCGTGGAGAAATGAAAATACTGCTTATTCTTGGAAGACAGCATCAGGGTAGCGATGGCGCGGCCGGGGCCCTCCACTTTTACCTCCGCCTCAAAGGTGAAATTTTTCGGCAGAGCGGTGAGGTTGGGAAACATCGAACTGCGGAAGCCGATCGAGAGTTGACGGACACCGCCGCCCTCGCGCAGTTCCGGCGCCGCGCCACGGACCTTGAAGTGCGGCGGCGCGGAATCCGCTGTCATGTCGGTGAAATCGTCGAAGAAGATAGTCTTATCGCCGGGGATAAATGTGGACTTCAACGTCGTCATCTCCGGCTGTGGGGTTGCCGGCGGGGCCGCGTCCTGACCGGACTGGGCCATTACCACTCCCGCAAAAAGCAGCGCGGCGGGAAAACACGCGTATCGTTCTCTCACTAGGAAACCTCGCGATCCACGCGGCCCGGACGGGGCCGGGTGCAGATGCCGGAACGGGCATGGAAACGTGACACCGTCGAAACAGACGGATGCGCTGGCTCTCGCTTGCCGGAAGGAAGCGGCCGGCGCCTTTTCGAACAATCGTGTGAAAGCTCCCGGCACGGCGAAGCGTCGACGCGCCCGGTACCGGGTTCGTCTCGATTGTAGCTCCATTCAGGAGTGGGTTGAACGGCGCGGCACGCAAATGCCGTTTGGCGTCATCAGACGCACAGAATTTGTGGTTGCGGCGCGGTCAGGCCGGCCGATGCGCCTTGAGAAACGAACGAATCTGGCGCACCGCCAGAGGGATTCGCTCCTTGGGTTCTTTCCACGGGAACATGCTCACTTCAGCATTGGGCGC
>Ga0209060_10003700_pt1 | contig 12537 bp, 10 predicted proteins | sample Coa_R1_8_FD_187155 | JGI IMG/M metagenome (GOLD analysis project Ga0209060, IMG submission 187155) | Surface soil microbial communities from Centralia Pennsylvania, which are recovering from an underground coalmine fire - Coalmine... | ecosystem: Environmental > Terrestrial > Soil >...
GAAGGCGAACAGCATCTTGCGCCAGCGCGCGAGTCGCGCCTCGCCGCTCGTGAGCAGCGTCTGGCGGCCGAGGTAGTACGTCGTATCGGATTGGTGGACCGTGAGCCCGTTCTTCTCGCAGCGCGCCGCGTCCCAGTGTCACCGCTTTCGTCCAACTTCCTCCGCGTCGCTCTTCTGCACCATTCGCATCCCAATCGAACTTCGTCCCGTCGATCCGCAGACCGGGCTCCGCTGCAAAATACTCATTCATCTTTGGCCGAACGGTCTCAATTCCAGTTTCAATTTCCGCTTCCCACGTTGCATCGGTATTTGCCGCTTGTTCCGATTCTCCCGCTCCGTGCAACAGGAATCCCGTCCGCTCGCTCATCTGCGCAACCGCCGCTTGCGTCCCGAAATGCCACACCAGTGCCGCCAGCGTGTTCTTTCCCGCATGCAGCATTGGCGCAATGTCGTACGTCTCATAGCGCCAGTGCGCCAAATCGCCACGGCTCGGCCCGCGTCCCGCTTCTTGTCCATTCACGTAAAAAATAAATTGATTGTCCGCGCTCGCATTCACAACAAAATGTTCCGGCGCTGCCGCCAGCTCAATCGTCTTCCGGAAGTGCACTACCGCCACATCTCGCTCCGCCGCTCCCGCCGCCGTGATCCACTGTGCTTTCCAATGCCCTTCTTGAGCGGCGCAAATCGTGGCTGCTGTAACGAAAATTCCGGCGATTCCGATTGCTCTCAGTGTCCGTTTCAAATACTTCATGGCGTTAATCCCTTTCTCTTCGGCCACATAGTACAAGCTCCCGCCTGACCGTCGTTAAAAGAAAAGGGCCGCTCCGTTGAGCGGCCCTCGTGTTGGTTCGCAAGTTCTCTTTAGCAAATCTCAGTGGCACGTTCCTTCGCCCGAATCTCGAAACGTCCCGCCCTCCACCGGCACAAACTCCCACGCATATTTCCCCGGCTTCAGCGTCAATTTCAGCACTCCATACGTATCCGCATTTCGTACTTCGCTATTCGCATGCGGCGCTTCGAACGGCCGGTGATTCTTCCCGCCCGTCCCCACAACAAATTCCCGTATCCCATGTGCCGCTTCCGCTTTCGCTTCCGGCGTCTGCGGACCAAATCGTTCATAGTCGTGGTCGTGCCCGCTCACCACGACGTCCGCTCCCGCGCTGTATAACGCGTCCCACAAAGGCTTCACCGTCAGATCATTTCCATGCTTCCCGCCCGAACTGAACAAGGGCTTGTGAAAATAAGCCAGCGTGCACGCCACCGGATGCGCCGCCAAATCTTCCCGCAGCCATTTTTCCTGCGTCGATCCCGCTCCGCAGCCGCCCACCTGGTCGCATTCGCTGTTCAGCACCACAATGTGCCAGCTTCCCAATTCGTAGCTGTAGTATCCCTTGCTCGCATCTCCGGCCGCCGCGCCAAAATATTGGAAGTAATACGTCGCTCCTGCCGAGTGGAATTCGTGATTCCCCGGCGCAGGCCGCGTCCTTCCTTTTTCTTTTCCCCAGGTCTTGTCGTAGCACGCAAAATTTGCCGCCGACCCATCCGGGTACGCCAAATCTCCAATCGCCATTACCGTCCCCGGAATCTTTGCCAACACCTTCTCCGTCGCTTCCGCTCCAGAAAGATCCGTGCAATCCGCAATGTCTCCGGCCCCAACCAGTACCGCGGCATCCGAATCCTTCCCCGCCGCGCGGACAAAACTGCTTGTAGTCCTCGTCGCAACTACCGCGAATCCAAGGCACAGCGCTATTGCTGCAAACGACATTTCTTTTCGCATCCTTCACCTCATAAAAAACGGGAAGAGAACTCTCGCTCTCTTCCCGTTCGCTGTCCAGTTTTCTTCTTACTTCTTCTCGAACGTCGGATTCCACCGGAATCCCGCGGCGATCGTGGGCGTGTAGTATTCACGCTGAATCATGTATTGCGGGCTGCCCTGATAGAAGCCGAAGACTTCGTTGGTCAAGTTAAGCCCATACATGACGAAGCTAAGCCCATGCGTAAGGCGTAGGCTGCCCTGCGCATCCACCTGCAAGTGGGAATAGAAATATTGATCGCTGAATGGCCCTTTGAGGCCGCCGGGAGTTGGAGTGCTGGGCGTACCGTCCAGGGTCGGTGTGCCATCCTGGAAGGAATAGGACGAAATGTTGTTCTGGTTGTAGGAAAGGCCAACGCGAATGGAGATGCGGCCCCGGTCATACGTGGGACTGATGTTCCATGTGTTGGGCGCGTTACGCAGCAGCCGCGGATGATCCGAGCGCCCGGGCAGTCCGCTTGCCTGAGACGCGGTGTAGCTGTAGTTCGCCGAAAGGCCAAGGCCCCCGAGCTTGCCGGGCAAGAAAGTGAAATGTTGCAAGAATGCTGCCTCGAACCCGCTGATCCAGGCACTTCCGGCGTTGATCGGCTGTGTCGCCGTAAATGTGCCCGCCGGAATTCCGGGCGCGGGAGAGAAGTTCGTGAGAATGAAAGTTTGCGTGACAATCGGGTCCGTCAGACGCTTGTAGAAATACCCCGCCTCGATCATGCCGAAAGGATTCAAGTAGTGCTCAATCAGCACGTCAAAGTTGTCCGCTGTTTCGGCTTTGAGGTTGGGATTCCCCAGCGTAACGAGATTCTTCTGATTGCCCGGGCTGCCCACAGTCGTAAACGTAACAGCCTGAGCGATATCTTGCGGGTCGGGCCGCGACAATCCGCGGCCATAGGCAAGACGTAGATTTGTGTTGCTGTTGAAGGCATACCGCAAGGAAACGCTCGGGAGCACTTTCAGATAGGATCCCGACGCTTTGTCCGAGAGCGTATTCTTGGTGGTATCGAAGGAGAACGTCGTCAGGCTTGTGTTTTCAAATCGCACTCCCGCGACGACGCGAACACGGCTCGAGAAGTCGATCGAGTTCATCAAGTAGCCCGCTCCAACCTTTTCCACCAATCCATAGTCCCCGGGATCTTGTCCGGCGGAGCTCACCAAACCAAATTGATTCAGGTTGGCCATCAGAAAATTACGGACCGTTTGATAATTTACGTTGTAACCCAGCTTGTAAGAACCGTCGTAATAGTTGCTGTTCGTCAGGCCGTTTGGAAACTGATTCAAGAAGATGTTCTGGTTCGGCGTGTAAGTATCGGTAAAGGTGTTATCAAATTTGTGCGCGTTGCGGAATTTCCCGCCGACTTCAATCGTGGAAAGATGAGAGCCCAGATGGTAGATCTTGGCCATCGCCCCTGCCAATTGAAAATTAACTTGTGCGGTCTTCCCGTGCCCAATTTGCACATCGCTCAGTGCCATGGTTGTAGGATCGTAAGCCTCTGTGAAGCATGACGGCGTCCACTGCGGCCTGTAAATATCTTTGGTTGCCGCAGGGTCGTATTCGCAGGTGCTTGCCGCGAGGGTACTGCTAAAGCCGGCCGTTCCCGGCGCGCGATTAATATCGCGAGACCGGGAAAAAGATGCATCCCACGCGTACCAGGTGGTGGAAAGCACGTGCTTTCCGCCTATAAGAAGGCTGCCGATGGCGATATCCGGCCGCCGATCTTGCGTGTTAAAAGAGGGCGTGCCGCCATTTCCATTGAGCGTTGTGACCGGGGAATTGTCGTTGAGTGAATACACCCAACGATCCCCATAGTTCTGGAAATCGGACAGAAGCCCCCGCGCGTAGATATTCGAGCCGTCTCCTAGCTTGTAGTCCGTGCTGCCGGCAAGGCCCCACCGCGTCCGATAGTAGCGGTATTCACGGATATCAATGGCGTCCTTCCAGAGATGCGTAGAGTTATCGGGAAAGGTGGCGACATCGGAGACAGGTTCGATATCGTCAATCCCGCGACCGCTCCAATCATAGGTGCCGCCAATCAGAAGGCCCCACCGCTTGCTCGCCCCGAGACGTTGGCCAACCGTTGCCGCGGATTCATATTGCGGGCGGCCACCAAGGATGGGCATGTAGCCTCCCATGCCAGCGATAGAGATCGTCGGGCGCTCCCCCGCCGTTTTTGTCACGAGGTTCACGGAGCCGCCTATCCCGTCGCCGTCCATGTTTGCTTGTAGCGTCTTACTAATTTCCACCGACTCGACGATGTCCGCAGGGATCGCGTCAAATTTGATTTGGCGAACACCCGACTCGGGCGAGGGAACGTTAACCCCGTCTATCGTCGTGTTTGTAAGACGCGGCTCGGTGCCACGAACCTGCACGTATTTGCCTTCGCCTTCGTCACGCTCGATGCTGACGCTGGGCAAACGGCCAAGGGCGTCCGCCATGTTCGCGTTTGGCAAGCTGCGAATCACGTCCGCGGGCAGAACCTGAACGATGTTGTCCGCTGTGCGCTCGCGGTTGACTGCCTCAACTTCGGCTGACCCGCGTTCCGACGTAACCACAACTTCAACGTCTACTGATTCCACCGACAGCTTCGCGTCGACGCTTGCGGCTTGCCCGGCGGCCAGCGTCACCGCCTTCGTGAATGTCTTGAATCCAACGTAAGTCACCGTAACGGTATAGTCTCCTGCGTCCACACCCGTAATTCGAAATTCTCCCTGGACGTCCGAGACCCCGCTCGCGCCGCCTGGAGTCAGGCTGACTTGGGCTCCCTGCAGCACGCCGCCGCTCGTGTCCGTCACTCTTCCGCTGACCGTTCCTCGATTTCCTTGTGCTTGCGCCGCAACGCCGAGCAAAAGCTGCGCCGCCACTGCCAAATACACCCATATCTTTCTCAATTTATTAGTTCGCATGAACACGCCCTATTCGTGTCTCGACCGCTTGGGCGCTACTGCCGTTTCTCGGGTTGGGACAACAGCGCGCGAGCGAGACAAGTTTTGTCGTTCGTGCGCTCTATTTCGAACCATTCATGCGACGCTTCCATGAACGCCGCTTCACACTTCTGTAAAATCCCGTTCGGTCTGCGTTTATCTGCCGTTTATCTTCGCGACCCGCATCCTTTGCTGCTCTTTTCCCTTAGCCCAGTCCGCCGTCGTCTCCGCCAGCTCGCGCAACACTTCCTCATCGTTCCTTCCCGATTTCTTCAACACATGGAATGAATGATCCGCCGTCTCAATCACGTGCAGCGTCGCTCTTGTGTGTCCCACCCTTGGTTTGGAAGGGCGGGAATTCAACTCTTTGCAAATCGGCTTCAACAATTTCAAGTCCGCCAGCTCGTCCCGCGTCCCTTGCAGAAACAGCATCGGCACACTTACTTTCGCCAGATGCTCGGCCCGCTTCGTTCCCGGCGCCTTCGGCGGATGCAGCGGAAATCCAAAAAACACGATCCCTCGCACTCCCTCGATCTTCCCTTCGGCCGCCGCCTGCGAAGTCATCCGCCCTCCCATCGATTTTCCGCCCGCCAGCAGCGGCAATCCCGCGCCAACTTCCCCCGCTGCTCGCACCGCCGACGCCACCGTCGCCGTCAGCACCGCCGGCTTGTCCGGCACTTTCCGCCTCTCCTCCATATAAGGAAATTGATACCGCAGCGTCGCCACTCCTACCCGCGCCAATTCGCCCGCCAGTGCGCTCATAAACGGATGCCGCATCCCCGCGCCCGCTCCATGCCCCAGCACCAGCAGCCATTTCGCGTCGGCTGGCCGCACCAGAATTCCCGAGACGCGCTCGCCGCCCTCCACTTCAATTCGCAGTTCTCTCTCTGTTTCCATTTTTGCGGTCAGCGCCCGTAAGCCGCCTTCACGGTTTTTGTCCTGCCTCGAGCTCCGCAATCGCCTTGCGCACGCTCTCGCCCTGCGCGCTCTCCGGCTTCTCCATCAAAAACAGTTGAAACTGCTCCACCGCGGCCCCGCGACGATTCTGCAGCGCCAGCACTTTCCCCGCCATGATGTGCACTTCCGCGAACTGTTCGTGATTCGGCAGCCCGTGCACGCGTTGCACGTCGGCAAGCGCCTTGTCGTATTCCTTGTTTGCAAATTCCGTCGTCGCCAGCAGCGCCGTCGCCTCCGCCATCGATGGATTCACCGTCAGCGCTTTCGTCAGCAGCGATTCCGATCCCGCGTAATCCTGATCCTGCAAATCCATCCGCGCCAGATCCACGTATGCCGGCAAAAACGCGTCGTCCGCCTGAATCGATTTCCCAAATAGCTCTCTCGCCTTTGCGCGGTCGGAGTTTTTCATCGCGATCGCTCCCAGTTTGTCGTACGCGCGCGCATAGCGCGGATATTCGGCAATCGCTTTTTCGAAATGCGCCGCCGCTTTCTCTATCTCTCCCTTCGCGTACGCCTCCAGCCCCTTGTTCATCTCCGCCTTCGCTTGCCTCGGAATATTCATTTCGCTCACGGAAATCGTTTGCGATCCGCCAATCGATTCCGCCGCCGGTTTCTGATTCGCCACTTTCACGCGAACCGTCTCCGTGTGCGATTGTTCCAGCGGATTGATCTCGAAATACGCGGTCGTGGTCGTCTCAATGGACGTTCCGGACACCGTCAGTTTGTAGGTCTTTCCGTTCGCCACTCGAAATTCCGCGGGCTCGGCTCCGATAATGTGCACGGTCGCAATCGGTCCTTGCGGCCCCAGCAGGTCCACCTGAATTTGCGCCTCGATGCTCTGCTCGTCGCTCGTGCGCACCCGCACCGATAAATCGCAGTTGCCCCCCGCCGTCTGCGCCGCAAGCAAAGTCGTGCAGCCCGGCAGCGTCGCGCAACCCAGCACCATCAAAACGCACGCAAGCGCTCGAACGATACGCCCTCCCCTTTCCCGCAGCCCTCTTCCGCGCTCCATTGTGGCCCCGAATCCCACCGACTTCAACGCGCCCCTGTGGCATAGGCTTCAGCCTGTGCTCTTGCATCTTTTGTCTGTCTCCGTAAAAGGTTTGTGTAGGGGCAGGACTTCAGTCCGCCCTCTTTCCTTTTCTTGTTTTTTCTTTTTTTTGCTTTTTCTCGCCTTTGCCTTTTCTCACGCGCGATGCCCTAGGTTCGTTTCTCAGAACCTGGGTCTTTTTTTCTCGCCTTCGAATTTCCTGTCATCCCGAACCCGTTCGCGTTTTTTCGCGAACGGCGTGAGGGATCTGCTTTCAGTTCCCCCGCCGCGATTCTGCGCCAGTTCGCCCGAACCTCCCTTAGCCTCGTAAAGGCGCCACTGTTTAGCCCAGTGCGTCAGCACTGGGTTCCTATACAACGCAACATCCAGCACCGTAGGTGCGGCACTCGTCTGGACTGTTCACAATCGCACATAGACCTCAGTCCAACTGTGCTACGTATGGGCATGCAATTGGCGCGTCACAACGTCGCGCCAACCGTGTCTTTCGGAGGCTTCCCATGGTTCTGCGCCGCAGCATTCTGTTCGTTTTTTCGATTTTGCTGGTCTCCGTCGCGGCCGCTCAAAATAAGCCGCCGGTGGACAAGGTGCCTGCCATCACTCTCCCCGGCAAGCAGACCTATTTGCATTATTGTGCCTCGTGCCATGGTGTTGACTCTCGCGGCAACGGACCCGCTGCCGACATCCTCAAGACGCCTCCGCCGGATCTAACGACGCTTGCCAAGCGCCACGATGGCAAATTTCCAGCCGACTACGTTTCCGACGTTCTGCGTTTTGGCACTCGTTTTGCCGCTCACGGCTCGTCCGACATGCCCATTTGGGGCCCGGTATTTGGCTCCATGGATGGCTGCGATCTGCAAGCCTCCCGTAAGCGCATCAAGGATCTTTGCGACTATCTCGCTTCTCTCCAGCAAAAAGATTCCTAGGCCAGGCAAGCGTTATCGTAAGAACGGGAACATGCGGATTAAACGTTCGTCTTCTCGTCCACTCTTAGGAAGCTCGACGCTCAATCATTGAAAATCCTCCAGCGAGCAGGAGCGCCCAGGCTGCTCCCAACAAAACGCCGCTGGCCACGTCGCTGGGATAATGCACGCCCAGGTACAGGCGCGACATCCCGACCAGCAAAATGACAATGACGGCGAGGCAATACACTAGAACGCGGCCTTTCGTTGTTGGCAAATGGCGCCCCGCAAGGATTGCAAGCGTCAGGTACAACGCGGCGGAAGCGAGCGAATGCCCGCTCGGATAGGAAAAGCCCGAATCCTGCACAAGATGAGTGACCTCAACGGGTCGCGTTCGTTCAATGATGTTCTTGGTGAGTTCTGTCCAAATTCCGGCCCCCACCGAATTCAAGAGAAGCTGCCAGGCAGCTGGACGGTCCTTCAGGGAAAGAAGTACGCAAAGAGCTATCGCGGATATCAGTGTCACCAATGTAAACGAGCCAAGAGCCGTTATGTCCACGGCGATGCCACTGAGCCATGGCCTTCGCATCCTGGCAACTGCCGTCAGGATGGACGAATCCAGCCCACGCACTTCATGTTCGAGCAGTTCGGAAGTGATCTTGACGAAGATCCCAAACGATAGCGAGGCAGCCCCCAGCCACAAGGACAATCGTTTCTCGCGGTCGGAAAACCGAAGCGGGCTAAGTTGCATCGTGGACCCAGTGTTTCACACCTTTGCTCCGTCCGCTGTTCTTGTCCTGCCTCTTCCTCGTCAGTCATCCCGTCCGCAGCGGAGAGCCTGCCCTGAGCGGAGCCGAACAACAACCTGTCTTCGTTCTTTTGTTTGACGCGCCTGTGTAGCAGCAGGACTTCAGTACGCGCTCTTGCCTTTTCTTACGTTTGATCGTAGAGAGTGCTATTCTTCGGATATTTGGTTATTCAGATCATAAATAATTAGCAACGATGGTAATTACTATGATAAAGCATAATTTCTCGACCGACGTAGCCAGCCACAATTGTTTGAATTGTGAGGTCGGGATGACGGACGAAGCTAGGGCGCGAACGAGTCAACGGAAGCTTGGAGTTTGCGATGGCCACTAAACGTCCATTAGCACACAAGGTAATAATATCGCCGGAAGATGCTGTAGACGCACTATCCCGCTCGGGATACCTTTTGGAGAATAGGATTGCGCGCACACTCGAAAAGTTTGCCACTCAGCTGCTAGTAAACGTCGCCTTCGTTGACCGTGCGACATCGCAAGTTCGCGAACTCGACGTATACTGCTTTAAAGGACAACTTAGTGATTACAATGAATTCTTTAGCTGCTCAGCACATCTGCTAATCGAGTGCGTCAATAACCCTCAGCCAATTGCTTTCTTCCGATCCACGCGCGACATGAACTTATACCCGCTTTTGGCCGCTCGTCCGGCATGGCTTGACCTAAGTCCAATCGAAGAAACGATCCACATTGAAAAGTTCCACAACTGCTTCACAGTGCCCCTAGCCACCAATTACTGCACGTTCGTGACGAAAAAATCGGGAGAATGGATGGTGACCCACGCTGACGAGCAACATCAAGAGTTCTCAACGTTGGCGACGATGGCGCAAATGACGCGCGAAAAACAACTAACTGTATTGGAAGAAATGTCGCGTCCAGAAGACGCAATTGAGGCTTGTGGGATCGAATTCATTTATCCGATCCTCGTCGTCGAAGGCACTTTGTTCGAAGTTATTCAAGACGCGAAGGGGCTCATCAAGCTTCGGTCGATTAATCGAATTCGTTACGGCAAGAGCCAAATCTGGAACGGCACTAGAAAATATAGCCCCATCGATGTGATGACGGAGTCTTACTTCCCCAAATTTCTCAGGCTTGTCGAATCAGACTGTCGCAACGCGCTCCGGCTCTTGGAAGAGAGATCGGAGGACGTCCTAGAAGCAGCAAAGAATCGAGAAAGTCTTGGGGAGCGGTTCGCCTTCGAGGACTATCTGCCGTGAAACGACCAAGCGATTACGCGAACCAGACGGGCGAACTCTTTGAAGACTTGCCGACAACAGATCCTCCACGCAAATTCAAGAGACCTTCGGCTCCCGTATGGACCGAGCACAAAGCGAATTTTATTCAACGTTATTTGACTCTGTTCATACAAATCACAAAACACGGCACGTACATTGACGGATTTGCTGGCCCCCAAAGAGCTAACCTCGAAAATGCTTGGAGTGCCAAACTAGTTTTGCAAATCCGGCCCCCGTTACTGCGCCATTTCTTTCTGTGCGAGCAGAGCGCCAAAAGTTTTGAATCTTTGCGAAAATGCGTGAATGAGGTCGCGCGGCCCAAAGGAAGAACGATTGATTTGTACCACGGAGACTTCAATCTAAAAGTGAAAGAAATACTGAATTCGAAGTACATAACAGAAAAAGAGGCGACGTTTGCGTTACTCGATCAGCGAATGTTTGAGTGCCATTGGGGCACGCTGCAAAAGCTTGCCGCAAAGAAGATGGGGATGAAGATCGAATTGTTCTACTTTTTTGGTTTCGGCTGGGCCAAACGAGCACTCGCTGGTGTCACTAAGAACACTGATACCGTAAAACGATGGTGGGGTCGCGATGACTACCCGCTACTAAAAGAGCAGAAGACACGAGAAGAAATCAGTGATCTGCTTGTGGACAGATTTAAAAATGAATTGGCCTACAAACACGTCATCGCCTATCCGATTTACAAGCGCGAGCACAACAACATCGTGATGTATCACATGTTGCATGCCACCGATCATGACGACGCCCCAGAGCTTATGAATCGGGCTTACCGGCAGGCGGTTAGATATTCTCAAAAACTGGCAGAGCAGCTAACGCTCCTCCGCGAGGGCTGAGTGTGGAGAATTCGCTCGCCATGATCGCCCGCCTACCCCGATCAGGAATGGCCGCAGAATTGGCTCTTGAGGGAAACTCATCATAGGTACGCCCGCCGAGACTCCTACCCGTCCTGGACTTGTTTACGCCGCCCCACTGTTTAAAGAAGAAAGGGATTCGCCTAACTCTGCACTGTGCGCGTATGGCATTCACCCAAGTCGCTTGCATTGGACGCGCTCCGCGTCCACTCTCGCCACCTACAATCACCCAATCGATCCCCTCTAAGTCTAATTTCCCAAGATCCTCTAACAGAGGCTCGATTGAGAGGAATTTTGTGTCAGCGCCAGAGCGCCTCAGGTTTTCAATACGGGGAACTCCGTATTTCCTATCCTCCACACTTACTCCCCACCAGATATGTGGGCATTCAGCAGCGAAGCTTAGCTTTCCATTTAGCAAGTCGCGCATTCTCTTATCCCGTTTGGTAAGGACCTGGTAGGTATGCCAATTTGCCGTTTTCATGACTTTGCAGACTTCAACGATATACGCGTCCGAAATGCCTTCCTGAAATAGATCACTCATAGAATTCACGAACACCATTCTCGGTCTGGGCCAACTAAATGGCTCCGCCAGCTTTTCAGGAACGAGTCTTAGATCGAAGCCTTGCTCGTACGGATGGCCGGGAACGCCGCGAAATCGTTCCGCAAAACTCTCGGCGTAGCAGTGCTTACAACCTGGACTAATTTTTGTACAGCCCCTAACAGGGTTCCACGTGGCCTCGGTCCATTCAATTTTGGAGTTATGGCTCATTAGCTACAGTTAAACACGCTCGAATAGGAAGAGAGAAATAGGAATACAGACTATTTACCAGCCTAGCTTACCAAGAGAGGAGAACAAAAAGCGAATTACAAATTCGCGCTCATTCGCTGCTATGCTCGCGGGTTCCAGTACCGCGCACAAATCCGCTTGACTTCCGCTAACGGATCGGTTATAGTGACTGTTGTAATATGTAGGAGGGTAAGGACAATGGCCTTATGCCCTCCAAATCTCTCGCCGTCGTACCAACTCCCCGTCCAATTGCTCTCTTTGCGGTAACGGCGCATTCCCGGCAAGTCTTAACTCCCCCGTTTTCTTTCACTTACGCACTTTTACCCCGATCCGCGAGGGGCTTGCTTCACTCTTTTGCCGTCCGCGGCAACTCATCTCTTTTGTTTCCAATAGCTTGCGCACTCTTTGCAAAAACACCCGGGGTGTACCCCTCCAGTCGCCTCCGCAATCTCACGGAGATTCCCACAAGATCTTCTAAGTCGTTTGAAATGAACACTTACGAAAAATGCTCTTGTAACCCTCGCAGAATCAACACTTGTGGCGCAAAGGACTTAAAGTCCCTGTGTTTTCAACACTTACAGAAAATAAGGGGGAGGGGGGTAATTATGGCTCGCCCCGAGCGATTTTTGCGAGAGGTTAACCAGAGTCTCCAGGAGGCCGCGCTCAGTCGAGGCGTCGGAAGGCCGCGCCACTCTATAACTCCAGCCGTGAATCCGCGTTGTTGTCTCGATATCCCGGAGGAATGTGCAGGGATTTCCGCGCATCATTCCAAAATCTTACTTAGAACTGAAAACTTACAACTGATAACTGTTTTTCATGGTTTCGCCGTCGGAGCGAAGAATCCAATCGCGAGATCCCGCGACGTCCGCAATCCTGCCGGCGAACTCAAAATCACCGGAATCGAATTTACCGCGACGCTCGCTGTCGCAATGTCTCCGTGCGAGCCGCCCGGAATCGTCAGCGAAATATTCGGATGTCCCGTCAACGTAATCGTGTCCGCCGGATCTTTCGCGCCGACGTACATCTGCAATTCCATGTACACCAGTTCTTTTCCGCCGCTGAGTCCGCGAGCAATCTGGTGTACGCCCGCCGCCTGTCCCGCCTCGACCGTCAAAAATTCCGTCGTCACTTTTTCCGTCGCCACTTTCGGCTCGATCGTTTCGGTGATTTCGTCCACGGCCAATCCCAGGCT